>MDTC01242255.1_pt1 | contig 53751 bp, 42 predicted proteins | sample 811181 | NCBI WGS metagenome assembly MDTC01 (sample SAMN05326644, study PRJNA326480) | marine metagenome | isolation source: seawater | place: Pacific Ocean: North | collected 2011 | reverse complement strand
AGATGGTATATACGAACTACAACAAAACTATGATAATCCAAATCAAAGATTTTTTAATGGTGCCAGCGATGTAAAACATCGCGCTATGGTACGTCAGCAGTATGGGGAGAAGTAAATGGCTGAAGTAGAAGTAGGTGGAGTTAAGTTCACCGGGGGCAAAATGTTTGCTGTAATAACTGCACTTAGTACACTAGGTGGAGTAGCATGGGGAGCATTTGAATTTTATAACGACTACCGTAATATGAAGGAGCAAATATCAGAGTATGTTGCTCCAGACCTAAGCGGTATCAACGAGCGCATTAGTGTTATGGAAGAACAAGTTGTAAATGCTGTAGATAATACACGCACAATAAAACTTGATCTAAAAAGAGATATTCAAGGTATCGAAACACAAGTTGATAGAGTTGAGAAAATTGTTAAAACAACGCAAGATTCTATAGACGATACATTACGTGAAGTTGAAATTGTAAGCAGAGAATCAGAGAAAGATACTAGAGATAGGATGCGAGAAACTGAGGATCGTATTGATGCTGCAATGCAAAAGTTAGAGAAGAAACTTGGAGATCAAATACAAGAGGCACTAGATAATCCTTTAACTAATAACTAAATATTTTCGTAATGAAAATAGATAGAGCTATTATTATACGTAGGCTACAGGTTCCTATATCCGTCGAGTATGCAGATATGTGTGCAAGGTCTTGTGATGATCAAAACCTTGAATATGAATATATGGAAGCTATAGAATTTTTACAACCTAGAGAAGCTTTTAAGGCAGTAGGAGCAAAAAAACAAAAGACATATGTAAATAGGATGGGAAATTGCTGTGCTCATGCATCTCATATTAAGTGTTGGAAACGTATTATTGAAATTGGCAAACCCTGCATTATACTAGAACACGATGCTATTGTCAAAGGTAATGTAAAAGATATACATATTCCTAATATGTCAGTGGTTACATTTGGTCATCGTGTAAAAAATATAGAAGACTACAATCCGCCAGCACCGGCAAGTGATCTTGTGCGTATAAAAAGATCTATTGGATGTCATGCTTATGCAATTACTCCTCAATCTGCTGAGTGGTTATGGAATGATACATTACGTACTGGAATAGAGAAAGGGTTAGATCAATATTTAATGATGATGGTTCCGACTGCACTTCCGCTTTATGTTTGCGAACCTCCCCAAGCGGTGTGCTTAGAAAGAATATCAACGTCTAAATTTTCTAAGTCAGACGATATTAATGCAGATGATAGACAACATCCTATAAAAATATTTCCACAATCTATTACTAACGGTTGGAAAAAAGGATTAAAAAGTAAAAAAAGTGGTTGACATTGTTTGTAATGATGTTATAGTTAATACATAAGTTAGGCGACGGCCTAAGTTAGATAGTGCAAGGAACGGTGTTGCGTAGTGACACAACTTGGCTAGTAGCTGTAGTGGCAACATATGAGTGTAGAGATACAAAGATATGTTTTTGGAAGTAACTATCCGATGCTAGGCTCCTCCGAATATGGCGAGAGCTACTAGGAGGTTGTTGGTATTCTCAAATTCCAACCTATCACATTTTTATTAAAAGCTCGATACTTAATTGTGTCGGGCTTTTTTTGTTTGTGATAAATACTATTGTCAGATAGTGTGCCGCAAGGCGGACTTATGCTGCACCACAGCGTAGCACCTAGAACGTGCATCGGACTTCTAAAATAGGAGAAACAAAATGGGAAGACCACTAAACAAAAGATTATTCGGAAAAGCAGGCGTAGGACCTACAGCCGGCGGCAACGAAATTAAAGTAAACTTTCACAACGGCACAGCAGTCAAAGAAGGTTATATTGTAAAGCAAAAAGGATCAAAAAGATTCGTATGTGAAGAAATTGGCACAGCTGGATTATTTACTTGTACGCTAACAACTGGCAAATTGCCAGCAGCACTAGCAGAAGGTGAAATGGCTATTGCATTCAAAATGGATGACGGTGAAACATACACAGTAAGTAAAATTGCTGGACGTAAAGCAACTTTATCTGCTCCAAGTGGAACAGGTGCAAACGCATTTGACGGAAAAAGTGTAGCATGGAACTTTAGTACATCTACAGCAGATGGCGCAGCACAAGTTGAAGAAGCAGGCGACGACAACACATTAGTCGGTGCAGACGATACAGACTTCACAGAAGACGCATAAGCATATAGTTATGGGGAGTTTGTTCTCCCCATAATTTATTAAGGATTAATAATGGCCAAGTATGTAAAAACTGACGGAAATTACACTATTAAAACTGGATCACCGGGACAAATTACTTTGGACCCAGGGTCAACAGGGTTAGTACAAGTTTCTGGTAACTTAAAAGTACTTGGTACAACTACAACAATAGAATCTACAATATCAACTATTAATGACAATATTTTAGTTTTAAATGCAGGTGAAACTTCAGGTAGTGTTACTCTTAACTCTGCTGGTATACAAATTGATAGAACAATTTCAGACGGATCTAGCGGAAATGACGTATATTGGGCATATCATGACGATACAACTGACCCAGTAAATGGAAGAGGTTTATGGAGAGCAAGACACGACGGTGGGGACTTTGTAGGTATAGCAACAAATCATATTAATTCAAGCGGAACAAATCTTACACTTATTAATTCAAATTCCGGTGTAGTAACTGTAGGAACCTCATCGCAATATGAAAACAGAGTTACAAGTCCTAATCATATGCCAAACAAGAAATACGTAGACGATGCAATTACTACTGCATTTGCAACTGTATTACTTCCTCAAATCGGTGATGGTGTCCTTACACCGTCAGGCGTAGTAGTAAGCGACTTTGAAACTTCTGGTGCAGACAGTCAGATAACATTTAGAATTGATGATGTAATTGTTGCACAGGTATTTGCAGACGGTTGGGAATTTGATAAAGTAAGAATTACAGACACAGTTATTGAAACTATGTCAACGGGCGACGATGATTTAACACTTAAAGCATGGGGTGACGGGTCTGTAAGAATTGATGACGTTTTGTCTATTAATAAAAAGGCTGGAGGATATACACCTAGTGTACCAACTGACGGGCTTAGATTATATGTTGGAGATGAATATACAGGAAAATCTGGATTGTATTTCGTAAATGAAAATCAAACTAGAGATGAATTAGTAAGTAAAAATAGAGCACTCCTTTTTGGAATGTTATTTTAAGGATATAAAATGGCAATAGTAAATGCAAGATTAAAAACAACTCCAGTAGATATACTTGATCCAGATGGAACAGGAACTCCTGTAGGAGCAGTACCAACTGGAAAAACATACGCAATTACCAATATTTTAGTTTGCAATAGTCATGCAACTGATGATGCAACGTTTTCGATGCATTTAATTCCATCAGGTGATCCACTTGATATACAAAAAACAATAGTAATAAAAGATTTAACATTGCCTGCAATGGAAACATTTACTTTTGATAGTGAAAGAATTATATTAGAACAAGGCGATAAAATATCATTTACATCAACTCCTGATGCAGGGGGCGGTGACACTAACTTAGCTGCAACAGTGAGCTATATGGAAGTATAATGCGATTAATAAAAGCACAAACAACTAATTTGAGAAGTATTGCTGGTAAAGGCGTAAAATACGATATTGATGATCAAGTTATTGTGGATAGTCAACGTGCGATGAAAGTACCATCAGGTACGTTAGCACAGCGTCCAGGACAAGCTGGAATTATTACTGCTTCTGCAAACGGACAAGTAAGATATAATACAAGCGATAATCAATTAGAAGTATATCAAAATGGCGCATGGAGAGAAATAAGATTCAAAGAACCTAACCAAGATCCTGGTATAATTTGGCAAAATTTAGGAACTGGAGACGGCACTGAAACTGTATTTGGAGAAGTAAATAGCGGCGACACAGATTTTGCTCCGCCCCACGCTGCAGAACATATTTTAGTTTTAGTAGAAAATGTTATACAAATTCCTACAACTAACTATACTTTAAAGCAAACTACACAAGTAAATGCAACAGGGCCAAATAATCCATATACGGAAGTTGATACCGGTTGGTGGATTGAATTTACAAGTCCAGTACCTTTTAGTAAACCTGTAACTGTAATTCACAACCTAGACAAATAAATACAGTATCAGGAGATACTAGATGCCAGAACCACAAACAGGCCGTATAGGTGGCGGCGTACTTAAAGATAACTTATTACGCAACGGACACGACTTAAACTTTAAAAATCAAGTGTCAGATGTCCCTATCTTGCACTTAGATGTAAACAATATGCGCATTGGCGTAAATAATGATGCGCCTGATTTTGATTTAGAATTACCAACAGATCTTCAATCTACAGATTTAATTTCAACAACAACAAGTATAGATACATTTGATATTGCAAATAGTGCTATAAACTATTTTACCGGTTCAAACATGTCTTTAACAGCAGGACAAACAATAGAAGCAACATCTATAGCAACTGATAATTTACTTCTAGATTATAATACAATAAGCACTAGGACAACAAATACAAATATAGAATTACGCCCTGCTGGAGCAGGAACTGTTGATATATATTCTGATTGGGATATAACCGGCGCTCTACACTCTACAGGAAATATTGTTTTTGGAGGTAACCTAACATTAGGCGACAGCGACGAGGATGATGTTACTTTTGAAGCCGATCTAAATAGTGATTTAATTCCTGATGTAGGAAATACTAGCAAATTAGGTAGTAGTACTAAAAAATGGTTAGAAACGTATACTAAAAGTTTGTACAGTGATATAATTTATTCTGACAGAATTGTAATGACAAGCGGTGGAGATTTACAAGCACGATCCGGAAACATATTCTATGTAAGTACGCTAGGCAATAATACAAACGTAGGTGATCATCAGCACGGAGCTTTTAGAACTTTGGCACATGCATTGTCACAAGTTGATGCAAGTTCCGGAGGCCCTGTAACAATACACATTTATCCAGGTGAGTATGAAGAAATATTTCCGTTAGTTGTACCAGAAAGAGTAACAATTAGAGGACATGATTTAAGAAATGTAATAATTAAACCAACAGCTGCAACTAATACAAACAACGCATTTGAGTTGAATCAAAATTGTATGGTAACTGATGTTACGATCAAAGATTTTTATAGCCCAGGCTATGCATTTACTTTTGCAGCTGATGCAATTATTACAGATAGATCACCTTACATACAAAACATTACAGTTATTACAAAAGGAAGTGTGACAAGTGCAAGTGACCCAAGGGGATTTGCGCAAGGCGATGCAGGCAAAGGAGCATTAATAGACGGCTCAGTAGTAAACGCTGCAACAACAAATCCTAGTATGCTATTTCATGCTGCAACATTTATTACTCCGGGCGTAGACGCTATAACAATGACAAATGGTGTTAGAGTAGAATGGTTAAATTCGTTTACTTATTTTGCTAATATCGGATTACATGCACTACAAGGAACACTAGGCAAAGCAAATGATGGTACAACGTTTGGAGCAGAAATAAGATCAATTGGTTCAGCAAGTGTATACGGTAACAAAGGAGCAGAGGCAAACGGTACTGATACTCTTATGTATCTTATTGGTCATAACTTTGCGTATATTGGCACAGGCAAAGATGTAACTAATGATAAAACATTAACTGTTGAAGCAAATGAAATTACTGAATTAAATTTAGGAAAAATATATAATGTAAGTACTGATGCAACAGGAAAATTTAAAGTAGGCGATTCATTTTTTGCAGATTATGATACTGGCTCTACAAGTTTAGCAATTGATAGTGCAAACTTTTCTGGACTTAGCCAAATACAAATTAGAGATAATTTTGATGTAACATACCTAGATGGATTACGTATAGACACAGGCAGTATTAGATTAACAGGAAATACTGTAACAACTACTGATAGCGAATTAGAAATAAAACCTACTACAGGTATTTTAAATTTAAGTACTAATCCTGGTTTAGTTCTTAGTAACGGTCCAGATATTGATAGAACAGATGTAACAGGATCAGTAAGGTATAATACCGATTCCTCATTATTTGAAGGATATGCTGCAACTGGAAATATAAGCTTCGGTGGCATTTACAGCGACGACAGACAAACTAGTGTTGATGCACATCCTACTAATAATTCTATTTTGTTTAGATCTAATAATGTATTGCAAGCTACATTAGATAGCACAACATTATCTTTAAATAGCTTATCTAGTGGTGATATTATGTTTAGTAATAATCTAATTACAACAACTGATAGCAATAGTGATTTAGACTTACGCTCAAACGGAACAGGCAAATTAGTTTTAGATGATTTAACTATTAAAAATGCAACTATAGAAAATACTTCTAATAATAATGTAATAGTCGAAAGCACAGGATTAGGATATGTAAAATTTGACAGTACTACTGGACTAGTTGTTCCTTTTGGCAATACTGCATCACAAACTCCAACTCCTACTTTAGGTGAAACCCGCTGGAATACAGATGAAGCTTATCTTGAAACATACAACGGTGAAGATTGGCAAAGATCTGCTGGTGAAGATGGCACAGTCAACGACCAAACTATTAGAGATTTAGTAGATCTTTACATAATGGTTTTGGGCTAAAATTATAACCTAACACCCCATAATACTTAATTTTTGATAAATATTATTAATGCAATAGTCGACCAACCGTTGCAGGGTCAGACTGTGGTTAGCCAGCAAAGAACCGTAAGGGTGAGAATTCGGCTAGAGGGACAGGATCCCCGTATTGAGGAGAAGAGATGGCTATTGGTCGAATTAGTGGACCGCTCTTAAAGGCAAACTTACTTCGTGAAGGAGTAAATCTTGCATTTGAGAACGACTTATTATATCTAGATGTTAATAACAGCCGTATTGGTATTAACAATGCAGCGCCTCAATATGATTTAGATGTTACTGGCACAACCAGAACACCCACACTCAACGTTACAAATTCTGCAACACTAGGAGATATTACTATTTCCGATGCAGGAATATCTACTACACAAGATATATTAACACTTGGAACATCAGCAACTAACAGTGTTGTATATCAAAATAAATTACACGTAGATGACTTAGAGTTAATAAACAATCAGATTAAAACTACAGTGTCTAACTCACCGTTAGAGTTAAGACCTAATGGCACAGGTACTGTAGAAGTTTATGCTAATACAAATGTATACGGCGATATTAATGCAACTGGTAGCATTACAGCAGATGGTAATATTACTATAGGTGATGCAGATACTGACAATGTAACATTCAACGCAGAAATTGCATCAGATATTATACCAGATATTACAGACACATATGCTCTTGGATCAAACCCAGACACAGCAGGTAAACAATGGAATGAAGTGTATAGTAGCACAGTATATGCTGGTACTGTCCAAGCTGACGAAATTGCAATTGACGGAATAGATTTAAATCTAAGACAAGGTAATATATTTTATGTTGCTGAGAACGGAAACGATGTAAACACAGGAACACATCCAAATGACCCGTATGCTAGTATATCACAAGCGTTAACGCAAGCTACAGACGGCGACACAGTACATATATATCCCGGGACATATCAAGAAGTATTTCCAATGACAATTCCTGCAGGAGTTACAGTCAAAGGTCATTCTATGCGAGGTGTAAACATTACACCTACTGCAATTACACAAAATAACGATGCATTTTATCTTAATGGCGAAAGCACCGTAGAAGATTTAACAATAAAAGACTTCTTTACAGGTTACGCATTTAAATTTGCTACTGGGTTTACAGTTACTTCAAGATCACCTTATGTAAGAAATGTTTCAGTAATTACAGCAGGCTCCACAACAACAGGCAGTGATCCTAGAGGATTTGATTCTGGTGATGCAGGCAAGGGTGCATATCTTGATGGTGCTGTAGCAACATCTGGGTCAAGAGAAGCTGGCTGTTTATTTCATAGTGTAACTTTTATTACGCCAGGAGTAGATGCTCTGACTATTACAAACGGTGTTAGAGTAGAATGGTTAAACTGTTTTACTTACTTTGCAAACAAAGGATTGTATGCAGTAGACGGCGCCACAGGACTTAAAGGTACTGGTAAAACTGCTGTTAGAGTAGACGGCTTAGTTGGAACTATAGCTCCGAGTCAAACTTTTTCTTATTATGATACTGACGGCACTACTTTGCTAGCAAGCGGAACTGTAGATTCAGTTGATGCAGATAATAAATTTTATGTAAACGGCAATTTGTCAGCGTTACAAGTAGCTACAGAAAGAAGTGGAAAAACTGTTACTAGGTATCAAAATCCTGTAACAGACACAGCAATTAAAAAGTTTGGTACAAGTAGTTTAATATTAGATGGTACTGAAGATTACGTAGGTGTTGCATCTAATAATGATTTTGGGTTTGGAACAGGTGACTTTACAGTAGAAGGATTTTTCTACTTTGATACAGTTACAGGAGTGCGAAGTTTATTTGATTTCCGTTCTGGTGCAGACACCGATGTTGGATTATATTTAAATGTAGATGCAGGTGTTCCTAAAGTTTATATTAACGGAGCAACTGTGCTTACTGGTTCAACAACACTCACTACAAGTACATGGTATCATGTTGCTGTATCACGTACCGGCACAACAATGAAAATATTTGTTAATGGTACTGAAGAAGCAACAGGAACTGTATCAACAGACTTAGCAACGGCTAAACCATTCTTAATAGGAACTAAATGGAATGCTTCAGCAGAATTTTTAGATGGCAACATAGACGAAGTTCGTATAACAAAAGGCTTAGGAAGATATACATCTAGTTTTGGAGCAGTAAGTTCTGCATTTGTTAGCGATACAAATACAGTATTACTATTACATTTTAATAATGCAGATGATAGTTCAGAAACAATTACTGATGACGCAACACAATCTCAAGACCTTAGGTTTAGCGGCGGAGCAACAGCTAATTTTGTTACACTAGCAGATAAAACTGATTTTGGCGGCGAAGTAAGATCAATAGCAAGTGCTAATGTTTACGGCAATTACGGAGCATATGGCGACGGTAGTGGTATATTAATGTACTTGATATCACAGAATTTTGCATACATTGGTACAGGAAAAGAAGTTACAAATGATGCAACAGCAGTTGTGCAAAGCCAAGAAGTTACTGAATTAAACAATGCTAAAATTAGATATAGCTCAGTTGATCATAAAGGTGACTTTAGAGTAGGTGATTTATTCCATGTCAATCAAGAAGACGGAACAGTAGACTTCACCAGCAGCGAATTTAATATTGACACAACTAGTGGTTTAACTATCACTACTGGATCTAGTACAACAACGCTTACAGGGACAGAAATAGATACAGGTAATCTAAGATTAAGTGGAAATACACTTAGTAGTTTATCAGGAGATATTAATTTAAATAGTGCTAGCGGCAATATCAAAGTAACATCTACAGGTAGCTTACAGCTGCCAACAGGAAATACAGCTAGTCGTCCTACGCCTGCAAACGGTATGATTCGTTATAATACAGACACAAATTTATTTGAAGGCTATAACGGAAATTGGACAGCATTAAACGGTGTATATGATTTAGATCAAGATACATATATTACTCCAGAGCTTACACCAGGAGCAAATGATGATACTATTAGAATGTATGTTTCAGGCGCAGAAAGATTAAGTATAAATGCAACAACATTAGAAACACCTAGAATTGATGTAGATGATATATACATTGACGGCAATGTAGTTGGTATAACTACAGCTGACACTGATTTAACATTATCTGCAAATGGTACAGGAGCAGTTGCGTTTGATAATGTTTCATTTAAAGACAGCACTATTACTAACACACTTGCAGACAGTCCGTTATTGTTCCAACAAACAGGAAGCGGATATTTTAAAATTGAAGGTACAAATGGATTTGTTGTACCTGTGGGATCAAACACAGAAAGACCTGCCGCAGCTTATAGAGAAACAGGTATGGTTCGTTTCAATACCCAGCAAGCGTACTTAGAAATATATGATGGTACTACTTGGGTTTCTGTAGCAGGTACTTCTGGATCGATTAGTTATTCTGCAGCAGAAGAATTAGCAATTGAATATGTAATATTATTAGGATAAAAAAATGGCAACAATATTTAAAAATAAAGTAATTAAAGACATTGGTGTACTGCCAATTGTAGCAATAGAAACAGATTCAGCTACACGATCAACTATTATTGGTTTTAATTTAGCAAACTTAACTGAAAATGTAATTTATGCTAATATTTTAATTAATGACGATACAAGTGTGCAAGGACATTTTATGAAAGATGTAATGGTTCCTGCTAATTCTAGTTTGAGGGCGTTAAGTGCAGGAGAAAAATTAATTCTTGCACCGTCTAATACTTTGCTTGTGCAAGCTGATCAAGATGATTCTTTAGACGCAGTAATTAGTTACGTAGACATAGTATAAGGGGAAAGTAATGACATCATATTTAGGACAATCGCCAGAAGAGGTACAAAAGCAAGTAAAAAATAGATATTTTTACGGTTTGCGTAGAACAGACAAGGGCGAACTTTTCTTAGGAAAACTTGACCAAATGAATCATAGTGATAGTATCCAAATTAATAAGCCTGGAGTAAATACAAGTGACTATGATAATTTTGAAAGAGGCGCAGATTTTTACGAAGGCCGAAACGTTGCTCACGAACCAGTTTACAGTAATTTAAACTACGAACAATACAAATGGGACGAAACAAATATTTGGTATTATATAGATTCAGAAGGTGAGCTAGTAGCAAGCATTAATAGATCACACACTTACGATGATAATTCGTCAACAAGTGGAACATAATTGGAAAATAAAAAATGGCAGATTTTAAATTAGACAGAATAAGATTTAATTGGAAAAACAGTTGGGCAATAGCAACTGTATATACCAAAGATGACATTGTACACTACGAAGGCAGTACATATGTTGCTCTTGTAGGACACACTTCGAGTGCAACTTCGTTTTATGATGATTACGGAACATATGTACAAGACCTTACTACTACTGTAGGTAGAAATACTCTTGATACTGCAAATGTATTTTATGTTAACGGACAAGAAAACCCTGCACTTGTATTAAAAAGAGGATTGACATATGTCTTTAATTTAGATGACGCCACAAACGATACACATCCGCTTTTATTCAGTCCTTTAGAAGACGGCACACATGTAAATGGCGGCTTTAGCTATGACGATGATGTTGAATATTACATTAATAAAGTTCAAGTTACAAAGTCAACATATATTTCTCAGTTTACAAGTGCAACTTATAGAGAAATAAGAATTACAGTTGCAGACGACAATATTAATTTATTTTACTATTGTAATGCACATACAGGAATGGGTAATTCAATCGATCTTTCTACAGACGCTAAATGGGAACTCCAAGTTCCGGGAACAACATGGAGCGGCGACTGGGCAACAGGTATTTACTACGAATTTGGAGACGTAGTAAACTATAATGGAATAGTTTATGTATGTTTGTATCCGCATAATAGTTCTGGTACTGATACTAATGGATTAGAAGTTGACCAACATAATTGGACAGCTTTAGCGAAGGCAATTGATTATAGAAATAACTGGTTAACTAGCACAAGATATAGAGTAAATGACGTTGTCAGATACGGAGGTAGATTATATCGTTGTACTGAAGGACATACAAGTGCTGATAATCAAGAATTAGGATTAAATCTAGACATAGCAAAATGGTCAGTATTTTATGATTCTATATCTTATTTACAATCATGGGCCGACACTACATATAGAGTAAATGATATTGTAAAAGAAGGCGGAAGCTTGTGGATTTGTACAACACATCATACAGCAACTACGTTTGCAGCAGATCATACTTCCGGATATTGGTCATTATTCCTTGATGGATTAGAATTTGACAACCAATGGAGTGATACTAGTTACTATCAAATAGGTGATGTAGTTAGCTATGGCGGTTATAATTATAGAGCAAAAGCTAATAGCACTAATGTAAAACCACAACCGTCAGATACTGCTACATGGCAACAGGTCACAGAAGCCTATAAGTTTAGAGAAGATTACGGATATGATAGTGCTTTAGAATATTTTGTAGGCGATACTGTAAGACATAATGGTAATTTATATACAGCAATTTTAGATAACACAAGCATAGAACCGCCTAGCGAACCGCATTGGAAGATGGTTATTCCTGGTACATACTGGACAGGTCAGTGGTATGCTGATATAGAATATAAACAAGGAGACCTTGCAACATACGGTAGCAATACTTACAAAGCAAAAGTTCCGCATTTAGGATCTACAGATAAGCGTCCTGATACAGATTATGCTGGCGCTGGCTATAATTGGGAACTGTTTGCTGAAGGATTTAGTACAAACGTGCTAACTACTCGAGGCGACTTAATCACATATGATAATAATCCAGGAAAGCTTAACAAACAAAGATTTGGCAAGGGCGGTGAAGGAACAATATTATCAAGCACAGGAACAGAATTAGAGTGGACTGCTGCTGATTATGTTGCAAAAGTTTATTATGTTTCAGCAGACGGCGTTGACGGAGCCGCTAACGGAACAAGTTTATCTGCTCCATTTGCAACAATAAAATATGCAGCTGACTTTATAACAGCCAATGATGCAACTACAAAATTTAACACTGTACCTTACGATATTACAGGATCTATAGATCAATATGTGCTACAAACAGCAATATCAAAAATTGCATCAAGTGTAGATATTACATCTACAGCTCCTAATTTATCTGCATTGCTTAATTCTATAAATCCTAGCACAGGACTTGTATATGCAGATGTTAATGCATCGACTTCAGTTGAAGCAGGCGATACCAGTGTAGCATACCGTTACGAAAGTCAATCTACAGGTAATACAAAAGCACAAAACGATGCTGTGAAAGATATTATAGATGCTATTGAATCAAACTTAGAATTATATACTGGCGAATACGTAGTAGATAATAGTATAAATTTTTATGTAACTTATTCTACATATCCAAATACAACTATATTTGTTAAGACTGGCATATATTCAGAAATACTTCCTATTAGTTTACCAAGAAATTGTGCATTAGTAGGCGACGAGCTTAGAAGCACTATCGTTCAACCTGCAGCAGGATATGAACAGTCAAAAATGTTCTATGTAAATAGTGCTTGCGGAATTAGAAATATGACATTACAAGGGTTATCAGATGTATTGGGTGCTGATAATGCATATCTAACAAGACGTCCTGTTAATGACTCGTGTTATGTTTCATTAGACCCTGGCACAGGCCCAGCAGATTCAACAAAATGGATTTATAAATCGCCATATGTACAAAATGTATCAACGTTTGGAACAGCATGTACAGGTCTTAAAATTGACGGCGACTTACATAATGGAGGATATGACTCGGTTGTAGCAAATGACTTTACACAAGTACTAAGTGACGGTATCGGAGTTTGGGTAACTAATCTAGCTAGATCAGAACTTGTAAGTGTATTCACATATTATAATCATATTGGTTATCTTGCAGAGGACGGCGGCAAAATAAGAGGAACAAATGGTAATAACTCTTATGGCAAATATGGGTCTGTAGCAGAAGGCGTAGACAACACTGAAACAGCTATTTCGGCGCAAGTAAACAACAGATCAACAGAAGCACAAATAGCTAATGTAATTACAGATGGTGAAAACATTCTTGCATTTGAATATTCAAATGCAGGTGAAGCATATACAGCAGCTACTTATGGAGTAACAGGTACCGGAACAGGAGCATCTATTACAAGTGCAAATGTAGTCAACGGAGGCATATTCCAAGTAAGATTAACCGGTGTAGGCGAAAGTCCTTTAGGAGCAGGATATGTGCAATTGCAAGGTAATGCACAAGACGGTCCTGTTGATGTATTAGGTAATATAAAAATATCAGCAGCTGATTCAAACACATATGATAATTATGCAGGAATGCGTATTGTTATTATTAGTGGGGCAGGCGCAGGACAGTATGGATATATTACAGCTTATGACATTGCAACAAAAGATTGTGTAATTGCTAAAGAGTCCGACGGCGTATACGGTTGGGATCATATGGCACCAGGAACTGCATTACAAATACCAGATAGTACTTCTAGATACCAAATTGAACCTAGAGTAATTGTTCCGGCACCGGCCTCAGGAACACAAGCTTTAATTAGACTAGATATATCAGGCGGCGGGCTAGGAGAGTTTAAAATTGTTAATCCAGGAAGCGGCTATACTGTAGGTGTACCTCCTGTAATTACAATAACAGATCCAAATAAAACTGCAAACGGTTCGTGGACAGTGCGAGTAGGCAACGGTGTACTTACACAACCTACATGGTCTAACAGAGGTGCAGGTTATGTAACTGCTCTTGCAACAGTGTCCGGTGACGGGTATGCAGACGAATATCAAATTGGTAAATTTATACATGTAACTAACATGGATAATCTACCAGGACCTGGAGCAAACGTTCAGTTTACTGGAAATGATACAATTTATAGACTTGTTGACATTGATAATGTTACTGGAAGTTTAGGCAATCAAGCAGCAACGCTAACTGTAAGTCCATTAATTTCAGCAATAGAATCTCCCGAACATACAGATTCGGTAACTATTAGAGAAAGTTATAGTCAAGTACGATTAACAGGACATGACTTTCTTGACATTGGTTCAGGAAACTTTGTAGACTCTGATTATCCTACTAGATACTTAGAAGGATATACATCTACTAACGAACCTACACAATCTTACGAGGCAGTGGATAGTGGCGGCGGACGAGTGTTCTACACAAGTACAGACCAAGATGGTAACTTTAGAGTGGGCGAGTTATTTGAAGTAGAGCAGGCGACTGGTATTATTACTTTGAATGCGGACGCATTTGAATTACAAGGTCTAGATGAACTAAGATTAGGCGGAGTACGCTTAGGTGGCACAAGTGCAACAGTACGTGAATTTAGTACTGATGCAACAATGAGTGCTAACAGTGACGAAGTAGTGCCTACACAAAAGGCAGTAAAGGCATTTATTGAATCAAGAATTGGCGGCGGTTCAGCCAATCTTACAGTTAACGGATTAGTTGCTGGTCAAATACAAATACTAAACAACAATATCTCAACTGAAACAAATAGAATTAATATCGACGCTGATTTATATTTTAAAAATGGCATCGACGGAACTTATTTACAGCAGGCGTTGTTTTTAGGGAACGGATAAATATGTATAATAAACTTGTTGGAGTAACACATGGCAGAATTTAAATTAGGTAGAATCAGATTCGTATACAAAAACGACTGGAATGCTTCTACTGTATATTATGTAGATGACGTAGTAAAAGTCAACGGAAAAACCTACATTTGTGTAACAGGACACACAGCAAAGTCAGACTTTAATTTAGATTTAGATTCTGCAAAGTGGGAACTGTTTTCAGATGGTCTAGGTTGGTTAGGAGACTGGTCAAGCTCAGTACAATATCAATTAAACGATTTAGTTAAATACGGATCCACTGTATATATTTGTATTGACGGACATATGTCACAAGGTACGCTTGAATTAGACCAAGCAAAATGGGACGTATTTTCTACTACTGGATTAGAGTGGAAAAGTATTTGGGTAGCAGGTACCGTATACAAAGTCGGTGACGCAGTAAAATACGGAGGCTTGATTTACAGATGTAGTGAAGCCCATACAGCTGCAGCTACAGATACACTAGGACTTGAGAACGACAGTCTAAAGTGGGATGTTGTAAATAACGGTTTTGAATATAAAACTAATTGGTCTGCAGAAGTAAGATATAAAGTTAATGACATTGTAAAATACGGTGGCGGACTTTGGATTTGTACACAGTTTCATACTAGCGGCATATTATTCACAACAGACGAAGCTAAGTGGGCTCAGTTTATTGAAGGACTGGAGTTTGAAGATAGCTGGGACCAACAAACTAGATATCAACCTGGCGATATAGTAACATTTGGCGGATATCAATATGCTGCTAAAACAAATAACCTAGATGCAAAACCAACAACAAGTTTAACAGATTGGGATGTGTTTTCTACAGGATTTAATTTTGTAGGCGAATGGGGCGAAGATTCAACTAACCAAGATTACCGTGTAGGTGACGTAGTTACAGTAGGCGGTTATACTTATCTATGTATTGAAGAGCATGAAAGTGGCGCACAGAAACCACCTAATGTAAATTATTGGTCAAGACTTAATGCAGGTGCTAAATGGAAAGGCAACTGGTCAGACGCAACAGTATACGATCTAGGTGATATGGTCAGACATAATAACTCTAGTTATATTGCAGTAGCAACACATACGTCAGACGAAACAACACTACAAAATAGACCAGATCAAGATTTAGATGGTAGTGAATGGAATCAATTAGTAGGCGGCTCAGAAACAAGCGTACTAACAACAAGCGGTGATATTGTTTACTACTCAGGTGGCGGCGCAACAAGACTACCAATAGGACAAGATGGCCAAGTGCTTAAAGTATCTGGAGAGGATCTTGTTTGGTCAGACTACGGCATTATTAATAATGTTTTTTATGTAGCACCGTCAGGCTCAGACGCTACTGATTATGGTTATACGTTAGATAAACCGTTTAAAACTGTACGCTATGGACTTGAAAGAATTGAAATTGGACATTTACGTGTACAATCAACTACATTGTTAAGAAGAAATAGAAGCTTTATTCAAGAAGAATTAGTAGAATGGGTAAACACACAAGTTGCAGGCGGCTCAGGTATTTGGGCAGGATTTGTAAATGACAATGTTGCATCGTGTCGTAGAGATATGGGTCAAATCCTTGATGCATTAATTTGGGATATGAGTCACGGCGGAAACGAAAGAATAAGAGAAGCAACACTTACGTACTTCTCAGGCGGGTCGTTAATTGCATCTATTGATGACGAAGATGAGCAATTATCGGCAACAGTTAGTCAAATGAAAGTAGTAATTGATGCTGTTATGTCAAACGTAGCACCAGGAACTGTGTATAGTTCCTTTAATCAAGTTATTGATGCTACAAAAATTGAAGAGCCTGGTTCACAAACACTTGCAGAAAATTTATTAGATATTTTAATTACTGCTATTGATGCACAAACAGATACTGGTGTACCTGCACTACTAGAACCAACACATACACTCTTTGTAAAAACTGGAGAGTTTACAGAAGTATCGCCAATGATTGTTCCCAAAAGAACAGCAGTTGTAGGCGACGAACTTCGCTCAACAAGGATTACGCCAGCTGGTTCTTATGTACACACATCAGAAGTTGACTATAGTTTAGGTGTGCTTGCACACATGGAAACATTCTTAGACGATATTGCAACTAATACTGCGTATACAAAAACCACAGGAAATAGTGAAACACAAGTTACAACTACTCCTGCAGGCGCAACAGCAGCAGGCGAAGCTGCGGCCAATCTTGCTAGACAAATGTATGATTATATTGACTATCAAATTACTGGAGCTTCAGGAGACTCTGTAGCACCGATTTATGCAGGAAGTAATACACCTAATACTACTACAGATTACACTTATGCTATTGAAGCATTAGAAGAAAATAGAGCATTTATTATTGCAGAAACAACAGCATATGTACAAGATACGTATACTGACACAGTGACAAATACAACTGTAACTACTAATGTACTTACAATTACAGACACATCTTGGATGAATGTTGGAACAGCAATTAGATTTACAGGTACAACGTTTGGCGGCATTAGCACAGGAACAACCTATTATGTAAAAACTGTTGATAGTGGAACAACATTTACAGTATCTCTTACAAGAGGCGGCGCAGCAGTTGCGCTTACTACAGCAACAGGTACTGCTACAGTAGATTTATATTATGATAGTGCAAAGTGCGAAAGAGATGTAAGTAGATATATTGATGCAATACAATATGATTTGATTTACACTGGTAACTATAAGTCATTTATTGCAGCAGAACTTTATGTAAACTCGGTAACAGGATCTGAAGCTGAAAATATGTTCCATATGAGAAACGGTACAGGTTTAAGAAATATGACACTATCCGGCCTTACAGGAACACTAGGCAGCGATAATGCTTACGGAACTAAGAGACCGAGCGCAGGAGCATATGTATCGCTCGATCCAGGTTGGGGAACACAAGACCAAGATGTATGGATTGCTAATAAATCACCTTACGTACAAAATGTATCAACATTTGGTACAGCATGCGTAGGTATGAAAGTTGACGGAGCATTACATGATGGCGGCTACGATTCAATGGTTGCTAACGACTTTACTCAAGTACTAAGTGATGGTATTGGATACTGGGTTACAAACTTAGGAAGATCAGAACTTGTATCAGTGTTTACATATTATAACCATATTGGTTATTTGTCAGAAAATGGCGGCAAGATTCGTGCTACTAACGGAAACAACTCATATGGAGCATTTGGATCAGTAGCTGAAGGTGTTGACGATACTGAATCGCCTATCACTGCAACTGTGAACAACAGAGGCTTTGAAGCACAAGTGTCAAATGTTTATACAGACAATGATAAGATTTTTGCACTTGAATATTCAAATGCAGGTTCAAGTTATACTTCGGAGAACAATGCTATAACTTTTTCTGGTATTGGATATGGGCAAGACTTTGTTTTAGAAGAAACACGAGACAATGCAGTATTTGAAATACGAATGTTAACATCAGGTGAAGACTATAGATCAGCATCTAACAGCCCGCAAACTGGTAATACAACAAGTATTACACTTGCTGGTCAAGATACTGCTCCTTCAGTTGCTTACACTGGTATGAGGTTAATGATTATAGCAGGTAAAGGATCTGGACAATACGGATATATTCAATCATATAATGCAGGCACAAAAGTTGCTACAATTTATAGAGAAACAGATGATCAAGCAGGTTGGGAACATATTATTCCTGGCACAGTAATTGAGACTACTCTAGATCAAACGTCTACATATATTATTGAGCCAAGAATATCAGTTGCTGCACCGTCAACACCGTCTTATAACGGTGGCGCAGCTCCTAATAGTGGCACATATAGAACAACTAACGTTTATGATGCTATAGCATACGGTAATGATGTATATGTAGCACTAAGTAGTACAAATACAGATTCAATGGTTTCTACTGTAAGAGGATCGTGGACACCAGGAGGAGATATATTTACAGCGGGCGGTGCAACACCTGCCGCACAAAACAATATAGCATATGGTAAAATTGGCGCAAGTCATTACTTTATGTCAACTCCAGTAGCTTCAGGTACACAAGGTGCTTATACAAATGATAACGGAGCAACGTGGACTCTTTCAACTTTATCAGCAACAGCTACATGGGTAGATATTGCATTTGGCGAAGGCAAGTTTATGGCAATTGCAGCAAGTGGAGAAGTAGCAGTTTCAACAGATGGCCAAACATGGACAGCTGGCACTACACTACCTACTATAGGTAATAACTATAGCGCAGTAGCATTTGGTAATCACGGCAGATGGGTTGTAATGTCCGAAGGACAAGATACAGCGTATTCAGACAATGATGGCGCAGGCTGGACAGCTGGCTCTGCAAACTCTGCACTTACATTTAAATCAATTGCATTTGGTAATAGTAAATGGGTAGCTACTGCTACTGGTACCGATACTGCAAACTACAGCTTAGATGGTATTACTTGGTATGCAACAACACTTACAGCAAGCGGTGATTGGACAACTATAGAATACGGACAAGGAGTATTTTATGCTGTTGATGAAACAACAGGACAGAAAGCAAATACATCTAAAGATGGATTGAACTGGGTAGCAAGTACAATTACTTTTGCTAACAATCACAAAGCTGCAGCGTTTGGTAATCCAAGTGGGATACCAACATGGGTTACAGTGGGCGGTAATGGAACCAACCATGTTATTCAATATCAGAAAAATGTTAGAGAAGCCTTTGCAAGATGTATTGTTGAAAGCGGACAAATCAGTGCATTTAAAATATTAGAGCCTGGTAGTGGATATGACAGCGCACCGACTGTAACTATTACTGATCCTAATGACACAGCAGCAGCAACATTTACTGTAAGAGTAGGTGACGGAGCATTAGGACAACCTACATTTAGGGAAAGAGGTACTGATTGGGAATCAGCAACTGCAACTGTTACAGGCGACGGCTTTGGAGACATTTATCAAAACGGCGGCTATGTAAAAGTTGACGGATTAACAGATGTTCCAATTGAAGGGTCTAATATTACATTTGCAGGTAACAGTACAGTATACAAACTTGTAAACGTTCTAGGACTATTAGGATCCGGTCCATATACAGCTGAATTACAATTATCTCCAGCTGTTACTATTGCACTTGCGCCAGAGCACAATGATGCTCTTGAATCTAGACTAAGATACTCGCAAGTACGATTAACAGGTCACGATTTCTTAGACATAGGTACAGGTAACTTTGCTAACACAAACTATCCAGGAGATCCTGCAATTACACCTTCAGCGGCAAAAGAAACTGTCGAAGGAGGCGGAGGTAGAGTGTTCTATACAAGCACAGACCAAGATGGTAACTTTAAGGTTGGCGAATTGTTTAGTGTTGAACAGTCTACTGGTAAGTCAAGTTTGAATGCTGATGCATTTAACTTAGCAGGACTACAAGAACTACAACTTGGTTCAGTAACACTTGGTAGTTCTAACACTGCTGTTAACGAATTTAGTACAGACGGAACGTTTGCAGCTAATTCAGACAACATTGTACCAACACAAAAAGCTATTAGAACGTATATCCAAAGCCAGATAGGCGGCGGCGGAGCTACATTGAATGTAAATAGCATAACTGCTGGTGAAGTTAATTTAACACTGAATACAATTTCAAACACCGAGGGTAATGTTATAAATATAACTAGCCCAGTAAAGTTTACAGGAAGTATTGACGGAGCTGCATTGGCTTTAAATTACTTCTTACAAAGATAATGGAGAAAAAATAAAATGGCGTCAGGAAAACTAGGAGCAAACAATTTATCAGCAGCAACCGATACTGTAGTTTATACATGCGGTGCAAATACATTTGCTGTTGCAACTGTTAATATTGTTAATAGAAGTGGAGCAACTGTAACTGCTAGAATAGCACTTGCGGATGCAGACTCACCCACAACAGCAGAATATATAGAATACGAAGTAGGCATTAGCCCATCTGGTGTTTTAGAAAGAACTGGTATTGTTATAGGACAAAACCAAAGAATAGTAGTTAGATCCAGCGCAACAGATGTTAATGCTGTTGTTTATGGAATCGAAACTAGTACAGCGTAAGGAAGAATATAATGGGTAGATTTATATCAGGCGGAAGTGTAACAGATTTTGGTTATACAAAGGCAGAGGTTTATTCCTCTCCAGGAACGACCAGTTGGACTGTCCCAGCTGGTGTTAGCAAAGCCAAAATATTCGTAATTGGAGCAGGTAGTTGTTATAGAACAACTGACTTTTGTTTTGTATCAGCATCTTGTTGTTCAGGTGTGCAAATGCCAGGAACAGATTATTGCATGAACTTTGTAGGTCACTTAACTGGCGCCGGCGGAGGCTATGCAGAGAAGACAATGGAAGGGTTAGCACCAGGCGCGACTATGACAGTCAATGTAGGTTCAGTAGGAGGACTTACAGCAAGTAGTGTTGTAATGGGTGCTACTACTGTTACTGCTAATAATGCAACTGAGCAATCAATATCTTGGAATTGTACTTCAAATTCAACAACAAGAGATAACTCCAATGACAACAAAGTAAGTTTAGGTTTTGATTTACCAGTATGCGGCTACGTAAACTGTATCAACGGTTATTTTAACACAGGCGGCACAGCAACAGGCGGCGACATTAATAGAACTGGCGGCGATGGTGTGTTTATACCATTCTTTAGAGAAGATGGAAATATCGACGGAACATTATGCATTCAAGAAGGCGCAGGCGGCGGAGGCGGCGGAGCTGGCCCAACAGGATGTACTTGTAATAATAACTATTGGAACGGATACGACTATAGCTTCGGCGGCACACGTAGAAGTTGCGTTTGTACAGTTGCGTATCTAAGTTCTGCACAGTCGTTAAACGGCGGAAATTGTGGATGTTGTTTCTATTGGGGCGGCGACAGTGATTATCAGTGTCTATGTTATGTTGGTTATCATTATGTATTTGGACAAACATTCTACGACAGACTAAATTGGCAGTGCTGTACATGTAAACGTATGTGTAGCAGTGTGTATCTATGCGCAGAAGGCGGCGGCGGAGGCGGCGGCAGCAGCGCAGAAGGAACTAATATTTTAGCAAGTACAGCTTCAGGACCTTCTTTTCCATACAATGACGACGACTTTAATGTAAATGCATGCCCAGTAGGTATTGGTGCTGAATCAGGATCGTCGAGTGCAGATGGATTTGACGGTGTAAGTGATGTACAAGTAATGAATTTAGGCGGCGCAGCATCAGGTGGCGGAGGCGGCAGTGTTGATGTTGGCTCAAATTATGTTTGTTACACAGGCTTTGGACAAGATCACTGGACATTCTACTTTGGATCAAACCAATCAAATTGGCCTTGTTCAACTTGGTCAAACTTAGTTGGTTCTAGTTCCAGCGGAGCTTCAGGCGTATCCTTAGGATATTCAAAAGATGTTGACTCTATGAGAACTTCAAATACTAGTGTTATTCCATTATCAACACTAGCAGCTGCAGATGGATCTAATATGGGTGACTATAAGTTTGGATACGGAGCAAACAGTAAAGAAGCCTCAGGCGCAGGCGGAGGCGGTAATAGACTATATCCGAATGGTGGTTCTGGATCAGTGGTCATAGTATATTAAGGAGACATGAATGTATTTTACAACAATAACTAACAAATACGGTTTAAAAGTCGTGGAACATGTCGCTGGAGATGGTCAAGCAGACTTTGTTGCATCTTCAGGACTAGCATGGGTAGAAGTAGACGAAGAAATTACTATGCCAGCAACAGGTGATTATTGGCATAATGAGGAACTTATTAAGCTTGACTCTGATAAGTATGACACTGTTATTGCTCCTATTTTAAAGGATGCAAGAGACGTAGAAAACGTAGCTATTCAAGCTAAACATGATGAACTTGAAGCAGAGAAAGCTAGACTATTAGCCGAACACGAAGAAGGCGCTGGCGATTATGTTGCTCCAGACGCTGACCCAGCAGTTTTAGACTTAGCAGAGCAAAAAATTATTGCAAAGCAGGCAAAAAAGCCAATCTATATTCCAATTAGAGAACAGGACGAGATTCCTCCTTATACCCAAGCAACACTTGATTTGTATACAGAAATGTTAGCAGATACAAAAAGAATGATTGCTGGTATTAAGGCAGATACTGACCCCGACCCGGATGTTGTACGTTTTCCTGAACCTATTACATTCTTAGATGGCACTCCAGAAGAACATACTTTAGAGTACATTGTATTAGCAGATGAAGACAAAGACGATTATCTAGTGCATTGGGGGAAAGTTGAAGCAGATCAACAAGCATTTGTTGAGTTCTTAACAGCTAGACTAGCAGGTTAAAAAAGCCATAAAAGAAACACCTAGTATTGTTGTACACATAATTAATAGTGTATAAACAAACTAGGTGTTTTCATGAAAAAAGTATTTTCTATCACAGGCGGAGCAGGCCGCGTTCTTTGTAGCATTCCTGCACTACTTAAATATTACAAAAGAGAAGGCAATAACTTTTACATTTTTGCAGAATCAGGTTTAGAATTTTTTGTAGGAATAAAAGAGTTACAAGATATTGCATACACACCAGATACAAAGGGTGTGTTTGAAAATATTATCAAACCAAATATTTTAATTACTCCTGAGCCTTATCGTAATAGAGGCTACTATAATCAAGAAAAAAATCTAATTGAGGCATTTGATGCTGAAATAAATCAAACTGACGACCATTCTGATTTAGAAAAAATTAAAATAATCTTAAATAAAGCCGAAGAAATAAATGCTGTTGATGCAATGAATAATGCAAAAAAGCAACAAGGCAAAGATAAGACAATTGTTATTCAACCATTTGGAAGAAGTGCCCAACCTAAACAAAATGAAATAGTTGACGACATGAGTAGATCTTTAAGTTTACGTACTTATATTAACATAGTAGATGCTCTTCAAAAAAAATATAATGTAATATACATGGGAGAATTTATGGAAGTTGAAGATAAAACTTTTAAAATACAAACCCAATTAAGACAATGGGCTGGAATTATTGAAGCTGCAGATTATTTTATAGGGTGTGACAGTGTTGGACAGCATATGGCTAGAGCATTTGATAAGCCTGCTACTGTAATCTTAGGAAGTACATTTGCTGAAAATATTACATATCCTGATCATTTTCAAATATTACAAAAAACACCCGTAGATATTAGGTACTTTCCGATAAGATTATTAGAGCAAGGTATCGATGGTGATATTGCAAACCGTTATAATGATACTTGTATGGATTTTACACCTGAACAAGAAAAGGACTTTATCAAAAAAATTATGAATGATATAGAGGAAAAAGTAAGATAATGGAAAAAAATAAAGATGTTTGGATTGCTGGAATAACACGAGGACATAACGGCTCTTTGTGTCTACTTAAAAACGGCGAGATTGTTTTTATTATAGAAGAAGAAAGATTAACTAGATTAAAGTATGATGCAACACCTTTTGCAGGAATGACCAAAATACTTGAGTTTACTGATCATCTAGATTATCTTGTATATGCCCATACAGCTACTAGAGCACAATTTTGCCCAACAGTAGATTATACAGGAGAAGACATTTATTATTCACTCGCTAGAAAATTAGGTTTAATTGCAAATATTCCACATGAACAAAATAAGCATCCTCAATGTATTGATCTAGGAAATATACATCATAAATTACATGCCGCATGTGCATTTTATCGCAGTGGATTTGATAGTGCAACAGCAGTAGTAATTGACGGCGCTGGCTCGGGTTTTGAAGTTGCGGCTGTTAATAACAAGTATAGGGTATGGGAAACAGAAACTGTATTTGATATGAGCTATCCAAATAATGTTAAAACACTTTATAAAAATGCTGGAGGGAATTTTAACGATTATTATCAAAATTCTATTTATAGATCAGATAACGTAAGTACTGAACTATGGTTTGAAGAAGATGGCGATGCAGAAGTAGTATTAAGTACACATGCTGGAATTGTAAAATCATATGAAGCTGCAACATACTACTGTGGTTGGCACTTTATTGAGGCAGGTAAAACAATGGGTCTTGCTCCTTACGGAAAAGATAATCCGGATGTGCCGCCTATATGGGACGAAGGATGCAACTTATCTAATAGAAATTTAATACAAGCAACTTATCCAAACGGAGCCTATATTAACAAAGGATATAATGAATTTTTAGGTGATGACAGTGCAGAAGATGTTACAACGCTACAGAATAGAAGAGATGTAGCATATGCAGTACAAAAAGTCACACAGCAAAAAGCATTAGACCTAATACTTAAAGCAGTTGAACTTACCGGAAATAAAAATGTTGTACTAAGTGGGGGTTATGCATTAAATTGCGTTGCAAATTATTTCTACTTAGAAGAATTAAAGAAGCACGATATTAATTTATATGTTGAACCTATAAGCAGCGATGCAGGAACAAGCATAGGTGCAGCTCTACTAGTATGGCATGACTTCCAAGCGCAATTTAACGAAGGCGAATGGAAAACAATTGACTATACACAAGATAGAATGTACACTGGGTTTGAATATAACTATAAAGACTTAGAAGATGTAGCAGAAAAATATGGCGCAGAAGTAATCGATGCAACAAATAATGATGTTGTTGATTTAATTACTGATAGAAATATTGTGAGTATTTTCCAAGGTCGTTCTGAAGCAGGACCTCGAGCGTTAGGCAATCGTAGTATACTTTATGATCCTACAGATCCAGATGGCAAGGATCATGTTAATGGTATTAAAAATCGAGAATATTTTAGACCGTTTGCTGGCACAATACTTGAAGAAGATGCACATGACTGGTTTGATTTACGTGGAATGAAATCAAGCCCTCATATGATGTATGCAGTAAATTGTAAACCTGGTGTAGAGGATAAAATTCCTGCTATTATACACGTGGACGGAACATGTCGCATACAAACTGTTAACAGACAGGAAAATGAACATTACTACGATCTAATTAATGAATTTAAATCTAGAACAGGATGTCCTATTATATTTAATACAAGTTTTAACTTAGGAGGAGAACCCTTAGTAGAAACATTAGATGATGCGTGTAGGACATTGTTTGCGAGTAAGATTGAATATTTGTATTTGCCAGAAGTACAAAAATTAGTTAAGATTAAAAATCCTTAACATTAAGAAATTCACGCTGAGGGTATGTAACACTACCAGTACCCTCAATGTTTCCTACAACAATAACTCTATCATTATCACCTTCATGAGATTGTACTTCGTGTTCTAACCATCCTGGAAAAATAATTCCAGTACCGCTAGTAGGTTTATAATACATACCTGGTTTGTTATGAAAGTATATTGGGGCTGAGTTATCATCTACTTTTGCATAATAAACCCAACTATATAATGCAGGAACATGTGCATGTCTTTCACTATAGTCACCTTTATTATATATAGAACCCCAGCATGTTGTTTGGAAGGTTTTAAGTTGTAAATCTGTGTACTCACTATGCCAATCTTCTACAGTTTTTGTTGCTTTGTTTGATATAGCTGCAAATTCTTTATGTTCTAACATATTCCACTTAGTCATATGAGCTTTTACATTAGTTTCTCGTTTACGCACATCACCACCATTTCTAATAATATTTTCGATATTGTTGTGCAGTTCTTCTAATGTATATTCTTCAGTGTCAGACATAGAAAATTCCCAAAAGTGTATCGGTATTTCCATATACATAATATGTTGTTTAAAGTCGCTATCCATTTTACATCCTATAGATTAAATGAGAAAACTTTTCTCGGTTGATCGTTTTCTTTATACATTAATTCGTGTGTTAACCAGCTATCCCACATTAGTATCATCCCATTTTCTGGTTTAATTGATTCAATATACTTACCACCATAATCACTAGGTTCAAATTGTACGTGTGGTCTAGGGTCATGAAATAGTAATTGCGGAACATCGTCACCTACTTCTAAATATATAATTCCACTAAATCTACAATCTTTATGAGTGTGTTTTCTCAAATGAGCACCTTTTTTCATATTACTAAAAAAGCCGTAAGGTCGAAAAGAATCTTTATCAACAAATTGCTGTCGCTGACTCGCAAAATTATTTGCAATTTCATACAGATACTCGAATACCATTTTTACTGTAGGGTCTGTATTTACAGGATAAGATAATTCAGTATTTGCAAGTGTACTAGGAAAATTATCTATATGTAGTAAATTTGTTTGAGTCTTAGATGTGTAATCATTGCATAATTTTAAAAGATCGTTTTTCATATTTTCATTTACAATATCTTTAAAAATTTGCGTGGGGAAAAAGTTAACAATCTCCATAAGTTACTCCATTACATTCTTTTTTATCTCTTGTATTATATTTTTTTTAATTTTTGACTCATTAAACATAGAATATAATTTTGCTAAACTTCTTTGTTTCCAAAAAGTTTTTAATCTTACACAACTTAACGAATGATTAAACAGTTCCTCTGTCATTCTAAATTTCTTAAATATAACTCGATCTGTTGTATTTGCCCTTACATACATCATTGGCTCGCCCTGAAGTATTTTAAATTTAGTTTCATTAGGATACATTTGATATGCATATTCTAATGGCCTAAACCATTGATTTATATCAAATCCACCTGGTACATAGTATCCATAATCAGACGCTGATGTTTTGTGCATAAACGGATGCATTGATTCTAAATGTAAACTTTCTTCACAGAAAAAGATCCAGTTTGCTGAAACTTTTATTGTATGTGAATTAAGTAGGCTGGGTTGTTTAATTATTAAATGTTTGTCAGTAGTATCATTATTTCCAATTACTCCGTTAGAAGTAATTTCTATATCTGCAAACGTAGGACTATTCAGTAACCAAGTATTTTTATATTGATTTGTAAACGCTGGACAATTTAAAAAATTATCTTGCTTATTTTCTTTGTTTATGTTAGACTGTAGATCCTGTAAAACATTTACAGGATCTGAATATGATAAAAACTGTTCAGCAACTTGATCGACAGGCCCCCAAGGCGCCCAATAGACAATTTTTGTCATTTAACTGGCTTTACTCCTTGTTGTCTATAATATCTTCCTACCATTGTTGCAGGCATATGATTTCCCATCTGCGCCCATTCCTCAACTGATATCTGATGATATCTTAGTTCAACTGGACGTTCTGTCATTGGAAACATAGACATTAGAGGATGTCCAAATTTTAGTGTTACAATATATGGTTCTGGCTTTACTGGGCAATTAAGGTGTACATTAGTGCTAACTTGATATTTAAAATTTGTAAGACCAGGTGACTGATATATACCCTTGTCTTTTAAATAAGAGGAACTATAATGTGAATCCATCATTAAAAAATCAACAGGTTCTGAACATCTAAGCTTCCAAGGATTTTCTAACTTTAGTGCCACACGCTGACCCTTATATACTCCTTTCCATTGCTCTGGAGGATGCTCGCTAACATTTAAATCAAACGGCCGCATTTCAATTGTAGTTGACCAAGTTGCGTCCGGATTCATACGTATATCAAGATCTGCCCACATAGGAAAATGTATAGCTTTAGACATAAAGTCTCTAATACCGGGACATATACCTACAGTACTCATTTTATTGTGCATGCCTATTTGCTCAATCCATAAAGTTACGGTTGTTTTTAATTCTTCTAACCAAGTAGGCTTAGGCCGTTCTGTCCCAAATGTAGGTTTTGCATTTATAAAATACGATTTGTTGCTAGTATAGCAATCTAATATAATTGGTTTTTTTCTAAACATCAATAACTCCTGTGTGTTGTACTTATGATCATTTTAGATAAATATAACTAATACTGAGAGCGAGATGATAATGGATTTTACAGACTACTTTGATAGAGGGGCTAAAGGCTCATTAAAGCTTAGAAACAATACTCAACTATCACACAAAGGACTAGAAAAACAAGTCTATAATAACACAGTAATAGACTCGTGGCATGTTGGCGAAATTATGTCCGCTGAATATACATTAGTTGTAGACAACGGTAGGGATAGTAAAGAGGTTGTAAAAGTTTTAGTTGTTGCAGGACCTGAGGATGCAGCAGTAACAATTTACGGTAGGGCAAATATTGAAGAAAAACTTATTACTGTAACTGGTAATGTAGATCTTTCAGTTTTTAAATTAATTGTAGGACCTACTAGAGAAGAATTAGCAGGAGCTAGAATTATATACAGTGCAAATTATTACCATACGCTGTCAGACAAATAAATACATTAACGGAGTAAGAAGTAAATGCCTATAACAAATAATCCATTTGAATCAGATTTTGGTTTTGCGAGCCCGGGATTTTCTGTAGATGCAAATGGTAACATAGTTGCAACTTCCATTCAAGCAGCGGGTGCCGGAGGCGGCGGCGGCGGAGTAAGTGACTGGACTCTTTCCGATACAGCTACCGGTTTTATTTTTACAGGCGAAGCTGGAGAAAATCCACCTATAACAATTTATAGGAATGCAAGATATACATTCAACTTAGATCTAGATGATTTGGTTATGAAAATATATTCTGATAGTGCAGGCACTACATTATATAATACTGGATTAGTACATTCAGATGGAACAGTAGAACAATTTGCTCAAGGTAAAGTAGATGGACAGTTACAATTGTCTGTTGCATTAGACGCACCTAATACGTTGTACTATGGAAACGTTGACGGAACAATAGTTGGCACAATAAACATACAAGATCAATCAGGTGTGTTTGGTACACTAGAAGTTACTAGTGTAACACAAAGCACAAGCACTACTTCAGGGGCACTGCAAGTGTCCGGTGGAATGGGAGTAGCAAAGAATCTACATGTAGGCGGATCAACTACTACAAGCGGATTAGATATTGACGGTTTAGGGATTTCTAAACTAGATAGTACAACTAACCTAGAAATAAATGCTACTAATAAAGTAGTTTTTCAAATAAACAACGAACTAAAAGGTAGAATTACAGACAATGGGTTAAGCATACCTATTGTAAGTAGTGCTATTACATCTAGTACAATAGATGCATCACCAATAGGAGCAACTACGCCTTCTACTGCTGCATTCACCAGTGGTACGGTGGCAAACGCTCCGACTATAAATACTAGCATGACAAATAAAACATACGTAGATGTAACATCAATAGTCTACGCAATTGCACTTGGATCATAAAAAATGGCAAAAACACAAATAAAAAATTACGTATTTAAACCAGGAATGGGTGGATTAGAAAATCTTTATCCTAATGCATATTCATTACTTACAAGCAATAAATCCTTTTTACAAAAGGAAGTTAATGCATATATAACACAAAAAGTATTGGACGCAAGGCAATATACACCCCAAACTGCAACTTACTTACCTGCAACTGGAGTTATGGAACTTACTATTATTCCTAATACAATGTTTACTCCAACTACAGGTACTTATAACCCTAGTTCGGGCGATGCTGTACTTACAATAGGAACTCATACTTTAACCGTTGGCCAATATATAAAAGTTTCTGCTAACGGAATAACTTGGTCAAATACAAGTAATACTCAGCCTACATATCCAACATACGCAATAAGAATTAATGCTGTAAGTGCAACTACAATCACAGTTGATCTTGGAGTAAGAACAGATGATGTTTCTGTGCATACTTTTGTTAGTTCATTAACAAATTCTGTAGTACTAAGTCACAACTTTAATGTTGGAGACGCAATTAATATAGCTACACACGGAATTACTTTTAGATGCGCATTAGATGGTAATGCTACATTACACCCATATCCAAGACCTGTTGGCGTGCCAAACGCAACAGGTCATGATCCGTACTATAACAAACCTATTATTATTACAGATATAGGCGATACAACAGTTTCAGTAAATGTAGGCATATCTTCTGATACTTCTGTACACACATTTGAAAGTGCAGTTACAGATGGTGTTAGTGATGTATTTTTTAACTATGTTAATACAAGTGCAGATAAGTGCGAACGAGATGTTGGACTAATATTAGATGCATATAAGAATGACTTACGATATGGCGGCAACGAAAAAACATACAAGTATGTAAATTACTATTGGGACAACGGAGTTGCTCAAGTTGACGGCGATAGAGGTGCAGAATTAGCATCCCATGCACTTATTCAACGCTTACTTACAGATTATATATTCCAAAATACTACATATCCGCAAGTGTTGAATAGTGAAGTTACACAAACTACAAATTCAACCAACGGAGAAGCGGTTGCAAGCACTCGTATAGATACGTTAAGTAATGTTGTTATAAACGTAATACACAACGGTGTATCAAGCTTGCCAACATATGAAGAAAATACAATTGGTAAACTATCTTTCCAAGGTAGATACGATCAAGATGAAATTTTAATTGCTTCAAATACAACTACAAACAATATCATTTATAACTTTGCTGATGTTAATGCAGGCGCAAAGGTTGAATTACAAACAAAAGGTACTAACGAAAACTTTAAGTCTTATTTACAAACAACTGACGCAGTCACTATGTTATGGCTTAATATCAACACTGAAGATCAATCAGAAACTGATGATATACAAATTTTTGTAGAAAAAATAGAAAACGGCAAAAGTGTTCAAACAGTAAGACCATACGATTTTGGTACAGATGCTATTGAGCGTATGCGTATTGCACCGCCACTAAGTATGCTCGATGCTGACTTTGAGTACGGGCTTCAGCCTACTAAATGGTCTGCAATTGCTATGATGAGAGGGTATCCTAGTGTATACGAAATACCTGGAACTAGTTCCGAAGTATTATCAGTTGTAACTGATGCAAGTGCAGGAACAAGTGGCGTAGGTGCATCATTAATTACAGTAACAACAGTTGCACCACATGGTTTTGATTCAGGAACTCCTATAACAATTAAAGCTTTAGAAAATGCAGTTTCGGGAGCAGCTAGAGGAGAAGGTAGTTTTGTTATAGTCGAAACACCAACTGACAATACTTTTACATATTATGCAAAGTCAAAAGTTGGCACTAATAATGGTGATGTACTTTCTACGGGATACACGCAGTTAAGAGAAGCTGGATTTTATACAGGCGCTGGCATTACTAATGCAAATTTCCAAGTTGTAAGTAATGGTAGTGCAGGAACAATGATAACTGAATTGTCTGTTCCGACAGGTTCTAACACACTGCCATATGACGGTAATAGTCCAGAAGTTGGCTCACCGTTAACTGGCACCGGAATACCACTAGGCGCACAGGTTACAAACTTTGTTGATAACTCATCTGGCGGCGGCGAATTTAGTACATTAGAAATTGCAGAAAATGCAGTAATTGGAGATACTGATATTGAAGTAGTAGATTCTACAGGTATACTTGCAAACCTTGCATTAGATCGCGGCGACGGACAAGCTATATTTGTTAATAATATTGTAGGTAATACACTTACACTGAGTGGCGGATTAACATCAAACTTAGCTTCTAATACTAAAACATATACCGGAGTATTACCTAGCACCGAACCAGTAGATGGTCTAGGTGCAACATTTGACATTACTAGATCTGGTGGATCTTATTCTTTAGATGCAATTGCTACAGCCGGTGTTGATTATAAAGCTGGGGATAGACTAAAAGTATTAGGTACGATTCTAGGCGGAACAACTCCTACAAATGACTGTTTAATTTATGTTGACAGTGTTGCTACAAGTCCGTTAGGAGCAATAACAACTGTTACTTTGTCAGGTACAGCCGTTGGCGGAACAGCATCATTTAACGGTTCCGGCGCAATATACGAAGGCGGCCAAGGTCGAGACGTATTAGTAGACGTTACAGTTAACAATAATGTATATTCAATAGCACTAAATGCAGGTGATGTATCTGATGACTTTATAGCAAATGATACATTTAGAATATTAGGTTCAAACCTTGGAGGCATTGATTCAACTAATGATGCGATATGTACAGTTACTAGTGTAGGTACTGTGGGCGGAAGAACCGGTGCAATTACAGGAATAAGTATTTCTGGCACAGGCGCAGATGCTGATGTTGTTTATTCAGATGTACCTTATACAACTTCAGCCGCAGGGGGCACAAGCGCAACTGTAGATATAAGACGTGTAGGCACTGTGTATCAAGCAATTATTCCTTTACTAAACGGCGGCGCAGGATATAGTATCGGAGATCAATTTACAGTTGATGGTGCAGACCTAGGAGGCGCATCAACAACTAACGATTGTACTGTAACAATTGATAACGTAGACGGTAGTGGATCTATTACAGCATCAAGCGCAGCTGGTGTATCTGTAAATAATGAATCATTTACAACAGGTATTATCGAAATTATTAACCCAACTGGAGCAACATTTGATGTTGACTTAAATGCAACAGTATATACGATAACACTTGCTACGGGCGGCACCAATTATGCGCCGAACCAAGAATTAAAAATATTAGGTAACTTAGTTGGCGGTGCAACACCAACTAACGATATTATAATCACAGTGCTAACAGTGGACGCCACAGGTGCTGTGTTAACATTCAACTCAACAGGCAGTGGTAATAACGGCACATTAGCATATACTAATGTAGCACCACAAGCTGATGTACCGGCAGGATCAGGCGCCGAGTTTACTATTAGAAGAATAAACGGCATATATGATAATATATTAATTACTCAAGGCGGCACAAACTATGAAATTGGTAATACTTTGTTTGTACCTGGATCACAATTAGACGGTGATGGTACACACGATTTAACGTTTTTTGTAACCGGTGTAAACGCGGGTGCAGTAACATCGTATACTCCAAACTTTACAGGTGCTAATCCGGGTGATAGTGTAGCATTAATTTGTACATTTACAATGAGTGAAGTAACAACAGAACCTGTGCCACAAACTACATCTATTAGCTTCAGCGAGTTAGCAACAATTGAAGCAACATTTGATACTCCACATGGTATTGTTCCTGGCAACAGTTTCATAACAGTTATTGGTTCAGATGATGGATCAAACAACCATTTACTTGCATCGGGTGCTTTCCTTGCAACTAATATACCTTCAACTAATCAATTAAGATTTGTAGCAAGAGCTGCAGGATCAATCTCAACTAGTGCTTCAGATGTTATTTCAGGAACATTCTATACTAGGCCAGATAGTTTCTTTATTCATAGGCCATTTGACGGCGGCGTTCAGTTAGGAACTGGCGGCCCGCAGCACGGAGCGCAAGCAATACGTCAAAGTAAAAAATATATTCGTTACCAATCAGGTAAAGGTATTATGTACACAACTGGTGCTCTATTTGCACCAAGCTATGATTTAGCAAGTGTAACTGCCGATGGCACAGAAGTTAATTCTTTAATTACTATTACGACAGACGATAACGATCACGGAGTTCAAGTAGGCGGTATAATTAGATTATTAGCTGTAGAAAGTAGCGGCTACAACAGTGGTACAGAAACAGTAGTACCCCCCGAGTTTGATTATACTGTACAAGAAGTTATAAATGAAAGAACTTTCAAAGTGAGGGCACTCAGACGTCTTGCTGATGACACTGAATTTTTAGAAGCAACAGCAATTGCTGATTGGCCGTTAGTACAAGTATTTGACGAAGTATTACTTGATACTAACACAAGCGATGTACACGACTTTTTCCTTAATGAAACAGCATATGACGGTCGTAAGTGGGGCGATTTTAACGAAAGCGATTCTATAACAGTAGATGACAAAACTGCACTTACAAATCATTTGCAAGGTATTAGTCAAACTGCAACTATAGATAACCGAGTGAAAATTGCGCTAGCTGAATTAAAATCAAGAAGAAATGTAGGCACAGTAGAAGATACTGTTCCGGTAATGAAACAAGAAGCTGTACTTGGTTTTGGCTCCCAAATGAGTGTTGTTGCATGGCACGGCGCAACTGTACGTTCTGGTATTTTTGATGATCAAAATGGTATTTTTTGGGAATTTGATGGACAAAACGTTAGTGTAAATCAACGTACAGGTACACAACAATTAGCAGGAACATGTGCTATTGAAGTTGACAGCAATACTGTTACTGGTACAGCAACAAGATTTAGAGACCAAACAAAGGCTGGCGATAGAATTATTATTAGAGGTATGACACATGTTGTATCACACGTTGTTAGCCAAACAGAAATCAATGTAACACCAGATTTTAGAGGTGTTACTGATATTACTGGTGCAAAAGCTAATTTAGTAGTTGACAAAAAAGTGAAACAGCAAGACTTTAACTTAGATACACTTGACGGTGCTGGACCAAGTGGTTACGATATTGACATTGCTAAGATGCAAATGATCGGTATTCAATACAGTTGGTATGGTGCTGGTTTTATCGACTTTATGCTACGTGGCTCAGATGGTAACTTTGTATTTGCACATAGAATGCGTAACTCAAACGTAAACACAGAAGCGTTTATGCGTTCAGGTAACTTGCCTGTGCGTTACGAAGTTACTAACGAAGGCTATCCAGCAAAACTTGCAGCAGCACTAGATAATACACAAACTACGATTCCGTTATTAGATAGTAGTTTCTTCCCAGAGTTTGGAACTGTGTACATCGATAATGAAATTATTAGTTTTACTGCTAATGACAAAACAACAAATACACTTACTGGATGTACAAGAGGCACTGCACTAACTAACTTCCAATCAGGAGCAGAAAGAACGTATAGCGCAGGCGCAGCGGACGCACACGTAGATAAAACTGGAGTAGTATTAATTAGTAATACAATTACTCCGTTGATATCACACTGGGGTTCAGCATTTTTAACAGATGGCGGATTTGACGAAGATAGAGGATACATTTTCTCATACGCTGAAACAGGTCTTAATGCAAATACAATTAAACAAACAGCGTTTATGTTAAGACTAGCACCTAGTGTTTCTAATGCTATTATTGGCGACCTAGGTGAAAGAGAATTGCTTAACAGAGCACAGTTGTTGTTGCAAGGACTAGAAATTACATCAGATGGTTTTGAAAGCGACGGCACTCCTATTCAAGGCGGCATTGTTATTGAAGGTGTGTTGAATCCACAAAACTATCCAATTAATCCAGCAGATGTTGGTTGGACAGGACTGTCAAGCGTTGCACAAGGTGGACAACCTAGCTTTGCACAAGTTGCATCAGGTGGTAGTGTGAACTGGACAACTGATAACACTGTTACAAACACCACAGGTACTCAAATATCTAATACAACTGGCACATTAGACAGTGGTATATATACCAGTTATCGAAGAAATAGTGTAGTTTATGTTAACGCAACAGACTTTAGAAATACATTCGGAACCGATATTAATGCAGTCCTTGGAGCATCTATTGTAGATAACGTTCAAGGTCGAATTCCAGCTAACACAACTATTACTGGCGGACAGATAAACGGTAGCGGCGACTATGGCTATCTTCGACTTTCAAATCGTATATCAGGCAACATTAATGGAAATCAATCAAATAGATTTGACATTACTCGAAATGCTACGCTTGTAAACAGGAACTATGCATACATAGACTCAACTAGTTATGCTGCTTCGGGTATTACGCTAGGAACACCAGTAACCGAATCCGGCGGAAGTGTAGTATTCCCTGCAAACACAAGTGTATCTGCAATATCCCAAAAAATATTTGGTAGTGTAACATATTACGAAGTACAGTTTAACAACGCATTTACAGGAACACTAGCTGCAGGCACAGGAACAATACAATTTGCATTTAGTCAACCTCCGTTTGCACAGCCGGGCGAAACAGTATTTTCGTTTATTGCTAACCCAGGAGAAAGATCAACTGTGGACTTTAGTGAATTGAAAGAACTTACAAATACCACACTAGGTGGCAGAGGAACCTTCCCAAATGGTCCAGATGTTCTTGCAATTAACGTGTATAAGGTTTCGGGTGCGGATGCAAATGCAAACCTTATTCTAAGATGGGGTGAAGCACAGGCCTAAAGAGCCTGTGCAAAATCCCACAAGTTATTATAAACTTGTGTTTGTTTTTTAATAGGTCTGTAAGAATGTCTACTACTTAATAGTTCTTCAGTTTCAACACCGTGACCTGTGCGCACAAGTATAGGTGTTGCTTTTACCTTGAATGCAGCTTTTAAATCAGTAATTTTATCACCTACATAATATCCTGTAGACCAATTTAAATTTTTAATATCCGTGGCTGCTTTTTTAAACATACCTACGTTAGGTTTTGCAAACGGATCTTGTTTTACATTAGATGCACTAAAATATATTCCGTCTATACTAGGACATCCTGCTTGACCAAATAAGTCAAGCATGTAATGATGTAAAGTGTTTACATCATCCTCTGTATATAGTCCTTTGTGTATGCCGGCTTGATTTGTAATTATTACAACTTTGTGACCCTTTTGTCTAATCAAAGACACAGCTTCTATAGATTTTGGTATAGGCTCAAAGTCTTCTTTTTTCCAAGTATATGTACCACGATCTAAATTTATAACGCCGTCTCTATCTAATCCTACAACGCTTTTTTTAAAATTATCTATAGTGTGTTGAGAATTTTTAAGATGGTTGTATCGGCTCATTTTCTACCTTCTGGCTATCACCTGGAAAGACTCTATAATTATCTTCAACTGAATCAGCAGTACTAACCTCAGTAATAGTTCCTGCTGTAATAGCTGTCAGCTGATGAGGTTGTAATGGAGGATTATGCCATGTATCCCCCGGCTTTAGTTCTTGTGAGAACAACTCTGCTGTTTTAGTATCTATCCATCTTACCATAAATCTGCCTTCATTAACAAACCATGTTTCATCTTTTTCTTTATGAAAATGCATTGAAAATTTAGCACCGGGCTTATTAAATACCATAAGCTTACCACAGTATAAATCATTAGTAGCCCAAATTAATTCTATGCCCCAACCTTTTTCTACTGTTCCTGAAAGTCTACTTGCCATGTATATAATCCTCTATGTTAATCCAATCTATGTCCAATACTGAATTTAGTTTATCCATTTTTGCACATGTAAATTCTTGATACTGTGATTTTATGTTTTCTGGCATCGGCACATATTCTATATTGCCGCCATGCTTGTTAACAATAGCCTGTGCTACAGATTCAAAGCTCACAGAACGTCCTGTACCTACATTGTATATGTCAGAACTATTAATATCTAACATTGCTTCGTGTACTTTACACACATCATCAACACATATAAAATCTCTACGATAGTTATTACTATCTTCAAATAATTTAATTACACCATTGTCTTTGGCTTGATATGCAAATTTAGTATAAGGACTTGCTTGATCGCCTTTGTGTTCTTCACCTTCTCCGTATACATTAAAATATCTAAAACCTTGTATGTTTATTTGAAATTCATCCTTAAGTTGCATTACAAATCTATCAAATAGGTACTTTGTCCATGCATAAGGTGATTGAGGTTGTAATGGACCATGCTCAATAAAATGCGTAGTGGGTCCATACACACTTGCGCTAGAAGCATATTGCATATTAACACCCATCATATCACAAGTTTGTGCAAGCCTAACGCTAAATTCAAAATTTGTTTCCATAATTTCTTCTACGTTTGTAAACGTTGTAGAAGTAATTGCACCTAGATGTATAACCCAATCGTATCCACTCGGATCAGGTATTGTACCAGGAATATAATCCCAACCTTCTACATCATGGCCTTTGCGTTGCAGATATTTTGCAACGTTTGATCCAATAAATCCTTTGTGTCCTGTAACTAATATTTTCATTTGCTGTTCTCTATAATCTGTGTTGTTGAATATCCATCCACTGTAGGTATAATATGTACATCAGCTAAATTATGTCCTACTACGGTTTCAACAGTATAGTCACCACCTTTTACAATTAAGTTAGGTGCTATATGTTTAATTAACTCATAAGGAGTATCTTGTTCAAAAACGTGAACTTCGTCTACCCATGGTAATATAGATATTTGTTCAACACGTTTTTTTATGTTGTTTACTGGGCGATTATTGCCCTTTAGACGTTTTACACTTGCATCTGAGTTTATACCCACAACAAGTCTATCGCCTAAACTACGTGCTTCTTTTAGTAAATTAAAATGTCCTGTGTGCATAATATCAAACACACCATTTGTAAAAATTACACGCTCTTCAATATCATTGTGCGCTAGTGTATATGTGCCTACGTGCTGTACTGCACATCTAGAACCTTTTATAGCAATCTCTAAACATTTCATATAATCATAACTTTTAGTTAAGCCATATACAAATGCTGCTAAGAAACAATCGCCTGCTCCTGTAACATCTGATACTTCTACTTGTGCAACAGGAAGATTATAATCAACATCGTCTATACAAGCAACTACATTATCACTGGCATTAGTAGTAATGATATTGCCATTCCACTCACTAAATCCAAACTTAGTAAATTCACTATTATTAGGTTTTACTAACCATGCGTTTTTGTACTGAGTTGCATGTTCTTTAGGGTCTACAATAATTTTACAACCAAATTTATTAATATGTTCTATAATTTTTAAAGATTCATCTAGAACACCTTTGTTATAATCACTTAGTACTACATAATCATACTTAGAAAAATCACTACATAATACTTCATCTAAAACTACGTTTGAATTTGCATGTTTATCGTTGTCTATACGGGTTATGTAATGACCGTCACATATTATACGTGTCTTAATACTACGTGGTTGATTTGTTTTAAATAATGTAACATCAACTCCTAAACTTTTAAGATTCTCATATACAAGTCCTGCCCCTCCAAGTGTTTCAACTTCGCTCTTGTATGTAATTACAGGAACGGGGGCTTCGGGACTAATGCGTGAACTAGTACCGTAGATATACTTGTCGATGATTATGTCACCAAGAACTAATACTTTCATCTTTATATTATACTACGTTTGATGCGATATGTCAAGTAAATTTATGGTTTGGAATACAGTTTCTAATTTATTTAAATTTACTTTACTTTGTAATGTATTGCGTAAACCAAAATGTAATGGTTTTGGCCATTTGGTAAATGCACTCCATGCATAACCGTCATGTTCGTTATTAAGGGTAGGTATAAATTCAGATTGGACAACGCAAAGATATGTGTGGAAATAAAATTTACTATCTGCACTTATAAAACTTTCTAAAGGCAAAGTTTTTTTAATGTCTGGCAAAAAGCCAATTTCTTCTTCTATCTCTCTTGTTAAACCTTCGAATGGTGTTTCTAATCCTTCATTTGTGCCGCCAACTAGCCCCCACATGTTATTACGTTTGCCGTTTGCTCTATGTAAAAAAAGAAATCTATTTGTATCTAAAGTATAGAATAGTGCTCCACTACATGTAATCATATCTGTCATACATATAATTAGCCCGTTAGTGATATTCTCCATGTACCAATTGGATACTCGCCATCTATACTAAGTAGCCATTCGTTATCTCTAAATCTGTATTGAACGCTTGTGTTTAAATTAGTTGTGTAAGTTGTAGATGTAGCAGTGCTAGAATCAAACACAATATTCCATTTGTTTCCATCCCACTCAATTATATCATTTGCGCTTGCAACTAAGTTAGTATTATCAGCATTTTTCCAAGCCGATGCTCCTGATCCAGTAGTTTGATCACCAATACTTTCTAATAGTAATAACCTTAAACCTGAAGATTTTATCGAAGACGGATTAAAGTTAGTTGGATTTATAATGTAATCTATGGTAGTTCTACCATCTATAATAGTGTCACTTGGAAAACTATCCATGTCCCAATTTATTTCTAGTTTACCTTCGTCAAACGGATTATGTACAAACGTGCCTGTAATTGTATTACTATTTTCATTATTGTTTACATATATTCTACTAACGTCTGCCATATATGTTCCTGGAAGTGCTTCAAATATTTCATTCCAACTCTTCATTCCAACAACACCGTTATTAATTAATTGCGCACACGATGTTTCTAGGTATAAACCGTATTGTTTATAGTTTACGTTTGCTAGTTCCTTTGCTACAGCAGTTTGTGCTTTACGATTTTTATCGCCTCCTGTGAGTCCTGATAAGAAGTCTGTGCCTGCATTTGTAATAGGCCCACTTACACCATCTTCGATAGTACCTCTAGTTTCGTCAAACATGCTTGTTATAATATTGGTAATAACCCCCATTTTCTTAACTTTAGTCGGAGGACTAATGTATATTGGGATACTAAAAGTAAGTGTAGCAATATCAATTTCACTATCAACTCCTACAGGTACACTTCTATTTGACCATTGTACGTTTTCTAAATTTACAACAGTAATACTTGTCCAGTCAATAAAATTATCTGTAGTTTGCATTTCTAAACTTGGATTAAACAACACAAGTATTTGTTCAAGTAGTTGTAATTTTTGATCAGTATTTGTAGCCCATATATCAGCATTTACTCTCATCATATACGGAGTTGGTATTAATCGTTCTACCGTATAATTCTTTCCTTGATAGTTTAAATATTCGTCAGTCGTTTCGTCATATGCTCGTTCACGTATGTTTACTGATCTAGTATATGTTGCATCAGTTAATCTATCTCTATCTAATTCCAGCCCAGTAAGATACACTGCGATACGCGGCGCACTAGGAATTTTGTTTTCTGAATTTTCTCTAATAATATTTGCAACTTGTCTTGATAAATCGCCGTATGTTACAGGCACTTCTTTAGTTTTACCTTTACCATCCTTAACTGGAAAGTTGCTTAAAATACGCATCATTTGTGTTGTGTATCTTCTTATTTGTCCGTCATAAAAATGTAACATTAGTTATCTGCCTCTGGTGTACGTGGGCGCAATGCTTTAGATAAGCTTTGTCTTTCTTCTACAACTTCACCGTCTATGTTATTTGTATTAGTATTATTAATAAATTCTGTTTTATACGTTTGACGTTGTAGTGTATTACTTAGAGTCATTCTAATATCATCTTCTACTTTAACCCATCTTATACCGTCATATTTAAACATTCTATTTGGTAGGAAATCTGTACGTAAAAAATAATCACCTTCTTGATGATCTACAGGAAACTTAATACCAAAACCAAAAGGTGCTCCGTTTGGCGCATTGTCTCCTTGACCTACTAGATATCCTGTATACCCGGATCTATCAGGTCTATCAGTAACTTCGTCTGCATTTGTATTAACATTTGATGCATCGATATCGCCTTGGTCAGCAGTACGCAATGCAACACTTCCGTCCTCGTTTGTTGCTAAAGAATAATAATGACTAATATCAAAGCCGCTTTTAGGAGCATCAGCTTCTGCTTGTGCAACTACTGCATTTGAAATTTGCATTTCTTTTTCGTATGTTGATAATAAATCGCGTAATGTATTATCACTACCTTCTTCTGCAGGTAAATCTAATATTTCTGCAAATTCTTGCGAGTCTACTATTTGCTTTAATTTCAGTCTATATAAATGTGGATACCAAGTTTGTGAAAATCCTTCTGCTGCACGATTAACATCGTCTACCACATAAAATCTTTTCAATGCAAAAGCAGCATCATTAAGAGCGTATTCATCTTTTAAATGCGGTAATTCAATTACATCACCGCTCATAATTTTTCTGCCAAGTGTTTTTACACTACTGTTAATATGTATGGTCATAAACAATGTGTCATTGCTAAGAAACATACCAAACTGGCTTAAATCAAAATCTATATCTTGTACATTATATATTGCTCGCATTGTATAAATGTCAGGATCATATTTCCTGTCACGATTTTCTAAGAACAATAAATCTTGAATATTAGTTTCTGCAACAGCATCATATTCTGGCTGTGTAGCACTTCTGTCGTCATCTGACGGCACTTCAGTACCTAAGTATTTGTGTATGTTAATATCAGTTCCGCCAACAGTAAACATCTCTTGGATTTGTTTATCTAAGAAGTTGTAATCGTTTCCGCGTTCTGGTTTATATAAAGATATTCTCGGCATATATATATTTATCGATAAATACTATACGGAGAACTTGTATGGCAGAACTAGCAACACAAAAACAAGAAGTATATGATTATGTAAACACATTCCTTGGCGGAGGAATGATTGATGTTGAACTTGATCCAATACATTATAAAACTGCATTAGATAAGGCACTTTCTAGGTTTAGACAACGTAGTGATAACAGTGTTGAAGAATCGTATATGTTTTTAACAACGGTAGTAGACCAAAACGAATATATATTACCTAACGAAGTTATGGAAATTCGTAAGTTATTCCGTAGAAGTATAGGTTCTAGATCAGGCGGTGGAGATGGTGGTAGTTTATTTGAACCGTTTAATTTAGCATATACAAACACTTATTTGTTATCTGGTTCTAAAATGGGCGGCCTAGCAACTTACGATATGTTTTCACAGCATCAAGAACTTGTTGGCAGAATGTTCGGCAGTTTTATTGAATTTAAATGGAACCCAACGAGCAAAAAATTAACATTATTACAACGTCCAAGAGCTGAAGAGGAAATATTATTGTATGCATACAATTATCGTCCCGATAACGAGCTATTAAACGACTACTTAGCATCACAATGGATTAAAGACTATACACTAGCAGCTTGCAAATATATGTTAGGGGAAGCACGTTCAAAGTTTGCAACTATTGCAGGCCCACAAGGTGGATCAACTCTTAATGGCGATACATTAAAAGCAGAAGCGCAACAAGAAATGGACAAGTTAGAACAAGAAGTATCACTAGCTGTACCAGGCGGCGTTGGCTATAGTTTTGTAATTGGTTAAAAAACACTTGACAACTTCTTAAAACTAAGCTATACTACACAGTATACTTTAAGGAGAATCCTTTGCTACCCAAACTATTAATTGTAGGACACGGCAGACACGGTAAAGACACTGTTTGCGAATTACTTGAAAATTACAATTATTCTTTTCAATCTAGTAGTAAGTTCTGTTCTGAACTTTTTATCTTTAATGATCTTAAAGATCAATACAATTATAAAGATGAAGAAGCATGTTATGCTGACAGGCATAATCATCGAACAGAATGGTATAATATGATTCATAACTATTGCAAAGATGATTTAGCTAAATTAGGGCGTAACTTATTTGCTAAACACGATATATACTGCGGCCTGCGTAACAAGCGTGAATTCTTTGCTATGCAAAATGAAGAACTATTCGACTATGCAATTTGGGTTGATAGGACAGATCATTTGCCCTCTGAAGATTCTAGTTCAATGAGTATTGAACAGTGGATGTGTGACTACACTATTGATAATAACGGAGACTTAAAAAGACTAGAGCAAAACGTAGATATTTTAATTAAGACTATTTTTAAAAATCAGGACGTAAGTCTCCCTGCTTCCAATGAACGCCGTCTTTTTGCATAATGCGCTGACAGTTAGCACAAATAGTTTTTAGATTATTAGGTCGACAGTTATTTAAATCACCGTCAATATGAAATACATTAAATTGTTCTTCGTGTTTTGATTTGAACCCGCACTTTTCACATTCAGTTTTCTTTTCATAACCACGTTGTTTCCATTTTGGAATACCGTGCCCTAAACCGTGCTTCAAACAAATCTCACATAGCTTTCTATAGTAAGTTCTGTTATTCTTTTTATAATTTATAGCGGCCGGTCTTTCACCGCATTGGCATAAAGGTCTCATATTGTATTTACCTCACCTTTTTTATCCCTTTTTTTAGCTAATTATAGCTATGATTTTGTTCTGGATAGCTAAATACATACAGCGAAACATAATTCCAACAGGAGAACAAAACATGGCACTAGTATCACCAGGAGTAGAAGTCAATGTAATTGACGAGAGCTTCTACACACCAGGGGCAGCAGCTACAGTTCCAATGGTATTTGTCACAACAGCGACAAATAAAACAAAGGCATCTGGCAGCGGCATTGCACAAGGAACATTGGCAGCAAATGCTGGCAAACCATATCTCGTAACAAGTCAAAGAGAATTAGGCGACTTGTTTGGAGATGCATTATTTGAATCGGATGCAAACGGCAACATGGTTCATGGAGGAGAGCTAAATGAATATGGACTTAATACTGCATACTCATTACTTGGCGTATCTAACAGAGCATATGTTGTAAGAGCAGACTTAGATTTATCAGAACTTGCTGCAAGTGCAACTGCACCAGGCGGCGAACCAGCAGACGGTGCTTGGTGGTTTGATACACTAAACACCAAGTTGGGTATTTTAGAATGGAATGGTGAAGCTATTACAACTAGCGGCGGCCAATCATTTACAGCAGTTACAACAAAAGTAATTACTGAAACTACTGACTTAGTTGGAAATGTTGCAACAGGTATTCCAAAAGGATCAGTAGGCGCAATTGGAGACTTTGCTCTTAACGCTGCAGCTGATTCTAACAAATTATATTATAAAGCATCAGGTAACGCAACAGGTGTTACTGCAGGCGAATGGGTGACAGTTGGTAGTAATAAATGGATGGCAAGCCATGCAACAGTCAAAGGTACTTCACGTAATCCAACACTTGTAAACGGTGACGAAATTGTAATTAACACAGTGACAGTGACACTAGCTGGAACTACAATTGCTAATTTAGCAAGCGATATCAATGGTGCAGGCATTACAGGTGTAAGTGCAGCGGCAGTAGACGGCGTATTAGAAATTTACGGTGATTCGACTGCAACTTCAAACGGTAGCGATGCAGACGGAAAGATTGTAGTTGGTGGCGGACAAGGTTCACTTACAGGACTTGCTGACTCAGCAGCTGGCGGCTTAGGAATTGAAAACGGTACGTATAGTGTACCAAGATTAACTATTGCTCCGCATACAAGTGTACCTACTTATAAAACTGGCGACACAACACCAGCACCAACCGGTAGCTTATGGATTAAAACTACAGTACCAAACGGTGGCGCTAACTGGAGAGTCAAGCAATATAGCACAGATACACAACTTTGGAATAATGTTAATGCTCCGTTATATACGAGCAACCAATCTGCGCTAATGGCATTAGATAAAACAGGTGGCGGCGAAAATTTACTTGCAGACGATTTATACATAAGAGTAAATATTGATGAGGAAACACCAACTGTAGCAAACTATAAAATTCATTATAGAGCCGCAGTAGGCGCTACTTCAATTGTATCTGACAAAATTGTTTCACAATTAACAGCTGGCACAAAAGCATTTACAATTGCTGAAACAGTAAAAAATTCTGCGACACTTGCAAGTAAAGCTGTAACTAACGTAGTTATTAACGGCACAACAGCAGATGCAGATACTATCGCAGGCGCTATTAACGCTGCTAACTTTACAAACGTTGTATCGTATGTAAACGCACAAAACAGAGTTGTTATTGAGCACAAGTTAGGCGGAGATTTCCGTATTATAGATACAGACGGTCTTTTAAATGAAATGGGATTTGCTGGTCTGACTGCTAACGAAAGCAATAGAGATCTTGCTACAGCAAACTTATATGTTGCACCAACAGGCGATGCTACGCATAGTTTAGTTGCTTCTAACTGGAAGCCATTAACATACACTGCATCACCAGCAGAGCCATTAGCACTTACATCAGATGGACAGCGTTGGTATAGCTCAACAGTTGACGATGTTGATATTATGATTCACAATGGTACTACATGGGTAGGTTATCAAAACTACAATGCAGACTATGCAGACACAGACCCAAGTGGTCCAATTGTAAGTGCATCTAAGCCAACAAAACAGTCAGATACAACACCGTTAGTAGATGGAGACATATGGGTTAGCACAGCTGACTTAGAAAACTATCCGCTAGTGTATCGTTATAATGGCACATCAACTGACTGGGTATTAGTAGATAAGTCAGACCAAACTACTGAAGCAGGTATGCTATTTGCAGACGCACGTTGGTCTACAAGCGGCGGAAGCGCAGCAGGCCCATATGCAGCAGCAGCAATTGTTGATTTACTTGATAACGATTACTTAGATCCAGATGCTCCAGATCCTGCACTATATCCAAAAGGAATGTTGCTATGGAACACACGCAGAAGCGGATTTAATGTTAAGAAATTTGTATTAAATTCAATTGATGTTGCAGGTTCAAATCAACGTTTTGAAGTAGATGATCCACAAAGTTCAGATCCAGCAGACGTTATTGATCAACCTATGGGTAGTTACTATCCACATAGATGGGTAACTGACTCAGGAAACAATGCAGATGGCTCAGGCACATTTGGACGTCATGCACAGCGCAAGAGTGTCGTACAAGCACTACAGGCTATGGTTAACAGCAATCAAGATATACGTGACGAAGAAAGTCGCCAGTTTAACTTAGTTGCTACGCCAGGATATCCTGAATTGATTGGTGAAATGGTTACACTTAATTATGACAGACGCTTAACTGCTTTTGTTGTAGGTGATACACCATTACGCTTAACACCAGATGCTACATCATTAAATGAGTGGGCTAATAACGTAAGAGGCGCACTAGAAGATAATGATTTAGGTGGTGTATCTAAAGACGAATATTTAGGTATGTACTATCCAGCAGGCTTTTCAAGTGATAACTTTGGAAACAATGTTGTAGTTCCAGCATCACATATGGCACTACGCACACTTGTACTTAATGACCAAGTAGCATTCCCCTGGTTTGCTCCAGCAGGTACAAGACGCGGCGGCGTAACAAATGCTTCAAGTTCAGGTTTTATTAATGCTGAAGGAGAATTTGTAGGTGTTGCTCTTAACACAGGACAGCGTGACACGTTGTACTCAGCACAAATTAACCCAATTACGTTTATTAGCGGAGCAGGGTTAGTTGTATTTGGTCAGAAAACTAGAGCAAGAAATGCTTCTGCACTAGATAGGGTCAATGTAGCACGTTTGGTTGTTTACTTACGTGGACAATTGGAACTACTTGCAAGACCTTATTTGTTTGAACCAAATGATAAAATTACACGTGACCAAATTAAATCTGCAGCTGATCAGTTGTTAATTGAATTGGTTGGACTAAGAGCATTATATGACTTCTTAGTTGTGTGTGACGAATCAAACAATACTCCTGCGAGAGTAGATAGAAACGAGCTGTATTTGGATATTGCAATTGAACCAGTAAAAGCAATTGAATTCATTTACATTCCATTAAGACTTAAGAATACAGGAGAAATTGCAGCTCTGGGATAATATGCGTACTTTATAGAGTGGGAGAAATCCCACTCTTAAATTGCATAAATACAACTGTAACAGGAGAACAAGAATGCCAATTACAACATTAACAAATATTTCGATTCCAACAGAAGATGGTGGCGGAAGCAATAGTTCACTACTCATGCCTAAATTACAATACCGTTTTAGAGTATTGTTTGAAAATTTTGGTACAACAGGTGGTGCTGACGGCATCCGTGAAATTACAAGACAGGTAGTTGATGTAACTCGTCCAAACTTAACGTTTGAACAAATGACTATCGATGCTTATAATTCAAGAAGCTATCTTGCTGGTAAACACACATGGGATCCAATTACAATCACTTTACGTGAAGATGCAAATAACAATGTACAGAAAATCATTGGTCAGCAGCTTCAAAGACAGTTTGACTTCTTTGAACAATCAAGTGCTGTATCAGGCGGTACATATAAGTTTATTACAAAAATTGAAATCTTAGACGGCGGCAACGGCGCCAACGGTTCAAACGTAATTGATAGATTCCAACTAGTAGGTTGTTATCTAGAATCAGCAAATTATAATACACTAGCATATGCTACAAGTGATGCAGTAACTACAACACTTTCTATTCGTTATGACAACGCTATCCAGTATGGCGCAGACGAGCAGTTTACTGGAGTTGGTGAAGTAGTAAGCAGAATTGCAGCAGACGGCGTAGGCGGTACTCAAGTAACTGGCTAATAGCTTAGTAATTGGGTATCTTGTAATTTAAGAAGCAGGGGTCAAATGATTCCTGCTTTTTTATTATATACGCACCTAATAAGTGAGGATAAATATTAGTATGAGCTTTTTCAACAACTATTTAGATAATCAAGCGTTAAACACTCACTTGCGTGACGCACAACATGCACATAATCTTTTTAATGAGTATGGGCATATATTTGCACCTAAAACAAAGTTTCTTTATCATGTTGTTTTTGAAGTTACCGATGATGTAAGTATTGGTTCAAATATGAAACAATTTCAAAAACAAATCGGTGTATTAGTAAAGTCCGCAGATTTGCCTGGTTTTAGAGCAGATATACAAAATAAACAACAGTACAATCGCAAGAAGAATATGCAGACTAGACTAGATTATCAAGATGTTAATCTTGTATTACACGATGATAATTTAGGCGCAACTAGAGCAATGTTAGAAGAGTACTATAGATTTTATTTCCAAGACGGAAATCATTCATTAAGTTCGTCTACATCTACTACTGATGGAAGTTTTGCACCAAGAGACAAGTATTCGCCACGTACACCAAATTATGGATTAAATAACTTTTACGATAAACCATTCTTTTCAACAATAAAAATATATCAACTGAGTTTACAAAATTGGTTCAGTTATACTCTTGTTAATCCTTTACTTAGTTCGTGGAACCATGGAGGAGTTGATAGCTCAGACGGTAGTAGTTTTAATGAAAACTCAATTTCTATTGCTTACGAGTCTGTTATGTATGATAACGGAATAATAGGAGAAAATAGTGAACCTACAAACTTTGCTGATCCCGAAACACTGTACGACAATACATTTAGTCCTTTAACAACTAGTCAAGGCACTGCTAATATAGCTGATCTTATTCTTACTCCTGTTTTACAGAAAATAACTGATATATTACCTTTTAAAAGTCCCCTTGTAAAATCAGTTGTAGCAGGCGTTGCTAGTGATTTTTTAACAAGTACAATTTTCAAAAATACAGCAACTAGACCTAGATCTTCAAGCACTATTCCCGGATATTTTACTCCTGTTAGGGATCAACAAAATAACTTTGTTCCGGATGTTAGACTACCTGCAAGTAGAAGAACAGGAGATCCTGAATCAACATGGAATAGATTAAGTAACAACCCTGAAGCATTTAATAGCTTTCTTGCTAAAGTACTTAACACAGGATTTGTTGAAGACCTAGACTTTCAAGGATACAATCAATTATCACCAGACCAAAAAAATATTATATTATCTGACATACAATCAGCAATATTTGCCGGCGACTTTAAATTATTTAATTTTATGAAAAGCGCCTTAGGAGAATAATATGGCATTAAGTAGTAATCCCCAACAGCCTACACAAGAAGAAACTCAAGTTATTTTTAATAATTATTTTAAAGACCCAATTTCTTATAATGCAAGTGATGTAAGTGCAGTAGTAGGATATTTTCTAAAAAGAGGTTTTGACAAAGTATCAGCAATCAACACAGCAGCAATATTTTTACAGCAAGCACAAATAGATCAAGTTCCTGTATACGTCTTGTTAGATACATTAAAGGGCTTAAAAGAAATTGAACTTACTGATGTTGTATCTCAAATATTAAACTTGTATAGGAAGAAAACATCTACATTAGGTTATAAAACTTCTGCAGAAACTTCACTTTTTGATGAGAGAAATGTTGTTTACTAATGTCAAGATTTGCCCAAGGAAAGTACAATCTTAAAAACCCGGACAAATATGTAGGTACTAAATCACCAACATATAGATCAGGATGGGAATTTACATTTATGAAATTTTGCGATGAGCACCCAAGTGTAAGTCAATGGGCAAGTGAAGCAATACGTATTCCTTATAGAAATCCATTAACGGGTAAACAAACCATATATGTACCTGACTTTTTTATTGCATATAATGATAAAGGAGGGAAACAGCGAGTAGAACTTATAGAAGTTAAACCGTTAAGTCAAGCAAGACGAGATAAATTAGGAAACAGCAAACATAATCAAGCTCATTATGTAGTAAATCAAGCAAAGTGGGAAGCAGCAAGAGCATGGTGTAAACAAAAACGAATATTATTTAGAATCGTTACCGAAGAAGATATATTTCATAATGGTCGCAGACGATAAATAATAGTAGTATATAATGGATTGGAACCATGACTAAAAAATTAGAAGATTTATTAAATTTGCCTGATTCTAAAGAAATAATAGAACAAGCGGAAGAACAAGAAGCAGATCAAAGAATGCACGAAATAGAAGAAAAGAATAAAACTATGCGTGACATTGCTGAATTTGACAAAATTAGTTCTGCATTACCTGCTGTTAAAGGCTTAGGTGAAATGGCAGATAAAGAGCTTAACGATATTGCTGACAAAGCTATGCAAGCGTATGAAGATCTAATGGATCTAGGAATGAATGTAGAAAGTCGATATAGTGGTAGAGTATTTGAAGTAGCTGGCGGTATGCTTAAAACAACACTAGATGCAAAAACAGCAAAGCTTGATAAAAAATTAAAAATGATTGAGCTACAATTAAAAAAAGAAAAGCAGGATAAAGATTCAGGTACCGGTGACAGCGACATAGTTAACGGGGAAGGCTATGTAGTCACTGATAGGAATAGCCTATTAGAAAGATTAAAAGGCTTGGATAAAGATAAATAATATATAACAATAGGATCAGTGCGCAATGAGATCATTTAAAGAAATACTTACAGAGTCAAAAAAGACTTATGAATTTAAAATAGGAGTTGCTGGAGATTGTCCAGACGACTGTGTAGATAAATTAGAAACAGCTCTAAAGAAATTTAGTGTAGTTAATATGACAGCAGGCAAAAAAACTCCAATCCAGGAACGTCCATTAGATTTCCCTCAATTACAAAATATGGAAGTTACGTATTTTGAAGCTGAAGTAGAATATCCAACTACAAGCCAAGTGTTACAAGAATATTTAGGTAGATGTTGCGGTGTTGACCAAAGTTATATAATTGTTAGAAATACAAATGATCCTAGAGAAGAATATCAGGAAACAAAAGACGATACACCTTACGAATCAGTATTAAATACCGAAGACATGGGCGGTGAAAGCGCACAAGCTGATGTTGCCGGTGAGCGTGTAATGAGCTTGCTTAAAGAATTAGAAACAGCACGTAAAGAAAGAGATCATGAACCATCTGCAGGCGCCCCAAAAGGCGAATCAACGGATATTGAGATGGAAGAAAATACTAAAGCAGTTGTAGGAGGCTAACAACATGGATATGAAAAAACTTATAAAACAGATGACAGATATAGAAACATCTGAAACATCTAAAAGAACTGAATTAAACGAAGCCGCTACAATTTCTATTAGTGCAGAAACAGGCGCCGAAATTAGTGATATGATTGCAGCAATGCAAGGAAATGCAGGCATGCAAGACAAACCAGCTGCTCCGGCACCAAGTTTAGGAATGCGTGGAGACATGGAAAAGTTTCGCACAGCAATGGGAGACGACCCGGATATTCCAGGTAAAGATGACGTAGAAGGCGATGAAGATTTAAAAGCTGGCTTAATGGGAGCATTAGCAGGCGGAGCACTTGGAGCAGCAGTTCCGGGCGCAAGCGCTGCACTCGGCGGCATTGGCGGGCTAGGCGGCGGAGCACTTGGTGGCGCAATAGGTGGCCCGGGTGGCGCAGCATTAGGTTCTAAGATTGGCAGTGCTATTGGCAAAGCAGCACCTAGTGCAATTGGTGCTAAACTAGGTGATAAACTTACCGGTGAAGAAGTTAGTGATTGCAATTGCGATAATGATCCGTGCGACTGTGCTGAAAAAGAAGGTTACGATAACGAACCTGATGCACAATACGGTGACATGAGCGATGCTATTCCAGATGGCAACGACTTAAACCGAAAAAAGAAAGCATATGCTGCTACACAACTAGGTGACAATCCAATGGCTGTTGAAACTGTAAAACAAAGACTTATGGCAGCACTTAGTGAAAAGAAAGCAAAGCCAGACTTTCCAGACTTAGATGGCGACGGCGATAAAAAAGAACCAATGAAAAAAGCTATTGCTGATAAAAAATCTAAAAAAGGTACAGATGAAAGCGGTCAAGTAAAAGATTGTCCAAAATGCGGCGCACCAGGTAAAAAGAAATTAATGGCGTGTTCAAGCTGCGGTTGTAGCTAAAGTATCCCCCAAATAAATCAATAGGCTCTTCGGAGCCTATTTTTTTCTATAAATAGTTTTATGTCAAAGAGTTTAGATGGCGTATTAACTAAAAAAGCTAATACCAAAGAAACATTTACAGAAGAACAAATTGCTGACTTACTAGCATGTACAGATCCTGATGAAGGATACTTATACTTTGCTAAGAAGTTTGCTTTTATACAGCATCCTGTACAAGGTAAGTTGTTGTTTGACCCCTATGAGTATCAATTACGTTTGATGCACAGTTATCACAGCTATCGTTTTAACATAAACATGATGCCTAGGCAAACGGGCAAGACAACTTGTGCTGCAATATATCTAGCATGGTATGCTATGTTTAATCCAGATCAAACTATTCTTATTGCCGCACACAAGTATACAGGGGCGCAAGAGATTATGGCCCGCATACGCTATGTTTATGAAACGTGTGAAGATCATATTAGGGCAGGCGTTACAAGTTACAACAAAGGTAGTATAGAGTTTGAAAATGGTAGTAGGATTGTATCACAAACAACTACTGGAAATACTGGACGTGGTATGAGTATTTCATTACTATACTGTGACGAGTTTGCATTTGT
>MDTC01118283.1_pt1 | contig 53756 bp, 53 predicted proteins | sample 811181 | NCBI WGS metagenome assembly MDTC01 (sample SAMN05326644, study PRJNA326480) | marine metagenome | isolation source: seawater | place: Pacific Ocean: North | collected 2011 | reverse complement strand
TAGGATCCATTTGACCAAAAAGTGATCTGAATGAAATGATAGTGTAAATAATCGTATTTACTCTTTGATAAAAATGTTCTTGGGCTCAGTAAAAAATTTTAAAGCCTCCCACCCCCCTTCACGTCCTATACCGGATGATTTAACACCACCAAATGGTGTCCTTAAATCTCGAACAAGCCAAGAATTCACCCAAACAATTCCTGAATGAATTTGATTGGCTACACGATGTGCCCTTTTTAGATTAGAGGTCCATACTGTCGCAGCCAAACCATATTGTGTGGCATTAGCCATTTTGAGAACCTCTTCCTCTGAATCAAAAGGACAAAGGGTAACCACAGGTCCAAAAATCTCCTCCTGATTGGTACGACAATCATAAGAAAGGCCTTCAATAATTGTAGGAGCAATATAAAACCCTTGGTCATAAGGTGCTTCTAGTTTAATTTGATGTCCGCCAGCCAGCACTTTTCCGCCTTCTTCTTGGGCCAATTTAATATACGAAAGCACCTTTTCCATATGGTCTTTAGAGACTACAGCACCCTGCCTAGTGTCAATATCTGAAGGGATGCCAACCTTCATACGCGAAACTTTTTCAACAAAAGCATCCTTGAACTCATTATAAATCGAACGCTCAATAAAAATACGCGAACCACAAAGACAGATTTGTCCTTGATTAGCAAAAGACGAACGTACTGTTGTGCTCAACATATCTTCAAAATCGCAATCCGCAAAAATGATATTGGGGTTTTTACCTCCTAATTCCAATGAGAGCTTTTTAAACATTGGCCCAGCTGTCTTTGCAATATATGCGCCAGTTGCCGTTCCTCCTGTAAAAGAAACTGCCTTGATATCGGGATGCTTCACGATGGCATCTCCCGCTTTTGAGCCTAGACCATGGATAATATTTAATACTCCTGCAGGTAAACCTATTTCAGCTGCCACCTCTGACAATAAATAAGCTGTATATGGAGTGATTTCAGAAGGTTTTGCAACCACGCAATTCCCTGTGGCCAGTGCGGGTGCGATTTTCCATGTAAATAAATACAACGGAAGATTCCAGGGTGAAATACAGCCAACTACACCAATCGGTTTTCGTGTAGTATAATTGATTCCCATGCCCTCCATATAATGAGATTCAGAAGCAAAATGCAATACGGCCGTAGCAAAAAAGCCAAGATTTGAAACGGCACGAGGTATATCAACTTGACGTGCAAGACTTACTGGCTTGCCATTGTCCAATGATTCCGCCGCAACAAACTCATCCATTCGGTCTTCGATTCCCTTAGAAAGTTTTAGCAATATTTCACTTCTTTGATTCAAAGACATTCCTGACCACATTGGAAAAGCGTTCTTGGCAGCTTCGGTTGCCTGCGTAACATCGTCAACGCTAGAATCTGGAATTAAAGAAAAGGGGACACCACGCGAGGGATCGATGTTTTCAATATATCCACCCGAAACAGGTGGCTGAAATTTCCCATTGATATAATTCTGTAGCTTTTTCATGAACCTCATACGATTTCAACAAATGTCATAAAAAAAAACGGAATCCCCATCTTGAATGATTTGCATTCATTTTTCTAACTTCGCAAGAAAATCTTTGCAAGACCATGACCCTCAAAGAAGCACAAGAAAAAGTAGACCACTGGATTAAAAAATATGGTGTCAGATATTTTGATGAGCTAACCAATACTGCCATTTTGATGGAAGAGGTTGGTGAAGTAGCACGCATTATGGCGCGAAGCTATGGAGAGCAAAGTAGCAAGAAAAGTGATAAAGAGAACAGTCTTTCCAATGAGCTGACTGACGTACTCTTTGTGCTCATTTGTATTGCGAATCAAACAGGTGTTGATTTAGAACAGGCATTTAAAAAAAACATGGAAAAGAAAACGAAGAGAGACCACTCTAGGCACAAGGAAAACAACAAACTCAAATAGCTATGGAAGATTTTAATGCAGCCACTCGCAAACTATTGCGTTCAGGAAATGCTTTAGTCATTGAAGCTGATATTGAGACAAATTTCTCACTCTTTGAGCATATTGTAACAGACTGTATTCCTGAACCTAAAGAAGGTTCCCCCAGAGGTATTATCATCTGCAGTGACGATCAAACGGCGCAGTCATTTTCTAAGTTTTTGGAAAAAACTTTTAGAAAATTAGATTTGACACTTGATCTTTTAGTTGAAAAAGGACAAAAAGTAAGACAAAGAAATGATTTGTTTTTTGGAACAGAACTCATTGTAGGTACACCAAGAAGAATTTGTGAAATGTATTTTCAAAACGGATTCAATATCGGAGAACTAAAGCTATTTATGCTTTTGGATTTGAATACCCTTCTCAAACAAGGAAATAAAGGTTTTATAAATAGACTTTCAGAAAGCTTACCAAAATGCAAAAAAGTGGTTATTGAAACGAAGGAGAGAGAAAAGCGCGTTACAGAGTATATAAAATCATTCATGGGCGGGTATAAGGCAATTAAAGAACCGAAAAATTCAGATTAAATCAAAGGAGTTTACAAAAAAAGGTCTTTTTGATGAATAGAGCCTTTTTGCATTTCTCACCATAACATTCACCTTCTTTGTCCCAATGATTCGGTCTAAAATACCCCACCTCAGATTTTCATTTACTTTACGATACACCACATCATTAGGATCTACAAACCAAATGATAGAATTGACCTTATATAGGGCTAAAGCAGCAGAAAAAAGCCGATCAAGTTGCTTTGGGTCCATACCATGAGAAATGATATCTGGACATAGAAAAGCATGGGATTTAGGTTTAATAAAACTTCTTAAAATAGGGATATATGGCAATAAACTGACCAATAGGCCCCCAAATGGACCAGGCAACCTATGAAACTTCCACTTCACCAAAGTGAATTTAGCATATGCTTCAATGGTTCCATGTGCATCTCTAAGTATAACAAATGGTGGCTTTTGAACATGATTATTAAAGTATCCATCATAATGACTATACTCTTTTTTTACACGCTCTGCAATCTCATTCCAATCCGAACTAAATGAGGCTCCATTTATTTTTCTTGGATATAAACGACTAAAAGTGCGAGATACTATTCGAGTATAAGTATTAAAGCCAAATCGATTGCTCATATGCTGGCTGCGCGAATTATCCGCATCTATGTAGGCATAGAAAGGTAATTCATTTTGATCTTCTAATTTCTTAAAAATACCTTCTATACTCTGCTCTAAGCTTGAACGAACATCTCTTTTTCGTTCGCTTCTAGCTTCGCTCTGAAAATAAGGATGAAATGCGAAATACCTCACATAGATAGCGAAATCTCTGACATAAAACGTAACATTAGCAATAATACCTTGATTTCTTTTTAAAGAGAAAGTTGTTGGATGATCCGCTTGGTAAATGCGTTTTCGCAAGTCGAGGTTCGTATATTTTGTGCCGCTTGTTCCAAGTTCAGTTCCTTCAAGGAAGGTAATAACATCTTCAGTAATAACATTAGATTCTTCTAGTACCATTCAGGAACTAAAAGCTATTGAGAGGACTTATTTACGCCTTTATCTTTTACCGAATAAGCAATCGTCAAGGCATCGATATCCTGCAGCTGCTTTCGAATATCAAAAACAAGGCCACTTGGCGCACTTTGATCTGCCTTTACACAAGTTATGACCGCTTCAATTGGCGCAATCATTCTAGCTGGTTTCTGATCAAATTTATCCCTTTTCCATCGAGCAACAGCATTTGTCGAATAAAGACCATCAGGTGTGGCCTGAACAACATTATCTAAAGACAAAGCATAACCAAATTTAAATGCAGACGCCCTATTTGGGTTTCTGGGGGCGCCTAAGTATAGAAAATCAATTTCAGAGCGTTGTTTGTATGGCGTCAGATCTTCAGTACGAGAACCCTCGGGTGCGGTATACTTCACAGTAGGATCGGTCTCCTTGCTTGTTGTAGCTACCATAAAGAAAAATAAGAGCATGAAAACGATATCCGGCAACGATGCAGTGTTCATTGCAGGTGCAGATCTTTCTTGTTCTTTTCTAAATTTAGACATCGCGTTTAATTTTTAGGCGTAACTTCTATAATCCTAGCTGGGTACAATATCTCTATCAAATCAAGGATATCTTTATCTTTTGCATCTGAATCTTGATTGTACCTCTGTTTCACCATAGTATATGTTTCTCCAAAAAGCTCCTTACACTTATTGTTTCTCAACTCAATTACAGCTTCTTCAATTTCATTATGAATCTGCGTAAAGATAGAATATGCAGTCGCCTCCTGAACCTCAATTCTTATGTGTGCCTGTTTATCTATTTCTCTGAGCTCTGACTTACCATAAAGCTTAATTGCCTTCTTTTTCTTATCCCACTCGTTTAAGGCAGAACTAAAGAACTTCGCCATATCTGTAGCACCAACCTTGTCGGCTTCCTCAATTTTTGCTTCCATTTCAGCCATCCTAAGATCACACAAACCTAAAGTTGCCGTTGAGTATAGAGGAAAATTCTCTTCCGGTTTGTTTTTGATTTCACTCGTTTGATAAAAACGCAAGATGAAATCAGAAATCATATCCGGATCAGAAAACACCACATTTCTTACCATTAATTGATTCTGACTGTTCGCCTTAATTGCGAGAATATTTCTTTTCTGAACGTCAGGTAAATCCTCTGGAGGAATTTCTATTTTTTTAGGAATGTTTCGCACATATGCCTGATCTTTATCCATAGTCGTTGTCACAAGAAAGAACAATAACAATAGGAAGGCTATATCCGCCATGGACCCCGCATTAATTTCAGGTATATCTCTATTCGCCATAGCTCTATTTTCTTGATGATCTTAATTTGCCCATAAATGGACCAAATACTACCACCAACAGACCAACTGCAATACAAATTCCAATTGTGTAAACGCCTGCAGATGTTGCTGCAATAACAGAATCACTGGCTTCGTGACGTAAAGCCAAAGATTTCATTGTATCTGAAGATCCGGAAAAATACATCAAAAAGTAAAGCACAAAAGCAACAACGATTCCAACAATAGACATCAATGTTTTTTTGGGCTGCATTGCAATTTGATATACAAAGAATCCTAAAACGGCAACCACGGCTGTACCAATAATGAATAGGGTATAGTAAATAGCAGTCATCGAACCACTTTCTCTAAACTCTGTCATTGCTGCCTTTCCATCTGCGACTGTTGGTCCTGAGAAAAGCAAGATACTTAATCCAACTCCGATTAGCACTAAAGCATATCTAGCTACGGTAAGTATCAAGTTCATTTTATCTTCTTTCATAGAATAAGTTTAATATGAATTACTTAGATACTTTGTTCTTCAACATCATATCAATTAAAGAAATAGAAGCTTCTTCCATTTCATTTACGATACTATCAATTTTAGAGGTAATGTAATTGTAAAATATCTGCAAGAAAATCGCAGCAATCAAACCAAATACCGTCGTTAAAAGAGATACTTTAATACCATCTGCAACCGTCGTTGGCGATACTTGACCATCCTTAACGATTTTATCAAAAGCCTGAATCATACCAATTACCGTTCCCAGGAATCCAAGCATTGGTGCCAGTGCAATGAAGAGCTGTAACCAGGTCATTCCTTTCTCTAGAAGACCATTTTGAACTCCTCCATATGAAATAACAGATTTTTCAACGATATCTATTCCTTCGTCTGCACGGTCTAGACCTTGAAAATAAATAGAAGCGATAGGTCCTCTTGTATTTCTTGCTAAATCCTTAGCACCTTCAACTCCCCCTGACTTCAATGCAGCTTCAATATCTTCCTTAAACTTTTCTGTATTGATTGTTGCCAAATTAAGATAAACCACTCTTTCGATAGACAATGCCATTCCAATAATCAAACAAATTAATACCGGTGTCATCCATAGGACATCTCCTTCAATATATTTTTGCTTCAGCGTTTGAACGAAACTAAGCTCTACCTCCTCATCATCAACGGCAGGTGCAGGAGCCGTTTCGGTAGCTGCTTCGACAATACTAGCATTTGCACTTGCGTCTTCGGCAGCATTCATTGTAGCGTCGTCTTGCGCTTGAACTTGTAAAGTGAAGCCTAATAATAAGGTAAAAATAAAGGCTAAAGATTTGATCATATTTTTCATAATAAAAAATTAAATTTTCATGTTTAATTAAGCCAAAAATAAGGTTTTTTTACTTCTAAGCAACGATTTCACAAAATGTTCACAATAAATCAAAAAATAAATTGTCATTCTTGGCGGCCTTTTTCCAAAATGGTTTGAAAAGAAATTAAATAGAAAAAAGAAAAGAAGCCAGAATTGGGCCTTTTTTAAAGCGGAGAGAGGGGGATTCGAACCCCCGTTACGTTTCCGTAAACACGCTTTCCAAGCGTGCGCGTTCAGCCACTCTGCCACCTCTCCTCGAATGCGGATGGCAAAGATAGAAAAAATACAAGTAAAATTTCAAAAGAAATCAAGCTAATAAACTAAAGATGAAGAGACCTATAGAGAAGTATATAAACAATCCTACAACATCGTTCATTGTAGTTATAAATGGTCCTGTGGCTAATGCCGGATCCACATTGTACTTATTTAAAACTAAAGGAATAAATGTTCCAAATATGGCAGCGACAAGAATAACAGTAAAAAGGGATATACTCACCACAAGCCCTAATTCAATTCCTCCGAAGACCGTTGCAATACCAAAAATCAAAAAGGATAGCAAAATACCGTTTACGAGGCCAACCAAAGTCTCTTTCAAAATTTTACTTAAAATCCCACCTATTTGCTGCTCACCTCTTGCCAAAGACTGAACAACAATTGCTGACGACTGAACACCTACATTTCCACCCATTGCCGTAATCAATGGAATAAAAAATGCCAGCTCAGGAATGGAAGCTATGCTCAGCTCAAAACCTGAAATCACCTTTGCGCCTAGTATCCCTCCAGCTAAACCTACGATCAGCCACGGCAACCTCGCTTTTGCAATTTCCCAAATACTCGCATCAGCTTGCATGGGTTCTGAAATACCTGTAGCCAACTGAAAGTCTTTGTCAGCCTCTTCTTTTAAGAAATCCATGACATCGTCTAACGTAATTCTTCCTACAAGTTTATTTTGGTAATCTACAACCGGAACAGTAACAAGGTCATATTTCTCCATCATCGCCGCGACTTGCTCGAGAGTCTCCGATGTTTTTACGGAAATAATATTTTTCGAATTGTATAGCTCTGCTATTTTAGTTGTAGAATTGGCAATGAGCAATCTTTTTAGGGACAAAACACCCAAAAGATGCTCATCGGCATCAGTTACGAAGATATTATAAACCCTTTCCACATCTTCAGCTTGCTTACGAAGTTGTCTCAAGGCTCTATTTACAGGCCAATCTAATTCAACTTTTAAAAACTCCTTTTGCATGAGACCTCCTGCAATATCATCATCGTAATTCAATAAGTCGATTATGTCTTCTGCAGCAGCGTCATCCTGCATTTGAGATATTACCTCTTGGATTTTTTCATCAGGGAGCTCTCCCAAAATATCTGCAGCGTCATCCGACTCTAAATTCTCCATTTGATCGGCAAGCTCCTTCACACTAAGAGATTCAATTAGTCGTTCTCTATTTCCTTCCTGCAAGTCCATAAGGATATCACCTTGAAGCTCTTCACTACTGAGATGATACACATATTTTGCTTCTTCATGAGAAAGTTCGTCTAAGATATCTGCAATATCTGCATGGTGTAATTCTAATACATTACTAAGAATCCAAAGACTATCATTTGCCGCGACCCGCCCCTTGAGTTGTTCTATAAATTCTTTTGTTAATTGAAATTGCATCGCTCAATTGTTTAAATCAATCATGACAAAGACCCTGCACCTCATGAAATAAATTATGAATAGCAATAATCATTTTCATTAATGACTTTTCTCTTACATTTTTACCCACGTACCTGTTTAATAAACCACATTTTTTCTCTAAACCGATCAATGCAGATGAGATATCAGGCTTGAGTAAAGGTTTCGGTATATCAGAATCTTGCAATAAAATCGCTTTAGCATATAATGCTCCACTCATATTTCGTAATGGCTTAAAATTCCCTTTTTCTGCAGCCTGAAAGATTTGTGCTAAAACCTTATGAAAATCATTTTTCTCTGGCCAATTTTCTTTTTCAATTTTGGCTAAAAGTGGAGACTCCAAAGCGGCATTATATTTTTCTGATACTACTCCCCAATCAAGTAAAGACCATATCGCACTTAAATAATCACCTCGTTTATTTTGATAACGTAAATAATAGGCATGTTCCCAAACATCAATCCCCAAAATTGGAATTCCTCTAACATCCGAAACATCCATGATTGGATTGTCTTGATTTGGAGAACTACTGACTAAAAGTTCTTTATTCGGGGTAACAACCAACCAAGCCCAACCCGAACCAAACCTTTTTGCTGCTGCAACAGACAATTGCTTTCGCAATGCATCCATTGATCCAAAATACTTTTTAATTGCATTTTCAAAGGATTTACTTGGGATCCCAGGAGCTGACTTTTTAGTCGTCGGCGTTAATATCTCCCAAAATAAAGTGTGGTTGTAATGTCCACCTGCATTGTTTCGAACCCCTTTAGTTCGATAGCTCGCATACATTAATAAATCCTCTAAGGATTTACCTTCAAGTTTTGATTCGGAGATAGCCTTATTTAGCTTTCTAACATATCCTCTATGATGCTTACTATGATGAATCTCCATCGTTTGAGCATCAATACCTTGCTCATAGGCATCATATGAAAATCGTAATTCGGGCAGTATAAATTCTTGAGCAAAAATCGACCCTGAAATACTTAGGAAAATAAAATAAATCATTGTTTTCATGTTGCGCTATTTTACTCAAAGTTAAAACATATTAAAAGGATTATCCAACACATCGATTGAACTTAAGAACAAAAATGTGTTAAATCCCGTGGAGATCTGGAGTTCGCATCGAAATAAATGCTTTCAATATCCTTTCACCAATACCCGGGACTGTGACGTGAACTAAATAAATCCCAGAGGCAACTGGAATATTGACTTGATTGGTTAAATTCCAATCCAAAGAGGTAATTGGACTGTCTTTCATGAACGTTCGAACAAGCTTTCCATTTATGGTATAAATACGGATGGTGCATATCTCAGGAAGATTCGTGAATTTAATTCTGGTATCAAGTCGACTCCTTTCATATTCAGAAAATGCATAGTAAGGATTTGGTACAATATTAATCATGTCCAAAGCTTCTTTTAATTGATCTTTTGAAGCCGTGACCGTTGCTATATCATCCATACTCCACGAGTACATTGGTTTCCCATCATTTTGACCCGTAGCTACATAGTTTTTATATTCCTTATTTATTCGGAGTTTAATTGTTACATCTGTCGATAAAAGCTCTTGACCTTCTGCCAACATTGGGTAACAAACCCACGAAAGAGTTGCATAAATAGGTCTGCAATTTGAGCTCGTTGGACTAGATTGAGCATTATCAATAAGTGTTCTTAATTGATGACCACCAGGTGATTCTGCCTGCGCAGGATTGTATGCAGGTAAGTCATAAGATTGAAGATACCCATTTACTGTCTTTATGTCCTTACTGTAAACATATATTGGATGTACACCCCCCATCAAAGGAGTTCCTACATTACTTACCAAATTAGAAGTTGGATTCCAAATCATATCAGCACCGTTCTCACCACCTAAAAAAGAATTCTCCCCAAAGGCCATATACAACCTAGCTCCTGTTTCAAGGTCAATTGCATAACCAGGGAACCAACCCATACCAGTTCCAGAACCATCTTCCATCCCATCTTTACCAACACTATTACTCGCTCTAAGACTTCCAGCTGAAACTCCGCCAATATTAAGACCTGCATCACGTCCTGTTTCAAATACTGGGCAGCGTGTCCATAAGTCTTGATTACTAGTGAATACAATATCTACGCTCGGAGCAAAACTAATGGCTGCATTTTTGCGAACGTTACTAGCCACATTACCTATATATGCCATTGACGAATAATCAGCTTGATAACCAACTAATTGATGTGGAGCAATTATACCTTCAAGTAGACCCTCCCATACCGGGCTTTGATCTTTAGTAATTTCATCTTGATAGTTACATGGATTAAGGTAACTTGGACCATTGGGTAAACAGTCTGTATCCTCATCCGGATCGTATTCACCACAGATAATCCAATTTGTCGGGAAATAAGCGTCATTGTCATTGACACCCGTTAACCATTGTTTCGATGAATCAGCAAAATTGATTGACGACGAAATCATGGTCGTTGTCTTTGTATCTGGACCTCCTGAATTTCCATTAGGAGGAACAAAATACTTTTGCTGCTTAATTTGAACCGAAATACCCCATTCTGGAACAATCTGTTCATTGTCAAAGGCAATCGTCCTTTGGGAAGTAACTGAATCTAAAGGTACTATATCATCTTCCGATGCATAACGATAAATCACCCAACTCGCAGTGTCTGCAGCATTACCAGAACTCTGGACAGTATAGTCTCTAAATTTGCACTCGAAATATCCACTCGCTAAATTCAATGGGTCAACTACCTTCACGTTTATAGGCCCTTTACCATAATCATATGTTGGCGATAGCATAGAACCTTGATCTAGAATCTCATCGATACTCTCTTGGGTTAATTCCAAATCCCTGTCACCATTCCCATGACCATCTAATCGAGTGATTTGAGGAGAAGATCCGTATCCAATCATCTGAAGCGTACCACCTGCTTCGGGTGCTGGACTATGTGGAATTGCCGAGACAACTTTAACTGCGCCAACAGCCGCTTTTCGGCAAGGTAAGTAAGGTTTTTTTTGACCATCGAGTAGCGTTGCATCCTCTGGATCATATTGCTTGTAGTTGTTATATGCATATGATATCGCCATAAAAAAATACGTCTTATGGTTGACGAGAGTTGGACTACCTTGAGCAAACCTATCCTCAGTTATTTTAAATGAATGACGAATACCCTGGTCGGATCCATCAACCATTTCTATTGGCATTGATGCAGAAAGTGCTTCATCAAACTCAAAATTCACAAGTCTTCCAACACCATCCTTTTTATCGCACTGTGCGACTAGTCGAGCCTTGGCTGGATCATCGAGTTCCGACAGAGATACCTCATCATCCACGAGCTGAAAAATTTGATACCCTTGGAACCTAAAATACCTATCAGCTGAGGGGTCATCTGCCACAATAAAAGGATCAAACTCCTCATAAGCCTCTTTATAATTATTTGAAGAAGAACTATTGTCAATGGTTAAAATAAGTTCATTTTCTAGCTCTTGAATAAAAAGATCAGGTGAATGTGGACCTTCCAGTATTTTAAAACAATTTTCAAATAACGCTTGTGCTTTATCATCTGCTTTTTTCAATACTTCAACGGATGCAAAAGGATCTCCACTGGTCGCTCGGGCCCAAACCACTCCCACAGTAATATTATTTACGGAACCTGGTTTTAGTACAAAAGGACCGGCGGACTGCACAAACCTTCTATCATTTGGAGTATTATTGCTGCTTTGCTCTGTCCATGGAGCCTGTGGATTCCCGTCAGTCCCCCACCCTAAAGGATCTGTATCTCCAGGAAACATAAAGTCACAAGGCGTATTAGGGTCTGCCTCTGCATCAGAAATATGACCACTACCACCATAAACAAACTTAGTTCCATCTTTCCAAAAACCTTTTAAATAATTATAATAATCTGAAGCATTTGTAGGATCCGTTTGGTTTGGATTTGCCCCATTAGTTGTATTCGAATAGTACAAAAATCGGCGCATTCCAAATCTTTCATTGTCCGGAATTCCATCTCCAAAGCCAATCCCATTTAATGCCTCATTCTCGTTGATTCCGAAAGCATTATCGATTCCATCATTATCTTGGTAAGGCCCTTCAAAAAAATCAACGCCAACTGCAGGAGGAGATGACCCATAACCCTTGTAACCAGCATTGTCTAAATCTAAATTATCACCATTATAATAGTATGCTAAACCTCGATTCACATCACAACCGACATAGTCATCATATGGGTCGCCAAGTGCACCGTCTGTAAAAAACCCAAAATAAGTATCGTAAAGTGTCTGTGTACCTCTATTTATGAGCTCATAATTGTAAAAGGTCATGTTATTTACCTCATCATTCGAGGCAAAAGAAAAAGCTTGAGACCTTATCTCCATTCCAATAGGATCAGCTCCTGTCTCCGTATGTATATTTCCTTTATCGTTCATAACCCACCAAAAATTTAGATCTCCATATAATGAAACTGTTCGATCAATGGTACATTCTTTGGTACGATTTATATCATGCCATGGATAATCACCATCTTGCCAATTGTAATGTCCATCTTCGTTATAGTCATAAAAAGGTGCCAAATAATAGTCCTGTCCAGCAGACAAATCTCCATGGGCAGGCCAATTTTTAATGATATCTGGCACCTCATAATTTGGAAACAGAGTTGACTGGGTATTTGTACCATTTTGCTGATCTGCAATACCTGCCGAATACCAAGAGGTGAACTCACGAATCATATCTTGAGTCGTTATAAAATGCTGGTCGTAGGCATCACAAGTTTCATAATCTGTTTCAGCGAACACCTCAGAAAGAGGTCCTGTCCAATAGTCCTGTCCATTGCGATAGCGGAGTGCGGCTAACTTTAATTGCTCGTTCACATCTGTACCGCCTAACCATAATGCTGCGGTAAAAAGTGCCATAATACCTGAGTTCTTGGGTACTTCGTACTGAGAATTATTCTGCCCAGGAATTTGCCATAGATTACCTGCAGTGTGCATTAAAGCCCTGACGTTATTAATCTCCATGTAGGTAGAAGTCGTTGGTGGTGCACAACCAGCTCCCTTTTCAAGAATAATTTTCTTCTCTTCACTTCCATATTCTTGAGCATTTAGCTGTAAGCAGCAAATAACAAAGAAAATCAGGATATTTTTCATAGTTTGAAGTTACTTATTTTTTAATTACTGATAGTTATTTCTGGCACGAAAGCATCAGTAATATGGACTATTTTTACTTCTTCCTTTTTAAATAGAATAGAAATAATATCGAAACGACATTCACTATCGGAGAAATGCTCATTTAACAAATGATCGGCAACCTTAACAATTCTTCGTTGTTTCCTCTTTGATACTGATTCATAGGGCTTTCTTATGCGAATAGAAGTTAAGGACTTCACTTCAACAATAATTATTTGACCATGATATTCACAAACAATATCCACTTCAAATCTTCCAAAGCGGTAGTTTCTGTAATAAATCTTATAGCCTTTTCTCTGAAGATATTCGGTAGCTTGATCTTCCGCCTGTTTTCCGATAGGATTCATATGAAATTTACTTTTATAAAAGATACAAAAATCAGATACAAAAAGCAATACATTACAGTGTGAATAAAATTATCTTTACAAAACCGAATATACAAAGTATGGAAAAGATATTTATTAAAAATATTAAGGGTCTCGTGCAAGTAGGTGAAAATTTTCCTGAGCGCATTGGCGGAACTAATGCCGGAAAAATACCCATTATTGAAAATGCATTTTTAGCACTTGAAAATGGATGTAAGGTAGTTGCTTACGGAGCGATGGAGGATTGGGATGGAATAGACGATTGGAGGAACTTAGAGGTAATTGATGCGGAAGGATGTTACGTTCTACCAGCATTTTGTGATGCGCATTCTCACGCCGTATTTGCAAAAACTAGGGAGGGTGAATTCGTTGACAGAATTAAGGGTCTGAGCTATGAAGATATAGCAATAAAAGGAGGAGGTATTTTAAATTCAGCAAAAGCACTTGCCGAACTACCAGAGGATACTCTTTTTGAGAGATCATTCGTGCGTCTCGAAAAAATAATTGAAAGTGGCACTGGGGCACTAGAAATCAAATCCGGCTATGGTCTTTCTGTTGATTCTGAACTCAAGATACTACGTGTTATTAAAAGAATGAAGGAAAAAAGCCCAATCAAAATCAAAGCCACATTTTTGGGAGCTCACGCATTTCCGGTTCAATATAAAAATAACCATGATGGCTACATCAGTGAAATTATTTCTAATATGTTGCCAATAATTGCTGATGAAAATTTAGCTGATTACATAGATGTGTTTTGTGAAAGAAACTACTTTTCTGTTGCTGAAATGGAACGAATTTTAAGAGCAGGTAAAGAAATAGGACTTATACCTAAGGTACACGTGAATCAATTCTCAACAATGGGTGGCGTCAAATCAGCTATTGATTTGGGCGCATTAAGCGTTGACCATCTCGAAGAACTTAATGAATCGGATATCGATGCGCTAGAGGGTAGCGCTTGTATGCCTACTTTTTTACCAGGTTGCTCGCATTTTTTGGGTATTCCATTTGGTAGAGTTCGCGAATTAATTGAAAGAAATATCCCTTTTGCTTTGGCAAGTGATTACAACCCAGGTTCGACCCCATGTTACAACATGACTCAAATATGGTCATTGGCATGTATAAAGATGAAACTAACACCTGAGGAGGCACTAAATGCACTTACCATAAATGCAGCTTATGCAATGGGGCTTCAGCACTCTCATGGAAAAATCAGTCTAGGCAACAGCTCGCCAATTATTTTGACTAAAGCAATCCCCTCCCTTGAATATATCCCATACTCATTTGGAGAACAGGTCGTCCAGCGAGTTTTTACTAAAAGATAACCTTCGAAATAATGACGGAAGCACCCATGGACAAGGATTCATTTATTGAAAAAATAGCTGCTCTTATTAAAGCGAAAAACTGTGCAATAGAGGATCTGCATATTGTTCTTCCATCAGACCGAGCTGCGAATCAATTAAGGGTACAAATTGCACGTATATTTGAGAAGCCGATTTTTGCACCAAAAATTGAGACAATTGATAAGTGGATGAAGCCGGAAAATCATGTTGTGATAGATGAAACCAGGCAGCTTTTATCGTTATACGAAATCAGTAAAAATGTATCCAATATTCCCAATACCAATTTTGAAGAATTTTTAAGCTGGGGGAAAATTATTTTAAATGATTTTAATGAAATCGATCGCTATCTGCTAGATCCGCGAACTGTATTTAAAAACCTTGCTTCTATTAAAGAGCTCGAGAGTTGGCAAATTGACGATGAAGATTATTCGGAATCCCAAAAAAAATTCTTAGGCTTTTGGGATGTACTACCTGAAATTTACGACCTTTTTCACGATGCACTTACGTTAAAAGGACAGCTTAACCCGGGGAGGGCATACAAGCTATTTGCAGAAGGACAGCATGATTTTCTTTCAATAAATGCAAAAACACAGTTTATTTTTGCAGGATTCAATGCGTTATCAAAAGCAGAACTTGTCATCATCAAAAGAATTATTGAGGCGAAAAAAGGTTCATTTTTAAGCGATTCAGACGAATTGTATCTAGATGACTCATTACATGAAGCTGGTAGTTTTCTTAGAAAGAATCACGAATTCTTAGCTGTAGAATATCTACCAAAACCATTGAATAATCTCTTAAAAAAGAAGCTAAATGCAAAATTTATTGAATGTTCTCAACACATAGGACAAGTAAAGGTTGCTGCAAATGAGCTGAATAAATTAAGTACAACAGAACTCAATAAAACACTCGTTCTATTATGTGATGAAACGTTAATCAGCTCTATGATTAATCACATACCAAAAAATGTGACAAAAACGAATCTAACTTTAGGACTACCACTCACACAAACAGCGGTGAAATCATGGGTAGACCTACTTTTCCAAATTCAAGAAAATAAAATTAAATTTCAAACGGATTCCATCTATTTTTATGACCTACAACGATTTATAAACCACTCTTTTACAATTAGTTCTTTACCGATAAACGAGGTTCAAAAACTTGGAAAAATAGAAAGAGATGCTATTCGATACAATAAAATTTTTCAAAATATAAGCTCTCTAAAACAAAGTGAGGAATTGAGTAAACTTTGTGGCTTAGCCTTCGAAAACTGGAACGAAAACTGGAGCGAAGCACTTTCAAATATTCGGGCATTAAATACCTTCTTCATAAATAGAATGGACGAAGATTTTGAATTCGAAAAAACGATTCTCTATGTTTTTGATGAGGCACTCGTAGAACTTCAAAATATAATTGAAGAAGGCATTCCTAAGCTGAGCCAAAAGAGCTTCAAACTTTTCTTTGACCAACATTGGATTAGTAAGTCAATTAATTTCTCGGGAGACCAAGAGGAAGGTCTTCAGGTCATGGGTTTACTTGAAACGAGAATGCTTGATTTTTCCAATATTTATGCCCTTGGAATGAATGAAGGTAAACTACCGCCAACAAACCCTATACAATCTTTTATACCTATGGATCTCAGGTATGGCCTGGGACTTCCAACAACAAGACAAAAACAAGGCCTTTTTGCACATCATTTTTATCGCTTACTTCACCAATGTGATAATTTGGTAGCCACGTTTTGTTCTACAAGTGAGCAAATTGGTTCCCAAGAAAAAAGCAGATATCTTCTTCAACTCGAACTAGAGCTGGAACGCCTCAATCCGAATATTAAAATTCAAAACTTACATTACCATATTCCTATCGAGGCACTATCAAATGAGAATTCTCAAATTATAAAGCGAACACCACTCATCATGAGTAGAATCGAAAATTATTTCAAAAAATCTATTTCAGCCTCGGCTATAAATACCTATTTGAGGTGCCCACTAGATTTTTACTACAAATATATCGCTGAGCTCGGAGAAGAAAGAAATATTGAGCAGGATATCGAAAGCCAACAATTTGGTTCTCTGGTTCATAGTGCCTTAGAGGTTTTATATGAACCATTTGCCCTCTTTGACTCATTTGGAAATGAAGTTAGGCCTAAACCAAATGCACTCCATGAAGAGGACATATTACAGATGCTACAGCAGTATAAAAAGATTCTATATGACGAATTTTATAAATACTTTGATGAAGATGATCAGCTATTCTTGAAGGGGAAAAATCTGGTCAGCTATACCATAGCCCAAGAAACCATAGAAAACATGCTAAAAAAAGAGCTGTCTTTTTTAAAAAGCCTGACTGAGCCACTTTTTATCGTACAGTTAGAAGCAAGAAAAACAATGACATTGTCACTCCAGGTTAATGGTCGTATACGTGAAGTTTCCTTTACAGGATATATTGATAGAGTCGATAAGATAGGGTCACAATACCGTGTGATCGATTATAAATCAGGGAATGTCAAGTCCCAAGATGTAAAATTCGTAGAAAAAGAAAATACAATACTCACATTTTCAAAATGTAAACATGCTGTTCAACTAGCGATGTACGCTCTTTTTTTGAAAGAAAACTATGGTTATTATCCAGCTGAAACGAGTATTTTCTCACTAACTGATGTCAAGCAGCTCTCCTATCCTTTATTTTCTAAATCTCACAAAATTGAGGATATTTGTAATTTATTCAAAAAATTCCTTGAGGAGCTTCTTGAGGATATTTTTGACTCAGAACAATCTTTCGAGCATAATGAGGATTCCAAGTATTGTAATTACTGTGAATAAAAAAACCTGAAAAGAAATCAAAGGTGATTCGAAATCTTTTCAGGTAATCTGCAAGTTAAATAAAACCAAATATGAACAAAGAAAATGTTCGTACTATATCTTCAAGACGATAATGTATTGAAATAGGTTGCTTTTGAGTCAAAAAAATTAATAAAGTTGCTCTTTAAGTACCGTCCTGTAATCCTTAATCTCTTCTCTATTGATTTTATGTTCAGCATCTTTTAATAAGGTAAGTAAGTAAACAAGGTTTTCTGTATCCTCAATCTCCAATGGGTACTCGTTACCCTCTTCATCTTCCTCATACTGCGCCTGAACATTGAAATTTTTATTTTCCTCGATAAACTCATACATCAATCTTAAGGTTTTTACAACCAAAGGATCTTGTTCTTGTAATGCAATATTGCGCAGTTCTTTTAAAGTTTCAATCAGTTTAGGAGCTTCTACCCCTTTTTTTTCAACCTTTGCAAGAATTGCATCAAGTTTGTCATTTGCGACTTGAGTTTTCATAATATATGTTTCAATTTCCCACAAATTTAAGCAGTTTACTTGAATAAAAAACAGAAAGAAGGAAAACATTATGATTGTGTTTTAAAACCAAACCAGAGTTGTCCGAACCAAACCAAGAAAGAAATTCTAAATTTGTAATATGGAGTTTTTGCTTAAGGCATGTAGTATTGGATTTTTATTAAGTGTCATGATTGGTCCTGTATTTTTTGTGCTTCTCGAAACCAGTATTAGAAGAGGATTTCGAGCGGCTTTAGTATTTGACCTTGGAGTATTGGTGAGCGATGCTCTTTATATTCTTCTGGCATACCTTTTTTATGCTGAGGTTGACAAGATGTCCTCTGGAACAAACAAAGCCCTATTTGGCTTCATTGGTGGTGGCATTTTTATTATTTACGGAATTGTAAACTTTTTTAAGAAAAATAAGTTCAGTACCGAAACGACAATTGAAAATATTGACAGCCTCAAAATAGATTTCGTTAAAACTTTTTTAAAAGGGTTTCTTTTAAACTTTGCTAATCCATTGGTGCTTTTCTATTGGTTCAGTGTACTAACACTAGCGAATCAATCATTATCCGATGAATCAAGTGACTTTATGTTGTTTTTATTCTTGATCATTGTTTTGCTTACTTTTTTAGGATTTGATCTTCTAAAGATTATTGGAGCGAAGCAACTTAAGCCCCTTGTTACAGAGAAGGTTTTGATAGGCCTAAATCGCTTAATTGGATTGGTATTTTTCCTTTTTGGGATTGTTTTATTTGTACAAAATTATTTTAAAATATATCCATTATCAAATATATGACTGCGGCACGCTTACTTCTTCCACTGTTTTTGATACTTTACCTTCGTCCTTTGCAAGCACAAGAAATTAAGCAAGGGCAATTAACCGAACGAGAGAGACTGTATTGGGATGCCGGTAAAAAAAAGATTCGAGCGCGAGGCGCTTATTATAAGGATGAATTTATCGGTGTAACAAATGAAAAGCATGGAAAATGGTGGTTCTATGATGCCAAAGGTAACTTAACCGAAGAACAATATTTTTATAGAGGACGAATTCATGGGAAACAACTTTCCTATCACCCGAATAAAATTATCGCCTCAGAAAGCTATTTTATATTCAATGTGGCGGATAGCATTTTTCGCGAATGGAATGCTAAAGGACAGCTTGTCGTCGAGGGGTTTTATGAAATGGGAAGCCCGAATGGGGAATGGAATTATTTCTATGAGGATGGGGCATTAAAATCAAGAAAAAAAATAGCCAACGATACAGTCTATTTAATTGACTTTTACAACAATGACTCTACACATTCACAAGCGGTAAAAGCGGGAGAAGGTGAAATCAAAAGCTTTTATACGAGTGGTGGATTAAAAGAATTTTATACCTATTCAAAAGGTCTTAAAACTGGGCCTTTTGAAGAACGACTAGCCAATGGGATAATATCGATCCTAGGTGGTTTTAATCGGGGCTTAAAACACGGTAGATGGACCTTCTATTTTCCAAATGGCCGCGTTGAAAAATGTCTAAATTATGAAAACGATATACTCAACGGAGCCTACCTAAAAATGAATTCAGACTCAACAATAAATACCATAGGGAAATATAAAATGGGGAAAAAGCATGGAGATTGGATATGGTACAATGAAAATAAAACCCTCGAAATGGAAGGAAGCTTCTTACACGGGTTGCAACACGGAAATTGGAAATATTACTTCTCTTCCGGTGAACTTTCTTACAATGCAAATTTCAATCGAGGAGAACGGACGGGGAAATGGACTTACTTTTTCAAAGATGGTACACTATTTAAAGAGGGAAAATATCTGAATGATATGAAGGATGGCCTTTGGATAACCAACTATGAGTCAGGAGTTCTATTGATGACGGGAGTCTATTCGAAAGGAAAAGAGCAGGGGGTTTGGATGAATTATTGGGAAAATGGAAAAGTAAAAAACAAGGCCGAATTTAAAAACGGTCTATTACATGGTGACTGGGTATCATATAGCCCAAACGAAAATACTTTATTAACGGGTAAGTATAAAAACGGTATGAAATCGGGCGAATGGAAAACGTTTAATGATAAGAATAAGCTCCTTTTGTGTGAAAATTTCAAAGTAATGAAAAGTGAAGACAGTAAAAATGAAATCGTTATTGTTGGACGCAATGAAGATGTCTCGGTATTACATGGCCCTTTTAAATCCTATTCAGAAACAGACTATACAATCAAAGCATCAGGTTCCTATAAAAAAGGAAAAAAGAATGGAACATTCATTGATTACTATCCTGGAGGAGTTATTCCAACTATAGTCGCACAGTATAAAGAAGGTAATCTACATGGATTGTTCCAACAGTTCTCTCGACGTGGAAATATCCGACACCAGATTGAGTACAAAAACAACTTGAAGGACGGGAGTTTCCTGATCTTTAATGAATCAGGTAAGGTAATTATTAGGAAAAACTTTTATAAAGGTCGCGAAATTCGCAACTAAGTTATTCGGTTCGCTTCCACGATGTTGGTAAGTTCAATGAAATCCTCTACGGAGCATTGTTCAGGCCTCTCGCCCGAAAAATTTTCAGGAAGAACATCATCCCCAAGCAGAGACTTCAATGAATTTCGTAAGGTCTTTCTTCGCTGATTAAATGCTGTTTTAACAATGGCCTTAAAAAGTTTTTCATCGCAATGTAAGGTCATACGGGAATTACGTACGCATCTAATTACAGCTGACTTGACTTTTGGAGGAGGGTCAAATACATCTTCATCAACTGTGAAAAGATATTCTATGTCATAATAAGCTTGCATAAAAACGCTTAAAATTCCATACTGCTTGCTACCGGGACCTTGAGCGATTCTTTGTGCTACCTCGCGCTGAAACATTCCAACAATTTCTGGGATTCTGTACTTAAAATCTAGGCAACGAAATAAAATTTGTGAGGAAATATTATATGGGAAATTTCCAATAACATTGAACGATTCATTTTCTAAAAACTGATCAATATCGTAGTGCAAAAAATCGGCAAAAAGTATACGTTCACTTAATTTTGGGTATACCTCATTAAGGTATGTGATGGACTCCTGATCAACATCCATCAAAAAAAGTGATTTTATTTTTTTTTCTGCCTGAAGCCATTTAGTTAAGGCACCAGTACCCGGACCAATTTCCAGTACATTTTGACTCTTTTCTAAACATAGATTTTCCACGATTCTCTTACAAATAGAACTATCCTTCAAAAAATGCTGACCTAAATGTTTTTTCGCCCTAACCTTCATAAATGAATTCTTCTAAGATTTGGAGCTCCGTGCGAAATGCAGCAAACTTTCCTTGAAATCTAAGAGTATGCTCTTTCTGCAAGGCCTCGGCATGGATAGACTGGTATTTATCTAAATGTTCTTGACTATAAGCCACATACATAACAGAATAGGCTCTCCCCCCCTGCTCCTCTCCTAAAAGACGTGAAAGTTTACATTCCCTGAAAGAAGCTGTAGCCATAACATCCGGGATATGCTTACTTTTCATCCATGAAAGCCATTCTTGCTCGATAGACTCGTCAAGACTTAAAGTCACGTTATAAATTATCATATTCAAAAATACGCTATTCAACGGAAACCGACGAAATCTTTTTAAAGGTTTGGTCTAAGCCCTAAAAAAAGTTATTTTTGATTATCACTAAACCAAAAAATATGAAAAAAATTCTACTCTATTTTTGTGCTGTACTCTTGTTTTCGGCACAATTAAATGCACAATCCTGTACTCCAGGTGCAAACTTTGCGGATTCAACTTATGGCATATGGCCTGATACGACAACGAATTTTCCCCCAGCTGGAATAAATGTTGCCTATTCAACAGATTTAAACTTTAAAGTACCATCTGAAGTAACAGAGGAAATAACAGGGGGAGACGAAATGCTTGACGTATTTATTGGCGCACCAATTGTGAGCTTCAGTGTTAGTGACGTTATAGGTCTTCCTGCAGGGTTCAATTATGCTTGCAATAATTCCGGTTGTGAATATTTAGGTGGTGAAAATGGATGTGCAAATGTATTTGGAACGGCTACCGAAGCAGGAGTATACGATGTTACCATTGCTGTAGATGGTGTTGTCTATGCCTCTTTATTTCCAGGATTACCGGAGGCTGAGCTTCCAGTTCCAACAATAAATTTTGAAGGTTATAAAATCGTAGTTGGTACCGCAGGAACTATTGAAGGTTTCATTGAGCCTTTGAAGGTAACTCCCAACCCTGCATCAGAAATTATAACAATTAATGGTCTTTCCGCATATGAAAACTCATGTATTGTAATTTTCAATATTGAAGGAAAGGTGATTGACCAGGAAAACCAAATCAATTCTAATAATGTAGATTTTGACTTAAAATCATTGAACAAAGGTGTTTATTTTGTAAAAGTATTACACACCGAAGGAATTGAAACGGTTAAATTCATCAAGGAATAGTTTGTCAAAGAAATTGATTGAATAAGAAATGAGGCCAATGGCCTCATTTTTTCATTGATAAAACTTCATCTCATCCACATAGCGAAAAACGGGTTCAGAAAGCAGGTACCGTACGTCTTTCTTTTCCTTTATGGCCGCTCTTATGAACGAAGAAGATACCTTCATCACCGGTGCATCTTTGCAGAAATAAACATTTGGATGGCTCTTAAATTGGTCTAGATACCCTTTTTTAAAAACGTCAAAATCACTCTCCTGAGGAGTTAACACCCTTGGATAAACGTATATTTTATGTTTTGCCAAAATCAGTTCATAATTGAACCATTTGTGAAAGCCTCTCAAATTATCTTCGCCCATGATTAGCGCAAAATCATGTTCTGGATCTTTTTCGATCAGATGTGCTAGGGTATGAGCCGTGTAATTTGGCTTTTTCATTTTAAATTCTATGTCACTCGCTCTGAGCTTTCTATTATCATCTATAGCCTCCTTAACAAGTGCCAATCTATGGAAGTCCGAAAGCAATGATTTCTTTTGCTTCAAGGGGTTTTGTGGTGTAACAACAAGCCAAACTTGATCAAGATCAGTAAACTCAGACATGTAATTAGCAATTACTAAGTGTCCAACATGGATTGGATTAAATGTACCAAAATATAAACCTACCTTCACAATACTAAAAATTGATTTACAATAGATCGGGCATCAGCTATGGCAATATCAAGATCGCCATTTTTTAAAATGACATCAAAATTAGAAGACGAAGAAATTTCTTGCTCAGCTTTTTCTAACCTCTGCTGAATTTTCTCCTCAGAATCCGTTTTCCGACTTCTTAAACGCTCCTCTAAGACCGTTAAGCTCGGTGGCATAACGAAAATAGCCAATGCGTTTTTTCCAAATTTCTTTTTTAAGCTCATACCACCCACAACATCAACGTCAAAAACAACAGTTTTATTTGCGTTCCATATTCTCGTCAATTCTGAATTTAGCGTGCCGTAAAAATGGTCTTGATACACCTCCTCCCACTCAACGAATTCATTGTTATTAATTTTATTTTTGAACCTTTCAACTCCAATAAAATAGTAATCTTGCCCATTCACTTCTTGACCTCTAGGATCTCTGCTACAGGCCGAAATAGAAAAGCTTAATTCGGAAATAGAATCCAATAATGCACGTACTATCGTTGTTTTACCAGCCCCAGATGGCGCCGAAAAAATAATGACCTTTCCTTCTTTTAAATTTCGAAAAGACACTAAAGGGTGTTTAAAATTTGTTCTTTAATCTTTTCTAGGCTGTCTTTCATTTGAACAACTTTTTTTTGCATTTCGGAGTGGTTGCATTTGCTACCTATCGTATTGATTTCACGACCCATTTCTTGCGCGATGAAACCAAGTTTTTTCCCAGATTGACTTAAGGGTAACGTCTCCAAGAAATACTTAACATGATTCCGCAGTCGCATTTTCTCTTCGGTGATATCCAACTTTTCGATGTAATAAATTAGCTCCTGTTCAAAACGATTATTGTCCATTTTATCTGTAGGAAATTCATCTAGCCCCTTCTGAAGGCGCTCACGAGTAGATTGAATTCTTTCTTCCTCGAAGGGCTCAATTTCTTTCAGTAAACTTGAAATTTCGGCTATTCTTTTAAGAAACTCAGCTTGAAGATCTTGTCCTTCTTTCTCCCTAAATTGCCTGACCTGAGTGCAAGCCTCCTCAGCAAGGTCAATAACTTTCATGAGCTCATCTTTGCTTGGTGCTACTCCCTCCGTATTGATGACCTCAGGCATTCGAAGAATCATAGATAAATAATCACTTTCCTTTTGACCCCATGACGTATTTAATATTTTAAGCTCCTGATAAATTGAGGTTGCTAGTTCTTTATTTACGAAGCTCATTTCGCTAGCTTTTTCACTTTCAATGTGAATGGAAAGTTCAACTTTTCCCCGACTGAGTATCTCTGAAACCAGTTTTCTAATCTGAGGCTCCACCTCTTTATAGATAGAAGGCATTTTGACTGATAAATCCAACCCCTTACTATTTAGTGTTCTGATCTCAAGAGAGGCTTTTCTAGACTGAAAAACGCTACTACTCTTACCAAATCCAGTCATTGATTGCATCATAATAAGTTGTCTTTTAACAAATGTATGAAATTTGAATTTAGTTACTCGATTAATAAGTCTGCATCAATACCGTCGTTTTGCTCCTGAATAAAAAGAGCTATCTCCGCTATTAATTCATCCTTTTGGCTTCGCTCTTTCCTAGACTCAGAATAGTAATCTTTGAGATACAATTGTGATTCGAGCAGATGATGTTCTTCAAATGGACCCATCAAGTTCTCAATAACCGTAAGACACTCTATAGCCCGCATTAAATCACCTTGTGTGGACAAAGCAACAAACTCGGCAATATACTCGCTAAAATCAAGCTTACTGTTCCAAACGACATTAATCAAATTAGTTTTTAAAATTTCATAACGATCATTCTTTAGACTTTCAATAATAATTTCTTTTGCATCAATGTCTTTAATATCAGCTAACAAAGACAGTACTTTTTTTTGAATGAGCAAACTACTATTTTTAAGTAAAAGGTCTAGAAGCGCGGGTATTATAGCAATGTTACCAGAAGAGGATATCGTTTGGACGGCTTTATCCATTTTCTTTTGAACACCCGATTCCAAATCAACCAAAGCTTTTTTTAGTGGAGCTGTTATTTTATTTTGTGCCATAATTATTATATAAATGGCAAATGTAGGGAAAGTATAAAGATATTGATAGCATTCACTTTTATATTGACTTTATGAAGGGTACGGTGTTCAAAAATATTATAAGCCAATTATAAATCGCTTAAGGATTAATTGAACTTTGTTAAAATTAAATTTGGCATGAAATATTCAATCCCATACTTAACATCAGTTTTCTCAATCATTTTCCTAGTTAGCTCGTGCGTTCCCTCGAAAAAATATAATGAGTTGCTAGAGCAAGAAAAACAATGCACAAAAGAATTAGCGAAGTACAAAAAAATGAGTCTAAATTATGAAAGCCTAGCCAAAGAACTTGAGCTTAAATTTGACCTAGCGAATAAAGAATTAATTGACTTAAGAAACGATACGGCTGACCTCGGTGAGCAAATGCGCTTATTAAAAAGAAACTATGGTGTACTAAAGCTTCAATCCAAAGAACTTGAAAATTCATTTAATAATCTAAAGAACTTAAGTAAAAAAGAGACTGCAGCATTACAATCAGAGTTGAAAGTCAAAAATCTAAAACTTCAAGAAAAAGAAGATATTTTATTGAGTTTAGAGCTGGAGCTGAAAGAAAAAGAACGTCTGCTGACTGAACGAGAAAAACGTGTGAATGAATTAGAAGAGTTACTCCGTAAAAAAGAAGATGGCATAAGAGCGCTAAAAGAACGTGTAGCGAAAGCATTAAAAGGGTTTGAAGGCCAAGGTCTGACGGTTGAACAAAAAAATGGTCGTATTTATGTAAGCTTAGAAGAAAAGCTATTATTTACCTCAGCGAGTACGAATATTCAGCCAGAAGGGAAAGAAGCGCTTATTGAACTAGGACGAGTACTTGAAAACGAAAAAGAACTTGAAATCATCGTTGAGGGTCATACAGATTCAGATCCTCTTTCACGATCAACTTCACCTAAAAACAATTGGGAGCTATCTGTTCTAAGAGCAACTAGTGTTGTTGAAATAATTCTTGCTAATTCAAGTGTTATACCAAGTCAATTGATGGCAGCAGGACGAGGTGAGTTCTATCCATTGTCAGAGGTAAAGGCTAAAAATCGAAGGATTGAAGTAATCATTTCTCCAAATTTAAATGAGCTTTATGACATCATATCTAAAGACTAGAAAATTAAAGATTCATCTGTACTTTAAAAGCTACTTTTAGCGAAGCAAATTAATGTGCCCTGTATAGACTTCCTTATCTACTTTATTCTCTGGAAGGATAACTAGTTTCCAGACATAGGTGCCATTTTGAACTTTATTTCCCTTATATGTTCCATCCCATTCGAAATCGAGGTCCGTCGAAGTATAGATGAGCTGACCCCAACGGTTAAAAATTTCAATCTCAATAGACTGAACACCTATTAAACTAGCTGAGAACACCTCATTTAATCGGTCTCCATCGGGAATGAAGGTATTAGGCACATACACAAAGTACTCTTTAAATATTTCAACGAATAAGGTAATGCTATCAATACATCCCTTACCATCCTCTGCGATCAATGTTACAGGGTAAATTCCTGGTGCATCATAGACATGACTTGGATGTATGTCAGAGGAATAACCGCCATCGCCAAAGAACCAATCGTACACAAAACCATCAGAAGTCAAATTTTGGAAGGAAACAGGGAGATTTTCAATAACCGGTTCGCTAATTACCGTAAAATTAGCATCTGGTTTTACAACAGTAACCTGAATGCTTGCTGTTATAAAAAATGTCTGACAATCATCCGAAACCTGAACTTGATAGTTCGAAGTTGATAAGGGCTGCACCCATACTTCGGTAGCGGTTTCTTGACTGTGCGGCCAATAATAGGCATACGCCCCAAAACCTCCTGAAGCAGAAACTTCGATTAGCACGGAGTCGCCCGGACAAATTTCAACAGGAGCACTTGTTGTAACGGTTAGTGGCGGACTAGTAACTTCATAATTTATTGTATCTGATGCAAAACTTCCACATTCATCACTCACAGAAATGACAAAAAAAGTCGTGCTCATGGGAGAAATCAAAACCGAATCTAAAGATGAAATGACTTGACCGGATTCATTTTGCCAGATGTAACTATAATTTCCTGTACCCCCAGCAGCTTCTACAAGCAGAGATTGACCAACGTTTGGACATATTTCGACAATGTCAGCAGGAACTATCAAAGATATTGGCTCATATTCTGGGACAGTAACAAGCACAGTATCATACGCATACTCATTCAAACAATCGTCTACAACTTCAACAAAATATGTTCCCGTCTCAGTAGGTGAGATGCTAATTGTACTTTCAATTGAACCTGTATTCCATAAATAAGTATATGGTTGTAGACCTCCTGAAACATTAGTCGTAAGTTGAATATCCTCACCAGGACAAGCTATTTCTGAATTTATAATCTCCACTTGTATATCCTCTACATCTTGTAAAAATAGTTCTATTGAAACAGGAGTTATATTGCCACAGGGATCTTCTAAAGGGAAATCTAATATTATATTTTCCAAGCCTTCCGTAATGCCATCTGCAACAACATCTATGGTAAAAGACACCTGATTTTGTCCAGGGTTGAAGGTTATTAAATTTGGGATTCCGTTGTAATCCTCACCGTTTGTTGCCGAACCAGATACGATTAGTGGAACCGTTAAAGATTGATTAATATTTGTTTGTCTTTCCAAGATGACTGTGGCGGTTACACAACCCTCTGCAATCCAATCGGGATTGCTAAAAAGTTCATCGGAAAGCGTGTACGTTATCTCCACTGGCGAGGGCGAAGAAAGACTATTAGCTTCTAAAAATATTCCCGAATCCCACGATCCATCACCTACATCTGCTATGGCTAGAACAAGGTGATACGTCTCTCCACACTGAACTTCCGATATAGCCTTTAATACTTTTGTAAAGCCATCATATTGAATATATTGGTCAGAACTATTAAAAGGAGGATTTGTACCATCACCGTTTGAAATATAGTATTGTGTATTTGTTGATGCGTTGACATTGTTAATGGATACAACTCCATTTCCATTGGGTAGTTGGGCAATATTTTCATAGCCTACAATCCCAGGCCCAGAAATAAAAAATCCAAAAACATCATTGTAATCTGAACTCAAAGGTGGTGCATATTCAGGATATTCTTCCGATCCAAAAACGTAATTAAATGCAACAGTATCGGAGTATGGAATAAAGTCAAATTCTAATATCGCGGCATTATAGGTTTGTTCACCATTTAGAATGCTTGACAAAAGAGCTGAGCCACCGTAGGCATTATCTACCCCCGATCCAGCTTGATTATTAGGTCCTTGAGGGCCATTCTCATTTGCAATAACTGTTCCTGTCGTCATAATAATACCCTCGTCAATCCCTAAACTGGTTCCAGTGGCTTGAAATGATCCTATTGCAGCAGGATTTCCATTATACATAATATTTGAGACCGTTACTCCAGGACCAAGCAATACATTTTGCACTAGGCCAAGGGGGGAAACCCCAGTACCCGTTAAGAGCTGAGAAAAAGTTGTACCTATTAAAAGCACAAAAGCTATGGAGAAAGACAGTTTCAAATTATATACTACGTATATAACGTAAAATAAAGGGAAACGTTGTGAATCAGCGCCTTTATTTTATTTCGTAGAAGAAAAGAGGTTTGAACGCTACCCAGCTTAGAAAAGGGAAATAGTGCATTGGCATTGCGTAACCGTATATAGTATATTGTATCTCTTCATGAAGGTTGTAAACTGAAAAAATACCAAACGAAGTAATTATCGATAAGGTAGCAAAGAGAAAATAAAATAAAAAAGGACCCCATTTTGAACCAAGATTTTGTAGTAGATAATAACCCAAAGAAGCGATTAAACAGACTATAATTGGAGCAATAAACAAATGCAAAATAGGTATAGCTTCACGCAGAGATTCAAGTTGTGCACCTTCAATTGCCGTAGCTTTTTCATAAGTAACACCAAAAACTAAAGCTACACACGCTGAGAAAATACCAGCGACTAATGAATGAGTGATTCTTAATTTCAATATGCTTACTTCTTGATGCTTAGCTTCGCAATTATTTTTAAAGAGGGAGAGACTTTATTTTTTGGCCCAAATTCATAATCTGCTCGATCTACTGTAAATTTGGTTTGATAAACATATTGGGATTCATCTGTTGAAATATTCAACGGTAATTTTACAGCTTTGGTCACACCAGCAATAGTCAGTTTTCCTGACACCATAAAACCTTGACCTGTTGAAACTACTTCTCTACCTTGAAAAATAATATTTGGGTACTTTTCTGAATGAAACCATTCTGAACTTATTGCATGCTTATTTTGCATTCCATTACCTGTATTGATGGAGGCGGTTTCAATAAATAAGTCAAAAGAAGTCGGAATACTGTCTCCGTTTGTAACAACTTTACCTTTCATTTTTTTAAATCCTCCCGAGGCATCTTTGCTAAAAAACGCAATCTTATAAGTCTCTACATTACTTGTGTCTTGCGCATAAACATTCATCATTCCTACTATCAGGAAAATTCCAAAAGTCATCAATAAAATTTTCATAGTGTCCAGTTTTAGGTTATTGTTTTACAATTTCAATTTCTGCATTTAATTCAATTTCATCTGCAACAACAGAGGTTGGCATATCATTACCAATATTGAAATCTAATCTTTTAAAGGTAGTGGAAAAATATAAACCTGCCAATTCGCTACCTTGTCTTGTTTTTACAGTGCCGTTATAAACCATAAGAAGGTTGAGCTCCTTTGTAATGCCATGCATGGTTAAATCACCCAATACCTCAAAGGTGTTGTCATCTTTGCGCCTTACTTTTTTACTAGTATACAGGATTTGGGGATGGCGCTTTGCATCGAAGAAATCAGGACCACATAGGTGATTATCTCTTGTTTCGTTCGCTGTATTTATCGAATTGGTTTGAATAACCATTTTGATAATTGCGTCTTCAAAACTTTCAGCGTTTGGCGTTTGTATAGTTAATACAAAATCTCTAAAGTCGCCTATCGTATATGAAATGGCTTTATGTTTTACTCTAAACCCTAAATTAGAGTGAGAAATATCTACTTGCCAAGTTGAAAGGTCAGTTTCATTTTGCGAAAACCCAATGATTGAAAAGAAAACAAAAAGAATTAGTAAGAATTTAATTAGTTTCATTTTTTTATTTATTAGGATTTACATTTCTAGGATGTCGTGAGTAAAATTAATTATAATCTTTTGACCATTAGGAAATCTGTTGTCCATGAATCATGCCAACATATGTTAAAAAATAGTTAAAGTGTGTAAGGTTTCTCATTCTAGTTCGTTAATAAGGTGACGAGTCATTTACGACGAGTTGTTTTCATATTTAGTAGTTTAGGTTAGAAAAAGAGGGCGCTTGCCCTCTTTTTTGTTGGTTTTAATCTGAACATTCTTGATGGATTTTCTAATTTTGTTAAGAACCCAAGAAAATCAATGAAGCATCAAAAAATAAAAAACCTAAAAATTTACAATACACTATCGGGTAGAAAAGAAAGCTTTATACCTATTAATGAGGACCACGTGGGGATGTATGTTTGTGGTCCCACGTTGTATAGTGAACCTCACATGGGAAACATGCGTACATTTATTAATTTCGATTTAGTTTACCGATATCTGCTTCACCTTGGATATAAAGTAAAATATGTCCGAAATATAACTGATGCTGGACATATTACAAATAGTGCTGGTGAACAAGAAGACAGTATTGGAAAGGCGGCAAAAATCGAACAGCTTCAACCTCTGGAAATTGTTTACAAATACAATGTCCGTTTTCAGGACTTACAAAAAATTTATAACCTTCTTCCTCCGACAATTGAACCTACTGCGACAGCTCATATTCAAGAACAAATTGAAATTATAGAAAAAATCATAGAAAACGGCTTTGCCTATGTAGTCAATGGATCTGTATATTTCGATGTTAAGACCTATATGAATTCATACAAATATGGTGAGCTAAGTGGGCGTAAAGTAGAAGAGCTTGAAAACGAGACACGTGAACTAAATGCTCAAGGAGAGAAAAGATTTTTTGCAGACTTTGCACTATGGAAGAAGGCCAACGAAAATGATATGCAAATTTGGAGATCTCCATGGGGAGAAGGAAATCCTGGATGGCATATTGAATGCACCGCAATGAGTACAAAATATTTGGGAGAAACTTTCGATATTCACGGCGGTGGATTGGACTTGAAATTCCCTCACCATGAGGACGAAATCGCGCAAAGTTGTGGTTCAAATGGGAAAAATCCTGCAAATTTCTGGATGCACGCAAACATGTTAAATGTGAATGGAAAGAAAATGAGTAAATCACTTGGCAACTTCTTTTTACCACAAGAAATTGTGGAAGGTGCTACAGAACTTTTTGATAAAGCCTATTCACCTGATGTATTGCGCTTTTTCATGATGCAGTCACACTATCGAAGCACTTTAGACTTAACACAAGAGGCATTAAACGCATCTGAAAAAGGACTTTCTCGTTTGACGGAGGCCATAGAAACACTAGATCAAATTACAATAGCAGATAAAAGCTCTTTTGATACAATGGGAATGGTGGATTCGTTTTATGACGCGATGAATGATGACTTTAATGCACCTATTTTAATAGCAGAACTATTTGATGCTGTGAAAAAAATTAACCTCATTAAGGATGGAAAAGAATCAATCTCAAAAAAAGACCAAAAATTACTTTTTGAAGAAATGAAGAACTTTATTTCAAATGTTTTAGGTCTCAGGCTCAATGGAAATCAAAAAGATGAGCGATTAAACCCTGTCATGGATCTTGTACTTGAACTTAGGCATCAAGCAAGGACTAATAAAGATTGGACGACTTCAGATTTAATTCGTGACGGATTAAAAAAGTCAGGTATTTCCATAAAAGATGGAAAAAATTCTACAAGCTGGCAATAATTTATTTTTTCGCCGTTTTATGCGAAAAACTTCAGGATTAAGTCCAAAAAAGGGTTTTTTCTGCAAAAAAATAGGATTTTAGTCGTTTTCTAGAGATTTATTACAAAGTATAAATGTTCAATTCATATTTTTTGTTTGTAGGATTTTTGACTCATTTTCTGCAAATAATTAATCTTTTTAAGTTAAAATGGAGCCTTTTTATGATTTATTTTGCCATTCACGGAGAAAATGATCTGTGCTCATTTATAAAGTATTTCATAACTTAAGGTCTATTAAAGAGAATCACATGACAAACATCACCTACTACGGCCACGCTTGTTTCCTCATTAAATTTGGCGGAAAAAAGCTACTATTTGATCCTTTCATTTCAGGAAATAGCCTATGCAAGCACATTGATATAAATAAAATAGAAGCCGATTATATATTACTCACTCATGGTCATCAAGATCATGTATTAGATGCTGAAGCGATTGCAAAAAACACCGGCGCAAGCATTATTTCAAATTTCGAAATTGTTTCTTGGTACGAAGGGAAGGGAATTTCTGGACACCCGATGAATCACGGAGGCAAATTTGACTTTGACTTTGGAACGGTGAAATATGTGAGTGCCATTCACTCTTCGATACTGCCAGACGGAACATACGGCGGGAACCCCGGCGGATTTGTGATTTGGAATAATGATGCCGCATTCTATATGGCAGGGGATACTGCACTAACTTACGATATGAAGCTAATTCCATTATTGTGTCCTAAACTCAATTGGGCAGCACTGCCGATAGGCGATAATTTTACGATGGGAATTGAAGAAGCGATTATGGCAACTACATTTATAGATTGTAAAAATATTGTAGGCTGTCATTATGATACTTTTCCGATAATTGAAATAGACCAAAATACCGCACAATCGGAATTTAAATCTCAAGGTATTCATTTGCAGCTTCCACAGGTTGGGGAAACCATCACCTTCTAGCTTCTTTTATTTTCATGGATTTTGATAAAAAACGATCAAAAATCATAAAAATTGGATTGAAAAAGCAGATTTTTGCTCAAAAATTCGACTTTACAAGTCAAAATACTCTATTTATTAAAATTGAATTCCTTAAAAAAATAAAAAACTGTTTTTTTTTTAAAAAAGCCAAAAATCAAAGAAAATTGATTTAAAACATAAAAAACTAGTAAAAAAGAAGCTTATATTAACGTTTAATGTTGTTTTTCAATTTATTTAAATAAATGGTGAGAAATGTATGAAATAAGATTGGAACTAGAAGAAAATATAAAATCGCTGCAATTGAAATGAATTTCTTGTTTTTATTAATTGTCGATTAAGCATCCCAATATTTATTATGAAATAACCCTCAAAGTTAAACCTCAATTTTCACACCCCTTTATACATTGTCCATTTGCATATGTTCTCTTCGCATCAAATTCTCCTGAATAGGTCCAAAAAATCTGCTCTCCATCGAGCTGATCATTTTTGTATTGGCTTTCAAAGTTTAAGGCTCCATTAAAATACCAGGCTCTACAAGGACCATTTTTATCGCCGTCTACATAAGTAAATTCATATTGTATCTTCCCAGTATAAAAATAATATTTCCAAAGGCCGTTCGGGACACCGTTTTCATATGCCCATTCATATTGTATATTCCCATTTTTATATTTTGAATAAACCAAACCTGAATATGGCAATGAATCCTTCTTCTGAATCACTACATCAGGCAAACGACTAAAATCAATATTGGTTTCTGCAACATGTATACGATCCTGAGTATAAACCGCATTTGATATAAAAAGAAATGAGAAGATGACGCTATAACTGATATTCATAGTACATCATATTTTTACTATTCCTAAGATAGAAAAAAAACAATGCACCTCGAATATAAAATGCCCTAAATGAACATTCAAGAGCTTATTTTTAGCTTAACCTATTTACTAGGTTCCGGCCATTCACCATGTGGTCATGAATATGCGTATAAGCAAAGAGTCCGTTTCGGCCTGTAAGATGAAGGTTTTCGAATAAAGAGAGATAGCTATAAATCGGCTTTATTTTTTCTAGATAACCCTTTTCCAATATTGGATAAGCATTATTTACTCTATAAATACAAGAATCCAAAAGCTCATCTTCCCTAAAAAGATCCGCTTTAATAAGGTGTTGAGCAATTTCTTTCAAAAGCTCAGATTCATCTTGATTCCAAATTGGTTCACTTCGTTGACAAGGAATCTCAACCATTAAAGACGTTTTACCCTTTGGAGACATGAACGTGCTTCTGTTTCGTGGTTCATAAACCCTTGTAAAAGGATAACGTTCCGAAGGAAAATACATCGAACCATTATTATTTACCGATTCCTTGTCTAAAAAGAAACCTAATAGCATAATGTCCCTAAATTGAATACTTTTAGCTAACCGTAAAATCTCTGGTTGTGGTGCAGGGTCCAAAATATTTAAAACAACACCTAAAGGTAAAGAGCATACAAGCTCTTGAACCTCAAAATAATCGTCATCTTTCACAGTAACGCCAATAATTTTATTTTGCTTATGGTGTATTGTAATTACCTCATGGTCAAGACAAATACTTTCTTTATTGAGGTTCTTTTGCATTTTTTCAAAAATAGCACCAATACCATATTTGGGATAATAGAACGAGCCATCAAGATGACTCGTCTTATTTTGTTTTCCCTTAATAGCTTCGAGAATAAATGTCTTCAAATTTAGTCCTTTCAGTCGCTTACCAGCAACCTCTGTAGAAAGCTCAGCAGCGGTTTTCCCCCAGAGCTTTTCGGTGTAGTGCAATAAAAATAGTTCTGCAATATTTCTTCCGTATGCATTTAATGCAAGTGCCCTAAAATTATCTTGAACCTCTTGTTTCTTTAACTTTGCGTGTAGGATTTGAAGTGCTGAATGTACGAATCGAATAGGACCTAAAAAACCAATCAGATTTAAAGGTGACAATGGGAAATCAATATAACGCCCTTCGCGATATATTTGGCTCGGAACATGAATCAAGTTTAGATCAGGACCCAAAAGCTCTTTGATAATATTTGTAGTATCGGTATCCTTATCGTGAAGTCTATGTGCACCTGAATCAAAAAGAAATCCATTTCTTTCCAGTGTAATACAGTTTCCGCCAAGGCGATCTGAAGACTCGAAAATACGATAATCCATCCCTTTTTTATGGGCATAAAAGGCTACAGCCATTCCAGCTGGACCTCCTCCTAAAATCGTAATATGTTTATATTTAGGTTTCATTTTGAATAAGTGTAAATGCGCATGTGGTACCATAGTCTATTCACATATGGATTGTGATAGAAGTTCTTTTTTGAAATCTGTTTAAAACCAGGAATCGTTAAAGAATCTAAGGCTACAGTACTAAATATTTTAGTCGCTTTTGCCATATAACTACCAAGTAAATGCTCCTTGTCCTCAAGGGAAATATAGGCCATATCTTCTAATCCTATATGCCTTGATAAATAATAATTGATTAACGGTTTTGAGTAAAACACAGCTTTTGGATGATCTTGCTTCAGAACATATGAACTAAGCTGAGAAATAGCACTTGGCGTTTGATGCTGCCTTACTAGAACAATACATATAAAACAGAGGAATGGAAAAAAGACCAAACTGAAAATAGACTGAACTTTTTTTTGCCATACTTTTTGTATTTCTGAAATACCAATGGACCCAAGTAAAATGATGAAAGGCAAAAGTGGTAAAATATGTCGGGGTTTAGAGGCAATATTTTGAAAAAAATAGGCCCATATAGAATAAGACAATAAGCAAAGTAAAATAAGAATATAAGTACCCTTATATATCCCGCGAAAGCGATTTAAAAAGCAACGAAAGCCCAAGTAAATAATAAATATCCATGAAATACCGACAATGGAAGTAGACCAATGCCGATGCCACCACCATCCTCCAAGACCATCAGCCCATATGCTCTCTAACATCTTATAAAAACGACGGGCATATGACGAATCATCACTTAAAATACCTCCTCCCCACTTATTAAAATGCCCATCTGTGTTAAATTTAGCAGCCGTCATAAGTGCATTCCAACCTGTATCAATTAACCAAGGAACAAACCACAAGCCAATACTTAAAATAAAAAAAAGTAACATTTTAGGAAACTTTCTTGGCTGACTCAAATAAATATATACACCCGGCAGAAAAAAAGGTAGAAAGGACAATCTAACCCCTGCCAAAGCACCAATTAAAACACAACAAAAAATACCGGATATATTTGTCTTTTCCAAAGAAAAAACTACCAGGTAATACAGAGCGGCTAAAAGAAGAGCCAGGCCCATTATATCAGGCATATATCTATTGCTCATCAACCATAAAAGGGGACAGAAAAATGAAATTAAAATCACGCTGTAGCTATCCCTTTTACTAAAAAGGTACCAGATCTTTTCAGTAAAAAGAATAGAAATATAAATTGACAAGCCACCAAGTAAAGAAAATGAAAAACCTAAAGAACCTGTCAAATAATGAACCCCTTTAAGCAGAAAGCAATAGAGAGGATAGCCAGGAAAATGAGGCCTATGTGAAGTAACATCGTAATCATATGCTGCCAAACCAAAACGTAAACTATCAATGTCTTCGATATAAAAAATAGAACTTAAAAGTCTTGTGCCGATACAAGCAAGCAAGAGCCACAAGTATTTATGTTTCTTGAAGCTCAAGATTAGAAGTTATAGCTGATGCCCAAATTTATTTGTCTTCCTGCACCCGGCATGATCCCAGAACTTGAAGAAGCAAACTTTTGACCGGGATTCGAGTGGAGTCTCGACCCAATATATTTTTTGTTAAATATATTTTTTGCCGTGATAAATGCTCTAAACTTGTTTTTTATGTGCACGTTTATACTTGCATTGAAAAGCCAGTATGCCGGAATAGGACCAGTATCCCCTCTATTAAATGCATAATCAATATTTTCATAATCTGAGAAGCTCTTGGATATATATCTGTAATTGAACATTAGGTCTACAATACCTTTTATAGAATAATTCAACCCTAAAATTAGATTATGGTTTGGAGCATAAGGAAGCTCGTTACCTGATACATCTGGAACAATCGTATCACTGATTGCAGAGGCCGTTAATACGCCATCATACACCTCAGTCATAAGGTAAGTGTAATTACAGAATAAATCTGGAAGCCAATCATTTGCATCTGACAATTTTAGCTTAACCGCACTTTCTAAACCCATGGAGGTCACCATTCCTAGGTTCGTGAAAGCTGTCCCTCTAGCAGCTGCAATCATGTCATGAATCGTCATATAAAATCCCACCAATTCAGCATTGATAAACTTATTTATCGTCCGAAAACCAAGTTCATAATTCACACTAGTTTCAGACTTGAGCTGCAGGTCCTCGAAGCTTGAATCATCTGTTTCTCCAAAATTCAGCATAAGCAGTGTTCCATTGGAAGGAGGAGTCATCCCACGATGAATACCACCAAAGAAATTACTAGATTTCAACTTGTAATTGAACCCTAAACCAGGTAAAAATGTAAGCGTAGTTGCATCATTCAATTGATTTCCGTTTAGTCGATTGACCATCTCTTGCTCAAAACATTCAATACGGAGCCCGGGGCTCAGCTTGAAAGCTCCAAAGTCGAATTCTTCACGTGCAAAAAAAGAATAGGCATAGGTTTCATAATTATTTGCCCTATAATAAGTTCCGGAACGAGCATCTGGAGCACTTCCAGTGCCTGCATTATCTAAAAATCTTTCAAAGTGTACACGAGCGCCCATATTTAGAGCCCCTTTTACAGAATCTCCTATACTATGTTTCCATAAATATTGATGGTCGATACCCGCCACCATAAAAGTCCTTAAAATACCAAAGTTAGTTTGACCATTACCCACTCTAATAAGATCGGTAACATTCGCTGTTTCAGCTAAAGGGATTTCACTGTAGTTTCCATCCGCATAATCTGAAGCACTGGTAAACATATCGTGTTCTCTCCACCAATCACGATCAAAATAATTGAAATAAACCTTTGTATTTTCCTCCCAATTCAACTTGAGCTCACGTTGCTGAATAATATTGAGCCCATAGCGTTGTACAGTAAATTCATCGTTGTTTTTTGGGTTGAATCGAGGATTGTTTTCATAAGAATACTCAGTAAGACCTGTATATGTAGCATTAGACTTTTCATAATTGGCATTTATATTAACATAAATACGTCTTTGATCTGAAGGGAGAAACATCATTTTATAGGTACCATTGTATTGCTCAAATTCGTTGTTATCTCTATATCCATCGCCAGATTTATATAATAGCTGAATTTCTGGCCGAAACTTCTTACCACCAAACCCTCCTATTTCAAGTAGTGAAGACAAATATCTATTAGCACCAGCTGTAAGACTGACCCTTCCTCCAAATTCTTCTCTTGGACGATGTGTTACATAATTAATTACACCACCCATCGTTTGAGGCCCATATTGGATTGAAGAACTTCCTTTAATAACCTCGATTTCTCCTACGCGTTCTATCGGAGGGTTATAATACATACTAGAATAAACATACAACGCAGGCTGAATGGGAATTCCATCCTCCAGAACTAAAGTCCTACTTGTTCGCCGGGGGTTGATTCCACGAATTCCGATATTGATTCTAGAATTTCCAATACCATCATCCGAAAAACCATTGATCCCGGGTATATACTCAAGTGCCTCTTGTGTCCCTATTGGCGCAATTTTCTCTAAATCTTTCTCTGACAGTTTATTTGCAGCACCGGGAAGATTGCTAAAATCCGAGGGACGAACACCGATTACTTTTACAGTGGGTAATGAGATATGTGACTGACTTAAGCGAAACTCCAGCTCGTTTTCGCCAGCAGAAATACGGACATCCATATTCAATTCTTCATATCCCAAATGTCTAACACGTATATTTTGGATACCTGAGTTAATGTTTTTTAATTCAAAAAAACCTAGGTCATCAGTGATGGTAAATTGGATTATTTTATTACCCTTAAACCAGTAAACGTATGCACCTGAAATGGGAGTATTTAATGAAGAATCAATTAATGAACCCGTCAAGCGGCACGATTCGATTTGGGCGTTATAATTCGAAGTTATAAGTAAAAAGAATAGGAAAGGTTTGCAAAACCGAAGCATAAAGACAATGGATTAATGATGATGAGACTTAAAAGATAAACTTGTAGCCATCGTATACTCCTTCATTCTGAATCATACCTCCTCCAGAGCCAGATCCCGAACCGGATCCCGAACCGGATCCCGAACCGGATCCCGAACCAGATCCCGAGCCTGTGCCCGAACCTGTACCCGAACCTGTACCCGAGCCTGTACCCGAACCTGTACCCGAACCTGTGCCCGAGCCTGTGCCCGAACCTGCACCCGAACCTGTGCCCGAACCTGTACCCGAACCTGCACCCGAACCTCCAGATCCACCCGAACCTCCGGATCCAGCGGAGCCTCCAGATCCACCTAGATTATCATCAGTATCAGGAGCAATGAGCTTGTCCTCGCAAGAGTGCATTGAAAAAGCTAATACAAGCAAACCAGAAACAAAAACTGATTTAACAATTAAGGAAGAAACTTTCCGACTTTTAGTTTTCGTATTCATAACTGATGGTTTAGATCAATAATACAGCGAACAGTTGACAAAAATAAGAATATCACAAGTAATAGCAATACCCAGAAATGGGTATTTTAAATACCGCTAAAGGGGTATTGAAGATGATGCTTTTTAAATTTATCTTCGACAAGTAGGAATGAAAAGAATTATTGTTACTGGCTGTGCAGGATTTATTGGTTCATCTGTGTCAAAAGAATTATTAGTTCAAGGATACAGTGTAGTTGGTATAGATAACCTATCACCCTATTACAATATCAATTTAAAAAAATCTAATGTTTTTGATTTAAAATCATCTAAAAAATTCCTTTTCCTCGAAAAAGATATTAACCATTTAACAGTGCAAGATTTAGGAAATCAAAAATGTGATCTTTGTGTTCATCTTGCCGCAACACCAGGCGTACTTCCTTCATTAAATAGGAAAAAGGAATACCATGAAAACAATGTAAAAGGAACCGCAAAGCTACTGAGTATTTTAAATCAAGCGGGAATTAAAAAGATAATTTTTGCCTCTTCCTCTTCTGTTTATAAAGTAAACGGAGTAAAGCTCTTTCAAGAGGATGAGAACGAAACAGCCCCTTTATCACCATACGGATACACAAAGTTAAAAGGTGAATCATTGATCAAGGAATACCACAAAAAATTTGGTTTTGATGTTTTAATACTCAGGTTATTTTCCGTTTACGGACCAAAAATTAGGCCAGATCTGGCGCTCTTTAAGTTCGCAACGTCCATAATGGAGAACAAACCCATAAACGTCTATGGGGACGGTTCCAGCCAAAGAGACTATACCAATATCAAAGATGTAGTCCAAGGTATTCTTTTAGCAATTCATTTTATAATTGAAAATGATTCCGTTCAAAATATCATTAATATTGGAAATGCGAACCCTGTAAAGCTCAATACACTTATTAGGTTAATCGAAAAAGAGCTAAAGGAAACAGCCAACGTGAATTACATAGAAAGTAATGCTGCAGAGATGCAATTTACAGGTGCCAATATTGCAAAGGCTAAAAATATTTTAACTTATAAACCCAATATCCATATAGAGGAAGGTATTTACGATTTTATTCAATGGTTTCAAGAAAACAGAAATACATATGATTCCTGAATTATTTCATGATATTTCTGAACCGTTTTTTCGATTTGCTACCGTAGGATTGCTCGGAGTAGGCATTAACTTTGGCCTAACCTATGTGCTAAAGGAAGGGATTAAATGCAATAGATATGTTGCGAATCTAATTGGTTTTTTGATTGCCGTCAGTTGTAATTTCATATTGAACCGATATTGGACATTTCATGCACAAGAACAAACCTTGCTTCCTCAGATTTTGAGATTTGTTATTGTTGCTGGATCCGGTGCCTTACTCAATCATTATATTGTTTACGGTGTGCATAAACATCTGAAATACGATTTTTATCTTGCGAAAATATTTGCCGTAGGGGTTGTATTTATTTGGAATTTCATACTTCATTCAACATATACATTTACATTATAAAACCTGAAGCAGATATTTTATGAAATCATTAGTTTTACAAAATTCATTTTAGAAAAATAGCTATGAAAAATATAATTCGACTTTCGTTTTTAATATTATCAACCAACTCTTTTGGGCAGTCATTTGGATGGGTCAACACCGGTATAGGTAACGAAAATATAGAAGGTAAAAAAGTCATATCAGCGGATAACGAAGACATAATAGTGGCAGGAAGTCTTGAAGGCTCTGGGGTTTTTTCAAATTCAAATATTATTGCCATTGGTGATGAAGACTTTTTTCTTGCTCGATATGATAGCTCAGGTAACAATTTGTGGTCACGTGCTTATGGGGGGTTCGAAAAAGACAAAATCAAAGGTTTAGCGAAAGGACCGAATAACACCATTTATGTGTGTGGAAGTAATGAAGGATCAATGATTATTGATACACTTATTTTTAACAACCTTGATGGTTCAAATGGGTTTTTAGCGCAGTTAGACCAAGAAGGTAATATTATTTGGGGACTGAACCTTGAAAGCAATGATGAAATTTCAGCAAGTGCCATTGCTGTATCAGAATTAGATAGTATTGCATACATTTCAGGACATTTTAAAGATTCTGCTTTTATTGGATCCTATTCAATATCATCATTTGCTAGTGAATCATTTTTCGTGGCAGCAGTCGACTATTTCGGGAATGTTATTTGGGTTTCAACTGGAGCATCACAAGATGAAGTTGAACCACTTTCAATGTCGCTTGGAGCAGATTCAAGCATCATTATTCTAGGAAACTTTGAAGGTAATTTTTTGGTTGGTTCAAATGTCCTGCCTAATTCTACTGACAGTGATGTTTTCCTATTATGTCTCGATCAAACAGGTGAATTTATTTGGGCCAAAAGTATTGGTGGCACAAATGATATTGAAGGTAGCAGTGTCAAATCAGACGAACAGGGAAACATTTTTATAGTAGGTAGTTTTGAGGATGAAGTTCATTTCAACACAGATTCATTAACTAGTACAGATGACAAAGACGGTTTCTTTGCTAGATTCGATAAAGACGGAAATGAGTTATGGGTAAAGGCACTATCAGGAACATCTGATGTCCAGCCAAATGATATTTTCGTAGACAATTATTTTCAGGAGATTTATATTACAGGATCTATAGATGGAACATGCTACTTTGATACCTTGGCGATAATCAACAACACCGGAACAGACCTTTTTATTGTAAAGTATGATACTTCCGGAACCGTTATGTGGGGTAAAGGAATTGGTGGCTCAGGGAGTGTTGAGGGTTATGCACTAAGTGCAGATAATAACTCTAATCCTATTATTACCGGATATTTTGACGGGACTGCTTTCTTTGATGAAATAAGCATAAGTGGTTTTAGTGATCATGACTTCTTCATCGGTAAAATAACTCCTTCAGAAGATACTGCATCTCTTTCTGAAATAGAATACATGGAAAACAAAGTGGTTTTATATCCGAATCCAGTAAATCAGTCTATTTATATCAGCTTTGAGTATCCAAATGCTCCTACAAACTTAACCCTCGAACTAACAGATGCGCAGGGTCGTCATATTCGAAATTTGAGATGGGAACAAAACAAATCCATAAATGTTACGTCTTTAGATAGAGGTCTTTATTTTTTAAAGAATCAAAAACTAGTACTTCGATTTTACAAGCAATAGACCAAAAAATTAGAATAATTAATGTTTTAAAAATATAAAATGAAAAAAAGTATTTTCATCATTTGTATAATAGCCTTAACGGCATGTAAATCAGTTGAATACTTCGGTACAAAGTTCACAGACCAGAATGTCGTCCAGTATGATTCAGTTAAAGATCGTGCTTTTGAAGAAGGAAGCATCATGACGAGTATTGAAGGAACTATTTTGGAAACCTGCCCCAAGAGAGGATGCTGGATGACCATGGCCACCCAATCCGATACTGTCTTTGTAAGGTTCCGAAATTATGGGTTCTTCGTGCCTACGGAGGGTGCAGAAGGTAAGACGGCAATTGTTCAAGGCGATCTATTTGTAGATACCATCAGTGTTAGAATGTTACAACACTACGCAAAAGATGCGGGGAAGTCAAAGGAGGAGATTGCCAAGATCACAGAACCCGAGCTTGGCCTAAGTTTCACCGCTGACGGAGTAATCATAAAAAAATAGTGCCGGATTATAACTTACGAATTGATTTTAACTAGGAATAATGTGCTGTGAAGGTAAAATGCCTTTCCATTGGTCTTATCGCGCTCCTCTACAGACAATAATGCCTCAATAAATGGTGAACCCTTAAATCCTGACTTAAATCCCGGACCGTCCTCTCGGGCTATGTTTTCTAAAGTACTGGAATTTGCCAGTTCACGCGAAAGAAGAATTTTATGGGCCCCAAGTTCTTTTCCCATCTTGATCGCAAGACCCTGGCTGAGCTTTCCCTTGTGTTGAAAAATAGCGTAACCCAAAAGCAAAAAATCTTCACTTTGAAGCGCTTTAAAAGCTTTCATGCAGGCATTACTATTGGAGAATTCCGTAACCTTTGGGTAAAAAGTAGGACCAGGCCTCAACAATGAATCAATCTCCGATACCCTTCTCAGCTCTTTGAAATTTAGAGCATAATCGTTGTTTTTGAACAAGGCGCAACCTTGAAGCACTAAAAAAATGAATATATAAAAACTGATCTTCAATTGTTTAAAACTACAAAATAGCACTCACTAATAAGTGACTAAAATTATGACTTTCATTTTGCAACTAATATCTAGTCTAGCTTGCAAGTATCGACGCTAAATAGTTTATAAATCATACAGGCGCCAGAAAGCGCATTAAATAACAAGATTGCTCCAATTGCGCCTAGAACAATCGAGTAATTACTCGACTCGAGTAAAAATGGAGCGGGAAGTAGAAATAATGAAACGTACAATGCGTTCCGATTTATTTTGATTTGTAGAAAACATATGTTTGATTTACAGGTTAATGACTAATTTATTTCCCCAGCAATTGACTTTTCACTGCTGGTTGCTCATTCCTCGATGGATAACATAAGCTTTAAATGTAGATAAAGTATCTCACCCATGTTATTACAATTCATAAAACTTTGACTGTGGTACTTTTCTAACTCATTCCTTAAGTTCTTAATTTTAGATTTTGTAGATAAATCATCATTACATAAGCAATTTATCAGCTTTTTAAATCGATACTGCGCAGTTTCGTAGCGTCTTTTGATTAAAACGCGTTCCTCTTTTCGATATTGGTCAATTGTTTCTGGAGTCATGACGTCCGCGCAGAAATCAACAACAACTCTATTTTCCTTAAAAAACTGAGGTAAATAAATATTTTTTCGGCCCTCATAACATTGTTGGTCAAAATCGATGGCACGTACCCTATATTGTTCGTCCTCAAAATCAGGTGTTATATCTACTACGTAATTATAAGAGCGCATATCGCCAAGAAGGCGCACAAAACAGCGCTCATTAAACTTTACGAATTCTTTTGCTATTCGAACCTTATTGAAAGAAGGGCTTTGGGTATAAGACTCCATAAAAGAATCTCCAGGTATTCCGGGTATATGTTCCTCAATTAGGGTCTCGCCATCCACAAAGAAATTTATCCTATTTGGACTTAAAATATATTCAAGTTCTAAACCGTAAATCCGAGAAGCGTCGGTTTTCTTAACATAAAAATAATCATAGTTGTCATTGAACTTATTCACAATTCTAATTCGAAAAGGCTTGGAATTCCCGAAATGACAATAGTCTATTCGATCCACATATAAATGCTTCATGAACGACATATCACCATCTGTTTTCAATAGGGAATAAATAAAGGTGAGCCCTTCATTGAATTCACTTATAAAATCGCCTCCATAAATTACAGATTCCCATAGTGTATTTTTACCGTATTTATCAATCAAAGGAAACCCATCGGTATATCGAAGCAAATCAGAATAGGATATAGGAAGTTTAATTATTCTATCCACATCGTTTAAATAGTCCTTCAATAATTTGTTTACGGGGAAGAACGGTTTTTTTTTAGACATTTCCATAAAATCAATTTTACAATTTCCACATTAAAACATTCTATCAAACTTAATTGAAAGATTATAACAGTGGAAAATATTGTATGCCAATCAAATTTAGACTCTAAATATCGTCAATTGATCAGGAATGCAAAAGAACGAAAAAGGAGAACTTTTGGATTCTAAAACGTAATTCCAAATCCTACATAAAGTAGTTCAGGGTAACCAATACCTGTACGAAAAATAAAATCTTCATTTGGCCGTTGAAATCTATAACCAATATTACCTACAAGATATATATCCCTATATTCTGAAGCGGGAGAACCACCAGAACCATAAATCCCACTGTAAGCCTCCTCTTCAACACTCGCCAAACCTGCGCCAAGATTGGCCTCAAAATGGTTACGTTTATCATAACCCGTCAACAACCCGCCTCGAATAGATAGGATTGAGGTCTTCGATACTCCAAAAAAGTCAACTCGAACTAAATTCACTGCTGCGGATAGCGTGAAACATATAGAATTGTTTTGCTTAGGTTTTACTATCCTTTGGTATATTAACCCTAAGCCGTGTGCCAACACAACTGATCCGAGAGTAAGAGAAATACTATTACGCATCAAAGTGTTTTGATGGACCGTGTCATTAGATTGACAAAATGTAATCCTTGAAAACAAAAGAAAAAAAAATAGAACCCTCATAAAATATTATTTTAAGAACTAAATCTAAGAAACCTTATTAACATTTAGGAACACACGGTTAGTGAAAACTTACCAAATGCAACGATCTTTAAAAACGCTAAAAATGATTGGTCTTTATTTATAAAATTCTTTAGAGGTATTCAAAAAAGTGAACTCATTCCAAAACTACCTCTAAAGAGCCATGGTCAACAATCAGAATTTTACCGGAAAACTCGCCTTGAGTCACAACTACGCAACAATATATTTCGGCCTGATTTGTTTCCGGAGACATAAAAGGTAAATAAGCATCAATGTATCCCTCCACAAACTTAGTTTCTTCAATAATTTCACAAGTATATCCTATACATCTTCTTTCGCCCGTTTTATCCAATGGACGAACTTTTGTTTTCCCTATCATAACAATTCTTTGATTAAAATCTAAAAGTAATAAAACAAAACACCAAATGGCAACAAAAAAAATATCACGCCATAATCCTGCGTAAAAAACAGTAATGATGTGTTTAATTATACATTCTTGCTTTTATCACGACTGCATTACCAAAAAGACATAATCCCAAATTAGTAATGATCAGGGAAACTGTACCCCAAAGCACCCAATCAGGGCTTTTCGTATATTTCATAATTATTGCCTCTCCTAAAAAAGACAGTCCCATACCAAAAATAAGGAGACCAATAATCGAGTAGACTAACCACTTCCTTTTCATAATGGTTTATTTTAAATTCAGTAGTAAAATTAAAAATAAATCTACTTGCAATTAAACGCTATTGGGTGATATTAGCAAGAAAGTAAAATACCATTATGATGGATGTTTTCAATAAATTATCGTACACTATGTCGTTAACATAATTCAGCCTAAGTAAAACGTTTAAATGGCTAAATTTTCAAACCATCGTTAAAAAAATGTATTGATACATAGCAACGCCCCGGTAATTAAATAAAGTATTCTAATCAACACGAAAACTCAAAGGAAACAAAAAATTAATATACCATTGAGAATTTTGAAAATCTTATTCAACAATTATCATCGCCTTCATCTCAGGTAAATGAGGCACACAAACATAGTAATACGTCTTTGCCTCTTGAGGGACAAAAAAACCATTTGCACCGTAACCAAATTCAAAACCATTTTCAATAGGTGTTGGGTCATTCACATTGTAGCTTGAATCACTCACCTCAATAGCATTATGGCTTCCGCCTAAGTCAAAATAAACTGTATCACCAAGATCACAAGTGAGTACAGCAGGCTGAAAAGTATGCGCCCACGTTGAGATTGTATTTTCGTTTGTTGGATTGCTATTGTCATTTGTATCATCTTCCTCTTTGGAACAAGCGAACAAGATAAAACACAAAGACATTAAATAGATTGAATGTTTCATTGACAGGGGTTCATTTGTTGCGATAAAATTACCAATTTATAGATAAAAACATTAATACACTCAATCTGTTCATTGGCCATGTAAAAAACTAATAGACCACCCTAAATACCTTCTCTATACTTCCGTCATCATAGACATAAATAAGCGGTGTATTGGGTTTAAATGGCGCCTCTCTACCGAGGACATCAACTATCTTAATTAGTTGTTTAGGGGTCTTGTTCGCCTCACCTATTCCCGTAAAGTTTAAAGATAAGTCTATAGTAATAATACTATCGCAAGCTACGACATTTTGAATAGTGTCTGTGTATAACCCTCCAACGGTATAGACAGCCCCACTTGGCGCGGTATATGAATCAAGTGCTTCAACTATTATAGAAGATTGAGTGGTAGGATTGATGGTTAAATCAAGTGTAATCGTACTATCACAACCTAAAGCATTTGTCATTGTATATGTTGCTGTATCATTAGATGAGGTATATGTATTGCCATCCATCCAAGTGTATGTATCACAATGCACTTGCGTATCAGTTGATAATGTAGAATATACGCAACTGCCGTCATTTATAGTTGCCAAAGAATCGTAATTGCAAGCACCAGGGTCATTACAGCCGGTTGATATAGGAAGTACAAAGTCTACAATAACAGGGAAATGATCTGACGCAATTTTAGTATCATTCCATAATAGATTATTCTGTGATAATAAAGAGGCACTCATGTCTTCTGTTGAGATGATGAAGGATTTATCCACGGACATTACACTGTTCGTAAAAAAAACAAAATCTAATCTCCCTGGAGGGAAGTCGCCTACCGAAGGGCTGCTGTCATCCCAGGTGTAGGTCATGTCCTTTTCATTAAAAGAACAAACTTGATCCTGCAATGGGGTATTGTCCCAGTCAGGAAATCCACCAACCCCAAATGTAGCAGTATCTGAGATAGTTCCATTGATAATTGTATAATACTGCTCTGAATATCCAACCAAATTCATGTCTCCGGAAAATACAATTGGCGTATTCATTGGTAAATCGATAACACCACCCATTGTTTTTGCATCATGAATAAATTCAATAAAAGCATCAAAATTCTCCTGACGACCTTGATTGTTACCACAACATGGCGGATGACCATTAATAATTAAAATATCTACTGAATAGATACTATCCGGCAGATCTATTAACGCTGCATCAATCTTGTTTGTCACTTGCCAAGACTGTATAGATGGGTACTTAGATATTGTCAGGTTACCAGAATTCAAATCAGGATATATATAGGGATAATATGTAGAGCTCGTATTTAAAAACTCCAACACAGCATTATAATCGGTATTTCCACACTCTTGATAAGCAATAATGTCCGCGCCAGCACTTTCAAATATTCTTCTGTGTTGATCGATTCGATTATTACTAATAAGCCCATTACTCCTCACATTATAAGTCATAACACGAATATTCATCGGGTCATTTTTTAAAAAATCAGTAGTCGCATTTGTAGGTGTCGAGCAATCGCTAAAAATATAAGTAAATATGGACCCGTTATCTGGCATAAAATCATTCCCTATAAACTCTCTTATTGAAATAGAAATGGTATCTGAGAAAAAAGATCGATTTATAGCAATTTCAAATTCATCTGAGGTGATTGTTGGTAGTGGAATGATACCTAAATCGTAGAGAGAAAGTGTATCAATAATATTTGGATTCGTATCATCAAATATAAATTTATCCAAAAAGTTTATTCCATATTCTGAACCAATATTATTGGTAAAAAATCCCGTAGACACATCATTATCAGCATCAATATTAATCATTACTTCAGCAGGATTAAAAGATTGCTCTGTCAAATCAATTTCATCAGCAAGCCTTATCCTAATATATAAGTGATCATTGTCATTACAAACGCTAAAATCTAATAAGTCTATCCCCTCAGCATCTGTTGAATCGTCAACATATGAATTAATAGTTGTACTCCAATCATCAAAGAAACCATCAATCTTAATTGTAGTTTGTGAAGTGAAATGAAAAACAAAGATTAGAAAAGTACATGCAATACAAATTCCCTTTCTCATGGCTTAAAGTTAAGTAAGCACATTTGAAATAAACAATGAGAGACAACAACAATGACCAAATTTATCACCAGGAGCTTCTCCAATAATATCTGAACCTCTTTGTTGCCAATGTAACCCATCAAATTGAAACAATCTAGTCAATTCAAATGAGGATCCATTTAAATCAGCACATGTTGCACCTGCAGCTAAAGTTCCATCTATATTCGCTAAAGAAACAAACCAACCAAATCGGTCAGTGTTGTCTCCACTTAAATCTTGACCGACTTGTATTTGAGCGTATATATTAGAAATTAAAAATAGGAATAGTAATGTTGTTTTCATGATGTAAAGTATACGTATTTAGCGCGCCTAAAGTATATAACCTATTTGTTTTTTACAAATACCAAACGCTTCCTCAAACTCGAGAAATAGCAGTAGAAAAATAAAACGCCAAGGGTTAATATTTAGACTATAGCACGTCTTTGACGAATGACTTTTTTTAATAAATTCAGTCTAGATAAGACAAACTTTTGAGGTTTAGGGTATAAATTTATTATGATCATTGCGCGAAACTTTTAATCATGAATATCTCTTTTGATTACATTATCGTATTTGTATCAATCATATACGGTCTTGCGATAGCTCATGCATTAACCTGTATCTCAGAATTAATCCAGCATAAGGGGAAATATAAAAACTCCTGGATTTGGTGGATTTGGGCGATTTGGTTTTTGCTCTTATCTCAAGGGTTCTGGGTCAGTATTTATTCATACTGGCACGACTGCGTAAATTGGAGTTTTTTTAAGTTTTCATTTGTCAGCCTTCAGGCTTCACTTTTTTATTTTTGTTTTTATCTCTTCTTCAATAGAAGTCAGGAAATTGAAAACGATTTAGAAGAAAGCTTTAAGAAAAATAAAAGAATCGTCTTCTTGTTGATTGGTGCCTTGTTTTTGTTAATGTTTATGATAAGTCCTATGATCTCAAAAACAAGCAAAAACATTATTAATGAGGTAAATCTTAGTAATGTAATTTTACCTGTATTATTTTGGATATTTGCCCTCATTAAAAACAAAATAGCAAATTATATCTTTGCTGTTTTTATGCTCTTTACATTTGTCGCCCAGATTATTTCTGGAATTTAGAAAAAGTATACCGAATGGCTGTATCAGTATCACCGTGAACAAGAGTGGATAAAAGTCTTGTTAATATATTTATGATCAGCACGTAATCCATGTGATCTGTCAATTCACAACAGCTATTAGCGCTCCATCTAATCCTACTATTTAAAAAATAAGTAAGCCAGTATACCTGCAAGACATATGACTATTTGAAAAACCAACTGCTTCAATATTGCCGCTGATTTATCAAAATCTTTTTCTTTAATCGCCTTTGATAATCTCAAAAGGATGCCACAAGAAATTAAAGCGGCCAGTAAAAAGAAAACGAAGGTAGTACCCAATATTTGACCCATGACCGTAAATTTATGTTAAGTTAATAAAAAAATAACCTCTCTTGGAGATTGTGGAATATCAATAAATATTGGGCTAAAACAGCAACCAACAATCCAGAATCATTAGAGGCAGAGCTTTAAAGCAAAATGAATGAGTTACTTTTTAGTGTCTAACAAAAGTCATTGCAGCGTCATTTGCATCAAATGAATAGGTCATATTGTCACCATTAAGAGATAAATTGCCCGATTGACCACCTAATTGAAGCGTATAGTCGGATGAATTCGATTGCTCACACTACTCACACTCAATGATTGTATCCAGACCACAAAAAAAGGGTTCATTATATATTTCATACGCATAAAAATCACCCGTACCCGTGACATCCAACACCAAATATGATTCTTTAAAGCAATCAATATTAGAAACGATCAACTCATCCCCATTCGTATCGAATACTTGTTCAACATCCCATTGTCCAACAATATTGGTAATGTCCTCCTGTTGAATGCAAGCAAATAGAAGAGGCATTACAAACAATAGACACAAAATCTTTTTCACAATTATTTGATTTAAGCTACTCAATTCTAAACACCTTCTCAGTAGAACCATCATCATAGACATAGATAAGCGCTGTATTGGTTTTAAATTTAGTCTCACGACCCATTAGGTCAAGTATTTGAATGAGGTTCTTGGAGGTTGTGAGTTCGTTTATACCTACGGTTGATGAGGAACAATCATTGTTGCAGTTCTCACTAAATGAGGTTTGGGCGTCTATGAAAGTCCAATAGGACGTTGACCATTCAGCATCATCAACTTCAATACAAGTTAAATTTGGATTGTTTTGCACTACAAATGAATCCATATTTACATTACTACCATTTGCAATATTTAGGCAACTGAGTGGGTTATTAAAACAAATTATAAATGTTATTCCCACATTCTGACTTAAATCAAGACTTGTTAGCACATTATTACTACAAGCTAAATAATATAAATCTACATTATAACTTAAATCAAGACTTGTAAGTTGATTATTGGCACAAAGTAAAACAGTTAAAAGGGTATTTTGACTCAAATCAATACTCGTTAGATGATTATCAGAAAAATTCAAATAAGATAAAGTAGAAAAAGCTTCAATACCTGTTAAGTCCGAAATACCCATACTCTCACAATAAAGACCGCCATCAAAAGCACTTGCCTCAATGAATTGTATCTCCGTATCACCATTCGTATTAATCTCACTGTTCCCAACCAAATAAGCTTTAAAGTTGGCATCAGGTATATACACATTCTGCCCAAAAAGACTTGCAGATAAAAAGACGGATAAAAATAGCAGTGTAGTTTTCATACCACTAAGATAGATAAACACGAAGACTAATACTCCACGCTAAACACCTTCTCTATACTTCCATCATCACAGACATAGATAAGCGGTGTATTGGGTTTAAATGAAGTCTCACGACCCATTAGGTCAAGGATTTGGATGAGGTTCTTGGAGGTTGAGAGTTCGTTTATACCTACGGTTGATGAGGAACAGTCATTATTGCAGTCTTGGCTGAATGAGGCTTCAGGGTGCACTTGGCCTTGCCAGTTTGCGGTAGCCCAAATATAATTATCTACTTCAATACAGGTTAAGTCAGGATTGTTATCTGCTGTAAGAGTTATATCCAAATTATTTCCATTCGCCACATTCAAACAAGTGAGTTGATTATCGTAACACTGTATTCCCAACAAATTAACATTCTGACTTACATCCAGACTTGTCAGTTGATTTCCTTGACAATCCAAATCAGTTAAAGCGGTATTCTGACTTACATCAAGACTTGTGAGATGATTATCTTGGCATTGCAAAAACGTTAAAGCAGTATTTTGACTAACATCAAGACTTGTGAGTTGATTGATGTTACAATTCAAATAAGTTAAAGCAGTATTCTGACTAATATCAAGACTTGTGAGTTGATTATCCCCGCAATTCAAGTTCTCTAAAGCAGTATTCTGACTGACATCAAGACTTGTGAGTTGATTATCAGTGCACCATAAAGTCTCTAAAGCAGTATTTTGGCTTATATCAAGAATTGTAAAAGGATGACCGCCACAATCCAAATCAGTTAAAGCGGTATTCTGACTTACATCAAGACTTGTGAGTTGATTACTATGGCAATACAAAGTTTCTAAAGCGGTATTCTGACTCACATCAAGACTTGTGAGTTGATTACCCCAGCAATTCAAGAACTCCAAAGCGACATTCTGACTGACATCAAGACTTGTAAGTTGATTAAATTGACAATCCAATCCAGTTATAGCAGTAAAGGCTTCAATACCTGTCATATCAGAAATACCAGCACTTGGTACATAAATAAAATCATCAAAAGCTGTCGCTTCACTCACTTGTATCTCAGTATCTAAATTGGTATTTACCGATGTATTCCCAATTAAAAGTAACTTAAAGGTAGCATCAGGTATATAGACATTCTGCCCAAAAAGAGCTGTAGATGAAAGGACGGATAAGAATAGTAGTATTGTTTTCATGGTGAGATTTCTGTTAAAGATAAAAAAACATAATTTTAACTTCAATGGGAATAGCAATGGAATTTGTAGCTTCGTTATATGGAAAAAAATGTTTTTGGTGAACCTCTTCAAATATGTTGTTTCAAACCAATGACTGGGTATTTTCGAGATGGTTTATGCAGAACCATATCTACGGATCACGGAACGCACACCGTTTGTGCTATAATGACTAATGATTTCTTAGCGTTTTCTGCACTTCAAGGAAATGATCTAGTAACTCCAATGCCTAACTATGAATTCCCTGGCTTGAAAGAGGGCGACAAATGGTGCCTGTGCGTAAGCAGATGGATTGAGGCAGAAAAAGAAGGAAAAGCACCAAAAGTGATTTTAGAGGCAACACATGAAAAAACCCTAGAATACACAACAATTGATACGCTCATAAAACATGCCTTTAAGACTAATACTCCACGCTAAACACCTTCTCTATACTTCCATCATCATAGACATAGATAAGCGGTGTATTGGGTTTAAATG
>MDTC01022183.1_pt1 | contig 53826 bp, 49 predicted proteins | sample 811181 | NCBI WGS metagenome assembly MDTC01 (sample SAMN05326644, study PRJNA326480) | marine metagenome | isolation source: seawater | place: Pacific Ocean: North | collected 2011 | reverse complement strand
TTCGTGGATGATAACTCCTTCTCCACCCCGAAAAGGCTGGTAACCTTTCACCTGCTTTCGAGTCGCCATTGTTCTCGCCAACGGATCTGGCACTTCGTGCCAAGTCACAATATCCTCACCCGCTATGTTCTCCACAACAGCAATTTCTAGTTTCCCGCGGCTAATATCTGGGAGCCCTCTACTCGGAACAAATCTGTAAAAGCCCCCGTCAGGGCGGTCTTCTGTGAGGAATAAGTACCCGCTGGTCTCGTCCACTGCAACCGCCTCGTGGGAAAAAACACCCAAAGTAGGTCTTGGAATAGCTGGATTCGCGCCTGTTGGGTCACACTCATAGACCTGTCCAGATCTGGTTTCTTCACACGAGAGCCAAGTCCCCCACGGAGTAGTTCCCCCAGCGCAATTTTGCGAGGTATTCTCTAGTATCGGATAACTATCGACTAACGTACCGGAGGAGCTAAAGCGAAGAGCGCCCGCACCTCCCTTACCGAAAATTTCGCTGTTAGAAACATAAATCCAGCCCCCGTCAGGTTGTGCAAAAACACCCCCCCCATCCGGTGCACCATGCCAGGCTCGCGCCCCATCAATCGGCGAGGCACCACTGCGAGCGACTACGCGGGAACGAAACCCAGAAGGTAAACGAATACCGTTTAAATCTGGAGGCAACAGTGTCCCTACATCTCGAAGTGCAGAAAATCTGCCCAAACCTTCCGCGCCAATGGCCCTAAACCCACCCGATAGGAAAGCGGAAAAGCCAATACCTGCCATTTTTAGAAATTCCCGTCGCTTTACTGAGTTAGATTTCATAATCTTGCCCTATTTAAAAAGCCAGAGGCTCCAAATGTTAAAAATAAACCATATTAATTCTTTAAATTAATATTACGTGAACAACATCTTCGCGCCAAAAAATTAAGCCTTAGCGCAGGTAATTCAGCTCAATCCCGTATAGTGAAGTGAGCCGAAAAAACTTCACTAGTCGAGGCAAACTTTATGAAACAACTATCGTATCAATATTGCATAAGCCGTCAATCTCTTGGCCTCCTATTTATGATCATGCTTGCAACTTCGCCTTCAAGCGCCTATCAAATCAATTTGGCCAAAAAATCGCAAACAAAAACTACTCCGCATGTCGATTTGATCACAGAGCTTGATCAAAACGGCGATGGAGTCCTCAACTATCCTGAATTTTCAGCGAACAATCCAAGGCGATTCCTGCTGCAAGACGAGAATGGCGATGGAAAACTCTCTATGGATGAATTCGTAAGTAATAGTGATCGTGTACGAGAAAAAAACAAAAAAAAGATCACTAAGGACAAATTACACCCCAAAATGGCGAATCATAACAAAGAAAAGTTGCGCCAATCTCATAGAAAGATGCTAGTTTCGAAATTTTCATCGATAGATACCAACGGCGATGGTCAGCTGAGCACAGACGAGCTATATGAAGATCGCTTTCTCCGCCTGGATAAAGATAAAAACGCGATACTGACCGCGGCAGAGCTCTCTATTAAGAGGAAAGGGGAAAAATTGACCAAGAAAAATCGCCCCGAGAATGGTCGAAAAACCAGGGATGAAATTAAATTACCGTAATAACTTCTGCCGACCAAGAGAATGTTAATGATAACGGACGAGAAACTTATGAGGCGCGTTTGCGATGGAGATGAGAGCGCTTACCGTCTTCTGGTTTCTCGCCACATCACTTCTATAGGACGTTATACGATGAGGCTTCTAAATGGTCGACAAGACTATGAGGATATCTCGCAAGAAGTGTTTCTTAGACTTTGGCTAAAGGCAAAAACCTGGGATCCTAAATCCGCAAAACTTAGTACCTGGCTACACAGAATTGCATTTAATTTGTGTATGGATTATTTCAGGCGCCCGAGTCAGAGAGAATCGCATTCTGATTTGAAAAAATCCGACATTGACGCTGTTCAAGCTTTAGATGAACCTGTAAACGACGTTGCTCAGCGATTCAGGCAACTAGAAAAACTGATTTCAGAATTACCCGAGAGTCAGCGCAGTGCCACGACTCTGGTTTATCAGCAAGGCTTTGCTAATAAAGAGGCGTCGGAGATCATGGGTATCTCCGTTAAAGCATTAGAGTCCCTACTCTCTCGAAGCAGGAAAACCTTACGCGTCTTAGTGTCATCAGAATCAAGCAAAGCTGAAAAGTCCAGCCCGCTTGAAAAAGAGGAAAAGCTATATGCCAAACAAACTTGACGATCCACAACAAGGCGCAAATATGCAAACAACAATATCTGATGAGCAGTTTATTTCCATACTCCGCGAACACGGAACTGATATAGAAGCCTGGCCGGCGGCGCTGCTCGTCGAGGGCAAGACTTATCTGCAAAACAATGAGCGAGGCGAAAACTTAATTAAAACCATTCAGTCGGAAGAAAACGAGCTTGACATGAGACTTCGCAACCTCGTCCAACAGCTACCGCCACATAATTTTTCATCTCTCGAAAGGAAGATCTTGAGCCAATCTCTCCCCGAGAAACGCGGCAACCTAACTTGGGTTGATACTATGAATGACTGGCTTTTTGGCAACGAAAAGATGCCCCATGCGCAATTCCTCAGACCCTCGATAGCGGCTTTTTTCTCGATGACACTGGGAATCGTCAGTGGCAGTCTGTACTCACTTAATAATCTCGAGCAGGAATTATCTTCTCAGAATATAGAAGACGAGCTTTACTTAATGGCCCTGACTAGTGAGATTAAACTCGACAATCTAAATATTACTGAGCTGGAGGGACCAGAATGAAAAAACGTAAACTCAGACTTTTTTTGCTTTTTTCAGTGGCACTAAATTTTTTCTTTTTCGGTGGCTTACCTTTTATCGCGAAGAAAAAGTTTGAAGAGCGACAGTTTAGACCGTTCCCTGCAAGCATAGCTTGGGTCGTACGAGGACTCGATAGAAAAGACCTGCCAACGTTCTTAGAAAGACACTCCGGAAGGATTGCAGAACAACAGCCCATTGGAAATGCCCTACTGAGAAGATTAAACGCCTCACAAAATCTCGCTTACGAGCTCATTGCCGCAGAACCCTTCGATCGGCGGGCGCTCACAGACACTTTTGCTACCATCCGTGAGACCAATTTAGAGTACCAAAAGGTATCGCATGACCTCGTCGCCGATCTGTTAGAAGAAATAGAACCTGAAAACCGCAAGATAATTGCGAAATATCTTGCCAAAGCACTCAATCCAAAGCCGACAAAGAGGACCGAGTCTCGTAATTTAGAACATTCAACTCTTGGACCGACGGGGCAACCAAGGCAACCCCAAGCACCTAATCTTCTGCGCTAAATAGGAACCATATATGATTGCCGAAAACAAAGATTCCCAAACCGAATTTCGACGCGGCCAATACCGCCATTTCAAAGGGAACTTATACGAAGTAATTGGAATAGTGCGACATAGTGAGACACAAGAGCAAATGGTGCTCTACCGAGCCCTTTACGGAGAGGGTGGGTTATGGGTCAGACCTTATCACATGTTTTTTGATTTCATCGAGCGCGAGGGACGAAGATTTAAGCGTTTTGAATATATAGAAGCCTAAGAAAATCAGCGACGCGTCGGCGAGGGACAGCTTTAAACGAACAAGCTTTATTCTGTAAACACTTGTATAATACGCATAGACGAGCCCGATCTAACTATCGCCACTGGAAAACAAGATTCAATGCTAAAATCAGCCCTACGCATCGTCCACTGCGTGTCTCCTCTCAATCATCTAAAATCTATACTGATCCCGCTACTAATCCTTTCCAACAGCATTGAGGTAGTCGCTAATTCTTTTGTGAGAGTCCAAACTGATTTAGGTGACTTCACAATCGAATTATTCGAGAACGACGCCCCCATCACCACTAAGAATTTTCTTAACTATGTGCAATCGGGCAGTTATCAGAGCACTATTATTCATCGAGCAGAACCCGGTTTTGTGCTTCAAACCGGCAAAATCAGCTCGAACGAAAGCGCAAATATAATAGATCCCATCTTAAAAGGTTCTCCTATAGCTCTGGAATATCAACTTCCAAATATATTGGGGAGCGTAGCCATGGCGAGGACCGACTTACCCGACAGCGCAACGAGTGAGTGGTTCATAAACTTAGCTGACAATACAGATATCTTGGGAGAGAGCAATAACGGTGGTTACGCGGTCTTTGGTCGTGTTATTGGTGATGGGCTGACCGTGGTTCGGAAAATAGAGAACTTAAACCGCGCAAAGTATATCAACGAAATTCCCTTTGATGTTCCCGTAATCAATTACACAGGATCAGGTTTAAACGTCGCAAATTTTGTTGATCTCAAAGTTACAGAGATTGTTGCTCCTAATTATTTCGACAACAGCAATAATACGCTTTACGTAAAGGTAGATGCTGGGACTGCCGGGTTTGCTAAACTTAGCTTCAGTATTTCTCAGAGCGCACCAAATATCATTGTTAAACTTGAAACTGTTGAAACATTAGCTGGAACCACGCCAAAGATTGCGGTTTATAGGGAGGCATCTGCTGAGCTGATTTTACCGGAATTGGTGATCGATGGAATTGTGGTCGGGCGCGACCTCGTTTTCAGCTTAATCGACGCTGATCAACTTTTATTTCAATTAACTAGCTTCAAGTAATTGAGTGGTAGCACCTGAATGAGCTAGGCACCAAAGGCGCGATCATCTCCCTTACCTTTGGCACCGGGCTGACATTTATAGTTACTTATCGTTTTTTAAAGTATTAGTTCCGCTATGGAATAAGTCTTGGAATAAACTTAGTCATCCCTTTTATTGGACCTACCTCGCCGGCATAAACAACTCCGTCCCTATCTACAGTGACTCCCTCACCCATGGAGCCAATCCCACCCATACCAGAATTACGCTCTGACATGTGATTTGGAATAAAGTACATGACTTCGCCTGTTTGGGCGCTTCCTACTCGAAGACCTTTACGCCAACCACCCGGGTTATAATTCGTGTCTGACTCAGAATCAATGGCGTATAACATGTCTGTTGCCTTATCGATGAAGAGACCGCTTATCCGACTGAACTGATACCAAGTGTCCTGATGATTTCCATCCTGATCAAAAATTTGAATACGATTGTTACCGCGATCAGCCACAAAAAGTCTACCCTGCGAATCCATTGCTAGAGAGTGCGGAGATCTAAACTGGCCATCTTCAAAACCCCATTCACCAAAAGATTTGATAAATGTTCCATCCGATGAAAATATTGAAATACGGCTTTTCGCGTTTGGTCCAGCTTCATTTTGGAATTGTGCTCCGTGGGTGTCTGCCACAAAAATGTTGCCGTTTGGCGCGATCAAAACATCATTCGGAGCATCAAAATGGGTTGGAGGATCCCCAGCTTCACCGCCAGTGCCCAGGGTCATTAGCAACTCACCCGTCCGACTAAATTTGAGCACGGTATGGCCTTTTCCGGCGGCATCAGGATTTTCAGCAAGCTCGCGGCTATTTGCCGCACGCGCATCGACAATCCATATATTTCCCTCAGAATCAACATCCATCCCGTGTGGCCAAATAATTAGATCAGCGCCAAAGCTCTGGACCACGTTACCCTGCGGGTCCAGCTTAACAATGGGGTCGACGTGCGACGTAGCACAAGAATTATTCCCACAGCGATCTCCGGCCCAAATGTGTATTCCATCAATATCGACATTAACGGCGCTTACCGAGCCCCACGTACGATTGTCTGGCAGCATCCCAAAATCACGTTGTGTTTCATAGGGATTCGGTAAATTATTAATTGGAGATTGGGCTGCGTGTTCTGGCGGTTGGACCGCTCCACGCTGAGCAACCACCCCTGCAGACAGCATGCATGCAAACACTCCCATTAACTTTGCTATTGTGCTGGCACTTGTTTTAGTAACTCTCATCGTTATAAGCCTCTTTGTAATTAACCTGTTTTTTTACTTTTTACTCAACGACTTTACCAATGTTCAGCGAAAAACCAAAGCTCTCGGTAACAAAATCACATAAAGAAACATTAATGTACGTGAATAGGTTGGATAACCTCAATTACGAGCCGACTGCGCAGTAAATAAAATCAGAAACTAATAATAGACGCAGGGCACACTCTTGGTTATTCTTCGCCTGCAAATTTAGGTCGTTAAAGGATTTATTATTCCTCAACTGGGAACTAAGGATGTGCAATCGGTGTCAGCGTACAACACTAATAAAACGATAATTTCATTAATATTTTTAACATGTCTCACGATGGGCGCATTGCTGCTTTTTATTCTAAATGCGGAAATCGTTGTCAATGGGGGCGGGATTAAGCATGAAATCTTTTCCGGCATGAGCATCGGGGGAGATGGGCTTGAAAGGCTCAGTTATACCGGCATACCGAGCTACGTTTTTGGAGCCTTGCTAATATTTCTGATAGTTGTCTTCTGTGTGTTGGGCATACCGCCCCAAAAGCGCGACTTTCAACTTTATATGTTTGTGCTCTGCACTCTGATCTTAAGCCTCTTCGTTTGGTATCAAATGATTAGCTCTCACCTTGAGTATCTCGAGACTGGTGTGACGGGTTACTTCTTGGGTTTCCCTACGGCCTCAGCTTGGCAAATGTATGGAATTTGGCTGAGCTCTGTCCCCTTGATCTCTCTTTACAGCATAGGTTTTCGACGATATGTGTTTAGTGATTCTGACGAGAAAGAGTTTAATGCCCTTCTCGAAAAGAGTCGTTCTAATGAGAAATAAAGTGGATCACAGAACCTCTGCGGACAAGAAGCTTGTTGATACTCAGCTAAATTATTAATCAAAGAGAACGCAAGAAAATGGAAGCGTATAGGCAAGAGATAATTACAGGTGCAGTTGTTTTCTATATGCTTTTTTGCGTATTTACCGGACTCTGGGCAATGCGCCGAACAACCAACTCTGGTGATTTTTTTATGGCTGGCCGCGGTCTTGGCCCTATTGTTCTGTCACTTGCTCTTTTCTCCTCAACACTCAGTGGCTTTGGCTTTGTTGGAGGGCCAGGCCTTGTCTACTCCATAGGCGTGAGCTCATTTTGGATGGTAGTAATTTCATCCGCCGGTTACGCGGTTGGGTTTTTCATGGTCGCTAAAAGGATTCGATTAATTGCCGAACTACGGGACTGTATATCACTGCCAGATATCGCAGCGGTAAGATACCGGAGTGAGACAGTCCGATTGCTAATGGCGATGACTATTGTGCTGGGGGTAATGGGTTATTTAGCTACTCAGATCCTTGCAATGGCATTGGTAATGCAAGCGATACTATCTGGCACTGACACCTTTGCCAACATCGGTCTGGTCTCATGCGTTATTATATCCTCAACCGTCCTGATTTTTTACTGCGTGACTGGCGGAATGATCGCGTCAGTATATACAGATGTTATTCAAGGCGGCATGATGATGGTTGCAGGCGTCCTAATACTTCTTACTGCAATGAAGGTCTTCCCCGGTGGAATAACTGAAGCAACCTCCATAATTCTTGCTGACGATACGGAAACAATGATGCCATTTGGCGCCGCCGGTATTATGGCTTCCCTCGGCTGGTTTTTTGTCTTTGGGCTCGGGCTGGCGGGCCAACCTCACTTGGTAACAAAAATGATGATGAACAAAAAAGTTACTGACAATCGCCACATCCTACCAATGTCGGTTTTCGGTTATGTTATGGCTGCGCTGCTTTGGATTTCTATTGGTGTAGTCATGCGCGCATCAGTAATTGATGGTTTAATACCCCCTCTTTCAGTTCCAGATGATGCCGTCTCAATTTTTTTAACCATATTCAGTAATCCACTTTTGGCCGGCGTGGTTTTTGCCGGACTTTTTGCAGCAATTATGTCCACCTCTGATGCTTTTCTTAATGTGGGCACGGCAGCGGTAATACATGATATCCCCAAAGCAATAAGGGGGACGAGTATCACCAATGAGCTGCTCTGGGCACGCATCGTCACGATAATCCTTGCTGTTATCGCTGCGTCTTTTGCTCTTTACTCCTACTATGCCGATGCTACCCTCGTCGCATTACTGGGAGCTTTTGGGTGGGCAACTTTCTCAGCTTCAATTTTCCCGGTAATAGCGATAGGGCTTAACTGGAAGGGCGCAACTGTTGCAGGTGCAATTGTTGCGATCTTGTCAGCCTTAACAATTAATTTTTCAGTTCAACTAGCCGGAATAACTCCACCCTATGGTATAAGCGGCGGCCTGCTTTCATTTGTTACTTCGTTAGTGCTATTTATAGGCGTTTCTCTTGTCACACCCCCCCCAGAACTCGATGATGACCTCAATCGTTGCCTAGAGCTTTGAAATAAGTAAAGGACAATGATAAAGACAAGCCTGTGAAAATGGCGTAAACTTCGCGATCTTAAAAACTGTCGCGTGCCACCACGTAAGTTTCGTCAATTTTCTGGTTCGCAAACATTGCGTAAAGAAGTATGGTCTGTTCTAAGTAACTGACGCATACTCAGCTTTAACGATCGCGCTCTGAAACGACTGCAACGAAACTAAAAAGGTAGCGCAACTGATGTCTGCAACAAAAGCTGACAAGTTTTCCCAACTTAATCTCTCAAAACCCCTGATCGAATCAATCCGCGAAATCGGTTATGAAGACCCATCACCTATTCAAGCCGAGACAATTCCGTTACTTCTCGAGGGAAAAGACGTTTTGGGTCAAGCCCAAACCGGTACCGGAAAAACGGCAGCATTCGCCCTTCCGATATTATCAAATTTAGATTTTTCGCAGCGTAACCCTCAAGCTTTGGTATTGACGCCCACTCGCGAACTTGCAATTCAGGTTGCGGAGGCGTTTCAGAAATATGCGTCAAGGATTCAATCATTCCATGTTCTCCCTATTTACGGGGGGCAAGATTATGGCGGACAAATTCGCGCGCTTAAGCGAGGAGTCCACGTGGTCGTTGGTACACCAGGTCGTGTAATGGACCACATGCGCAAGAAGACCCTCAAGCTAGGGGAGCTTAAAACTCTGGTCCTTGACGAAGCTGATGAAATGCTTCGTATGGGGTTCATCGACGATGTGGAGTGGGTGCTCGAACAAATACCCAAGCCGAGGCAAATTGCATTATTTTCAGCGACAATGCCCAATCAAATTCGTAGAATTGCGACCAATCATCTCTCTGATCCAGCACAAGTAACTATAAAAGTTAAAACTGCAACGGCAAATTTAATTCGTCAACGCTTTTGGCCCGTCAGCGGCTTACATAAACTCGACGCTTTAACCCGAATTCTTGAAGCCGAGACTTTCGATGGAATGATTATTTTTGTGCGTACTCGTATCGTTACTGTCGAACTTGCACAAAAGCTCACTGCAAGGGGATTTGCAGCTACTGCTTTGAACGGAGATATTGCTCAAAATCAGCGAGAAAGGACCATTGAACAATTAAAGAAGGGTCAACTCGACATAATTGTCGCTACAGACGTTGCGGCAAGAGGCCTTGATGTAGACCGCATTAGTCACGTTATAAACTACGATATCCCTCATGACACAGAAGCTTATATTCATCGCATCGGCCGCACAGGACGAGCAGGGCGCCACGGCGACGCAATCCTTTTTGTGGCGCCAAGAGAGCGAAGAATGTTGGCAGCAATAGAAAGAGCAACACAGAAGAAGATTGACATAATGGAGTTGCCCTCAACAAAAATCATAAACACAAAACGAATCGAAACTTTCAAAGAAAACATATCGAGAACACTCACGGAGGACGATTTAAGTCTCTTTTTAACTTTAATAGAACAGTATCAAAAAGAAAACGACACGCCCCCATTAAAAATAGCAGCAGCGCTCGCGAAACTTCTTCAAGGGGATACTCCTCTACTTTTAGAACACAAACCTATAAAGAAAGGGTGGCCGTCTGCCGGCAAAGAGAAGACAAACCGATTTTCTGAACGTGGCGAAACCAGCGGGCGTCAGCGCAAGGAACAAAAACCCATGAAGGGAATGCAACGCTATCGAATAGCGGTCGGTCACATTCATCAGGTTATGCCGGGGAATATCGTCGGCGCGATTGCTAACGAGACCGGCATCGATGCAAAAGATATTGGCCGGATCAATATCTTTGATGATTACAGCACTGTCGACCTGCCTGAAAAAATGCCAGATGAGATTTTTTCTGATTTGCAAAAAACATGGGTAGCGGGTCAAACACTTAAGATCACACGGTTGAAGGAAACGGAAGAGCAGGCAAGGGAAAGTAAACATGGCGAGAAACCTCAAAGAAAGAGGACCTCTCCCAAGGGTGGAAATAAAAAACCACCAACAAAAAAGAAACCGAATAAAAAAGCAAAATTGCGAGCGGCACAGAAGCAGGCGAGCGAGGCCAAAGACAAAGCAACAAAACGAAAGAAACCAAAAAGCAAATCGAATGCCAAATCATCTCTTTAATCTACGAACCTTCTGGCGTTAAACCTTTAGGAATACGCGACATTACTCGCCCTACAATTCCTGATCAAGCAGAATTGACGATAAAACCTGAATGGCCTCAAAAAGATTCGAAAGACTCAATGCCAAGAACTCTGTCATACCGAGATTCACTGATTTCATCTTTAGTAATTTCACCGGCCAACAATCCTCTAACATCAGCCTCGACAAAATCAATCACCGCGCGACTAAATTCGGTACCTACACCCAACTGAATTGTAGAACCCCAAATTGCCAATAATCGGTTATCAATTACACGGAGCTCGTTTTCTTTAGCCCATTCACCGCCAATCTTTTTTCCAAGCTCAGCAAATAGCAAAGTTAACGCCTCTCTTTGCTTCTCTTCAGACAAGTTTAAAGCCCGCGCTTCAATCTCAAGCCAGCCCGTTGGGTAAAGAGTCGTGCCTAAATAAAAGCTCTTTATCCATTCTAGGTAGTCTCGCCGTCCTTGTAACAATTGGTTATCTACATCTAGTTCATAGACGGATTCGAAATAACTTTTTTCAGGTATTGACGCTGGCCATGTTAATTCGCCGGTCCCAAGACATGCCGCTAAAACGAAAACTTGCGAGACAATCGCAACAGTTTGTAGTTTTTTTTTGTTCCGTAGGCTAAAGCTGACAAACCTTTGCTTAACAGCGGCGTATAGAGTTATAACAAGCATGAGACGTTTCCTAACTATCTCTGATTTAGTCCAAAATATCAGTCTTAAAACTTAATGGTGTTCGAGAAGATGCTGCCGCAGCAGATCCTTTCCGTAGTCATTGCCATTAGGTGTTCTGACCATGGTGTGAATGTGATCTCGCGTTGGTATCCCAGCTGGATTCTTATTTAAGCTACCAACAGGGTTTTGATGGTCAAATTCAATTAAGATTACTGGACTATGAATCCGATAATAAAATACATCGCTTTTTTCAACGCCTCCGATCCAGGAAAAATATGTTTCGTTAAGATGCTTTTTAACCTCCTCCATCTTTATTTCAGCATGACCCTGCCTAAGATTATTCACGTAAACACCAATTAAATTCAATAAATGCGACCTTTGTAAAGACGTCATCTCGCTCGCAGATAAACCAGTATAATCAAGGACCAGGTTGTCAGCGTTAGCTGCAGCCAGTTGATCATTTTTAATTTTTTCCGCTTCAATAATTACTGCCGATCTCTGCTTTGGATTGAACGATGCCATCAAGGCTAAACCAAAATCCTGCTCATCTTGCAAAATTATGTTGCCAGCATATTTTCCTGTTTCTGTTACGATCGGCTCACCACCCCAAAACGCAGGAGTCATAACGATCTGATCTTTCAGCACGAAAAAATTCAAAACTAAGTGATGCCCATCTAATTGCCAACCCCATGGCTCAGATAACGAAGGCACCCCCATCAATGTTAAATAATATTTCTCCTCTCCATAGCGAAGCGACTCTTTATTGATCTCTAGCAACGTTTGCTCGGTCCGCATAATACCCTTTACCTTTTCTACCCCGACCGCACTCAACGATGACTCAAAAAGATTCCAAGCAGCGCGCTTCTGCGAGTCATTCATCTCCTCCAAACTCAGACCTAACCGCGCAAATATACCAACATCAACATTCGACCAATTACGCCACTCGGGGTCATCAATCGCAAACTGACTGCGGCTGAGCTGCGCATCATTGAGCGAAGAAAGCCACTCAGAGGCTGCATTAACTATAGAGTCCGTCGCTACGCCCGTCGATTCGATCGGAAAAAGACCTTCTCTCTTTCCGTCCGAAACCACAATTCCCTCATAAGGCTGCCCAATTGCGGCCGCGAGCCCTTTTGAAAAAATGCGCTTAGTATTCAGAAGAGATTCTGAATATGTCCCGCTATTTTGACCAACAGACACAACTGGCAAAATCAGAGCAGAAACAAACAGATAACTTTTTAAGCTCATTGTTTTTTACCTCCCAGAAAAAAAGCAATGCTCAACTCAGGCTAACCCTATGCAATCCAACTGGCAAGGTATTTAGAAAAGCTTTTCTATTTACCAAAAAGTCGTAATTCTAAATTTCTGACATTCACCTATGGGTTTGGCTCACGCATCCGAATAGCTTTAGCAGCAGACGCCCTAGCCGCTAATTTTCCATTTTCTTGAAAAAAGTCAGCTTCAACAAAACCTGTCGTGCGCCCGCGATTGACCAAACGCCCCTCAACACGAATCAAACCAACTTGCATCGGACGAAACATTCTTGTCGTGAGTTCAGTCGTTGTAAACCATTCCCCATCCTCCAAGGCACTCGCCATAGTCATTGACACAATGTGATCAGCCAAGGCCGAAATCCAACCTCCGAAAACCCGGCCCGATTCGATGTCTCGGCTACCATCATTTGGCCATTCATAAACAACTTTCCCGTATGAAACTTCCTTAAGCCAAAGGTGCGGAATTATCCCAAGATTTCGAATACCTTTGGGAGGACTCCACGTCTCGGACCTAAGATTTTTAAAAAACTCTGCTTGCTGTTTTGACAATTCTTTACCCAAAATTTTCCCCACTACTATTCGGTTAACCTAAAAAAAACCAACATGGACTGCACATTTGCGGGTTTTAGAAAACACTTGCCCTCATGAAAAAAAAGGCTCTCTTTCCTCTTGTACGATTAATTGAAAGTCCATGGAACACTGCTGATTCCTTTCCATTTTTTTTCTTCATAGATGCTTATTCCTTCAGGTACTAATATAGCTGCAAAACTATATTTCCCCGCTAAGAGGCCTGGTGGAAGTGACAATTCGATCACGGGTAGCTGAGATTTATCTCGAAAATTAATTGCGCGTTTGAATGGAATTATCTCTCCAACATTTGAGACCAACCTTTGGTCACCTAAAGTTACGAAATTCCCATCGGGCATAATAAGCGCAACGTAAAGGTCTCCGATGCCCTTCGCGTCAAGAGATAAATCGACTTTTAAAAGTTCTCCCGCTGAGAGAGAAACATCTTCCATCAGAATATTTATCTCTCCTCCCAAGGCAAATTCATGGTCCGGACGGAATATATCTCGTCCTTGAAGTAAAATCTGATTAGCTTCGTATACCGCATTCCCTAAATCGTCCTCACTCTTGAGCAAAAAACTATAGGTTATGGTATCAGCGTTTCGAGTGAACGCTTTTTGTCCATCATCAACGTCTAAATTTGGGAAAAGCTTGTTCAACTCTTTTGCATTGTATATGTAACTCGCGGTGTTTGAACTGGATTGCTCCAAGACATACCCAGGCATCACGGTAGTTTGATAAAAAAGATTACTGTTGGTTCCATCTGAATTTTTGAAATCAAATTTAAGCTCGGTCGAGTCTGGAAGTACTGCCGGCAAGTCGGCAAACAGCTTCGCCGATTTACTGGCTCTCTCCACAGCGTAAAATTGAAAACTATTTCTACTCCGCGAAAGAATACCCCCTGTCGGGAAAGGGGCCTCAACCATTCCCGCCGAAGTCATCCCTTGATGCGTAACAGTTATTTCGACATTATAAACTCCTGCCTCAGCAACTATAAAATTTGAAGCGGGGTCATAGAAGTACCCAACTTTACTTGCTGTCCCCTGAATTAGCTGAATTTTCCCTGAGGGTGAGACCACCTTCAATGAAACCTCTGACGGCAAAGTGGGCGCGATTTGTCCAGAAAATGCTGCGACATCTCCAACCTCCAGCACCGAGCCCGGCCGCACACCTAGCGGATGATAAAAAATATCAACATCTCGACCTAAAAGAGTCAGAATAGGGCCTCCTGATGGCCCTGCTGAAGCGCCCTGAAAAGGTGGCATTATCCGCCCACCCACTTGATCATCTCTGGGCAAATGAACCCAAAGCGAACCGTAGGCTAAATAATGACTCTCGTTAAGCTGGGGAACACGATAGACTCCTCCGCCAAAGATAAATTTAAAATCATTCGGATTGTCACCCTGTTGCCCATTGCCCAACTGGTAATTATAAGTATCTGAAAATCTCCAATAATTATCTCTGGTCGATAACTGACCAATATGTTCCCTTGCAGCAACGCCAGGTCGTTCAGAGGCGTTATAGTAATATGACCAATGATCATTCGAGTTCTTGAGCTCAAAAAATGGGTTTATACTTGAACCACTGGCGGTTTTGAGGTCGGTTGTCGAAACGAATGGCATGCCTGTATTCATTAAATCAAGCCCGCTGTACTCCGACAAACGATTTTTGACACTATCTCTAAACGCACCTTCCTTATCAAAGATTGTATAAAATCCCGTCATTGCCGAATTACTGCGATCAAGGTCTTCGGCATGCATCCAACTTATGTCGCCGGTTAAATATGATGGACCGACATGTGTATTGCTTTCTCCAATCCCCAACGGCCTGGTATCGAAATTGAACCACTGCCTGTAGTTTGGGAAACCTTCAGTACCTTTCACTCCTCTCATTTCAAGTTGCGTTTCGGGTGTTTCCACAATTCCTCCCCAAGTCCTGCTTCCTGCCCACAACGTTTCTTTCGTATCAAAATGCTGCGCATATACGTCTACCCGATACTCCCCCGGTTTACTAAAAACAAAGCTACTTGCCCCACCGTCATAGTAACCGAATCTATTCGCAAACCCCTCAAAAGTCGTGGTTTCAACCAGCGTTGGATCAGAATTTGGATAGTGAGACAGAGTAATCTTTACTTCCGCAGGTACACCGGGCTGAATAATAAGTTGCGGAGCAAAATGATCACCTACCTCAAATGGCGTCCCAGGCATCATCCCAAATTCGAGGTCCAGCGGGTTCGCCCGAACAATTTTAAAATCGCCGCCCAGAGAATAAATTCTGTCCTCAACGTCTAGAACACTTCCCTCAACTGTAATCTTGTATTCGCCGTATTTATCAAATGTATAATTAAACTGATCACTGAGGGTAGTGAGTTTAAGATACTGCTGAGGCGCCGCTCCGCCATTTCCGCCAATAGTGCCCCAATTAGCATAAGGCTCATTTAAATACGTTCCTTTAAAAACCGCAGGCCCAAGCGTTGAAACTTGTCCTTCTGGGTCAGTTACTGTTACCAACAATTGACCGGACGGAAATTTAAATTTAATTGGCAGCGGGACCTGATGGCCCTTCGTTGTCCAGCTCACAATTGGTACGAAAGGCTCCAGATTGTGAAAAGTCCGCTCTGATTTAAATGGAACCGATCCATCGATAACAAACTGATGAGAATTAAAGATGACGCCCGGCGTAATCCCAAAGTTATTCTTTCTTTCATCAGGAACAGCACCTCTCGACCCATTGCTGTAATCATTAGCCAGAAGAGCAATATCAATTTTACTTGATTGGGCGGCGCCAATTTCAAACTCTCCGACCCGTCCATCAAGGACGGAGGTAGACGCGTCCAACGCAAAATTATGAGTAAAAGTAATAGTTGTCGAAACATCTGATTTCAGCGAACCAGACCGCAAATGTATCTGATACCGTCCATCAGACAGAGCTGCAGGTATGTCATAAGAGGCGGTAAATTTTGCCCGAGCGGTAGTTGGCGAAACATTCTCTATCTCAGAATAAGTAACGGTACCGACGCGCGTATCGTTGACAAAAGGTTCACCGTTTATTGGCAAGCCACTTACTGTCATAAAGTTTGAGCTATTTTCGGGGGACGCCGCAACAACCCACCCTGATCCGTCAACAATTTTTTCAATGTACAACTCAGAACTACCCCATTCCAAACTTAAATCCGGTAAAGAGGGGCTCACCACCTGAACAGAACCGGAAAACTCTCCTGTACTTCCTGCTCCTAGAACCGAAAAGTCAAACGCACCTGAAAATTGAGCTATCCCTGCAGTCTTTCCTCCAAGCAGATTCGCTTGCGCTTTATTCGTTGGTGAAGAGTTAAACGCAGAGAGTGAATGCTCGGTCGAAAACCTATCTTTAGAGTCAATCTCATAGGGAACTCTCAAATTTGTTCCGACTCCAAGCTGGAAATTTTGCCATCCATCAACCATGCCTCGCTGATAAATTGCAAATTCACTTCCCTCCTGTCCGTTTATCAGTAATTCAAACGATCCGTCGCCTCGGGATGAGCCCCACGTATAGTGTCCCGTTTGCAAATTAAGAATGGTCAGTGCCATTGCGGGCATTGCCGCATTTTCGCTACCGATTACTTTTAAATAGCCATTGAGATTATCTTTTTCAAAAATGACCATAGCCGAATCTACAGGTCGCTCTTTGATAGGATAGGTGGAGTAACGGTCCTCTTCAGTAATTACAAATCTATTCTGCAGTTCCGTAACCTCGAAGCCAATCCAAGCAACGTAAGCCCCGTCTTCATGATTTGGCCAGCGGGCCCTCACTTGCGCACGATAAATACCGTCGGGAAGTTCAAAATTTTTCGTATATGAACTCTGGCCCGAGGGCAAAGTAGTCATCGGCAAAACTTGAAGGTCTGTGCTTGATATTTGAGTCCCCGGCGTCACCGCCTCAAAGATAGAGAGCCATGGCCCAGAAGCTTGTAGAGGAAGTTCTGTTGTTATTGTAACTGTCCGCAGTGGCTTTACCCTGAGCCGAACCTCTGTGTCGACGCCAGCATAAAAAGAATCAATCAAGCTTTTTTGATTTTCATTTCCCGTATTGCTCTCAGCGTAGATAGACACCTGGCCTACGGGTATCTCTCCTGAAAATCGACCGTCCACACCTGCCAGAACTTCCAGTTCCCCATTAATAAAAACAACTCCTTCAACTGGTTCTTCCAGAGAATTCATTAAAATGCCGCTTATTTCGATTCCATAAGAAGGCGCTCCAAACACACAAAAACCAAAAACCGATAGATAAGAAAGTTGAGTCAGCCATTTGTGAATCCATGAAAAAATATTAGTAGAAGCTTGCATATTGTTATGAATCCCATAAGGCAAAGTTGAAATCAAAAAGTCCACGATAAACACGGATACAACAGAACTCACTCCAAGAGAAGGTTTTAAGATACTAGGAATGCCAGATCATGACCAAAATTTATATAATTACTTTACTGCAAGTATAACAATGGGCTCGGCTTCTATATGTCATTCCCTCATTACGGCCGTCAACGCCTTCTCCTCTCTCCACGAGCCCTTGGCTAGTCGCCAAACAAAAAGTAGCGCGATCGTTAATAGCATTGCAACAAAGGCAAGCCAAGATGCTCTCGGACCCCAATCCAGCACGCGGATAATCATATATTGAGCTACCAACGCCACCCAGTGCGTTGTTGTCGAGGCCATTAGCAACCATTTAGTATCGCCAGCACCTCGCAGAACCCCGCCGGCAACTTGAATTGTCGCATCAACCATCGCATAACTAGCTAATCCAACCATCATGAAGCTCGCGAGCGACAATATTTCTGAAAAGTCGCCACTCGGTGGCTCAAAAACTGAGACAAGAGAAAATCTAAAGCTTATGTAAAGAACAGCAATAACCCCAGAATACGAGAACGCAATTAGGAAAGCGGCACTTATTACCTGATTAGTCTGTTGCATATCCCTCGCCCCTACGAAACGACCAATCATACTCACGACTGCAATATTCAATCCCAACATCGGAACAAATGACAAGAGATCCCAGTTAAATACTATTGCAGCAGATGCCCCTTCAACAATTCCATAGCCCTGAAACATCAGTAGGAATAGATTAAAAGCTGCTACGTTTAAAAAAAGCTCGACTCCAGCAGGAAAGCCAAGCCGCAGAAATCGCTTAAATACACCTCGATCGTAATGCCAGGCATCGCTCACTGAAAAATAACGCCGATGCCCTGATTCGAAATAAAATAAAAAAAATAAAACAACAGAAATAAGGGTTGCTATTATCGTCGATAGCGCAGCTCCCTCAATTCCAAGCGGCGGGAGCCCTTTGAACCCAAAGACCATCAGATAACATAGAGGAACATTGACCACCAAGCCCACGACATCACAAATCATGACAACACGCGGACGATTGATACCTGCAAAGTAAGATGAAACACAAACTTTAACAAGACTAATTGGCGCCCCCAGCATTAGAATTTCGAAGTAACGACGCTCCAGCCGTTCTTGGGCAGGATCATGCCCCATCATTGCGAACATGTCGGAAACAAAATACGTTATCATGGCAAGAATAGGTAAACACCCAACTGTCATTAGCAACCCTTGCGACAGGACCTTAGGACATTTGAATGGCTCCCCGGCGCCCAAATATTGAGCACTTAATGCGTTGATGTACGAAAATAAGCCGGAAAAAAAACAAAAGCTAAAGAAAAAAGCGACACCGCCACCCAGAGCTGCCGCCATATGAGTTGGGTCAATTTGAGACATAAAATAGCGATCTGTAAAAATCATGATCGCAAAAGTACCCTGAGAAACCATCATCGGCAGAGCGATTCTTAATAGTTCACCAAATGTTTGCGAGTTATAGTGGATTTTCTGTAAGATCATAAAAATGCCGTGAGACCGAATCAAAAGGAAAAGCTGGAAAAAAAAACGTTGATGATGGTATGTTAACGAGGGTATGCAATCAAGCACTCCATATCCGAGCGCTGTGCAATTTTTAAGTTCGATTCGAAAGCTTTTAACCGTTTTATCAATATCACTGACGAAGACTCTTTCAAGGATCTTACAATGAAACAATGGAACTTTAGATCTCAGCCTTATATAAAAATATTCCTAAGCGTATTTTTTTTAACGAATTGGTTGAGTCATGTGTCTGCCGAGCCCAGTGTCAATCACACCCTCGAAGTCCACAAAGAGATCACATGCGGCTGTTGTGTCGGATGGATTGAACACATGGATAATCATGGCTTCACCTCTACGATTTCGCATCCTAAAGACCTAAACTCAGTCAAAAAAAAATTGGGAGTACTACCCAAGTGGCAATCCTGTCACACCGCCGTTAGCAAGGAAGGATATATATTTGAAGGTCATATCCCAGCTAAATTTATCGAGGCTTTCCTATCAGCACCACCAGAAAACACATTAGGTTTAGCAGTTCCCGGAATGCCACTGGGAAGCCCAGGAATGGAAATAGGTCAGCGGTTTTCTCCTTATGACATAATTTTAATGCACAAGGACGGAAGCTCGAGCATTTTTGCTCATGTCGAGAGCGCTCTTGACCAACTTACCGCGTCTAATAATTAGTTAATTGATAATAAAAGTAGCGGTGGCGCGAGCAACCAGACGAGCATCGTCAAAGTCAGTAGTGTCACCATCGACGATAACAACTTCTACACGACAAAGCCTTTTTCCAGCGTGCAGCAGCGTCGCTTTTGCACTCACATGCGACTCAAGAGGGCTTCTAATAAACGCTATGCTTAAGTCGGTAGTCGCCGATACCGAATGTTCCGGGCGATACACACGCACAACAAGACCAGCTGTCGTGTCTGCTAGTGAAGACAGCACTCCTCCATGCACCCGTCCACCAGCATTAAAGTGAGACGAGCTAAGGCTCATCCTACATAGGGACTTAGTATCGTCACTCGAGACCTGTTCAATCCCAAGAAAATCCCCAAAAGGACTCAATTGAAAATTCGTGTCCAAGTTTGTCACGCCTATTAACCCTCTCTTTTCCTTTTTAAATAGCCCCGCTGGTGGTTCTTAAACTGAATTTTTTCTGATTTGCGCGACGTTATAATCCCTTCCACAGCGTGGCCTATGTGAGCCTCACCGCGCAATTCCGCTAAACGCACTTGATGTTCGCGCTCAGCGTACCGGTCTAATTGTGCTGCGCTACTCTTTGCAGAACAATAATGGCAGCTTACACCGCTTCGGTATTCATTCTTTTGTTTATCAGATTCAGTGATTGGCATTCTGCATGCGTGACATTGATCGTAATTTCCCTGTTCCAACTTATGATTGACAGTAACCCTATTGTCAAAAACAAAGCACTCGCCTTTCCATTTACTCTCCTCTTCAGGCACATCCTCCAAATACTTTAAGATTCCACCTTTCAAGTGGTAAACCTCCTCAAATCCCTGTTGCTTAAGATAGGCTGTCGATTTTTCGCAACGGATACCACCAGTACAAAACATAGCGATCTTTTTATGTTTGTTAGGATCAAGATTTTTCAAAACGAAACTGGGAAATTCGCGAAAAGATTCAGTTTCTGGATTAGTTGATCCTTGGAAGCTCCCAATCTCTACTTCGTATTGATTGCGCGTATCGAGTAGCAGCATTTCAGGGTCATCGATTAACTCGTTCCAATCCTTAGGTTCAACATAAGTCCCCGAAATATGACGGGGGTCTATGTCATTAACCCCCATCGTAACAATTTCTCTTTTTATTTTTACTTTGGTCCGATAAAAAGGGTTTGACTCTGCATAAGATTCCTTTTTTTCGAGCGACCTAAAGCGAGCATCAAGAGCAAGCCATTCGATCACTTTATCAATTCCTAAACGCGAGCCCGCAATGGTCCCGTTTATCCCCTCACTAGCAAGCAACAAAGTTCCACGAACCTCGTTGTTAACCATAACATCGTACAGTGGCTCTCTAAAGTCACGGAAATCAGGGAACTCAGCAAAACGATAAAGCGCAATCACGACGATTCTGTCGAACCCTTCCATACAATTCCTTGGCGTTGTCTCAAACATTATTCACTGTTAAATAAAGAACAGTTTATTCAAAAAAGCTGTCTCCAAAGCCACTAATATAATGTGACTCGTGAAAACTTGTTATTCAATACTAACTTCTCGATTTAGATCCGCACCCCAATCGGCCCAAGACCCATCATATATGGTTAGACTTCTTAATCCTGCGAGATATGCACCAAAAAGTAAAACACAGGCCGTCAGTCCTGACCCACATGTGAATATGATTTTATTATCCAGATTCATAAAATCTTCAAAAATCTCTCTCAAAATTTTAGAATCTTGCATATATCCGTTTTTCAACACTACAGTAAATGGTAAATTCTTCGAGCCCGGAATATGCCCACTTCTTACTCCTGCTCTCGGCTCTGGCGCCTTTGCGTAAAACCTATCGGACGAACGAGCGTCAACAACACAGCATTCCCTCCGATCACAAAGGGTTTCTGAGACCACATCCGCGTTAACAAAAAACCCCACTTGCTCCCGCGCAACAAAACTTCCACTTTGATTTTCCGCTTCCACCTGGAGTGTTTCGTTTATTTCAGTGACTGTCAGGCCTGCTTCTAACCAAGCAGGTAATCCACCGTCAAGAACTGCAACACGTTCATGCCCCATTGCTCGAATCATCCACCAGGCTCGTGGGCTTGAGTAAACACCGACATCATCATAGATCACGATTATTGAGTTTTCATTGATTCCAAGAGACCTGAATTCTTTTTCGAATTGACTGGCTGTTGGCATCATATGCGGAAGATCGGTTTTCAAATCACAAAAGCGATTTTCTAAATCAAAAAATTTAGCTCCCGGTATAAAAATGTGCGGCCCAGTTGAGCCGTTAACAGATACAAATCCAGATACGACGGGTTTGACTGAGGCATCAAGAATAATCAGATTTGTGTCATTAATATGAGAATTCAGCCAAACGACATCAACCAAAGCCGACACATAATCTTTCATGTAAAACCCGTCCTAAAGAGAAATTTTTATAACTGAGCTTCGATCGATTTTAATTTGCTTTGGAGCCGCAATACATTTTTCGGTCCGAGACGAATAAGAAGTTTATCAAGATCTGGTAAATCTTCGATCCGCGAATCAGCATATAAGTACATTACAGATGGCTTGACTAATTGAAGCGGCAATTCTTGTGCATTCACCGCAACTATTCTTGAAATTGCATCAAGGACTGCCCCATCAAATGCGTCTTCGCTATACCCAAGCTCTGAATAAGCTCTCCTCATCAATGGACTGAAGAGCCGGTAAAGCGCAATCAACTCCGGTTCATCGAACCCGATCAAAGTATCAACAATTTTGTCGAAACGAGTAAAACTAGCCTCCTCCATTCGGTAAAAGTCCCTGTCAATTTCCGTGACGACAATTTCACTACCGATCGCTTTATAGGGAAGACCGCTTTGAGGAATTTCTCCGCGTGTCAGATTCTCAATAAATGTCACTGCCTTGCGAATAATCTGGTCGTCGACCAAAAAGGTGAGAAGTAGCTTCCCGCCATTGAAGTCGGCTAGACGAGACAATACAAATTCGTCACTATCGTTTAGTCGAGGCAACTGAATTTCGATTGCTACGGACTCTTCCACAGAGTCTTCCATCGAAACCTCTTCAGCCGGTGGAGCAATGGAAGCAGGTTGTGCTCTCGCCGCCGGACTTGAGATCACAAATTCAGGACGTTCACTCGATGGCTCAGCAACAGCCGGATCAGGTATCGGCAGGGTAATCGTAGTTGTTTGCGAGGGCGCCTCAAAATCTATCGCGAGATAAACTAAATAAAAGAAAGTACATATCGAAATCCCCGCAATCGCAAAAACCCCCGACTTTTTCATAACAGCCTCCAAATTTGAACGAAAGGCATTTTGTCATAGCGACAAGGTACTAACAACACGGAAGAGATACTTTATGACTAGCTGTTGTTTATCCAAGTAAAAGGTTATTTCCAAACTATATCGCAAGGTGTATAAGTATTGGTCAAAAAAAAGGACCCTGAGGGTCCTTTTTCTATATGAGATATCCTATATCCTTGGGAATCCAAGCTCCTCCATAGTCCTCGTTAGATCTCTGCCCGCAGTGGCAGGCTTAGTTTCCTTGTCGATCTTGAGAATCGTGCCGTCCACGTCTATATAATAGGTCCAACGCCTGGCGAAACCAGCTGCCATCAAAACGCCATAGTCTTTCGTCATTCTCTTCTCTGGGTCGGAGAGAATTGGAAATCCAGCCTGATGTTCCTCAGCAAATGCGGTATTCTCTTCCAACGTGTCAACACTAGCCATAAAGTAGGCAACATCGAAGCTTTGTATTTCTCTAGCACTGTCACGCAGCGCTTTGCATTGCATGGTTCAGCCACCAGTAAAAGCTTTCGGAAAGAAAGCAATCACAACCGGCCTTACCCCAATAAACTCCGATAAAGAATAAGTTTTTCCATCTGAACTCTGCAGACTAAAATCAGGCGCTTTGTCGCCTTCTTCCACACCCATCGCAAATCCCCCCACAAATAAGAGTAGTGAAGCAAGCATAGAGGACAATACAGGCGCATTTTTTCTGTAAAAGTGACGCATTTTTCATCTCCGTTAAAAATCATAGCCGGCAAAGACCACCGGCAGGCTATTGAACCTTTAAATGGTCAAAAATTCCACCCTTTACTAAACGAAACATCATTTAAAATAGATCTGTTCCACATTGGCAAGGAACTTATTAGCTATCTGCGAACATTTCTCTCAAGCAGAGTTAAGCAGCAAAATGCGCAAACTTTAAAAAATTAAATGCATTCTTAGGCACAGCTTCGCTTAATTTCATAAGTCCTTATTCAGTTTGATGGAAAAGCAACCAAATGCTCTATATCGAGACGAATCCCCATCGGCTCACCAATACCGTGGTCATGATGGCTCGGCGCCAGGCTCAAAACACGAGTGCCGCTTTCCAGCTCGAGGGTATAAAGAAATACAGCTCCCCTGAATGCCTTGTCCACAATTTTTGCTTTCACTAAACTATCATCATCATGAAAAACGTCGTCCGGCCTTAAGAGAAGAGAAATTCGTTCGGTCCCAGGCAAGCGAAAATTTTCGATCTCCCTTGTATCAATCTGTCCTAATTCGGTCTCCACGACATGATTATTTCGCACAGTCCCCTTTATCAAAACACCTTCTCCAACAAAATCAGCTACCTCTAGTGATGCTGGTGTGTGGTAGAGATTAAAGGGGGTGTCCCATTGGAGCAACCTTCCCTCTTTCAAGACCCCAACTTCATCAGCCATTGCAAACGCTTCAAATTGGTTATGACTAACTAATACAGCGGTTATTCCCTCTGTCTTCAAAACACTTCTGATTTCACGCGCAAGCTGCTCCCTCAATTCAACATCGAGACTTGAAAACGGCTCGTCTAGAAGCAAAATATCCGGCCGAGGGGCCATGGCTCTAGCAATAGCGACACGTTGCTGTTGTCCCCCAGACATCCTATGTGGATATTCAAAAAGGTAATCGTCAATCTCTAAAAGGCTCGCGATTTCCTCAATTCTTCTGAAACTTGCGGATTTTGCCCAACCCTCCAGCCCAAAACCAATATTCTGCGAGACAGTCAAATGAGGAAAAAGGGAATGATCTTGGAACACCATCCCCACACGCCTTTTTTCAATGGCAAGCATCCCTCTCGGATCGCTGACAACAGCACCCCTAAGAGAAATTTCTCCGCCGGTTAGGGGCTCAAAACCAGCTACTGCTCGAAGAAGGGTTGTCTTCCCACAACCGCTCGCACCGAGAAGGCATCCGATAGCGCCCTGATGAAGCCCAAAAGAAACCGCATTCACAATAGGGTTTCCACCTAAATGTACACAGACTTCCCTAAGTTCTAGTGATTTCGTCATTTTTGTAATCAGATCTAGCCATTGATTTACTTAAGAGAATAACAGGAATAATACTTACTAACACGATTGTAAGAGCCGGAACCGCTGCTTCCGCTAAGCGCTCTTCATTGGCTAGCTCATAAGTTCGAACAGCCAATGTATTAAAATTGAAAGGCCTGAGCAGTAATGTAGCCGGCAACTCCTTTAAGACATCAACAAAAACTAGCAATACCGCGGTCAAAAGAGACCCTCTAAGTATCGGAATATGGACCCTGCGAAGCATAGTTAGAGGAGATCGACCCATACTCCGACCCGCCTCATCCATGGAGGGTTTGATTTTTGCGAGTCCAGAATCGACAGAATTTATAGCGATAGGCAGAAACCGAACGAGATAAGCGAAAATCAAGACAAATATAGAGCCGCTTAAAACCAGTCCCATATTAAAATTAAAACTTTTCAAAGTATATGCACTAATTTGATTGTCTAACCACGCAAATGGAATGAGCACCCCTAGACCGATTACCACACCAGGAATTGCGTACCCAAGTGACAAAACTTTAATGGACGCTTCATTTAAGAAACCGCCATACAACCTCTTAGCATAAGTAACAAAGAGAGCCAGCATAAGTGCAAAAAATGCTGTCAAAAAAGCCAAGATCAAGCTGTTCAAGGCCAATTGAAAGAAACTTGCATTGAATATATTTTCAAATGTAACTAAGGCCCAAACTACCAACTGCGTAAATGGAATGACAAAACCAAGAAGTACAGGGGCAACACACACAAAATAGCAAATGACTAGTCGACTACCTAAAAGTCTTTCTCTCGACGCGAGTCGGCGATAACCAGTCTCAAAAACTGCTGACTTACGCCGAGAATACCCCTCGAGCAAAAGTAAACTTAAAATAAAAATCATTAAAAGGGCTGCTAGCTGAGTTGCTCCGATGCTACTACCCAGACCGTTAAAAGTTCTGTAAATACCGGTGGTAAATGTCGGTATCCCGAAATACTGTACGGTGCCGTAATCCGCCAAAGTCTCCATCAGAGCTATACTGAGCCCGACCACTATCGCAGGCCGAGCGAGGGGTAACCCAACTTGAGTAAAAGCCTTCAACTGACTGCAACCAAGGCTCCGTGCAGCCTCCAGGGCCGCTGCAGATTGTTCTAAAAAAGCAGCGCGTGCCAAAAGATACACATATGGGTAAAAAACAAGTGACAACATCACTATTGCACCAGGCAAAGATCTCACCTCAGGAAACCAATAATCGCCATATCGCATGTCAAAACTTTCCCTGAGCAAACTCTGCAACGGTCCAGCAACGTCAAGGAGGCCAGTATATGTATAAGCTATTATGTAGGCCGGAATAGCGAGGGGCATAAGGAGAGCCCACTCCAGGATGGATCGGCCTGGGAAGCGATAAAACGTTACAAGCCAAGCCGGGAGAATGCCAATCAACAACACCCCGGCGCTTACCCCGGTCATCAACAACAGAGAGTTGGAGATGTAAACACCAAGAACCGTATCGATCAGATGCTGCCAAACATCTTCACTCGGAAAAAAAATAGAGGCGAAGACTACGATGATCGGCAAAGCGATTATAAGAGACAACAACCAGACAGAGATAGACCAGAGACTCGCCTGCGGGGTCAACGCCTTGTGAACCCTTCCAATAATCTTAACTGGCTCACTACTTGAGTTAGAAATTTTCATTGATCAGATTATCTCATCAGAAACAATCCAAACAAAGCACGCATTTAACCCAAGCCATTAGAACATTAACGCCATCCCGCGCGGTCTGCCATGCGCACGGCCGACTCATTGTTGCGCCCCAAAGTATCAAGATTCAAGCTGTCTGCCTTAAAATCACCAAATCCTCTCAGGACATCACTCACCGGGATATCACTTCGCACAGAATATTCATTGTTGACCTCAGAATAAAACTTTTGCGCAAAATCACCAGTCAAAAACTCTAGCAATTGTATTGCTTCCGCTTTATTGGGCGCTGTTTTCACCACACCGGCACCACTCACGTTCATATGAGCCCCTCGACGCTCCGACTCATTGTTACCAGCCTGATTTGGAAAGAAAACACCAACCTGTTTAGCGACTTCCACATCTGCCTCAACATCAGAAATAAGCATTCCAGCAAGGTAATAAGTATTTGAAACAGCTAACTTGCACTGACCTGCAATCGCAGCCCTTATTTGATCTCGATCTCCACCTTGCGGGCTTCGTGCAAAATTCGCAACGAGTCCTTGGGTCCATTCTTCCGCAGCGCCGGCTCCAACATGAGCTATAAGCGAGGCTAGCAACGATTGATTGTATATATTGCTTGACGAACGTATGCAAATTTCGTTTCGCCACTTGGGATTAGCTAAGTCTTCGTAACTCGAGAGCTCACTGGCGTCAACTCTAGACTTGTCGTACATAATTACTCTAGATCGAAGAGACAGACCAAACCACTTGTCATCAATATCTCTGTACGCAACCGGAATACGGGACTTTAATATTTCCGAGTCAATTGACTGAAAAATATCCGCCTCTTTTGCCCGATACAACCTGCCCGCATCTACTGTTAGCAACACATCTGCTGGAGAGTTAACTCCTTCACTTTCGATTCGTCGTATCAAAGCGCTCGCATTCTCGGTGATAAGATTTACAGTTATTCCTGTGTCTCGAGTAAACTGATCGAGAGCCGGTTTAATCAAATCTTCCCCGCGCGCAGAATAAACATTTACTTCTGCCGCAAAAACCGAACCCATAAATAACCAAAAAAAACCTAATACAAACGAAACAACCGTCTTTAAGTTCATCTTTTTATCCTCTTATGCCTAAAATATAAAAATTGGTAACCCGTCCCTCACCTGGCCTTGCAGTCACATCTAAGAAAATGAAGCACAGTGGTAATCAAAAGATATTATGGATCAGTGCGTTATCCTGCTCCCCAATAGCGGAGATACCTAAAACAAGGTTATCGCAAATGAGAATGATTATCAATACGTATGATTGCAAACGATCATATCGTTTGCCTCGAATAAATATTCGCTTCCTTCCCCATTGCCGCTAAACTCTCGTTAAGAATTTTTTCACGAAAAAGCGTCAAATCTATTTGCAAATTCGACAAATCTTGGCAACGCTATTCAATCTTGAGGGCTTACAGATGGGCAATTTAGCGATTTACCTGCGATACGTGGTCGCTCCACACATGTTAAACCTAATAATCACAATTTCAGCACTTCTCGGCACCGTCATAGTTTCAGCAACTGAACAAGATCTTTATCAAATAGCGATAGCGCCCTCCAGTAAGCGTATCGCTAATGATATTCAGACTCTTGTAGATTTCGGCACGCGTCACACTTTGTCGTCAACACAATCAAACTCAAGAGGTATTGGTGCAGCTAGACGTTGGCTGGCATCTGAGTTTGAAGAAATATCAGAAAATTGTGGCCATTGCTTAGAAATTATAACCGTAGGAGATATCGTTTCAGGTCAAAGAATTCCAAATCCGACAGAAGTGGTTAATGTTGTTGCGATCCTCCGCGGAGTGGAGGATCCGAACCGATTTGTAATAATGAGCGGCGATATCGATTCAAGGGTCAGTGACCCTATGGACGCTGAATCAGACTCACCTGGCGCGAATGACAATGCGTCCGGCGTCGCAGGCGTATTAGAGGCGGCAAGAATACTCACTAAACATAAGTTTAAAGCATCAATCGCATTTGTTGGCTTGTCCGGTGAAGAGCAAGGTTTGTACGGTGGCGCTATTCTCGCTAACTATGCAGTAGAAAAAAAATGGAATATTGATGCCGTACTTAACAACGACATGATTGGAAATATCACAGGCCAGAACGGTGTTGTTAACAACACTTCGGCGAGAGTTTTTTCCGAAGGAACTCGCCACACTGAAACTGAAGAGGAAGCACGAATTCGAAGATTCCAAGGGGGGGAAGTCGACTCCGCCTCCAGAAATCTAGCTCGTTATATCAAACGTGTGGGTGACCAATATGTTCCCAATTTAGATGTCATGGTTGTTTACCGATTAGACCGCTTTGCGCGCGGTGGTCACCACCGACCATTTAATGAAGTTGGTTTTCCGGCCGTTCGCATCATGGAGACAAATGAAAATTACACTCAGCAACACCAAGATCTGAGGGAAGAACATGGAGTTTACTTCGGAGATACAATTGAGCACGTTGATTTCAAGTATGCCGCAAAAATAACGGGACTCAATGCCGCAACCCTTGCTTCAATCGCATGGGCGCCGGCCCCTCCACAGTCAGTGACAATAAGAGGCCAAGTCAGCTCGGACACAACACTCAGCTGGAACAAGGTTGCAGGTGCCGCGCACTACAGACTTCATTGGCGATTAACAACTTCTCCAAGTTGGGATTATCATCGAGATGTTGGTGATGTCGATACCTTCACATTAGACAATATCATTATCGATAATTATTATTTCGGCGTCTCCAGTGTCTCAGAGAAAGGACTCGGAAGCCCTGTGGTATTTCCTGGCCCAGCAGGCGCTTTCTGAGATGAGGAGGAACCAATGGCACAAAGACATAAACAGCTTTTTATGAAAGTTTCTCTTAAGATCACGAAGAGATTTACCACCAAAGCGAGGCCCTTTAAAAGTGTGTGAGAATAATCTATGCGCCCTTTTTTGAATGCAATTCGATCGCTAGAAAGCAGACCAACCGAAGAAATTGCCTATTTCTTATGCCTATTCTTTCTCGGTTTACTGACACCATCTTCAAACATCGCCCAAACAAGCCTGACTGACACACTGAGTACAGAAGACTTGGATTATTACTTAGTGCAAGCATTTAACGCTGATCGGCCAACTAATCGACAGTCGATAAACCATCTTGGCATCGAGGGAACTATTCTAGCCAACGGAGTGGCGGTTACCGGAGTTTTGGAGGGATATCCTGCGCATGATGTTGGAATAAGACGAGGAGATATTATACTGACCGTTAACGGTAAACCTTTTCACCCAGTTTTAACTCTTAACCCAGGTGCATCCCGTCAAATCTTTGAGCCGGATCTGACCCCGGTCAGCCTAAGATATTTGCGGAACAATATAACTCGTACCTCAATATTAGACGTCGTGTATGAAAATCTTTACGACAGCTACCGCACTGCAACATTTAACAGTGTTTTACAATTTAATTCTGGAAACAAAGTTATTGGCTATGTTCGATTATGGGCAATTTCTCGCTCCACCAACGATCTGAGTACTTTTCGAGAAATATTGTCAAACCTAGACCAATGTGATGGAATCATATTAGACTTAAGAAGTGGGTATGGCTTTCTCGATTATGCTCATTTCGCCTCTTTCCTAAGTTACGATGAGATGAAGAGCACGCTGGGTAAAGACACATTCAACGAAAATACCTCAGTGAATACAGCCTTAATTTCTGGCGAAATCGAATCCTCTGGGAGCTTAACTTATCGCAGACCGCTGGGTATATTAATCGACAGCCAGACCAGTGGTAGCAGTGCATTTTTTGCTTCCGCACTTGCTCAACTCAACCGAACAGTCGTTATTGGTGATACTTCCGCAGGCAAATTTGGAACGTTCCATGAGAATAAAAAAATAACGCGACCGAATGGCGAGCGAATTTTTTTGTACCATCCAGGACCTTACGGGAAACAATATGAATTTGTAAATGAAGGGCGTGGATTAATCCCAGATCAAAAAGTATTATTTCCATTTAATAAAAATATTGCAGGTGACATACAATTTGATACCGCGGTTCTTACGCTTCTCAGCATCATCTAATATCAGGACAATTTTCCAGAGTTCTTTTTTGTTGAAGCTTTGAGATACTTTACCCGATGGGCATCAATTACTCGATTTTAGCTCGACAAAACAATAATTTCCTGTGCTATGTTTTACAGACTTGACTATACTCAGGACCCAAACGACTTAATTATTTTCGAAACTCTAATACAAGCAACTTAACATAACTTAAAAGGAGCCAGTTAATGACTGCAGCTTACACCAAATTTTTTATCAATGGCCGATGGATTGAACCGGAAAATAGGCAGACCCTTGATGTTATTAATCCTGCCACAGAGGAATCTTTTGCTACGATTAGCCTCGGAACAGCGCAGGATGTTGATGCTGCAGCAAAATCAGCGAGAGCGGCGTTTGACTCCTGGTCTCAATCCAGTGTGGAGGAGAGAAAAACCGTTATCAGCAATATAATCACTGGCCTGAAGGCACGTGGTGATGAAATGGCAAGCGCCATTTCTCAAGAAATGGGCGCTCCAATGAGTCTCGCGAAAACAGCACAACTGGGGAGCGGCATGGGGCACTTCGCAGCCATTCTAGGTATTCTCGATAATTTTGACTTTGAGGAAACGCGCGGTAGTACAAAAATAGTGAAGGAGGCGGCTGGCGTCTGCGGATTCATTACCCCTTGGAACTGGCCGCTCAACCAAATCGCTTGTAAGGTTGCACCAGCGATCGCGGCAGGCTGCACTATTGTTCTCAAACCAAGCGAAATCGCGCCAGTCAGCGGATATATCTTGGCAGAAATAATTGCCGAGTCAGGTTTACCAGCCGGAGTCTTCAACTTAGTGAACGGAGATGGCCCCACAGTCGGAGCCGCTATCTCGTCTCACTCGGAGATAGATTTAGTCTCTTTTACGGGCTCTACCAGAGCAGGCCGAGAGGTAGCCAAGGCAGCCGCTGACGGTATCAAGCGGGTAACACAAGAACTAGGCGGTAAATCTGCGAATATTATCCTTGAGGATGTTGAAGACTTCACAAAGGCCGTTGCTGGCGGTGTGTTGGGCTGCTTTGGAAACAGCGGTCAATCGTGCAATGCACCCACACGTATGCTAGTTCCGAAAGCGAGGATGGCTGATGCAATCGAAATCGCAAAAGCGACAGCCTCGAAGGCCGTTGTCGGCGACCCCAACGCAGAAACAACGCGATTAGGACCGGTGGTAAGTGAGCTACAGTTTAATAAGATCACGGCCCTTATTGAGCGTGGCATCGAAGAAGGTGCGGAACTAATAGTCGGGGGACCTGGTCGACCAGAAGGCATTGAAACAGGCTACTTTATCCAGCCCACCATTTTCGCAAATGTGACAAACGATATGAATATTGCCCGCGAAGAGGTATTCGGGCCTGTACTGAGCATATTATCGTATGAAGATGATGGCGAAGCTGTAGCAATCGCTAATGACACCGATTACGGACTTTCGGGTTATGTATCGGGCGAGGCATCCCATGCTCAGAAAATAGCTCGCCAGATCAGGACAGGCATGGTTCATATCAATGGCGCCAGCGCCGATTTTGCTGCACCCTTTGGTGGATACAAGCAATCTGGGAATGGTCGAGAATGGGGCCTCGAAGGCTTCGAAGAATACCTCGAAACGAAATCCATGATGGGCGCCGCATAGAGAATCTTATCGCTAAACATAGGGACATATTTTTTCGAGCTCATATTTCGAGCTCGAAAAAAATGTTTCGTCATAACCTCAATCTCAACATAAGGAAAAAACATTGAGCGCAGATATAACTAAATCTTCGATAGATCTTGGCATTGTTGCCAACGACATTGACGCAATGATGACATTTTACGAGAAGACCTTAGGTCTGCCTTTCGAAGGAAGTATGCCCATGCCTGGCGGGGGAACGATGAACCGATTCAAGGCCGGTGACAGTGTCATCAAAATCATTTCCTTAGAGCCACAAGCCACCGCAGTTGCTGCTCCGGGGGGAATCCGCGGTGCTACGGGCTACCGTTACTGGACAATCACTGTAAGTAATCTTTCAGAATGTATTGAAAAAGCAGAAGCCGCTGGCGCCAAAATAATAGTCAAGTCACAAGAAGTTAGGCCCGGAATTATAATTGCAATTTTAGCAGATCCAGATGGAAACTGGGTCGAGCTCTTGCAAATAACGTAAATTTCATACCCGAGTGACTACTGTGATTCAACATTGATTTGATAAATATTTTTATTCGTCAAATCATTGATGACACAGTATCTATTAATTTGTATTACCAGATGCTGCGAGCACTGAGATTGATGTCTATTTTTGCGCCACTGGCCTGCTCTACATGGATTATAAAAACGTCATTTTCGGGATGACTATAGCCGAGGGACTTCATCCCGCCTTCATCACCTATCGCATCAAAAAGAACGCTGCTAGCAGTTATTTCTCTTAACTCCATTCGCTGCGCGCCAGAGGTTCGAGGTTTGAATCCAGGATCCCATTGCTGAATATGCAGCACAAGGGATCCCGCTTCCTCTTCAATCGTAATCATCTCAAACATGCTCGTAGCGTCACCACCCGTCATGCGAACCATCGCTGCAAGTGAACGGCCTTCCACAGCAATCCAATTTTCCTCTAACTGGTTCGGACCTAACGCACCTGCCCAATTCCCTGTCATCCAAGACAGCTGTTCTATTTTAGCGCTAGGTCCTGCAGCAGCTACAATGTTCGTCACAAAAGCACTCACAAATATTAAAAACCCAAGAAAAAGTTGTTTAAAAATCATTTTTATCTCCCAAACTTACTTGACTAAAGTACCAATAATTAAGCATGAATATCTAAAACCTGAGCATTAAATTCTAAAACTACCGTTCCGATTAGCGACGCCGATAAGCGTCTTCAAACCTCGCGTTCAACCTCTGCATTCCCGCAAGCCACCGGTCGTAGTCCTCAGTCTTTCGTCGCATATAAGTCAATACTTCTGGATGCGGAAGAACTAAAAATTTTTCTTCCGAGAGGGTTGTTATTACCGTATCCGCAAGCTGCTCCGGCTCGAGCATTCCATCTAAACCTGCGACGCCCCCATCTCCGGCCCCAACAGCAGTCATCGCTGTTCTCACTGCCTGAGGACAGAGCACTGAAACTTTGATCCCGCGCTGACCATAGGTTATGGCCAGCCACTCGGCAAAGCCCACAGCCGCATGTTTCGTAACCGCATAAGGGGCCGAACCTACTTGGCTGAGCAACCCGGCCGCAGAGGAGGTATTCAGCAAATAGCCCTTCCCCCTCGCAAGCATGCTAGGCAGAACCGCGCGAGCAGCAAAAACATGAGACATTACATTGACGTTCCAAATCGATTGCCAGGCATCTGTTGATACCGTCTCATCTCCAGGAGTAAAAACACCAGCATTTGAACAAAATAGATCTACATGTCCGAAGGCATCAAGGGCTCTCTCAGTCAGTGCACCAACTTCGTCCTCTACTCCGACATTACACACCACACCAAGAGCTTCTGTCTTTGAGGCAATACTCTCTACAGTATCTGTAAGTCCCTTGGAGTCTATGTCTGAGGCAACGATTCCACTTGCACCTTCATTAGCAAATCGCTCACACAACGATTTTCCGATTCCACTTGAAGCCCCTGTTACTACGACAACTTTATCTTTTACTTCCATATTCTGCCCACCATTACCCAAAACAAAAAGTAATTATTTCTGTTCATTGCGAGACAACAGAAATGTATAATTCCTTTATAAAAAACCTCGAACCTCAACCGATTCCCGAGACATTTTTGCACTTGCAAGAGAGTGTTTTGCCCGCAAATATGATAAATTCTTAATCAGTTTAACAACCATAATTTTCCCGCGAGCTTTGAAACCCGAATATAACGGACTTTTGCAGAAAGCTCCAACACTTGAAGTCGTCGCTATGCGACAGAGTAGGAGATAACAATGAGGCAAGGTATCTACAATTCTTTGTTAAGTGCCATCGTTGCAACGTCAATATCAACATCAGCTTTAGCTCAAAATGGCTTGCAAACAATTGAGGAAATAACTGTTACGTCTAATAGCCGTCAGTCCGAGGGGCTAGCTGAGATAAATGCTGCGGTTTCTGTACTCACGCAAGATGAACTCTCAGGTATAGCACATACCCATGCGCAGGAAGCGCTTAATCGTTTACCGGGCGTCAGTATCCATCGGAATAATGGACGAGAAAGTCTCACAGCTATTAGATCGCCCGTACTGACCGGAGCTGGCGCTTGCGGCGCTTTCCTAATAGCAGAAAATGGTATTCCGGTTCGATCCAATGGGTTTTGTAACGTAAATGAAATGTTCGATACTCATTCAGAGAATGCACAGCGCATAGAGGTCGTACGTGGACCAGGAAGCGCGTTCTGGGGTTCAAATGCAGTTCACGGACTCATTAACGTTGTGCTACCCAAGGCCGGTAATGCGGGCACGCTCACAATGGAACAGGGGCCTTGGGGGTCGAAGCGCGTGAAAACGCAGATCGGCAAGGATTACGGAAATTTTAAACAGCTAATGCTTTTTAACGGAGTGAACGAACAAGGCTATCGGGAAAATAGCGGAGTCGATCAACAAAAACTTTCTTGGTTATACAACTACACATCTAGCAGTGGTTGGAACCTAGACGGTGGCTTTTCATATTTTAATCTTAACCAAGAAACGGCCGGCTACATTGTGGGTAGTGGTAGTTATGAGGGTGACGGCCGTGACGGCAATCCAAATCCTGAGGCCTACCGGGACAGCGTCAACGGCCGAATCTGGACCTCTTTTAGCAAGTCACTCGGAGACTGGGATATCGTTATCACCCCTTACGCTCGCGAAGTCAACATGAACTTTATGCAGCACTTTTTACCCGGGAAACCAATTGAGGACACATATCACAGATCGATTGGCACTCAGAGCGCCTTTTACAAAAATCTAGCAAATGGTGCTGACTTCACCATGGGATTCGACATTGAGGGAACTGATGGGAAACTGATGCAGTTCCAGCCTAGCCCAACGGTTGGCTCATTCTTTCTGCGCAACCACATCCCGCAAGGAAAACACTATGATTTCACCGTCAAATCTCGACAGCTAGCGGCTTTTGTAAGCTACGAGTTGAACCTAACAGAGTCTCTTCGACTTTCCTTGGGCCTCCGAGCGGAAGAAATGGACTATGAATATGACAATTTAATGCTCGATGGACGCACCAATGACGCCGGGATCCCTTGCCGATTTGGTTGCAGATACAGTCGTCCTTCGGACCGAAGCGATAATTTTACCAACCTCTCCCCGAAACTTGGGCTGAGTTATAAGCTTAGTGACAACTATAGCTTAAAATTTAGAGCTCAGCGGGGTTTTAGGGCGCCCCAAGCGACAGAATTATATCGCTTACAGAACGCCCAGAATATTGCCGATTTGAGCTCTGTTGAACTTGACAGCTATGAGTTTCAGTTCAATGGTACTGGCAGCAACTGGAACTATTCGATCTCAATTTATTCAATGGATAAAGACAATGAAATCATGTCGAACAGTTCTCGTGCAAACCTTAACGGTAATGCTACATCGCATCGCGGCGCTGAATTTGCTGCCGGAATTGACGTAAGTTCAACTCTTTCCATCGCTGGAACATTTAACTTCGCGGATCACTCTTATGAGAACCCACTGATCTCCGGTGGAATAAATATTAAGGGAAAAGATGTAGACACCGCGCCGGATCAATTTGGAAATGTACGCCTAAAATGGGTGCCAACTGAGACTCTCTCAAGCGAGATGGAATTGGTCCACATGGGTGACTACTTTACAAATCCAGAAAACACGGCAAAGTACGAGGGTCACCAGGTTGTTAACCTCCGCACGCAGTATGAAGCGAGTGAATCATTGCTGTTTTATGTGAATATCATGAACTTATTCGATGAAGAGTATGCAGAACGAGCAGACTGGACTTCATTTGCGGGTGATCGATATTTTCCGGGCGAACCTCTTCGGGCCTATTTTGGTTTCACTTATAAATATCGTTGATCGTTCTTTATAGTATGGGTTCCCCATTATGGCCTTCGGCGTCTTTCTGGCCTTACCGTGAGGAAACTTTCTCATGAGCGGCAAAAGGGTTTCTAAGGGTCAACTTTGCCTCGATCGTTTGGAACAATATTTTGCAGAGCAAACATCGGAAAAAGAAATTTTTCATCCCGATCCAACCATTAACTCCCTTGCTCATAATAAAAAAGATGCGCTCAAGAACGCAGCAGTGCTAATAGCCGCCTCACGTGAAAATGTGAATTTAACAAGCAGCATAATTCTCACGCTTCGATCACAAAACCTTAAGTCGCATGCGGGCCAAGTCAGTCTGCCTGGCGGGACAACCGACGCTACTGACATTAACGCAATTGATACGGCTTTGAGAGAAGCCCAAGAAGAAATTGCTTTGAGTAAAGATCGAGTCACTGTTTTGGGCTGCCTCGGTAAAATTGCACTTCCGTCTGGATATCTAGTCACTCCGGTCGTAGGCTTGATCGATTCATTCAAAAATCTCAGCCCCTTCCCGGGTGAAGTAGACGAAATATTTTTTGTCCCCCTAACCACGATACTTGATCCAAATGCTTACAAAACTCATACCAAAGAGTTTGATTCGGGTGACCATCAAATATTAGAAATTCAACATAGCAACCATCGGATATGGGGAGCAACAGCGGCTATCCTTTTTCATCTCGCGAACGAAATCGAAAGTCATATTAAAAAGACTTACTAGCCAAAAAAATTACCGATCATTTTTAAGCAACGGATGTCTGAAACGAACTCAATCCTAATCAGTAATTTAAATTCTCCCTAGCACGTATCCTTGTGGAGTCACGATGCCCACGTTGGGAACTCTCCCAAAACACCAAAAGTGAAATGACCGAGCGTGTATACAAATACGGTTAAAATAATTACAGAAAGAATATCCAAGCACACTCCTGCAGTTACCATTTTCATAATCGGCACGCGACCAGACCCATAGACTATGGCGTTGGGCGGGGTTGATACAGGGAGCATGAACGCACATGACGCGGCTAGCGTAGTCGGTATAAGAAGTAGTAAAGGATGGACTTCAATTGCCTGAGCTAAGCTAGCCATTATCGGAACAGCCAAAGATATTGTCCCTGTGTTTGAAGCTACCTCCGTCAACAACGTAATAAACGTCACAGTGCTTATTACAATCGATAAAGGGCTCGAGTCACCCAAAAGTGCTTGCAATTGATCTGCCACATACGCGCCCAACCCGGACGTCGAAAACCCTTTTGCTATCGCTAAACCCCCGCCGAAAAGCAATAAAATCCCCCAAGGGATTTTTTTAGCATCCTCCCAATCCAATAGCCTACCGCCTATTTGACTTCCCGCAGGTACCATAAATAACGTCAAGGCCATCGCGATAGAGACCGTGCCGTCGTCAATCATATAACTAATGGGCTGCGAGCCAATCCAAACCAAAAACCAGTCTAAGTAATAACTCCATCCAAAAACATCGAAATCTGCACCGAACAAGCGTTCTTTACGAGTCATCCAAAGGACGGCTGCCGCAAAAAAAACCAAACGTACGCGCTTCTCCTCAATAGAAATTGGACCTAACTTTTTCAACTCTTGTTGTATAAAACTCCGACCGCTAAACGGCGTAACCGACGGAAGTGGGAAAATAACGTATGTCAGCACAAGCCAACTCAAAACCAAAAATACTAAACTCATAGGGAGGGCAAACGTCATCCAAGTCACAAATGCAAAATCTGGCGCGTCTGGAAATAGTTGCGACATCTGCGTCACTAGCACTCCGTTCGGTGGCGTTCCAATAAGAGTTGCAACTCCGCCTATTGAAGCAGAATAGGCAATACCAAGCAGAAGCGTCAAAGCAAAATTGTCAGCTCTTGGCTCAGGCTTTCCTCCCGATTTAATTAACCCGGTATTTATCTCTTCATAAAGCAAAATAAGCGACATGCCCATCGGCATCATCATCAATGCTGTGGCAGTGTTTGATAACCACATCGACAAAAAAGCGGTCGCAACCATAAAACCGAAGACCAATCTGTGTGGCTGACCCCCGATTATCTTTAGAATATTTAAAGCGATACGCTTATGTAGATTCCATTTCTCGACCGCAATCGCAATAATGAACCCACCCAAAAACAACAGGATGATCCAATCCATATACTGCCCAGCCACACTCGGAAATGTAATATCGAAATCTGAGACAGAAAACCCTTCCTCGAATTTAACAAGACTTAAATCTATACGATTCCCAGCGGCTATCTCACGACCACGCATAATTCCGAGCAAGGGAAACAAAACAATAGGCAAAAGTGCGGTGGCCGCGAGAGGAATAGCTTCCGTAATCCACCAAATTGCCATCAGCACGATGACCGCAGCCATACGCGTGACGAGTGGGTTGGTAGGATCTAGATCGAGAAAAGTTAAAATACACAAGAAGACCGCAGGACCAAAAAACAAACCAAATCGACTGCGAAAAGAAGTAGGTTTAGGCTCTTTTAAAGGCGAACTTTGCCCTATCGTCATATTCTTTCCCTTGCCTCATGCTTTGGCCTAAAGGCCCTAACAAGATGCGCGAGTCAATGCAAAAAAAGCAAGTCTTCCCATCGTTAAAGAGATGCTTTTACGTAGAATCAAACACAAACTTCTAATCGTCTCCAGACCAAGACCACTCAATATTCGATAATCCAACTACAATATTTCTAACATGTGCTCAGCGGAACTCACTTTAATTTCACCCGGTTCTTCGATTCCTAGATATGTTACTATCTCATTCTCTACAATAATACCAAACCGCTTAGCTCGTCGCCCCATACCAAAACCAGACATGTCGTTAGCTAAGCCGAGCTCAGAAGTAAATTCCCCGTTTCCATCAGCAAGCATCAGAATGTTCTCAGCGTTTTGGTCAGCAGACCAAGCTCCCATAACGAAGGCATCATTCACTGACATACAGGCAATGGTATCCACACCTTTGTCCAAAATAGCCTCTGCATTGACCACAAAACCTGGCAAATGTGTCATTGAGCACCCTGGTGTAAAGGCTCCCGGCACTGCAATCAAAACAACTTTTTTATTCGCAAATATCTCCTTACTACTAATGCCCTTTGGGCCGTCACCTGTCATTATAGAAAAACCAATCGAAGGAATCTTGTCGCCTACTTTTATCGTCATTATTTTTACCTTTTATAAAATTTCTAACAAACTAAAGTTATGTGATGTTATCAAGTTTTCAAGTCTGAGTAACGAACTCTAAAAGCGCCCGATTGCGCTGAGGCAAATTGACTTCGGATTAGCGGTTTAGACCGTTATGGGTCTCGATAACTTCCTTAAGCCACTTCAAGTAGGGTGCAATGCGCTCGAAAACAGCAACAGAGCCATAATCCCCTTGTCGCTCTTCAGTAAAATTTGCTCCTTTAATCTGACCTACAATAACCCCAACCAAAGAAGCCCCTTTAGCTCCGTTAATCAGAACAGGTCCCCCACTATCTCCAAGGCTGGGCATTCCCTCCAAAGGCTCGCTCGCCCCAACCCTTGGGTCATCAAAACGAATTCTTAAACGCTTGACACTGTCCGACGTGATGCGATTAGTAGCCAACCTAAGTTCACCATCCGTATAATTTCGACCGGTAGTCCCAATACCCGAATAGCCCCATCCTAGAAAACTCACAACTTCTTCAGGGACAACTTCCTCTGTTGCTACCGCAAAAGAATTCAAAATATTTCGAGGATAACTTATACGGAGTAGTGCGAGATCCACATCGAGCCCTGCAGGTTTATTAAAATCTGGATGAAAAATGACCTTGTCAACGTAGTTTTTCTCACCTGCGATATTAACTTCGTAACTATTACCGTTTAAGATTTCTTCATTTAAGTTCACCTGCTCAATACAGTGCGCAGCTGTAATCGCCCATCGAGCGTCTACAAGTGTAGCTGCACAAATTCGACGATCACCAATGCTCTTGAGAAAAAAGACTGAAGGATACACACTTTCCGAAGCTAGGTAACGTTCTGGTGCTACGTCGTGACGGATTATAATACCCTGGCTGTTTGAGGTTAAAAAAAGCAATAAAAGTCCTAAGAGTCGCAGGTAAATTCTTATGACCTTTAAGCCCCAATAACCACATACAACGGAAGCAAAAGACTTTTTAACCGCTACAGTCACAGCTACTTCTCACCTGCTAATTCTGCAATCATCATGTCAATCGCATCCGCTCGACGCACAGGATCATCAATCTCAAGAAGCTTCTGTCGATTAACATTACTCATGGGCAAAAGCTCACCCAGACGCCATCCCAGATGCCATAAGTCTGCGTAATCAATGTCAAAGTTTTTTTCTTTAATTACAGGGTGCGCCTCCAACCCTCTCAAAACCTCTATTAATCTGGAATACTTTTCTACGCCCGGCACGAGCTCCGTGTCAAAGCGATCTCTATCATGAAAATTAACAAGGCCCATAAGCAAATCATTGTCTGCTTCCCAACACTTCTCCACCAGAAACTTTGCAGTCCCTTCAACGGTGATACTTAACAGACCATTGTCTAACTGATTCCAATCTACAATCTCTGCACCAGTTCCGATTCGATGAATCGTTTGCTTCGTTCCGCTCTCGCGCATCTCGGGACCAGTTTGTAGAGCGCAAATACCGAAAATAGTCTGATTGCGCATACATTCCGTTACCATATCAATATATCGACGTTCAAAAATCTGTAGATCATGCTTACCACCGGGGAATAAGACAATACCCAGAGGAAACAGCGGAATTGTTGATTGATTAACCATGACTTGCCCTAGCCTATATCAGCAGAAAACATCCGGGCTAGCGACTTGCCAGCCCATCAATTAGCCGTTTGTGGATGCCATCAAACCCAGAATTACTCATTACAACAATATGATCTCCCTCACGGGCGATCGCAAGAATATGGGAAAGAATCTCGTCTATTTCAAAAAAACTAACTCGCGAATTTCCGCTACCGTCGCACAGAGCCGTAAAGTCTAGCTGCGAGTCCAGCGGCCGCTTCCATACCACTTCATCAGCAAAGCTGCATGACTCCGAAAGTTTGTTCTGATGGGTCCTTCCACGCATCGTGTTAGATCCCGGCTCAATAATAGCGATAACACGAAAGTCCTCGCCACGACTATGAAGTTGGACCTTCAAACCCTCTAAAGTCGTCGCGATGGCCGTAGGATGATGAGCAAAATCGTCGTAGATATATATGCCTCGCAACTCCGCCAACAGCTCCATTCTTCTCTTCACGCCATTAAATTTGCTTAACGCTTTTGCCGCATCAGCCAAAAGCACTCCGACGTGATGGGCAGCGCCTACCGCCGCAAGAGCGTTCCTTACATTGTGAATGCCAAACATTGGCCAGTGCACCATCGATTTTTGTTTATCCCCTGCCACAGGATTGTATTCAATTTCAAATTCACTCCAGTCTTTCTTTATCGCTAAGGCAGACCATTCCCCAACACCCAAATTTGAATCGACTATGCCTTCGGGATCTACTTCCATACCAGGACCAAAGCGCTCTAACGAAGTCCAACAACCCGCGTCCAAAACCTCATCGACGGCAGGATCATCGCGCGGTGCAAGGATAAGTCCGTTGCCTGGCACAGTTCTCAATAAGTGATGGAACTGTTTTTGGATAGCGCCGAGATCAGAAAAGATATCAGCGTGGTCAAATTCTAAATTATTGAGAATGACGGTGCGAGGAGCATAATGCACAAACTTTGACCGCTTATCAAAAAACGCACTGTCATATTCGTCCGCTTCAACAACGAAAAAAATAGAATCACCACTATCTGCTGAGGCAGGAAGATCATTTACGACGCCTCCGATCAAATAACCGGGCTTCAGACCTGCTTCTTTCAGAACCCAAGTCAGCATCGCGCTCGTCGTTGTCTTACCATGAGTTCCAGCAACTCCAAGAACCCAGCGGTCATGTAAAATCTCATCGGCTAACCATTGTGGTCCAGAAGTGTATCTCAGCGCATTATTCAGCACATATTCCACTGCCTCATTTCCACGGCTCAGTGCATTACCTACTATTACTAGATCGGGGTGAGGCTGAAGATGCTCCTCACAATAGCCCTCACAGAGCTCAATACCTTGACTTTCGAGCTGCGTACTCATCGGGGGATATACACCTGAATCACTTCCACTCACTTTATGGCCCTGCTGCTTGGCTAATACTGCCAAGCTGCCCATAAACGTTCCACAGATACCAAGAATATGAATATGCATTGCGATTTAAAATCCAAAAAAAATAAAGTGACCTAAGAGGTGTTTATAGCATAAAAGTCGCGTAGCATTGTGTCACCGACAAAGTTAATTCTACAAACAATCACAAAATGCGCGGCAGACCACTTGAGCTAACGAATAAAAAGTATCTTCGATATGTTAACCGACTCTCCGACCTTGTGGGAATACTCCACCCACCATTACTCTAACCCCGCGGTCGCCAACTGCTGTTTAAATTTACAAGATCGCTGCCACCAAGACGTCAACATAATTTTTCTTTGTTACTGGCATGGGACATACCATGGAGAAATTTCTTTTGAAAAAATGAGCGCCATACTCAGCTTCAGTGCAGAATGGAATAAAGTAGCCATTCGTCCATTGAGATCTGCACGAATCAACCTCAAAATATGGACAAGTCAAGAGGACGAAATAGTGGTTGAAAAGGAATCCTATGGAATATTCAGAGAAAACATAAAAACGATAGAGCTCGAAGCCGAAAAGATTCAACAACAATCACTAATGGAGTTCTGCTTAAATGGAATTTTCAAAGACTCGAAGTCATTGGGTGGATCTGCGAGCGCTGCCAGAAAAGCGAACATAAAAACAATGATAACTCTTCAAAATCAGTTTGATGACCTTGTTACTTTAGAGGCTCAATTTGAGCAACTCACCGAGCTGCTCGAGACTGACTAAGCGAAACTAAACTCGACCAATCAGCTTCGGGTTTCGCCTTCGCCTTGGTTTCTGATTTCCCGCGTTTTCATTGTGGTTTTTGGCCTTATTGTCACTTCGCTTGGCCGATTTTTTCCTTACTTCGCTCGATTTCTTGGGGTTCTTCTGCTCAGCGATGCTAGTTCCAGACCGCCTCCGACCAAGACCGGAATTGGACCGGTTATTGGTTTTTTGCATCGACGGAGATAAAGACAACTTGCTAAGGGCCTCAGCTGGACGCGCTAGCATGGGATCAATTTTAGCAGCGTCTACCACCGGAATCTTTTGTTCAATCAACTTTTCTATATCTCTTAGCTGCTTAGCTTCATCCCGGCTGACCAGAGAGATAGCGGATCCGCCTGCTCCGGCTCGGCCGGTGCGCCCAATGCGGTGCACGTAGTCTTCTGCTACCTGAGGGAGATCAAAGTTAATCACAGTATCCAACTGATGAATATCAATACCACGAGCTGCGATATCTGTAGCGACAAGAACTTGCACCTTATCAAGCTTGAAGGCCTCCAATGCTTTAGTCCTTTGCGCTTGTGATTTATTCCCATGAATTGCAACCGCACCCACCCCATCCTTTGCTAGTTTCTTTACGAGGTTATTTGCTCCATGCTTAGTTCGACTGAACACTAAAGTTTGATTAGTGTTGGAGCGGAGCATCAAACTTAGAAGAGCAGGCTTCTCAACCTTCTCTACTAAATAAAGAGTTTGCGAAATAATCTCTACGGTGGAGTTACGCGGCGCAACATCAATCTCAACTGGGTTATTGCATAGAGTCTTAGCGAGCGCGCGAATTTCATTCGAGAAGGTAGCGGAGAACAACAAGTTTTGGCGTCGTTTGGGCAACATCGCAAGCACCTTACGGATATCACGAATAAATCCCATATCCAACATACGGTCAGCCTCATCAAGTATCAAGACCTCAAGATCTCCAAAAACAACAACGCCTTGCTGTTTTAGATCCAACAACCGGCCAGGCGTAGCAACCAAAATATCTGTTCCGTGGCCTAAAGCTTTCTTTTGTGGATTTATATTTACCCCTCCAAAAACCACATTTGTCCGCAAGTTCTCATTAACTCCATAGACCTCTATGCTCTTCTGGATTTGAGCCGCCAACTCTCGAGTTGGTGTTAAAACAAGCGCGCGTATTGAGTAACGCTTTGTGTTTCGCCTTCCGCTAAGTAACTGCAAAACGGGCAATGTAAACCCAGCAGTCTTGCCCGTCCCAGTCTGTGCTGCCGCCATCACATCGCGGCCGGCAAGAATTTCTGGGATCGCGCGCTGCTGAATGGGAGTTGCCTCGGTGTAACCTGTTTTTTCAACGGCCCGCAAGAGTGATTTAGAGAGGCCTAGATTAAAAAACGTCATAAATTTTCTTCTTTAGGTAATGCAAAAAATAGAACGTCTTTGCCAAGCTTCCGGCTAAGCGCGTTCTTAATAAAATTAGAATAGCAAATTGTGTGCTTTGTACTGGCAATGAAGAACGGATATCCAACCGATAATTGTTAGGATGATCAGAGCCAAGCCAATAATAATAATTAGATAAGCTCTGTTAACATCACATCGCAACCTTCCGCCGAGAGCAAAAACTTTTTTGCTGAGGTCTCGAAAATCATAAAGGACAGTCTCAAACGTGCCGGCACATTAACACAATCACAGCGCAAAGAAAGCGATATTTCGTTAAATCCAGACGACGAAGGGGAGCTCTTAGCTTGATTTCTATCTATTCGCTTTTATTAACACCATGCCAGCGCTGCACAAGCCCCGGATCTAAATCAAAAAGATCGAGTATCCGGCCCACGTGATGATTAACTAAGTCATCCACAGTTTTCGGCAAAATGTAGTGGGCTGGCATTGGTGGTGCCATCACAGCGCCCAGCTGACACGCCTTCATCATCAGCTCACAATGCCCAACATGTAGGGGGGTCTCTCGAGGCACCAACACTAGCCTGCGACACTCTTTAAGCACAACGTCGGCAGCTCGCACAATGAGCGAATCAGAGTAAGAGTGTGCGATAGCCGAAAGAGTCTTAATCGCGCAGGGCGCTACGACCATGCCGTCCGTTTTAAAAGAACCGCTCGCAATGCTGGCTCCGATGTCTTTGTTGGAATACGAATAATCAGCCAAAGAAATAACATCCTGTGTCTCCAAGTCCGTCTCAACCGCAATGTTGAGTTTTGCCGCATCAGACATCACCAAATGCGTCTCAACTTCCGCCACGCCTCGCAGAACCTCAAGCAAGCGAACCCCATAAATTACCCCACTCGCACCAGACATTCCTACAATGATCTTCACTCTCGACTCCCCGTAAGTAACAACGGATTTAATAGCTATCATCTAATGTGCCCATAATCTTGACTCATCAACGCTATCAAGGCAAGGGAGCACATTGCGGGTAAAAGTCCCAACGGTTAACATAAGGTCGCTAGAAATTTTTATGACCCCTTCGCAATTTTTTATGAACACTAGGAAGACAGCCACCATGAGTAAAAAAAAGCCAAATCTTTTCTATGCACAATCGGGTGGCGTCACAGCAGTTATCAACGCAAGTGCTTGCGGTGTGATCGAGACTGCTCGAGAGCATCGCAGCGAAATCGGCAAAGTGTATGCGGGACTTAATGGAATCGTAGGAGCGCTGAATGAAGAGTTAATTGATACCAGTAAGGAGTCAGCAAAGACAATCGCATCACTGCGCTCGACCCCGTCTGGAGCTTTTGGTTCCTGTCGTTACAAGCTAAAGTCCTATGCCGAAAATTCTAAGGAATATGACAGACTAATGGATGTTTTTCGAGCTCACAACATCCGATACTTTCTTTATAACGGTGGAGGTGACTCACAAGACACCGCAAACAAAGTCTCACAAATCAGTCTTGAAAAGGGATTTCCTATAAGCTGTATCGGCGTGCCAAAGACCGTTGATAATGACTTGCCGATTACTGACAACTGTCCTGGGTTTGGCTCAGTGGCTAAATATGTAGCCGTATCAATTCGAGAGGCTGGGTTAGACGTTGCTTCAATGTGTGCAAGCTCAACCAAAGTTTTCGTAATGGAAGTAATGGGACGTCATGCAGGCTGGATCGCTGGAGCAGCTGGATTAGCGGGAGAGGACATAGGAGAAGCGCCTCACATTATTCTATTTCCCGAAATCCCGTTTGAAAGAAATAGGTTTTTAAAAAAAGTACAGAGCTGCGTAAAGAAGTTCGGGTACTGCGCAATCGTTGTATCAGAGGGAGTAAGGGAAACATCTGGCAAGTTCCTTGCTGATGCGGGCGGTAAAGATGCTTTCGGGCACGTTCAATTAGGTGGAGTAGCACCGCTTATCGCTGAAATAATTAAACAAAATCTAGGTTACAAGCATCACTGGGCAGTTGCGGACTATTTACAACGCTCGGCTCGGCATATTGCGTCGAAAACTGATGTGGAGCAAGCCTACGCGGTTGGAAAGGCAGCTGTTGATTTTGCTCTGGCTGGTAAAACAGCGATAATGCCTACAATCGTTCGTCGTCAGAGTCGACGCTATAGTTGGCATATCGGCGAGGCAAAGCTTAGCGATGTCGCGAACGTTGAGAAAATGATGCCGAGAAAGTACATAAGCCGAGACGGTTTCGGTATTACTCAGGCTGCACGAGAATATCTTTCGCCTCTTATTCAAGGTGAGGACTACCCTGTTTACAAAAATGGGATACCCCAGTACGCTAAACTTAAGAAGATTTTAGAGAAAAAGCAACTCAAGGCATGGCGACCAAAACCAACATAATGAATTAGGATTAAGATTCCTGAATTTATGCGAGTTAGTCGCAATCAGTAATCGATTAGCCCCTCCGTAAGTTCAATAGTCACTCCCGCAGGGTCAACAATAAGGGCTACTTTTAAGCCAATAGACGGTGCCTCTTTCAACGGCGCGAGAAAGACCACACCCTTGCTCTCTAATTCCCGACAAAACGCCTCCAAGTCAGCGACCTCAAAACCAATTCGATCTATTGCCGTTCCTCGAGTTGGTAATCTCTCGTCAGAAGAATTCGCAAAACTCAGGTTCATCCCGGGAACATTCGTAGTTGTCTCTATATTCCCGCGGGGGCGGACATCCAGTGAAAAAATCTCGGTGTACCATTCGAGCAACTCTTTATACTGATCAGTATAAAAATGCACGTGATACCCTACTATATCTGCATGAAGCGCTTGATCTTCTTGTAGCTCGACATAGGCACCGTCTGGCATCGTGACGTAGGCGTTCTTCTGTCCTTCGGCACCAATGAATTCCGGCCCCACATCGTACCCAGCAGTTCGCCACTTGGCCAAAAAATCATCAATACTTCGAACCTTAAATCCAAAATGATCCATAACAGTGTCACGAGAGACCGCCGAGACCTCCTGCTCCGACAGTGTAATAATCATGTTTGGCATCTGAACGGTTGTGAGTGGACCCTTTTGAACCACCACACCATCAAAATGCTCAACCCAAAGACCCTTGTGAAGCTCAATGTCAGTGACGTTTAGGTGGACTAGACCGTATGTCAGTCCGGATTCGTTTGGAGTCGCAAGCTGAGCCTTTGAGGCCATGCTGAAGAAAATAATGAGAAAAACACAAAACTTATTGATGTAAGTTACCATACTCAAATTCCTTTTCGACAATTTATCGACGCCCCTCATTAACAACAATTGCGATAGACTGGTTACCAACATTTTTTAGCGTGTAAGCGAGGTCCCCGTTTTGCCAAACCCAATCTCCTACCCGGTCCAATTCTTCTTTAACACCATCTTCCCTCGAAATATGCACAACTCCTGGAGTAACCTGAGCAAGAAAACCTGGCATACTATGCCGAACCAAAGGTGACGACTGCCCTGGCTCTAGCTCAACGCGATAAGAGCGAAACCACTGATTTTCCAACAGAGGAGCTCCGTTCATGCCCTCCGGTCTATCAATAGTTCCAGGCTTCCCTTGTCCTCCATTAACAAATGCCAGAATACGCAGTAAACCGGGCCCGCTGTTGTTAATTTTGTGAACAAAAGCTTGAGAAGCATAATCGGTAATAGCACTCACATCTCCGTTCTGAGGTCCTCTCGCAGAGCTAATTCGGGTAAGTAAAATTGCTTGGTCATGTAAATGCTCTAACGACTCATCGCCAGGATTAAGCTGAACATCTAATAGATACAGGCTTCCATCCTGAAAAACAGTTCGATGCCGAGGCTCGTCCAGAAGGTGCACCACTCTGTTCGTCGAGCTCATGCAGCCTACCACCGCAGTAAAAACAATCGAAAGCGCTACACTTTTAAACACCTTTGAAAAAACCATAAAGCCCTCCCTATCTTTTATTTCGATGAAAAACCCTCTCCTATACCACCTCAAAAGCCACTCACCCTAAATGCCCATACCTCAAAGAACGCTCAGGGCTCAGCAGGAAGGCTCTTAAAACTAGAATACGAAAAAAATACAAACTAAGAAAGTAAATCTATGGAGCGAGGCGTTCTATTACCCACTCATCTTTTGGGCGGCTGTAACGAAACCGATTATGAAGCCGATTAGCGCCGCCTTGCCAAAACTCGATCTCGGAAGGAATTACTCGATAACCACCCCAACGCTCAGGGAAAGGCACCTCACCGCCACTGCAAGCAGACTCATAATCCCGATATCTTTGTTCTAATTCTTCCCGCGAGGAGATTACTCGGCTCTGTGGAGATACAGCAGCGGCTAGCTGGCTCCCCCGTGGGCGGCTATGGAAATATTTTTTAGACTCCTCTGAGGCCAACTTTTCTACAACACCCACAATTCTCACTTGCCGTTCAATCGCGTGCCAGGGAAAGTGAAGACATATGTTTGGGTTAAACTCCAAATCACCCCCCTTCTTACTTTCGTAATCCGTATAAAACACGAAGCCAAGCGCATCAACATTTTTTAAAAGAACAATTCGTTGGCTTGGCTTTCCATCCGGCGCAACTGTCGCAACAGTCATCGCAGGCGGGTCAACGACCTCTGACTTAAAAGCTTGCGCAAGCCAACACTCAAATTGTTCGATTGGGTCTGCATGCAAATCTGAGCGCCTTAACTCACCTTCCAGGTATTCACGCCTGTCGTCATGCAAATCCATATATAATTCCTTTACCTAAAATCGCGGCCACATTAATCGATCAATTTTCCGTATTCCCAATTTTGCTGCCGAATCGTACCGGTCGCGTAGTAAAAAATCCCTTTGCCATGTTTCTTATTGGCAAAAAAACCACCGACAAATTTTTGCCCGTCTGGCCAACGATAGGTCCCTTGCCCGTGATAAGAATCATTAACAAAATCGCCGGTATAATTTTCAGTATTCTCTCGCAACCAAAATTCCGAGTTCTGATTTTCAAACCAACTTGGCATGTTGATAAAGTACGATCCCTGACCTTCCCGCTTATTGTATGCCCACTGCCCGATATAAAGTTTCCCGTTCCCGTTCCAATGAGTTCCTCGGCCATTTCTGCTACCTTGATCCCAGTTACCGACGTAAATTTCTTTCTCGGTCGATGAAATCGGTATCTCTAGTCGCCCCTGACCATGAAAAACACCCTCTCGAAAATGTCCTGAGTAAAACCCTTTTCCAAACGATGTTCCAAGCTCAAGGCGTCCGCGTCCATCGATGCAATCGCCATACACACACTTTTTGCTCGTTACTTCGTCAAGCGATTGCGCGGAGACATTAATCGCGATCAGTGCGAAGGGGACACAAATAAAATTTAAAATCAGTAAATGCATCCGTTTTCCTCAGCTTATCCGTCTAAGCAGAATAAGAGGGCTCACTCGGACAACTTCTTTTGTAGAATTTAGTCCTAGCACGCCGATAATCAACATTCCGAACACAGGCCCGGCAATCCAAACCCAGTAATGCCAATCAAAACCCTGGTTGAAAACTCTCTCCTGAAGATAAAATAAGCTGGCTTCCGCACCAACGGTTGCGATAAATCCTGCCAAAACTCCTATCGTAGCAAATTCTATTATTAGACTTGACAAGATTAGTCGGCGACCAGCACCCAATGTCCGTAAAATAGCATTTTCATAAAAGCGCTCATCTAAAGTTGCGTTCACACACGCCAACAAAACGAGAGCTCCGCTAACCAACACTAAAACAAATATTAGCTCTATCGCCGAAGTCACTTGGGCAATGATAGTTTGAACTTGTTCTATTAAACCATCTATTTCAATCACCACCATTGTAGGAAACTGACGAACCAAGTCGTTAAGTAGTACCTTCTGTTCTCTCTCCATGAGTGCCGTCGAGAGAAAGGTTGCACCAAGGTCATCGATAGTTCCTGGCGAGAAAATTATATAAAAATTGGGTTGCATATTATCCCATTGAACACTCCTAAAGCTGCTTACCTCTGCGCTCACCTGCTGACCCAGAACCTCGAACTCCAAGCTATCACCGATTTCCAAACCCAACCATCCCGCATATTCCTCTTCAATGGACACATACCCCGGGCTTGCAGACTCACCCCACCACTCTCCATCTATAATCCGATTATCAGGCGGAACTTCAGCTGCCCACGTAACTTGCCTCCGACTCAACCTTCCCCTCACTTCTTCACCCTCTGCTTCGACTTCACTCCCGAGCTGAGGAGAGTCCTCTTCAATTTCTTCAGGCTCCGCCCCGCCAGCGAGCGTTTTACGCTCCCCTCTCTCTCCCATTTCTCCTTGAGGTTCAGGATCATTGCCATTCACTCGTTCCACTCGCGCACTAATCAGCGGATAAAACTCGTTACCCCTGATTCCATTCTCATCAAAAAACTCTTCAATACCCTCGATTTGTGATTTCGATATATTCATCATAAAGTGGTTCGGGGTATCCTCTGGCAGCTGAGCCTGCCAGTCAGTAATTAAATCTGTTCTCAGTAGAGACAGAATCAATAGAGACATAATGGTGATCGCAAAAACCATTATCTGCAAAACATTTTGTTTCCTCCTTCTTCTAGCAGCACTCATGGCGAGTTTCCATGAATTTCCTGCCTTCATCCCAACAGAACTGGTGCTCTTGAGCAGAGCGTAAGACAAACCCGAAAGCAAGGCTGCGATGGCTGCTACAGCGGCTAAGAGAATAAAGGTTATGACTAAATCGTTGCTGTACCACAAAACCAACAAGACGCTGCCACCCAGACCAAAAACATATGGCATTCGATCGCTGATTTTCTGCGGTGAAATATCTTTACGTAAAACCCTCAGCGGCGGTGTTTCTTGTAGAGCTAACAATGGTGGTAAGGCAAACGAAAGCAAGCAAACAACCGCTGTTAACGCGCCAACGATATAAGGCCGAACCCCAGCGGAAGGCAGATCAACAGTTAGAACCGTTTGAAGAAGCTCAAGGATTCCGGCATGAGCGAGCCAACCTAAAATGCTACCAAAGGCGATGGAGGCAAAAACCAACACCAGCTGGATGATCAGATAAATTAAACCAATTTGATTGGAGGTGCATCCAAGCGTCTTCAATATTGCAACATAGTCATAATGACGCTCACTGTATCGCTTGGCAGTCAGCGCGATAGCTATACCGGCAAGCAAGACAGCAAAAAGCGAACCCAACATTAAAAATGATTCCGCTCGGCTGAGCGCCTCACTTACCTCAGCACTCTCGTCACGCACATCCCGCAACCGATATTCACTGTTAAACTCTTGATCGATCCAGAGAGAGAAATCATCCAATATCTCTGGCACGGCATTTGCGAAAAGGAAACGATAAGTCACCCGGCTGCCGAGCTGAACTACGTTGGTTGCTGCCACATCATCCATGTGCAGCATCACTCTCGGACCAGCATTATCTAACATTCCACCACTGGATCGATCAGGTTCTGTAATAATTATCTTTGAAACTCGAAGTGTTGATTCCCCTATATAGATCATGTCTCCTATCTGTAATTCCAGTGCCGGGAAAGCTCGGGATTCAAGCCATGCCTCACCGGGACTGGGGCCGCTTGCTATGGGAGTGCCTCGCACAAACGGTGCTTCGGCAATAATCACTTCTCCCCGCAAAGGGTAAGCATCACTAACCGCTTTGGCTGAAACCAGCATATTACTGGAATCCGAGAAAGCCATTGAAGTGAAGGATAAAGTTTCTGCGGTTTGGAACCCAAGTGTCTTAGCTTCGATTAAGATTTCTTCAGGCAGCGGCCGGCTACTGCGGAGCATTCTGTCAGCAGCAAGCATATTCGCCGACTCAAGCACCAGAGCTTTCTCTAACCGATCAGTAAAAAGGGCTATCCCCGTTACAGAGGTTACTGCCATTACCAAAGCAAGAGATAAAAGCTTCAGCTCTCCTCCTCGCCAGTCTCTCCAAAGCAAACGCGCGGCTAGAATGAGAAGCGACCGGAAAGATCGCCGCCCACTCAGGTCAAGTTCTATTGATCTGGTCATTATCGGACGCACTTTTTTTCGTCTTCATGAGAAATTTTTTCGTCACTCGATACAACCCCAGAGACCAACCTCACAATTCTCCCACAACGTTGAGCCAATCTATCTTCATGCGTAACGAGAACTAACGTTGTCGCAAATTCTTTGTTCAAATCAAACAATAGCTCAACAATCTTCGCTCCCGTTGCGGTGTCGAGATTTCCTGTCGGCTCATCAGCAAAAAGTATCTTTGCTTCGGTCGCAAAAGCACGCCCAATAGCAACTCGCTGCTGCTCCCCTCCCGAGAGCTGATTCGGATAATGATGCACGCGCTCCGCCAAACCTACCCTATCTAGCAATTCCAACGCCTTTTCTCTTGCTGATTTCTCGCCCTTAAGTTCAATAGGCAGCATCACATTTTCAAGTGCCGTTAGGCTCGGTAATAGTTGAAAAGATTGAAAAACAAAACCAACTAACTGCCCACGAAGAATCGCTCTTGCTTCTTCATCCATCGAAGCCAAGCTGTGGCCGGAAAGAAAAACATCACCTGAACTCGCTGCGTCGAGCCCGGCCATAAGGCCTAACAATGTTGATTTCCCTGATCCGGACGCACCAACAATAGCAACCGTATCTGCAGCATCAATCTCAAGGTCTACATCTCTGAGAATTTCTAAAACGCCCTCCGTCGTCGGGACGCTCTTGCAGAGTTTCTCTACTCGGATCATGGACTGCGACATTATTTTTTCCTGTGGAGTTCGAAATACTTTGAACGCATACAATTTTTGAAAATAAGATTGTCTAGTATTGAGAAAAATACAGCAACTCTGGATTCGAGGAATCGAGGAATTAAAATAAAAAAGTCGATTTCAGAATAGCTCTTAACGTCCAATTATACGAGATATTTAAAAACAACCTGCGATTCACTACAATATAGATTAAAATTGCTAATACGAGGGTATGAAGCATTTAGTTTCTACTATCCGGACTGCGAGGCCC
>MDTC01278321.1_pt1 | contig 53865 bp, 85 predicted proteins | sample 811181 | NCBI WGS metagenome assembly MDTC01 (sample SAMN05326644, study PRJNA326480) | marine metagenome | isolation source: seawater | place: Pacific Ocean: North | collected 2011 | reverse complement strand
GACCATAAGACAAGTGAGGGGACACAAGACACGAAAGCTCATACATCATTCGGCAAATGGCAATCGACAAGAACGTTGTCTTCCCATAGCCGATACTCCCTGTTAGCACCACTTCCCTGTAGCCAGGCGTTGAAAACAGCTCAATCAAGTCCTCTTTGATTTTTGGATACAGGGTCGCCGTGGACTTGCCCATATAATACTCGCTCTCAATGAACTCACGCATTGAGACCACTGGGCGCTTATACCTGCTGGAATTGATAACCTCAAGGATGTCCGTTGACCCACCCTCAACCTCGCGCATCAACGCTGAAAGCAGATCCCTTTCCTCTGGCGTTAAGGATTCGATCTCTTTGGTGATAATCCCTAGCTGCTCATCCCGTGTTCTGATTGACTTACTTCGACCGTCTCTCACCCTGATCATTAGACGTCCACCACCTCATCCGCCTTGGATGCAAGCATCAACTGTTTTGCAATCGCCAGGACTTTGCCTCTTGATTGCGGGCTACTGATCGCGCTGTATACAGAATCACCATGGTTTTCCTTTACGGACAAAAGCACCTCTGGCCTTACCGTTACAGTGCCAAGATCCCTGCCGCCGTCCAAACCAAGATCCATTTTGATAGCATGAGACTGGCGGAGCAGGCTGGCGGCAAGGTTGATCTCTTGCCCCAACGTCTTCACAAGGCCGCGAATCTCAGCCTCTTGCTCAACGCCTTCACTTACCCTGTCCATCTGGATTCTGTAGAGTTTGCTAACCTCTTTCAGTTCATCTATGGACTTTTCAACTTCTTTCAGTGCTTTTTCTTGAACTTGGCCGCGCACATCTGGCTTGATGCCGCGCTTCATGGGTGGCAACGCCTTTCTATATCGGCCAACCATGGTCGCAAGGCTTCTGGGCTTAACATCCTTGCATTTGCCCTTCTCGTCTTGAAGCCAAGTTGCAATCGCATGGTTGGTGTATCCATACGATATCTTAGCCTCGAACTCATCAAAACAACTTAACCCCGTAAACCGAGAAAATCTCTTAACCCGCGAACCCCTCAAACCCTGGACCCGCTTTGCTTTCTCTTTTGCGCTGACCATAAATCACCTGCAACCAATTGCAACCACAGTCACAAAAGTAACAACTGACTAACCCGCTGGTCAACACCCCACTCATAAAACCCCTTTCCGGCTACCTTTCACCCCTCTGCACACGATTCACCACCCAGCGCCCCACAAGATCGCTCTTGAACTTCTGAATCGCCATCGGCGTTAATACAGCTTCAAGCGAGGTTTCGAGCTTGCCAAGCTTGGCCTGCAAGGCAACGGCCCCTTCCCCCACTGGCAAACCGTCACCAGCATCATCATACAGCGCACAAATCGCTGTCCTGTATTCAGCGCATATCTTTTCAACGGTCGTCTTCACTCTACCCTCCCATCATTAAGTCTCCTACCCGCATAAACATGCGCGAGGATGACAGACCCACAGTTAACACCCTTGCGAACACTTGCGCGACTCACGGAGAAGTAAAAAACCTCTTGCCCTGCAACCGAGTCAAGCACCCTTGCTTGGCGCACATTTCGGGATTGGCATATTTAAAAAACGCAGGCGACTGCTCTACAACGCTGCGCAGTCTCCGAAGAAGAATAATGGAAGGCTGATTCCACACGCTAAAACCCGGATATGGCTTCTGAACTAGCTCCTGCCAGCAATCCAAGCAGATTTTATGCCCCTTGCCCCATACCTCTACCACACCCTGGCCCCCGTCAAGCTCCGCAACCGCCTTTAGAGCGTAATCCGATGCGTAGGCCCACACTGTGTCTAGGTCTGAGTATTCGAGCCGCTCTAGTTCAAACAGCGTTGCCAACACCAAACTCCAGTCGGTCGGATCCTCTCGGAGTGTGGCAATAAGCTGAGCAACGTGTCCCTCTTGGATTTTAGTTGTGTTCATTTCTTCGCCTCGGATCTCTCACGACACCTGTGGCAAAGGAGATTACCCCAACTGCACTCCCGTAAGTAGCTACGGATGCCGTGACCCGAGAACCTATCACCGCATTGATCACAATCTGCGTATCGAGCTCTCTTCATTCTATTGCCTCCAAGGTGCCAGTTTACTAAATATCTTCATATCTTCACCCTCTCAAGAACTCAGGCATCTCGATATCCTCCTCGGTCGGTATTGGTCCTGTGTAGGCTGGAAGTTGCTTTCTATGCCGTGCTCGGACTTTCGCCATTGCCCCTGTGGTGATTGCTAGGTACTCGTCGAGTACGATCTGCTTGATATCTGGAGGCATTCGACTATCGTGAATCAGTGAGTTGACCATCTGGCGGAAACGGTCGATGTGTGGCTTTGCGCTGGAGCTCATATCTGATCCTCATCTTTTGGCCTTCCATACCTTAACACCGGCATGAACCCGATGCTTGAACCCCTTCCAATCAAAATCCCCCCGCCAATATGATCACGGGGATCACCCTTCTTCCTGCCCCTGAACACCTCACCACACGCTTCAAACCCATACAAGCCAATAGGCAAAGCCACCTTGCGTCCCGCAAAACCTTTATTCAGTTTTTCTTTAATGTTTATCAATGTTTCCCAACTAAACGTCAAACCTATCGCGTGAAGCAAATAAGAACGGATGAAGATCACAACAAACACCCCACGCGATAGGTTTGAACTCTTTACCTTTCGGTAATTTTTTTAAAAGCCCTCTAACCCACCTGACCTCAGCCTTTATCAATTCTCCTCAAAATCCGGAGCATCCTCCTCATCGACATCCTCAGAAAGTTCATCGAGAACGCTCTCCCCATAAGGAAATGTATCTCTTGCTGGATCCCACGCCAGAAGCCTCAATCCTGTGGCCTCCTCAACCTTCTGGAGATAGCTTGAAAGGTTGCTCACGCCGTTGGTGGACGCGAGAAACTCCGTACAAATAAGATCTAGCGCATGACCTGGCTTTGTTGTGTTCGCCGCTGCTTTTGCAGACTCAATTGCCATGTCTACATTCGCCTTCTGAACATCAAACAGCATGAACGAAACTTTCTTAGCCTTCTCCCCTTCTACGGCAGGGGCATCTGCACTAGGGCCGCCGTCAACAGATGCTGCATCGTCCTTGATCTTCTGCTTGTGACTCTTGATAAGTGAATCTATCTCTTTGAAGCTCTTGCCCGCAAGCCTCCTCTTCCAAGAGGCCGCGTTCTCGTCTGTAACAATACCAACTAGCTCTTTTGCCTTGGTCCAACCAAGCTCACTTACCCACGCTTGGACGCTAGGCTTCATTTTGCCAAACCAATCTTGGATGCTCACAAGGTATCGCGCTCTCCTATACTGGAAGTCAAGATCGGTCTCAATCCAATCCTGAAAGCTCTCAAACCCCCAACTCTGGTAGTATGATTGAGCATAAACATCGTGGAGCGCCACGGACAGATCCCAATAAGACTTGTCTGCCGCCCTACGAAGATCCTTGACGCGATCCCTTATTTCTCCAAGACCCACCTCAACAACTTCCAAATCTGCACTCATAACAACCTCCCGCTCAACTTCCCAGTTATTCCCAAACTGGTTAGCCTTAGATGTTCTGCGACGACATAGGCATCGCCTTCATCGTCAGTTTTAAACACAAAACCTTCGTTTGTCAATATGATTTTAACTTTTGCCTTTGACAGACCGCCGTTACCCAAAACCTTTCGTCTTGCTGTAGTCACCGGAACGATCACAGGCTCAATCTTTAGCTTAGTCCAAAGAAGGTACTTGACCACACCATGGAGCTCGCCAAGGTCGTTCTGCGCACCCCTTGCCCTAAAGGCATAACCTTCCATCACAACATCCCTGCAATCAATTGCAGACAAGCGGCTCACAATCGACGCGCCTATGTACGCCAGACGCTCAACCTTTTCTCTCACAGGGTCTGCGCGCTTGAGCTTATACCCAACGGCAAAGCTATCCAACACGACACCTGACGAAGAAACAAAACAAACGCCTGTGCTCCTCAATGAGAGATCTAGCCCGCAAAACACTCTGCCTTCATGGGGCAATGCTTGGCCCTCCGCGCACTCTTGATCCGACATCCCGACAACCTCTCCACTGGATACTCACCGCCATCCACAACCTCAATCACGGACTTAATCAAAGACTTGACAGACTCGATTCTATCATCGTCCCGCTCAACCACATGTTCGCACATCAACTCCTTGAACAACTTGCCACGATCATGAGTCTTATTGACGTACAGAATCCTTGCGCGCTTCAACCCACTCAACCACATGTACGCCTGTACCTGAATCACATGACCATCCTTTGGCCTGCCGCCAAGCCAAGGATTAACTCTGTCAAACCCACGATCATTGATTGTCTTGATCTCAAGAATCTCTGGAGCCTCGTTTGGCCAGCATAACACGCCATCGCAATGGCCCGTTATTCTGTACTCAAGGTTTGAAAACGCCAACTCCACGTACTCGTGGACGCCTTCAGGCTGTGGGATCCACCTGTGAGGCAACGAAGAGCCTCCACTCAGCGTCTCGCCGCGATGAACCACCCCTGTTAGCTTATCACGCCACCAGCCTTGAAACACGCCCTCTGGAAGGTTTCTCAGATGATTCTCCTGAAGCTCCCTATGCGTCGCCGTCCCATGGGTTAACACCCAACCAAGCTCTGCGTCGCCAGACAAAGCAAGCCCTTTCTCCAAAAACATCGCCAATCCATACATTCTCGCGCACATTTTCGGCAACGAAGAACACCGCAACCATGAGCCCTTTCTTGGCGGACCCGCACCACCTTTATCTGGCCTTACCTTGTACGACTCCTCTAGCCTGTCAACCAGACTGTAGCCACCCCTAGACTTCCGCCTATCCAACAAGTTACCTAACACCTTCCACAGCCCCCTCATACAATTTTACCACCGTGAACTGAATCCTGTGGCATTTCGTGCTTGGATCGCTGTCACCGTACAGCTTCCGGAAGTGATTGTACCACGCACCTCCGTTGGTAAACCCCTCCATTTTGGCCAACCTATCATCATGCTTTCGCTCTCCGACGCTGCCTGGCCTAATTGAACGAATCTGAACAATAGCGTATGGCACCTGATTATGACTCATTGGCTCATCATAAGCGAGCACCAGATTCTGACCTGGCTTGTATGGGCAACCCTTCCTCAAGACCCTTGTCACACCGTCACTCTTGCCTGCAAGAATCCTTTTCGTCTCAATCATTGTGGTCATTGTTGGCATCTCACTCCTCCTTGCTTGTTAGCCGCTTAAATACTGACATAGGCACTGCCACCCAGTCTTGTTCCATCATAGGATCGTCACAGCCTTTAATTTGAAAAGCCAATGCTGGCTCAAGACCTGCTGCAAGCGCCTCCCTGCTAATCTTAGCAAGCCAACTTCCCTTAACCGACATTGAGGCATGTTTGGTTTGCTTGCACTCCACTAGAAAGCTCTCAAGGTCATGAGACTTGTTGCTTGCCTGCTTGACGTCACCCTTGGCATACACAGACGACCCTGACCCACGCTGACGCTTCCCACTTATGGACTTGGCAACCCTGTTCTCTTGGCTTGTGGGATCGCCCTCATATTCGCTCATCCATTTGGGCTTAAATCTTGGCACAATTTCGCCCCCCAATCATCCTCTTTACCAAGTCTGCTTTTGTGTCCCTCAAAAGCACCTTGTCCCTGCTAAGCCTAAGCAAAAGTGCTTTCTTAGTTTTGAACTTTTGCTTCCGAAACCGCCAATCTGTTGCCGAATTTTTGGCAATAATCCCGTACTTCTCACAAAGCGAGACCACCATCGGAAACTCGTCTATGCTTCCGTCCTCAAGCCACATCACATAACTGCCTGTCCCTTTAGGGGGTGCTGTCTTGTTCTTTTCAACCTTGAAATTGATTCGCACCCGCTTAGCAATGTTGATATTTTTCTGCTTTCCTGGGAGCTCCGCAATCGCATCAACCTCATATTGGCTCGACCACAACTTAACCTCCACGGAAGCCGCAAAACGCTGACCCTTGCCGCCTGGCAACGTCGTTGGATCGCCAAACATCACGCCGATCTTTTGCCTCGTTTGATTGATCCAAACCTGAGTGATCCTTCGGCCATACTCTCGATAGATCGAGTTTACTGAAGACACCGACGTCCGGCAAAACTTGTTGACAAGCCTCGCTTGAAGACCTTGTTGCCATTTCTCTTTGGACTCCTGAATCTCGTCGCTTGGTGTCAATGCTGCAATCGAGTCAAGCAGGATCATATCTACACTGCCGGTTCTGAGTAAGGAGTCATATATGTCCATGGCCTCCTCAGCGCTGTCTGGGCGAACGTACACCACCAACCGCATGTCCAGCCCCAAAGTCCCAGACCAAACAGGATCTATGGAGCCCTCAGCGTCAACGATGGCCACCCTGTACTCCTCGAAGGAGTTGGTTTCATAGCCCTTCAGTCTCTCTTTGAAGAGAATCTTGCTCTCGCCTGGATACTGGACAGGCTTAAACAAGCCCTCTCCGTAACAAGAGCACTGACCATCAACATAAAACTCTTCCTCACCATCTTCGATCCTGGACTTGACCTCAGCCTCAATTGGCCTATAGCAGTTTGCGCACAGCTTTTGCGCTATCCCTGCTATCCTTGTCGCCGTCGTTGTCTTGCCAGAGCTCTGATCGCCATAAAAAATAGTTGGCTTACCGACTGGCAAGCCACCACCAAGGGCAACGTCCATCGCCATACAGCCCGTCGGTATACGGGTGCTTTTGACAATATTAGAGCCCATAGAAACGGTGCCCTTCCCGTACTTGCTCTTTGCCGCTGCTGCAAGCGCCTTCACGTTCCTAAAACGACTCATAACAAATCCACCCTTGCCTGCAATCGATTGCAGGCATCTTCTTGCGCCTTCAAAAGGACCGCTGCAAGCGACTGACCTTCAGCAACAAATCTCTCGACTGAGACATCAACCCTGTTCGACTCGTAACGACGCTTACCTCGAAGCGTTAAGCCATAATCAACCTTGACGCTGGCAGACATTGGCTCAACATAAGACACAGGAGCTGAATCTCTTGACTTATCTGAGATCTTGGCAATCTCACGCTCAAGATGCTCACTAATGAAATCACAAAGGGACTCGTGACTCTTCTCCTCAGAGTGTGAGGCATAATACGCCTTGATGGAGATGGTCACACGGGCGCTCTCATAGTTACCAAGACTTGCAACCCTCCCCACTGAAACACCAACCCCAACCCTTTCAGCCTCAACCTGAGACATGAAGTCAGAAGTCTCAACGCCACTTGCTTTTTTCGTCACTGTTTCGTTAATCATCTCAACCTCCACATTTGACCGCAACCTCAAGACTAACAGCACCGATAAAGTTTGTCAACAATGTATTTCAAAAGCAGATACCAAGGGCAGACCAGCCCTCCTCGACCTCTTTCCTAAAGGACATATCGCCCGTCTTTAGCCGACCCCTTTTCTGCAAAGCTGTTTTGATCACCTGAATTTGACCATCCGTGTAAAGTCTTGCTTTACACCGAACATCTTTGGTGCTTGTTCTTAAAGGAGTTTCAGGCAAGAGACCTTTTCTAATCCATGACCTCAAGGTTGCGGGAGACCTTTCAACCTTATTGGCCAAGTGCGCTAACGTCCAGCACCGACGTAAACTCCCACCCTCCTCAACTAGCACTGGTTTACGCGCCCTAGTCGTCTTTATATCCCCACTGGGCTTGCGCTCTCTGTAGCTCTTAGCGTGGTCCTTGCAGGCTTGCCTGTACACCACGTCCCTGGCGTACTTCTCACGCCTCTCCAGGTTTCTCTTTTCTTTGTTTTTCTCATACCATTCGTCATAATACTTGGCCATTTTACCCCCCTGATGGAGATCTTCACCCACCGAAAGGCTAGTCCGCAAAATGACGTTTGTCAAGGGTGCTATTTTGGGCCGACATACTTGTAGCCACCCTTCTCCCACCGGATTAAATCTGGCCTATCACGGCAAAGCCTAAAGATAGAGTCAAGTACAAGCATTAGGTCGTACTCCCCTGGCAGTGATGCCTCAACCTGCTTAGGGGAGGACGAACCTAGCTCCTTAACCTTAACCAGCACCCTCCGATCCTTCTTGCTCAGCCTGTCCAAGGCTACCCCCGTCAATCGCTTCGTCTACTGCTCTAAGCATACTCAGCCAAGCTTCGGCCTTACTCTCAGACTGTCCAAGCTTAAGGATTCGACAACCCCTTTCAGGCTCCATTTTCAGCTTGAATGACCAACTCTTGTCATCAGATGACCTCATAACCTCTGCCGCTGCCACAACCACTTTCCCTAGCTTCATAACTTTCTCCTGTACCATGTTAAAATCTCCGCTGCCTCTTCCACATCCCAGACCACTCTTACGCGCTCCATTGGATTCTTTGCCAAAGGGTTCAAGATTGTCGTGCATGTCTCACCATGACGATGCTCGTAAAACCCATGCTCTTGAGCGTACTTGTCAAAGAACTTGAAGCCTCGGACAATGATGGCATGTCTGGGCTTTCCATCACTGCCCTCCTCACTGTGATACACCCAAACATGAATGTGTCCAGAAATATATATGTCTCCCCATGGATCGAGCTTGGACGCCCTCAATGGCCCATGTGCGCGGTTCCAGATGCTCCTACCCTTGAAGTCATGCCGCGCCACAATCCTAATAGGATCACCCTTTGGAAACCTGAGCTCAATGCGCGCCGTTGAAGCTGTCAACACGGCAACATCTGCGTCTCTTGAAAGGAACTTTATGAGATGCTGACCTTGGTTCCAATTGTCGTGGTTGCCAAGCACCATGTAAATCCAAGGCACTGACTTAAACAACCATTCTGCAAGCCTCAGCGCCTCCTCTTCTGTCGTTGTTTGGTGCTTCCAAAGCTTCTCAAGCCTGCCAACCCAATTGTTTGTTGTGTCGCCAATATTTCCACCAAACATCCCTGGCGTTGAGGACACCGTTTTCACGTTTCTCAAAAGCTCTGGCCAGTTACAACCATCATCATCAATATGAGGATCGCCAAAATGGGTGATTGCAATTGGCCCGTCAATCTTGACGTCGACCGGCCTGATCGCCCTTGCCTGTTGACGGTCTGAAATTTTTTCAAATCTCTCACGACGACGACGAATTACCTCCTCAATTGGGGTTTGATCATCTGGCTCCTCATACTCAATCTCCTGCCCACTCTCCTCAGGCTTATCCCACCTTTGCACAGGAGGGAGCTCCTTTGGTGCCCTCATCTCCTTAACCGAGACAACTTTCGACATGGCCTCCTCAGCGAGCATTTTCTCTGCCCTTTTGCACCACCTTCTAGCTGTTGTGTCGGATGCGCCGATGGCTTTGCCGATTGCAACGTAGCTCATTCCGTTCTCGTGCATTTTCAGCGCTTTTAAATAACTCTCCTTCGGAACCAAAGACATAGCAGAAACCCCTTAAACAATAGCAAGAACTACCTCACGTTGCGCTTCCCAACTGGCGTAATTCTAGCTCTGGTGTACGTGCTGTATTTAGAGGCTGAAGAGCAAACAAAACGATCCTCCTCTATCACCTCAGCAAAGCCAAGAGCGACCAGAGCATCCAACGTGGCCCTATGGTAACCCATTCCGGTACCAAAGGTTGTCACGCCCCTCGAAAGCTCTTTCAGCGCTCTCTTTTGCGCTTTTGACAGGACAAACTTAACCACTTCCAACCCCAATGCTCGTGTACCATGCCAACCGCTTCATCCATTGAGCTACCGTAATCGGCAACCCCCCATCAACCACGTCAATCACGACTGGGGACGGCTTTCCTTCACAACTTCCAGACCTCCATGGGCAAAGCCTTTCGCATTTCTTCCTGCTTGGGAGACAATGCCGCCTCACCCTGCCAACCGCCTGTTCCACGTCGGACATTGGCGTTGCCAGAACGATCACATCAAGAGGCTGAACGTCTAACCCCTCCGCAACCATCTGGCGCGTTGCAAAGATAATCTGTGCGCTCTCAGCCTTCTTCAATGCCTCCTGACTTCTTGAGCGCTTCTTGTCTGTAACGTCATTCCTGAACCACTCACCAGTGTAGTAGTCTACCGTTGGCTTTTCGCCCTCACCCCAAAGCCCAATAACAGCATGAGAAATTACTCTAAGATGAGCAAGTCTATCACTCACAACCATCACTTTTCTGCCGCTTTTCGCCGCTCGAATGATTGCGTCTGCGATCATCTCGTTCCTGCCCTCGTCTTCGATCAGTTGGCTCACGATATCAACGTGGCCTGCGTCAGAAAGCGTCACAATCCTGCCACGCCTTGAAAAAGGGATGAACTGAAACAGACTACTTAAGCGCCTCACGGCTGGCACAAGGCCCATTGTCTTTGCCTTATATATCGTCTCGCCAATGTGCTGTTTAAATACGTCTTCTGCACCATCTCGACGCCTTGGCGTTGCTGTCAGACCCATTCGCCACCTCGCACTGAACCTTGGAATGACGTCTGCCCAAGTCTGAGCCCCTATCCTGTGGCACTCGTCAGAAATTACGAGACCAAAACCGCGATACGCGCTCCTGTATCTTCGCCCGTCCCTGTCTCGTGCAAGCGATTGCAGCATCCCAATGACAAAATCACACCCATCAACGTCCGCCTTGCCTTGCCTAATCTCACCAACCTTGGCACCTGGCAAAAACGCCTTGATCCTCTCCCTCCACTGAGTAAGAAAGAACTCCTTGTGCACCAGTATCAGCGTTCTTTGTTGGAGCAAATAGGCGATCTGAATGGCAACGTTGGTCTTCCCAAAGCCACAGCCCGCCTCAAGAATAAAGCCGCCATACTCGTTTGACTTGGTGTGCGCTATCACGGACTCAATGGCGTCCGCCTGCTCCCTGTATGGACCTTCAAATTTCATTAAGGACGACACCCGCTCCATGGCCGGAACGTCTGTCACCTCGACCTTGAGATCCTGGCCTGTTCCGTGCTTCGCATAAAACGCCCTTGGCAACCCTATCTTGCCGCCCTTCTCAGCGTAAAGTTTGATCGGTGAAGGCTTGTTGCTCTTGTACCCTTTAGGTTGGACTGTGAGCTTCTTTTTAATTTTTGCAAGCTTTGGTGCTGGTATCGTGTCACAATCGACCCAAACGCAACCCTCAACCACTGCCATTTCCCTACCCCCCATAAACCAAAAAAGGGAGAGAGTGTCCCAACCCTCTCCCTCTTTTGTGAGCCAAAGCCAGCCTGACACTCACAGCCAAACAACAGGCCCATCCACAAACTCTCTAACTCTCCTCTTCAGTGAAGCCTTAGATCCATAAAACCTAAGATCCCCACAAGGGGCGGAAACACACCAAGGCTCGCCCTTAGCCAACTTAATTGCTTCCCCTTGGCCGTTTTCAGTCTCAAAAACAAAAACCTGACGCTTTCCTTCTTTCACCTTTCACCTCACGCATAAAGGAACGCCTCCTGGAGAATCAGGAGGCGTTCACGCTGCCTCAGAAGCCTTAGAACGGCACGTCCCCAAGGTCATCAACGTCTGCCCTAGAATCAACCAGCGCCTCTTCTGCTGGGGCCTTAGACGCTCCCCCTACAATCCGCTGCAACTCTTCAGCCGTCTTTGGAACAAAATGCTCCGCGTAGTTGACTGGCTCAAGGTTGAGCTTGTCTGGATCTGCACCGAGGTCAATCAGGTAGTCCGTGTACTCACCTTCTTCAAGCTTGGCGACGAACTCAAACTCGTCGCCAATACTCGCAACTTTGGTTCCTGAGCGGTAGACGTCCCAGACTGTCCCTTGCAATCCGCCGCGCTTCGCGGCAAGGCGATGAAGTTTTTTCAGAATGCCAGGCTTGTCTCGCCCGCCACGCTTCGCCCCGTATAGCTTGCGACCGAACTGATAAGTCACCCCTTTGTCGTTGGTCCAGCCGTCCAAAGAGACGTTGCCGCCTTGCTCATACGTCACGTCACCCATGTCAACGATCGTGAAGTAGCCAGTAAAGCTGGGCCACAACTCTGCATCGCACAAGGGGCATGTGTCCGAAATGCCGTTCCGCTTCAGACACACCTCCTTGTCCTTGGACGACTTAGTAATCGCCCAAAGGTTGTGTTCATAGAAGCAGAATGGCTCTGCGTCTAGAAAAAGAATGCGCTTTGTAGCCTCAGCCGGCATCCAAAAACTTTTTGGCTTATAGACAACTGACTTTTTCTCAGGGAGAACGTTTTCAATGTCGTCCCAACCTTGCTTTCCAAAAGACATGCTATCTCCTAGTTACTTTGGGCCTTGTATTAGCCTTGCTCGCGCTGGCCCTTGCTGCCGAACTTGGCAAAGATGACAGTACCCCCACGAAGGGGGTTTGTCAATATGTTTTATGGGTAGATTAAGGGTAGATTGCGAAGTCTGAAGAGAAGCCAAACGCCTCTTTGATGACTTCCGAAATCGCCTTGTTCTTGGCTCTGGCCAGCTTGACGCCGTCCTTTTTGATTGCGCCAAATTTGGCGCTGAACATGGCGTTGAACCCCTCAACGTCGGCGTAAACGCCCTTTTCAATCAAAAGGGCGCGAGCCTTCACGAACTCAGGGCGAGCCTTTGCTCGCCAGGTATGCTTACACCTACCGTGGTAGGTGAAACCCTTACAGTTACAATAGACTTTGCCGCTCGGGTTGAGAACGACTTTGTATATTTTTGAGGATGAGTCGGACTTTATATCGAAAACTTGTGCAGGCATTTATACTCCCTCCTTTGAGAGTTGTTGTTGTGCCGAATCAGCCTTCGGCTGGCCTGCCCTTTCTCAAGGGCAAGGCAAATATATGATTGACGAACCCCCTTTGTCAATATGTTTTTTGAATTATTTTTTAGCTCGGATATGGCGGCGTCAAAGCGCCTTTGGCGGTATAGGGAGCTGGGAAAAAACCTCCGACCCCTCAAAAATATCGCCTGGATCTTGGCCCTCGTCAAGCTCAACAGCCTGCGTCTCAACGCCAAGCGCCTCAAGCATTGCGCCCGCCTTCGCGTTGAGCTTCCTCCCTGCCTCGTCACCGTCGCCCATCAGATACACCTTGCTCGCAACCGCTGCAATCAATTGCAGCTGCTCTGGATTGGGGTTGCTGCCTAATATTGCAACAGGATGCCTCACCCCCAACTCCCACAAATTGATCGCGTCCGTAGTACCCTCAGTAATAACCACTGGCTCACCCTTCACGCAGTGCTCAATGCCGTACACGTTTTGACTTCTCCAGCGTCCTGACCAGTGCTTGTATTTCATCAACGGGGTAAAGCATCTCGGACACAAGCCTGGCGTCCCTTCATCGAACTTGAGACCACACCTGTAGCACCATGGCTCTCCCCATGTGGACCTCGCTGTCCAACCCACGAGCTTCTTGTTGATATCCCTGACTGGAAACACCCAACGCCTCTCACGCTCGCTGTACCTCAACCCCCAATGGTCGCAAGCTTTAGCCGAAACCCTGCCGCGAACATACTCACTTGCATAGGCTGGCAACAGCCTCTTCAGCGCATCCTCTTTTGGTGGCTTGTACTCCGGCTTTCGACGGCGACTCTCCATGCCAGCACCATTGAGGGACGACTGAGACCCCACCAAAAAGCTCCGATCACACGACAACTCGCGACGACCAACGCTAACCGACCTTCCACCTGGGTTGTACTCTAAGCGCCTGACGTCCTCCTCAGCCTCCTGTGCTTTTCCTCCTAGCGGATCATATACGTACGAACACGCGAGCGTTGACGTCCTCCTTCCTCTCTTCATCCACTCCCACAGCAAACCTCTTGCCGTGCCTGAAGATCCACACGTAAAGCAGTGGTACGAAGAAAACCCTTGCCTACCCTTAAGGAGGGCAAACGATGGTGATTTGTCTGTGCCCCCCGAATGGAGCCACGGTGCTAAGGGGCAACTTGCAACGATCTTATCCGCCTGAACTCTTTTAACATCAGAACCAAGCTCCCTTAGAAAAGCCTGGGCCTCCACACTCTTCATGCTTTACCCACCTTGCTTAAGCACACCAACAATTGGTGCTTAACGGAGAACACTGACTCTGCACCAACACTTCCCTCCATAACCTCTGAAAACAAATCTTTAAAATCATCAGACTCTGCAACGCTTATGCCTGTGCTTTTGGGGTTGAAAATCCTTGCGATTCTCCAGCCATCTTTACAACCAGACCCTACCCATGCCAAATAACAACACTCCATCTGACCAAACCCAAGACCCTTCGGCAATAGCTGATCGCCATCGATCAGAACTTGCCAAGTGTTATGGCTGTCATCCCCGCACTCTACAAGGACGCCGTCAACGACGCACATTGACGTCACTGCGTCCATTACATCTGCGAAATCCCTATCATCACCACGCTCTGGGCTGTCCGAAACTTCGCCAAGCAATAGCCCCAACTGTAGAGACAACTTTCTTTTGGAACCCTTAGAAGGCATCATCAAACTCCTCGTCTTCAAAAGCGTCGGTTGATTGAATCTCGGAAAAGTCCATTGTCTCCCAATCCCAATTGAGTTTAATTGGTGTGCCGTCCCATTGGCCACGGCGTATTTTGCCAACATGGACCTGAAGTATGTTGTCTGCCTTCATGTCCTTGTCTTGCTCAAGAATAAAGACCGCGTGCGCGTCCCACAGCAGTTGATCCGTCAAGGCAATCGCCGAAGTGTCGTAGCCTGCACCTCCATACTTCTTGTCTTTGGTTGCTGCCCTTGAAAGCTGGTGAAAGCAAATGAACGGCTTGCTGTAGTGCTTGCTTGCTTGCCTTATCCAATCAACCGCTTTCTGCGTCCTTTCGGACTTGTTGCCGTTGAAGTCAAGCATGTAAATCGAATCTAACAGCACAATGTCGGGCTGATGCTGCTCTATGGCCTTGCTCATGCCTCTTGGCGAAAGATCACACGAAGAATCCATGACCATGTACGTGTCTGTGCTTGATAAGCTATCTGCACACTCTTGGAAGGTCTGAAGCTCAAACGCTGAAAGTTCGCCCTTGATGAACCGCTTACCTGACACCCCTGCCCTCAGAACAATGGCCCTTTCGGCAACCTCACTTGAAGACATTTCTGGACTGATAAACAGAACACGACTCCCCTCAAGGTGTGCGTGGTTCGCAATTAAAACAGCAGCCTGTGTTTTGCCTACGCCTGGACGAGCCACAAAGTAAGTTGCCGTCTTGTCCCAGAACCCCATTGTGATCTCAGTGATGCTCTCCCATGGCGAAGGAACTCCAACGTATCCATTCTGGACTCGTTGATACATATCAAGCACTTCACTGCCATAACTGAAGACACTTCTTGGCCTCTCCTTTTCCTCTTGGACCGGCGCATTCTCGGCCAACTGCCTGACCACCTCGTAAGCGCCTTCAGGGTCGTTCTGTCTAAGCTTGCGCTGCGCTGCCGTGGTCTGGTCTGCAATTGCTTTGAACAGTTGCTTCTTGGCCATTTCTGAAAGCACAAAAGAAGGGTCTGTCCCTTGGTCCTCAATGGTAAGATTAGGGAACATGTCTGCAATCAATTGCAGGGTGGGTGGTGTGCCGTGACTTTTCGCATGTTCTACGACAAAACGATACACTGGACGATTCGGATAGGCGCTAAAGTCTTCCTCAGACACTCGCCCGTCTGCACCCGCAATAAAGCCGTCATGATTGATTGCGTGCCAAATAAAAGCTTGCTCTAAATTCATCGCACCCCCAACGCCTGAAGCAACTTACTCTTGCACGCTTCGCGCCTGTCTGGGCCAACGATCTTGACTGGCACAATTGACTCCTTGAGGCTGTGCATCGTAGAGATTTTGAGCTCTCCCGCTAAACGCGGAGGATCGATGTTTGTGGTGATGAATGTCACCCTCTGATTTGAGGTTCTGTGCCGTATCAACTGATCAATGACTCTAGCACCAAAGCCTTTGCTGTCCTGAACACCTTTGCCAAGATCATCCAGAATCAGCACGTCAACTCTTTTGGCGCGATTCCACATCACCTCTTCCTCATCAAATGCTGCCCTGCTGATAAAAATGTCTTTTACCGCAGCGCATTCAACAAACAACACGGTGCAGCCGCGCCTTCTGAACTCTTTACCTATCCCAACCGCCAGCGCGGTCTTACCCCTTCCGTTTGGACCCCAAAGCAAAAGGCCCACGCCGCCCTTGATCATTGAATCCATCTTCTTGACGTACTCACAACCAATTTCCCATGGCATGGGCGGATTTGTGTGCTCACACCCTGCTGCTGACTTTGTAGCCTTGGCAACAGAAGCCTCCCAATGTCGCCTTGGGAAGCGACACCGCAACAGGTCCATCTCTGTCAGTTTTCGCCTCATCTCACCAACCCACGCTTGGGGCATTTTCTGCCGATTCGTCGCTGTGTTCGTCGCTATCTTTGGCTTTCTTTTTCTCGATATGCTTGGTTTGAACTTCTCCGAAGATCATCTCCCTCATACCATAGAAAAGATTGATGTTTGGGACACCCTTTAGCCTTCCCCTACTCCCCTCAACGTAACCATCCCAGTTCAAAACGAAATGCTCAACTGCCTCTTTGGTGAGATCTTCGCCATATGTGTTGAGTATTTTCTTTGCTAGTGTCTTTTGCTTGATGCTCCAATCAGGAATGATAAAGCCTTGTCCATATTTGGCTTTCAATTCCCCTTTCAACCAACCATAGACCGTGGTTGAGTTTGCTGGACGTTTTGGCCTTTCGGTGCCCTCGCTTGGATCAACCTGACGACGCTGGCGACCTGCCCGCCTTATCCTTACCTCCTCCCTTACCTCCAACGTCCTTTGGTTCGCTTTCTTTACTTTTTGCCTGAGTGCCAACAACCGCTTTTTACCGCTCACAACTTCCTCCTCCTCACCCCACCCTTTTTGTTTCCATGTTATCAGACCATACTGCTCGCTTCCCCACGATGACCATGACTTTTTGATAACCCTTGTGATCGCCTCCCTTGCAACCAATCCTGTACTTAACCTCTGACGTAAACAGCTTTGCTTCGGCGTCACTCATGGATAACACCACTTGCCTCCATGTTCTTACGTCCGTCACATAGCCAACCCCCTTTGGAGTCTTAACCTTCTCTCCAATTCTTAATTTTTGCCACTTCATACAACCACCCTAAGCCTAATGACACCATCCTCTCAGCGTCAACCGCAACCTCGAAACCGCCTGGGAACATCCAGCCTGGCGACTTTAACGTTTGCTCGCTAAAAACCCACGAATCCACCTCCATCAAGGCCCGCATGACAACATTCTTGCTAACCAAGACGCTCGCGTTCTTTGAGACCGCGTTCGCAAGCTCAAGCAATGCTTCAAGCCTTTCCACTGGATCAATGCCTTTGGTGTCTCTGTAGTCAATCTTGACCAATGCGCCAAAGATTTCAGCTTCGACCTCAAAGCCGCCAGTTGATTCACCGAGACTTTGAACGGTTGAATCCATGTCCAACATCAAAAGTGATTCAAGATCAATACCTTCCGTTTGCCGCGTCCTTCTCTCTCTCTGTGACGTAGCTGAGATCAACCTTAATTCCATGCTTTCCCCCAAAGGCTGCGAGTATCGTCCTGATCGAGCCAACCACTGTGCCCTTTCGGCCAATAACCTGCCCAACATCATCTGGATCCGTGTGAAGCTCTGCCAGGAGCCTGTAAGCCGCCGGTACAACGTTAATGTGAACCTTTGAGGGCTCATCCACAATTGACTCCACAACGCCCTTCAGCAAGCCCTTCAAGCCTTCCACAATGTCTTTGTTTACTTTCCCCATGCCTCTACCTCCGCATTAAGTCTCATCGAGCAACAAATAGCCCTTGGGGGAACCCCCAAGGGCTATTCTGACACTGCGGCTGACTTTAAGCAATCAGACTGCTTGGTGAAGGAGGGTGACAGCCCTGTCATAAAAAGCTTGACCGCTGCCGAAGAGTGTAGCCTCAAAGCGGCTACCGCCGCCGCGAACTGTACGGCTAAAGCTGTTGTACTCTGTCACAGCATTGTACGCCGCCCAACCTGTCCGGACGACGCCAGGAATGTTGTTACCAACCCCGCTATGGAAAAGGCCGGTTAACTCTTCGCGCGTGTTTTTCGCGCGTGTGTTATTAACACCTTCGGCTGGATCTGGAACCAGCTCATGAACAAAATCATTCCACTGATAAAGAAAACTGACATCTGCCAGCTTTTGGTGGAAGTCTTTAGCGTCCTCAAAAGCCTCTCGCGTCTTGACAAGAGCATTATTGGCGTCTTGGATACGCGCCTTCATGTTCTTCGTATGACGCACACTCAAGCCCGTCCTCCGGCCATTCCTAAGGGCCACCGCTGCTGTGTTTGCGCAAACAACTCGAACCTCAGTTGGAAGGATTCTGACCGCCCCTGATCCGTCGTGCGTGTTCCAAAGGAGCATGTACTGGTCTACGCGATCCCCCGCAACAACCTCATGACTCCCGATCTTGCCTAGAAGCCAGATGCGCTTGCCGCCTCGGAGGCTTCCCGCCGTGTGATAGCGCATGTCTCCATCTTGAACAAGGCTGTCCATGATGGAAAACGCCTCATAGTTCTGAAGAGGCTCGTACTTGGCCCCGACAACGCCCAAAACGGCCTCGTCAGTGTCACGAACGAGGCTGACGTGTGTTTCAATCTGCGTAACGTCCCAACCGTTTGCGGCTGGACTAAAAAGCGCTCGCTTGGAGACAGTCCAATCCAAACCGCTGGCCTCAATGGCCTGTGCGGAAAGGACGTCTTCATCCCCAACGTAGACCCCTTCGCCGTGCCACGGGGTCTGCTTCGCGTACATCATTGTTTCAACTGCTGCCACCATGTTCAACCTCCACTTTGGCCAGACCTTCTGGCCAATCTTCTGCAATCAATTGCAGGTTAATTTGCAAGGGTTTGCTCCCTTGAGGATGAATGTAGGCTAGGCAGTCTGGTTTGTCAACGTATTATTTTGAAAAAACTTTGGAAAGATCTTCGATGGAGTGAATATCGAGCTTGCCCGCCTTTATGGCCTCAAGGTTTTCAAGCAATCGCCTCTTTATGTAGCCCCTGAACGGAAACATCCAGTAGTACATGCCAGTCGTGAAATAGTCACAATAATGCTCAACAGAATCCTCGTTAAGAATGTACCCAAGCTGATGCTTGACCCAAAGGCTCGTGCTGTACCCCCTCAACTCCATCCAAGTCCTCCCAGGCGAGGGCCAAGGGAGAATAAACAAGAAGAACAAAAACAACCACGGGTCAAAGAAACCAAGCAACCCAAACACTGCAAAACCCTGAGGCAAAGCGTACATCAACCAGCACCTGAGATACCCCACGCGCTGAAAATCCTTCCAGTGCGTGTACTCATGGCACATCGTCGTCAATCGACTCACTTCTGTCCGGTGCGAAGTGCCCCAATAAAGCGTATTTGCTACAATGGTGCTAAACCTTGTCATGAAAAGATCACGACCAAGGCCAGGGATCAATGCAGCAAGGTAGCCCAAAAAGCTTGCAAACCCTGACTTGTTTTTGACAACCTGCTTAATGCCGCTGCTATCAAACAAAAGATTCATCCGCTCTATCTTCTCGTGAAGGTCAGATGAAACTAGCATAACACACCCCCCTTAAAGCCCTAGAAGGTCTCCGAGACCCATCCCCCTGATAAAGATTGGCGTCTGGGGCCCTACGTAAGAACCCAAAACATTGTAAGAGAAAAAATCATAAGCACACTCTTCACTCACCCCGTCCCGCTCCACTAAGATTTCGAGACAACGCTCTACACTGTAAGCCGCCACTGGCATGGCATAATCTTGACGATAAGCTACGCCAAGAAAAGCACCTTCAAAACCGTCGGCCAGCATTATGCCTGAGCTATTGCCTTCCAGAGCGTCTGTGTCAATCTTGCCCTTCACCCTCTACCCCCCTCCCTCTCCCTGCTCCGCTCCTCGCTGAATCCGTCGGGGTATCTCTCCTTGAGCTTGGAGATGTTGACCGCTGCCACGTGCGACAGGGAGACACCCAGCACACCAGCGAGCACCGCCAAGTACCACAGCACGTCACCAAGCTCTCTTACGACGCGATCAACGGCGAGATCGTGCCCGTGGTAGCAGTGCTTCTTGATCAGGTCAGCGACCTCACCAGACTCACCAGAGAGGCCCAACGCCAGCATCTTGAGCTTGTCTGCAAGCGCCTCTCCATCTGGTAGCGTGCGTGTGGCTGCGTATTGGTAGGAGTCGAGAGAGTCCCCACCAGCTGCCTCGGTCATCACAACCGCCTTCTGCGCAGCGAGTTGACGCTCTCCATCGAGCGTCTCGATCCAAGACGCAAGCTCTGCTCTCTTGTCGTCGGTGCTCACCAGTCGCCCTCCTCTTCGTTGAGCAGGGTGTAGGTAAATGTCTTGTATCCACGCTCAGATACCTGCTTGCCTGCGAGCCACATCAGCCTCTCGAACTCGAACTGATACCTGAACACCTGACACCCCGCAGAAGCGCCGTTGACGGTGTCGCTATCCCCGCTTCTCTTGTGGATGTTGATGCCGAAATACCCTCGCTGGATCGATGATGGATCCATGTTCAGCACGTTGTCGCGGTTGTCGTCTCGGTACACCTGCACCGGTCCAGTCTGCACCAATGCGAGATACTGCCCTCGGTGCTTGCCTATTGAGTAGGCACCTCGGTACTGCCCAGGCACAAGGATCGCCGTGCCCTTGGTGTTGGCGAGAGGCTTGTACAGATACGGGCTCCCTGGATCGGTGGTGATCTCGTAGGTCTCAGTCGTCCAGATCTCCTCTACCTTGTACGTCACGCACAAGCGATCGTCGAATGCATTGGCTATCCGCTCGCCTGAGCGGATGCCGGTGATGTTGAGGTTGTAGTCACCGCTCGTGAACACCTTGTATCCACGGGCTTGAACCGCTTGCAGTATTGGCGGTAATGTCGTCATGTTGGTCCTCCTATATTGTTCATCTCGCTAAATCATCGTCGTCTACACGCTCTGCCGCTTGCACCTTGTCGTGCTCTTCCCACATGGAAACACCTCCCTGCACTCCAGAAGTGCCAGTCGCTAGGCGAAGCTGTACGTAACAGCTTCGCCTAGCGACGCTAATAACTCCCGCGCCACCGGCGGCTATTTTCTTGGAACCTCAACTGCAAAGATATTTGGTGATTTTTTAGATTCATCGAACACGATTAAACAAGACGGCGCTGGCGCTGCCTGCGAAGCACCAACAAATGTCACCCTTCCACGTATTAACCTGATCTCTGCTGCCTTCATTGCCCACTCATGCCACCAAGCCGTATCTGACCTTACAAACGTCAAAACAACAACGGCAACGCCTTTTAGGGACTCAAAGTATGCTTTCTTAATCCAGTCGCCAATATTTCGACCGTAAGGAGGGTTAAGCCACACTGAACGCCCTTTAGCCCTCTTTTCCCAGTCGACGTTCAGCGCGTCTTCGCTCGGTGTGATGAAATCATCAAGCTTTGCGTTGTGTTGTTGCGCTGCTGCGTCAAGACCAAAATCAAACTCTTTATTCAGTGTGTCAAAGAGGCTTTTTGGTGTCTCCCAGTCATGACGTTTTGAGGAAAAGAGCTTGTCAGTTTCCCACGAACTCATACCTAGTCCTCCACGTAACAACTGCGTCCATCAACGATGATAACTCCTGCCCCCCCGTCCGACATCGCCGCTGTAGTCGAGAGATACGCCTCATATTCTGTGGCGCACCTCAAGACCTCACCGCTCTCGTAGAGGTGAAGGTCGCCAGCGCTGCGAAAGTAACCCGATGGTGGGGAGTAAATTGCAATCTCCCCCCCGTCCGAGATGACGATTGTGTCCTCCTCGCAAATGCCCCAGAAGTCATCCAGCGGATCGCAGGCCGATCCGCTTGTGTACAGGTAAGCGTCGATAATGTTGCGCACCTTTTCCGTGAGTGGACCGAGGTAAGGCGAGAAGTGGTTGTTGACTGACATAGTGTCCTCCTGAAACATGAGCAGACACCTTGCCTGCCCATGAGGAGAATAAGTCACCCTACTGAGTTCGTCAAGCTATTATTTCAAATAATAGCAAACCCGTCATTCCTTGCCCTTGAGCACAATCCAAGGCCAAGAGTCTAGCGGAAGCCCCAAGTCCAGTGCACACTGCTTGAGGTCCATAAGACCCCCATTGCACCCATGTTCTGCAAACTCCAAAAAACCCTTCAGGTTCTTAATGCCCTCTTTGGTGCGCCAGTCTGGCTCCTCGCCCCCTGGATCCTGATTCCAGATGAAAACTTCAGGCCCTGAAACGGGCTCTCTATCCTCTTGAGCGCTCAAGCTCGCGGGCAAGACGGTGAGTGCAATGAACACCAATGCAACTTTAATGGCGATTGACTTAATTTTCGTCGAAAACATTCGCTCCTCCTTTGTGTCTTAGGTTTCTTGAGAATAACAAAACTTTAGGCATTGAGCAAACTACTGACCCATGCCTACAAGGGACCAAATTTCTCCATCGGTATACGTTCCGCCAAGGCCAACTACAGCCTCCTGTAGCGTCCCCCCTATTGCCAGGTTGGATCCGTACCTTGCCTTACCAATAAACTGCAAAACGACGTCCTGAATGCGCTCCCTTTCGCGATCTGGACACACGATCATCCTTGTTCGAGGACTTGGCGTTTGAACCCAGACAACGCAGTCTTCTGCAAGGTGGTTGACCGTCGCCGAAAGGTCTGGAGACAGCAACGTCAATGCGTCCACAACCTTAACCACAAACACCTGACCAAGCAGCGTCTCTTGCACTTCCACCACTGCACCGAGCTTGTCTGGTCTGCAACCGTCATCAGCCCAACCCTGAAGCCACACGCACTCATACTTTCGGCAAGACTCTGGCCTCTCGCCATACATTGAGCAACCGCCGCGCTGCTCAGTCGTAACAACCGCATTAGCTGCCAAGTTTTCACAAAAAGCAAAAGCACTCTTTCCGAGCTCTGGAACTCCGTGCGTAACGCAACAAACCTTGCACTCCCCGCACTCGCGCTGCTTTTTGATTTTCTTACTCTTTTTGAACTTAATCCCACCCATCCCTTTTCCTCAATCTGGAAACGCCATCAGACCTTTCCTGTCAGAACTCCAAAGATCACTCACCCTTGCTTTCAAACTTCCCAACTTCACCATATCAAGCCATTCGCCAGTTGTGGGGATATAGGGACCAAGGGAGTCAGGGTTTTCAAAAACTTCAACATCTGTCCTACTAAAGTTAACCTCCTCAAGCTCTTGGAACGGCTGAGCCGGAAGATTGCCCACCGAGAACCAATAAGGGGCCTTCCACCCATAGACTTTAGCGATCTTATTGCACCACACCATAGCATCTAGCGGGCTAATTGACACCACGTCCCTCTGAAGCCTCAAACGCCCTAAGGCGTTTTCGCCAAAAACATCCAACCAATCCTCTCGACTCAAAACGCGCCTAAACACGCAAATCATCAGTCCTGGCACAAGAAGCCAATCGCGGTCCTTTCTGCTTTCGGCCCAATCTCGCTCCCAACTGCCAACCGGATAGTCTAGCCAGTCAGAAACAGTCCACGGTGGCTCCTCAGATGCCTCCAGAAGGCCCTGCATGTAAACCGACGCCGCTGAGCTTGGGGGAACCCCCCCAAGCGCCACATAGGCGGACACAGCCCTTTCAAGAGATCCAACAGATTCGTCGTAATACTCCCACCTAACACTCGAAACGTCTTTGCCGTCTGACTCCACCTTAATCCACCTTGACGAACTCAATGAACCCGTTTCTGCTAAGACGGCTTGCAGAACCTTGTGGTCCATGCCCCGTCGCCACCCACTTCGATCCATCACTCATGACGATTGTTGCCGTACCTGAGTATGCCCGAACCCAACCCCACGAAGCCGTGCTATAACCGCATTCTTTAATGCCGTTCAGCAAGGCCAACTGATAAGTCGGCTGACCGCCCTCTTTCTCACCTGCGAGATTGTTGGCAAAAGAGGCCAACGCTCTTAGAGAATCGCTTGAGAGACCATTGAGGAGCTCTTTGAGCATTTCGTTTATCTTTAACGTCATCTTGACCTCTATCTGCTTGTTATCGAACCACAATCCAGTCTTTACCGCTGGTAACGTAACACGTCCCAGTATTAGAGAAGATACAGCAGTATACCCTTCGCCAGCGTCCCTTGAGCTTAATCATTAAGCTCGTCGGGACTTTTTTGCCATACCCAGTGCGGGTATGGCCACTTACGGGGACGTCCGTCCGCTTGGTTTCCACTGCATTTAAGTCGATATGTCCCAGAATAGACATAGTAACCTCCTATGCCCCTTTAAGAGGGGCTTCAGTTCATCTAAAACCGCCAACGAGAAACGGCGTGAGGGGGTAAACGTAACTCATTACCTGCTGCACGGTCCAAGTCCTGTTTTGAGAATGGAATGAGTTTTTGCCCTTGCAAAAGTCGTACCTTTCGCCGCCTTTCGTAGCGAACGTTACGACTTGGCCTTGCTTCTTGACCTCCATCATGAGGCTTTTCGCATCATGGTAACTGTATCTGTGCCAACCAGTTGGGCACAGAATCTCACCCTCCATTCTGTTGACGAGGGTGAGCAGGCTCCCGCCTGTTAGCAGGCGTACTGTTCGCCTGCTAAAAACTCCGCGAATACTCTCACCCTTCGCCCCAATGCGAAAGGCGGTGAATACGACCGACTCACCCCTGTTGATAGTGCGGGACGAAAGTCTACACTTCCCATCCCTCTCTGCTTTATATGTTTTTGCCCATCTAAAATCTGGCTTTCGGAAAAAAATTTCCGTGGTCATCTTGACCCCCATCTTGGCTGAGATTAGGCGGTCTCAATTGCCGCCGCTGGAGAGAATCTAGTACATGCGTTTGAGTTCGTCAAGCTATTATTTGAAATAAGCCGCCAAGCAACAAAACAAACCCAGAAGAGCCCCATGCAATCGATTGCATGGGGCTAGGCCCTAATTGGTTCGGGCTCTAGGCAAGCTAGACATAAACAGACTCAACGCCTGCTCTCTACTCAACCTGGCTGTTTGCCCAATAGGCTCGCGCCATGATGACGTTCTCCATTCAACCTCAAGCTTATCACCAGACTGACTCAAAACATCAAAGCTTAAGCCAGACCATTCATCTAAAAGCCTAAAGTCGCCAAATCCACCCACCACAACGTAACTCCCTGGGACAAACGCCTTAATTGGGCAGAATGAAGAAAACCACCCTAAAACTTCACTCGGAGCATCACCCCAACCCTGCGCAACCAGACGAACAATATGCTCACCTATTGACCCCTTCAGCGCGTCTAGCTCTGTCAATGGAACAGCACCGACAACCTCAGGCTGATCTAGCAACACGCTTCCACAATCAACCCACCCCACTGCGAAGGGACGCCCTATTGGTGCTGAACCTACCTCAAGATCGCCTGGCCCATAAGCCACCACCATTTGAGACTCAACCTTTACTCGTGGGTGCCAATACGCAAACAGGCAATCTACGCCGTCCACAAGCCTGACCTCAGCCTTTACCCAAAGACCTCTTGCGCTTTTTGCTGAGTGCTGCAAGCTTCTTTTTTTTAGCGTCCGCATACGTTCTCTCGCTCATAAGCACGGTCACAGGCAACACACGACGCCCTCCATCCAGCCTGACCACGAGCATCCTACCCTCTCTCCCCTCATTCCTTTTGATGCAGCCTGACTCACTCCTCGTATGTTTCTCGCACAACGTGCCCTCGCTGTACTTTGGCACCTCAAAAAAGCCCCGCTGTGGCTCATGAAATTTAAGCACACAGCGGGTATAGACTTTTCGCCTACCTTCCGCTTTCACCGAACACCTCAAGAAGTCGTCGCTTTCGATAATTTATGCCCGCCATGAAGGGGCCTACGAACTCGTTCATGCCTCTCAAGCTGTACTCCTTGAGGACCATCCCCTGACCTGCATCAACCATGGACTTTGGCCTGCCGTTGGACAACCTACGACTGTTCTGGATGTAAGCCAGAACCACACAAGCCACAGACTTGTAGCCGTAAAGAACCCCATTAGCCCGACGCAATGACGACCCTCGACTATCAAGCTGATCATAAAACCAATTGATTGCCTCTACGCTTTGCGTCAAAAACTCCTGATCAACGTTTTCGCCACGCCAGCAACTTAGAATTGTCTTGCTTCTGTGGCCACCTGCAAAAATTTTGCCCTGCTTCAGGCTGGAATGAGCCACAGACACTCCACGCATGATTGCGGGCCAGGTGAGTGTATACTGCGCCTCAGTGTACAGTGGGGACCTCCCGCCCGACTTAAAAGCCTTTGGCCATGGAGAGTGAGACTGTTCCGTTCTGAGCCAATCCTTGAGCCTGAATGCCGTCCCTGAATTTAGCGCAGATACAGCTTTGTCGACCCTGAAGCCAGACTTCTTATTCGGCTTTGACGTTGAGTTTCTAACAATCGCGTACAGGTGAGTGTCGCCTTCTATCAGCTCAGACGCAGCGTAAATGCGATGCTGACCATCAACGATATAGTAAACCTCATGCTCACTATCCCCCCAATAGGGAGTTGTTTGCTGCTGATAGAATGCGATGACGGCTTCTCCATCGGGCCGAGAGAATTTGAGTTTGACATGGCCCTTGCTCACAAGGCGCTTCAAGGCTCGTGCTGTTCCTACATTGAGGTGTTTGAGCATGTCAGCCTGGGTCATCCATCTTGACGTATTCTGCACCCTTGTCAGCGTCACCTGGCCGTACTCCTTAACCTCACTCCAATTCTTGGCAAGCTTTCTTGCCCTGTTGATGTCAATTCCACGGTTATAGGCCCCCGAGAAGGATCCGTCCAACAATCTGAACTTCTTACCAAAATCACCTTTCGAAATCTTAATCTTAATCAGTTCCACTTTCGCTCCCTCCTGCTGCAATCGATTGCAGCCATCAGTTTTCAGTTCTCAAATTTCGACAACTCTTCCGATGTCATCAGAATGTTATCCCACCTCAAAAGACTTAACATCTTCACCAATGAAGCATGGCCTTCTTTTGAGAGTCTTATGGAAATCCTTTCCTCGTTGTTGTTTTCGTCAAAAACCTTAATATTTAGGCCCAGCATTTCATCACGCTTGACCCACTTCTGATTGTACCGGCAAAAGCCGTACTTGACGTGTCCGCTCATAGTTACCTTGGGTTCTCCCTGTCCCACCTGAGGACTGGCCAGCCTTCATCTGGGCAGTCAATCAGGGACATGGTTTTGCAGTTGCTCAACACAACCTCCCTGACATAATTACTGTCAAACTTCACCCCATAATACCTCCAATGCTTTGGCACTATCCCTAGGACCCTGTCTGTCAGACATGGCATGGCTTTCTTGCCCTCGAAAAACTCAAACGTAGCCTCCGGCCTGATGCTTCGTGTTACATCCACCAAAGACCCCTCAAACACGACCCAAGCATGAAGCACTGGAATCACGCCTGTATAGGCGTAACCCTCCCAGTACTCAAATCGGCCCTCGTGGTCTGCGAGAATTAAGCGTTGCGCGTTATAAAAACACTGCTTCTGCTCAAAGCCGTCAACCCCAACGTCTCTAGTTTTCAGATACGCATACTGCTCTGGCGTAACCTGATTGTTTTCTGGCTGATTTTTTCCTCTGTCCAGCACGAAATCTTGGGCGTTAAAGTACTGCCAGCCTGCTGGCAGTCTCATGCCTGCCATGGCCGACGATGCCATGGCAACGCTTTGCTCAAGATAATTCCTAATCGCCTCTAATCTCACGAAACCACCCCCAGAAAGACGTCATCTTGACGCCTGATCCTCTGAAACCCCTCAAGGGCTTCATCGTACTCGCCAGCCTCCCACCTCTTCAGGAAAGGCTCAAGTACATAGTACGCCTCTTCCTCCGTCTCAAACGACGATTGAAATACCCCGTAAGCCTCCTCGCTGGCCGCCTCTATCAAGAGGCTGTCGCAGGGAAGGATCATGCTGTCCCTGTTCCTCACGAAGGCGATGAGCCAGTCTTCACCGACTAATATCAGTAAAGACTCTATCCCTTTCACATAATGTGAAAGGAGCTTGGCGATCCTCACCATTCCAAACCTCCCTCAACAAGGAAAGTTGCAAAGGCCACCTGCTCAACACTAAGGTCGTGTTCCCCTGTAGGGTCCCACGACTCAAACTTAACGTCGTGTTCGTCCTCTGCGAACACGGCTCCACCCTCCTTTTCAAGGGTGAAGGTGAGGCCGAAAGCCTCAATGGTGACGAATATGTCGTCTTCAGTTTTAATTTTAGTTTTAGTCCCCTGGGGATTTTTGAAATCTTTTATAGCCATCTTGACTCCCATCGCGGAAAGATTAGGCGAAACAGTTCCGCCCGATGACCTCAATATAGGGCCACACTTTCAGTTTGTCAAGCAATTATTTCAAGGGGGAATGTAGGAGGCTACTTTCACCCTTCCCCTAATAGATAATAGTGAAAGGATGAATCTGACATAGGCCCGCAAAACGACAAGCCTATTAGGCACTTAACAGCGCCCTCAAGCAAAATTAGAAGCTAACACGCCATCATCACGCCAGCATCTTATCAATCTGACGTGATGCAGCCTTTTGCACCTGTCGCATAGGGCGCAAAACACTGCTACTATCAGCACCAAACTCATCGGCCACCGCGCTAATCTCTGACTCAAGGTTGGCCGAAACATAATCGGCCACCGATTCAATCGCACTTGAGATCTTCTCCATGGCCTTCATCCTATCGTTTGGAATGACATATACGCCCAACTCCCTTTCTGCCTCCTTGTTCATCCCGTCCATAGCAATCTCTAACGCAGAAATTGCCTCTTTTGCCGAATTAAGACACGCCTCAACAACGCCTGCATGTTGAGCAATATCTAAGTCATAACGACCAAAAAACTCAGCAAGATCCTGATCGCTCGGTTCAGATCCTTGATCTGACTTCCAGTTGTCATACCCTCTCATCTCAACAATTTCAGAACCCGCCGACGCAATTGACTCCAACTCTTCCATCAAACTTTTCATTCTCATGACCCCTTTATGTTTTCTGGCGCTGCCGCCGTGCTTACCAACGCTATATACTAAAGCCAAGCATAGTCAATGGTTTTTATTTCTGCAATCAATTGCACCAAAAACACCATAGCTCTCCACTGCCATCTCTATCACGTCCGCCTCTGAAACCCCCATATTCATCGCCCCTCTTCTTACCCTTTCCGCCGTATCGCCCGACAGCACCAACACAAGAACCCCACCCTTGGTGGCGGCCTTTTCAGGCTGGCCAACCTCTCCTAGCTCCTCACTGAATATGTCCACCAACAACTTGCCTCTTGGCTTCGACTTGATTGCCATCTTCTTTCCTCCCTCAGCTGTTGCTTTTGCCTTTTCTCTAAAAAATTTTAACAGCACCTATACGCCACTTACCGCAATACCATTCTCCCCAAATGGGAGTACTTTGCGTCCAGCCCCCCCCCTTAACATACTGGTGCTGTTACTTTCTCCGGCATCTCCTCGTCTCAGCCTTTCTAATCTCTAGCACCAGTTGAGAAACCTTCTCTACATAGGCCAGCTTCCTTGCGTATGCCTTCGGCTTCCTTTGCTTCAGGTCTTTGACGTAGAGGCCAACATAGCCACCATAAGCACCTTCCCATGTCTTCGTTTTACTTCTCCAGTACAGAAGTATTCTCACCCCATCTGGCACACACCCTTTCTTTCGATAGTCGCAATACTTTCTATGAACCTGCATCGGCCCCCTGTAAGAGCTCCGATACTTCTTCACCCCGCTCCTGAAGTAGGTTGCAGGTTTCCAAGCAAAGCCGCTCTCCGCATAGGTCACGGCGATAGCATGTTCTGGCTCTAGCCCTTGCCGTCTCGCCTCTCTAGCTACCCTGTCACATACCTTGGCCGGTGACGGTTCTCCTTTCGCTGTCTTTCTATTTAGCCTCTTCACTTTGGACTTCCCTAAATAACTCCACATGGCTCTACACGTGCAGTCACTTGGATCAACCTCAATGGGTCTCTCGGTCTCCACCTCTATCATCAACATGAGCATCAACATCAACCCCATATGCACCCCCTAGAACCATGTTGGTTGGTCAACAGGTTAACGCTCGCTAACCCCGACCAATACGAGCTTTAGTCAAACATTTGAATGGAAAGATAAGGATTAAGCAACACCTCAGCAAAATCTCCGCTAATCTATCGAGGAGTTTTTTCTAACGAGCCTTATGGACGTTATGACGTCCTTCACGCTTTTGCCTGAATCAAGATAGGCTTTGAACAGCTTATCTTTGGTCCTCTCGGCCTCAACCTTCTTGTCAAAAGCTGCAAACGTCAACTTGAAATCATCGCTGCGCTCCTCCAGCAAGCGCCTACACTCCTGTGCAACCCAGCTTACCTCTTTTTGAGCGTGCCTTGAATCCCTGAGAAGCGTGAAGTGCATGAAACTCCGGAAGTTGAAGCTTAGGTCAATTCTCAACTGTGCCGCGTAAGGCAAGAAGAATCGGGCAGACTCCTTGGCCCTTTTTCTTGATATCCCTACTTCTTTCATGCAATTGATTGCAGCGTGATACCTGTCATAACAATCCATCGCGTGTTGAGCCAACTCCATCCTGAGCTTTGCTGGCCAGTCAAGAGGGACGTAGAAGCGGTCTAGCTGCCTGTCGCCCTCTTCACCCTTCCTGTTGCCTAGCTCTTTGTAGCGAGCGCTTTCCCCGTTCACTGAGACGCCTATGCGGTGCTTCAGGATGTGGATGTGCGTCGCAAGGTCTGTTCTTGCGATGAAATGCAGCATAGACTTCTCGAAGGGCGTGTGGTGTCCCTCCATGATCAGCTTGTCAATGAGCTTGTCCATCCGTGCGAACTTTTCATCGGTCAACTCTCTGTAGGTCGAAGTCCATGCACTTTGGGCATGGGTGATGTCTCCACCGTAGACGCCTATTAACTCAACTTCGTTTTTCATTTTTCCTTCCTCCGTACCCCTCAAAGCTGTAGGTGTCCCAATACCGTTCGATTTCTCCGCTCTCTTTAATTCGCGCATAGGTGACCTGGCCACTCTGGACGCTTGTCCAAATTCCATCCGGAGATTCGAGGTAGCCCCGCGCTCCAAGATCCAAGCGCGCCTGTTTTACTTTTTTCACCTCTTCTTACCTCTTACGAATCTCATGGCTAGGCGGAACCCCAGACGGCAGTTCCGATCGTCTGGCGCGAAGTTGAGCCGGTAACCCGCGCGACAGATCCTCGCGCGGCGGCGCCATGAACCGCCGTGAAACACGCGATCAGATTTGAGATTTATGGGCGTCATTTTTTCTTACCTCTTACGTACCTCATGGAGAGGCGTAACCCCCGATTGAGGTACCGATTGTCCGGCGCGCCGCTGTAGAACCAGTGACCCGCGCAACAGATCCTCGCGTAGCTGCCCCAAGAACCGCCGTGAAACACGCGATCAGATTTGGTATTTATTGGTGTCATTTCTTCCCTCTTACAAATCTCGCGGCAGGACAGAACACCAGAAAGTAGTCCCGATAGCCTGGCGCTTTGGAGAGGCGGGTACCCTCGTAACAGTACCACGCGTAGCTGCTCCATGAACCGCCGCGCATTACACGATTAGATTTGGTATTTATTGGTGTCATTTCTTCTTCCCTCTCACGTATCTCGCGACAGGAACGTCCAGAAAGAAGTAATAGGGCCGGTGACCCGCTCTACAGGCCCCCGCGAAGTAGTTCCATGAAAAGCCGCGTAAAATATGCCTAGACTTGATATTTATGGGCTTCATTTCTTCTTCCCCTTCACGTACCTCATGGAGAGGCGGAACCCCAGATAGTTGAGCCAAATGCCTGGCGCGAAGTAGCACCGGTTACCCGCGCTACAGTCCCCCGAGAAGTAGTTCCATGAAACGCCGCGAAGTACACGCTTGGCTTTGAGATTTATGGGCGTCATTTCTTTTTTCCTTTTACAAAACGCAAGCCGATGCCGGAATCTTGAAAGAAAGGGTCGTAGTAGGGTTTGCGGACAGCGCGTATGGCTAAAGCGTTGTAATACCAGCGGCCTCCTCGTACTATCCACTTGCTCTTAATCCTCACTACCTTCAACTTTGCCATTTCTTCTTACCCCTCAAGTCAACGCGATAAGAGGACACACCGACCCTCTTGGAGAACCCTTGTGCTCAGCCTCATCAACTGCCAGTTAGACCCTTAACTGACGTTGGGCCGATTGGGCTGCTAGGCCGGTGTGTCATGCCCTCCTAGCCCTTTGACAAGCTCAGGAAGGCTTGAGCCCCCGAAATGATATAACACCTCAGGAAGTCAGCCTAGTCGGCCTTTAATTAGCTTCAGCGCTTTTTCGCAAAGCCTTGGGCTTCTGGCCTTACAAACAATGAGGCTGTCATTGCTTCGACGCCTTGAAGGGCTTGGCACAAATACGTACGTCACAAGCCTATCGCGAGCCAAAATCTCTACACTCCGCTTATGGAACCCCGTCAGCAGAACGCCTTCATCGCCTTCGTGAGTGTACACTTCAGCGAGCACTTTTATTTGCGCGTCTGAATACTTCACTTCTTCCCCCTCACCATTCGAGGCACTGTGGAGCCAACAACGAACCAACTAGGATTGGACGGATAATACAACGCAGTGGCCTCTTTGTTCATGTTGCGAGCGAACCGCTCAAAATTGCACCCGACAAGAGTCTTGCAACGCTTGACGTTCAAGCGTCGCAAGACCTTAAGAGCCATTCACCTCCTCACTTGTAAACTCAAAAAAATTCCCTAACATGTCGTAGAGATCCCATTGATTTGGGAGCTTTGTTCCCACGGGGGCCATCTGCCCTTTGCTGTTTTCATGGCAGACAACGTATTTGTCTAAAGCCTTGAAGCTATCCTCGAAGTTACAGTGATTGCCCCAAGGTGTGTCCTGCCCCTTTCTGCCTGCCAAGCAGGCGTTCATCCACTCCTCTCTCGTGGGGATGCGCACACCGTTGGCCTGTTGGTCCTCGAACATTAGCTTCCCATCCCAAGAGCCCAAAGAGACTAAGGGCTCTTTAGTCTCGTTGAAGTAATAGACAGGCTCCAAACCTGCCTCTAGCGACTTCTTGTTCGCCAGAGCACACGACTCTAGCCAAGAGATCCCTGTTCGAGGCATCTTGGTCTCAGGGTTGTGTTCGCCATATTTTTGAATGTAGTACGACGACTGAAAGTCATCACCTCTCATTTTGACGACGTATCGCCAAGAGGTCTTTTCAGCCCGCTCTCTGGCAAATTGGGCCTCCCACCTATCAGGTGGGAGTTCAAGCCACTGGGCACAAATCCAGTCCAAACTCAATCCCCTGCAATACCTCTCAAAATGGTCTCTGACGTAAAAAGTCACTTCTGGCGCACACCCCCGAACTGTGTGCTCGTCGACCAAGTTCTGCCATCTGGCGTCTACGTCAAAGCCCGTGTGTGCCGCTTCGCGTAAATCTCGAATGATTTTATTTATTCTTGACGCCATCCTGACCTCCATCTGTTTCAGCCTCAACGAAAGTCCAAGCTAAAACACACCTTAGGGTTTGTCAAGATAATATTTATCGACCTAAAATATACTGAGAATCAGTGCCGAACTCTCTCTCATACAACCAACGAACTGCCGCGTTGCGCGAAGTTAAAGGCGGGTGATTGCACTCAACGACAATAAACACGTTGTCCGAAAACCGCTTTACTGTCCCAATCTTCCTAACGCCATTAAAGCTCCCGCTGGTCACCTTACCCTGGCTGGTGTAGTAGACATCCCACGTCGAAAATAAGCCTGGCTTGTATTCTGTGACATGCACACCATCAGGCATAGGCATTGTGTACCTCTTCCACACACCAACCTCCAGCAATTGCAATCAATTGCAATCAATCACCCATGGGCATCAAGCCCTCGCTCTTCGCCGCAAACGCCGTCGGGATAGCGCCTGGGAAGCTCACAGGCTGCCTCTCCTTTGCGCTATCGAACAAAGTCCTGGCGTCAACATAATTGACACCACTGTTCCCACCAATATTGCCCTGCCTAACCTGCTTCATAGTCAAATTAACCGTTGCGTGCCTTGGCTCCCCTGAAGGGAACAATGACACATATTCAACGTCGCAACCCGTAACCACAACAAGCACCTTATCGTCACCATCCTCATTCAAACCCATGCCTGGCATATCCAAAACACAGATAGGCGGCCCACTTTTGAGCGAGGCTGGCGAGCTCTGATTGTCGTAAATCGGGTAACAGCATCCCCTGAAAAAGTAAATGTACTCCCTAATGCAGGCGTTGAGTTGCTTTGATGATGGGTTGGTTGCAAAGCTGAATGGTGTTGTCACTATCGTATTAAGGAAGGCTTGAGAAGAAGACATCTGGCGAGCAAGCACCAACGTGAAGGTGAACGTCCTTCCTCCGTTGCTTGTCCAATGCATGAGCGCCTGAGACTGCCCTGGTATCTGCTTTGGTTCCCAACCCACCTCAATACTATCGCTGAACGACTCAGGCATGTGCTGGAACTTCACTGGCTCCGACGTTAGCGCTGAACCTGTCCCTGGGTGGTGCGGATGCAGCGAACCCATGACCATGTTGTTTTCAGCAACAAAACCAAGAGCATATGTCCCTGCTGCTGCGGCAGTAAACAATCCCGCCTGAACTGGCTCAATTGGCATGGTATCACCCTTCAATCTGGCAGCTTGTCACCGCGCCTTCACTAGCGCCTTTTTTAGCCTAGAAGATCCTTTATTGAACTTTCTCGCGTTGCCAGAACGCAACCCAACAGCCATGAGCTTGACCGCTTGCTCTAAACCTTTCGGTGCCTTCTTGCCAAGCGCCCTGATCCGCTCAAGAGCTTGCTCGATCCTCGCAAGGAGCTCCTTGCCTTCGTCAGAGTCAGACAACGCACTAAAGCCCTTGCGATCTTCCCTTGACCGCTTAACCTGAACCTTCCTGTCCGCAGCCTTAATTTGAGCAGATAGGACAAAATCCTTGAGCTTGCCAGCAAGCCTTCCAAGAACACCCTTGCCCTTCATCGACTTGGCAAGCGTTGTCTTTTTTAGCTTCGGCGGCACGCCAATTGGCTCCGATCCGTCGTCTGGGAAAAACATGCGCTTGCCCATCGCCATGCGCCACACGCCTATTTTCCCTGAAGGCTCAACCTTCCACTTGCCTGGCCCAACTCTTGTAGACTTATATCTCGCCTCTGCCAAACCATCATTTGCGTTGCCCATATTCTCTCCAAACGTATTTGCTACAAGGTCTTTGTCCGTTGTGTATCTGGTCTTGCCGCCTGTAAGAAAGCTGTACACCCTTGCCCTTCCCCATGCAGCTTGAGTTGCGCCTGGCCTATGCCCAGATGCCCACGCCGCATAACCTCGCTTAAGAACCTTGCTGAGCACCTTTTGAGGCACACCGCTAACTTTGGATGCAGCCCTCAGAAACTCATCATCTCCAGACCCTTTGATCTCCTCTCGCACCCTAAATGCAAGCTGAGTCTTCGTGTGCTTGCTTTTAACGGTCTTCGCGTCATCTCCAGGCAGCTTCTCATAGGACCGGCTTCCCTTAGCCCTACGCTTAATCTCAGCGGCTCTTGACCTTTGGGTTTCCTTATCAAGGCCCTTAAGGTATTTGGAGGGGACGCTTTCTGAAATTTCTTGACCCTTGATGACCTTGTTCGCCCATTGTTTTCCCGCTTCTCCACCCCAAAGCAAGCCAGCAACGTAGCCCTTGTCATCAATAGGGTCTTTGCCCTTGTCTAGCCTGTAGTTGCCACGGTGCCTGTCAAAGTAAGCCTTCATGCGCTTGACCGTCTCGTAGCTGACAGTGCCTTTGATCAGATCTCGCGCCCTTGCGACGCCAGAACCAATGCCTTGAGCATGGGCTTGACGCGCGTCAAGCCCAGCCTTCTTTGACTTCGGCTGCATACGGCGCAACATCAGCCCCTTTTTTGCCGCCGCCTGAACGTCTTTTGGCACCTTATAAGACATGGACCTCTCACCCATTTGCCTTTTCGTACTTTCGGACAATCTTAGAAAGCTCCATGGCCCAGACGCCACGATGCCAAGGGCCTTGGCCATCGCTGGTCATCCCCTGCTGAGTCTTGCGTCTATTCCAACTGCTAAGAAGACCCCTTACGTCGTTGAAGAACTTACTTTCGCTGGAGCTTGCCTCCTACATGCGGTTGCAGTGTTTCTCGCGCATGTAGTTTGCCGCCATCTCAGCAATCATCTTGCGAGACATGCTTCTGGGCGTGTTGGCGTTCATGCAATCGATTGCAGCCTCGCACATTGACGCCATCAACTCATCCCCACTTAACTCCTCTACTGCCTCTGGGTTTTTCATCTCCATCTGGAGATGCCCCTCTTTCATGTATCCCTCAACTAGAGAGAGAGCTCTATCAAGACGATAGCCTGCCGACTCACCCCACCCCCTGCTATACTCCCTCGCATTCATCTTCTTGACGTGACGGCGAATTGCCAAGCCTGCATCACGACGATTCTGATGCAGCATCCTCTCCTTTTGTTCACTCGTCAACTTGGACACCTTGACCTTCTTGATCGAAAAGTCTTTGGTGCTCAACTCCCCATCTGGGTAACGAATCTGATCCGTCACATACACATGATCATTTGGGGAGACCTTAGCTCCCCACTTATCCAAACCGTCCGTGAACTCGATCTCCATAACACTTCCTCCTATAGCCCTAACAAATCCATCAAACCCCTGACCCTCTTTTCTGACTCTGGGTCTATCGGCGCATTTGACGACTTCACCAAGGAAGACTTGACAGCTTTCGACCTAACCATCACAGGACTCTCAAGTCTGTCCTTCCTAACCTTGCCTGACTTGAACTTAAAAACCACCGGCACCTTTGCAATACCAAGCTTGGACGCAATGGCAAGCCGATGATTCCCCTCTCCAACCTTTTGGCCAGAATCACGACCAATCTCAAAATACAACGGCTCCCTTCTATCCCAGCCGTTCTCTCTGAGGTCTGCCGTCATCGCATCCCATTTCTCAGGGCCGCTCAACTCAACGCGCCTATTGCCAATACGAGCAATACCAGATCGGGCCTTGCCCCTAGTCCACCTAAACTCTCGGTGAAGCATGAGGTCTCGAACCGGCATCATGAGGGGCATGTCGTCATCATACAGCTTTTGACCGTCGTTCTGCCACATGCCAATGACGTCCTTAAGGCTTAGATGGTGTGGCTTACCACTCCGCCTAAGCCCCTCTAGCAAATGCAAGACCTTCATGGCCTCATCCTCACTTCAACCCTTGAGGCCGTTAAATGCGTCAACTTTTCCCTGGCTAAACTGAAGGCGCTCAGCCTTTGAAAGCGACTTGTCTTTCTTGAAGATGTGGGAAACCTTTATCAGCTTTTGGCTGAGACCACTTCCCTTCAGGCTGTTCCTGACAACCGTTGCAACACCACGCATCTCGTCAAGCCCACGCATCCCTGAGCTATCCTTCGACGCTGCAACTTCTAACTTAACCGCAAGCTGTTGGGCTTTTTTGAGGTGACCTAGAATCTGACCACACATATAGCGGGGGCTATCCGGATCACGCTGACCTTCGTTAAGATCCCCCTCTTCGATTACGTTCAAAAGCTCATTGATTCGCATCTTAAAAGCCTCACCTTAGCCAGCTTTGGCTGACCTTGTTTGTTGAAATTGGCCCCCCGCCTGCCCAAGTATAACAAGAGCGGGCGCTGTGGCACTTAAAATGATGCATTTGGCAATAGCCAAGCCTGCCCTCGCTATCCTCAACCTCGCCTGGCATACACCTTAGCATGGTTGGACTTATGTCAAACGCGGCGCAGTTTGAGCAGAGGCTTTTCTTTGCTACGGCTGGCTTGGTGTTCCAATGTTTTGCGATCCGCTTCCAGTAAGCGTTATCGCTCAAGTTCAAGGGCCCGTACTGGATGTGTTTCGCCTTAATCGCCCTGTTGCGATTCTTGGTGTTGAGCTTCAAGTTTTGCGTTGATGCTGGACATGCCAGCTTTGACGCCTGTTCTATAAGAGCCTTAAGATTCAGAATGTAATCTCTCACGACCAACCCTCTCCTTAAGGCACTTGCTTGGCTTAAACCTAACACGCCTTTTCCTTGGAACAACCATCGTGTAGCCCTCAGGGTGACTCAAAAGCCTTTCCTTTCGGTAGGGTGTATCAAGAGTCCCAAAACCTGTGATGCACACCTTCTGGCCAGACTCAAGCTGAAGCATCACCTCTTCGATGATTGCGTTCATCACTTCTGACACCTCGCCCCTTGATCCACCTGTCCTTTCCACCACAGCATCCACGATATCACCTTTGTACACACCATACTCCTCAACCACAGCATCCTCCTCTTTGTCACCCTGTTTACAGGCTCAAGTAAAGACCTGTCACTTCCTCAAAAAGACTTCTCAATTGACCTGCACCAACGTCATTGAACTTCTTGATCACCCTGAACTTAAACCCATGAATTGAACCAAAACTGACATCGTACAAGTCCTTGCCATTCAAGATAATCTTAACGTGATTTGGCTTGCCTCTTCCTGGCCTTGGAAACCGAAAATTCACCCCGCCAAGGCCCTGGCCATATTCGTTATCTGGCGTCTTGGGTCCATAAGTCGCGAAGTTTTTTGCTCCAATCATTGCAGAAAGGCGACGAACGCCGCCCATTTGCTTGAGAATCGTCTTACCAACCGCTTGATCACCTTCCTCAAGCGTTCCAGACGAAATGCCCTCAATAAGATCCCCAACCCTCATCGTTCCACCCTCAGTAAAAAGTCTCTATACCGTCAACAAAGGCGGGCTCTTTTGCCTTCCGAAACAGTCTTGCCGGAGGCTCTTCCCTCCTTCTCATTTCATCTGCATCAGACCACTTTGCGTTAACAAATGCAACAGTCCTGACGACAATCCATGGCCACATCGAAAAGCCATCGTCCACGTATCCCATTTCCGGCATGTACACTGGACCCTTTTGCGTGAGGTGGATTTTAAGCTGGCTCACGAAGTCCGCACCCCCTTTAACCCTCTCAAAAGCCACCTTGCCGTTGTAAACGTCCTCTCGGTACGAAAACTCCACTGTGGCCAGCAACTCACCCTCCCTCAGCACGTCAATGTATGACTTCGGCATCACTTGACCCCCTTCCCAAAAGATCCGTTGACAACCGCAAGCGCAAACGCAAAATGCTCCGGATCATTGCGCATCAAATCAAACGCTCTGACCTCAGATGCAAACTTGTCGACACCCATGGTGACAACTTCAGTTGATGTAACGTCATCATACATTCTGCCCACGTATGGATCTACAAATTTATTCGGACAAGTCACCTCATCTTCTCCGTACCCTGGCCAACCAACCTGCCTCAACTTGGTTGGCGCATCACCTTTGGTACGCGCTAACCAAAACCGAGCACCAGCATCGCTAACTTGAGAATTTGTTTTCTCAAGCCAGTGAGTGAACTCATGATAACCCGACCCACGATCACGAGCGTTTATGGCAAGTCCTGTAATCTCACCATTAGTCTTTTCAACCCGAAGGGACGCCCTCGAATTGCTATACCTTAGTTTTATAACAGGGAACTTCAGATTATCACCCTTACTGCTCATTGCCTCAGACAGTAGTATCATCGCTCTCGACGCAAGGGCCTCCATATTGTCTCTCGAATGTGACGGCTGTTTCTTGCTCGTCTTAACTCTGACTCCATACTTGGCCTTGATCTTCTTGGACTGCATGTTTCCAGCCCTCAAGTCCTTGTCGATCATCTCGAAACTTGGAGTGTACTTCTGAGCTTTGTAGACCGATGGTGCAATTTTACTGTAAATTTCAAACATAACCTCGCGCTTTACATCGTCACTGGGAAGCAAACTCCATTCTGCACTGGGCTTAGATAGCCCAAACTCCTCAAAGTTCACTGGCTGCCTACCGTCAAACTCATAGCTTTTGAATGCATCCGGATTAGCCGCCATGACCGCTTCAAATGCTTTGTCGAGCTTGCGCCTGCTCTCCTTCATGGCCTCGTTATATCGGGCCGCTGGCAACGCTCCTGGGCGAGACAGGCGCTTCCTTATCTTCGCCTTATGCTCAGCCAGCTTGATTAGCCTGGGGGGGCGAAATTTACTCTTGCCTTTAATGGTGATATTTTGAGCCTTTTGGCCATCCGGCTTGACGTTCCAGCCTGGAGGCGCACCGTGCATGAATGGGTATTCCCTGCCCCCTGACTTGTAAACACCGAAAAAGACATTCCTCCCTCGGCCTTTCCCACCCTTTCTGAATGTCGTACGCCAGTGGCCCGTCGCGGAATACCATCTACCACCCCGCTTAAGGTTGATCTCCCACTTGTCCTTTCCCACCCTCTTGTTCCACTCTAAAAGCAACCTTCCGAAAGGCGTACCCATGGCAACACTCTCCCTACTTTGCAATCGATTGCAGCTTATGAGCAAAGAACCCGAACAACAGTTGAGCTTGATGGACTTGAGACACCAGACGTCCCACCCGTCACCACGCAAGCAAACGAAAGCCCCGTGGAGAACGTCACGCCCTCGGTGACAGCGTACACCCTTCGCACGCCACCCCCAACCATATAAACGCAATCTGGCGGCGTTGTACCAACCGTTGGGGCGTTACTGTTGTAGAGCTTCAGATAGACTGGTTGCGCGACATTGGCAGTGTTATCTATGTCAATCACAAACACGGTCGTTGGAGCTCCAGTGACATTATTGTCCGCTGTTGCTGTTGCGCTTGTCTGCAACACCAACTTTGCCGCTAAAGGATCTGCTTGCTGTGTTACGCTTAAAGCCATTCGGTTTACCCTCTGTGCCCATGCTCTCTCTATTGGACAAGGACCACGTCACCTGTACCTTTTGAGCTTCATTTCTACGCTGTATGACTTGCTTTTGACCTCGGCAAGGTCGGACATGACCTTCATCACGTCATCATACATCTTTTGCTGCTTGGTTGGGATGCTCTCAAACCCATCGAACATGCCCTTTAATTTTGCAGCCTGATTGTAAGCCAAGCCGATTGATCGGCTGAGTTCGGCACTCTCTCTTTGAAAATCTCTAAGAGAGTCAACGCGAGACTCTTCAACCCTCATAAGCAATTCATCGATCTTCACTGTAAACCTCAATCGCATCACGACCGAACTCGGCCAGCACTTTTTCTTTTTGTTGCAGCACGCTGAGCACTATTTTTTAGCCTTCCCAGCCCATGATGGAATACTCCCATCATGACACCTCCTCCCGTAATCACCACCCACGCCCTTTCTTCTTGCCGCACGACCACACGGCAGGCTTGTTTTTGTGAGCTTTCCGCCAAACTTAGTCTCTTTTTTTGAGGGCACGAACTTGCTCTGGTTCTTGCCTCCCATTGATCGACTCCCCCTCCCTGAACCTCTTGCTTTTATCCACTTCCCAGAATCCTGCCTCTTTGACCCTGGATAAAGGTAGCCTTTATCGTCATGGAACGTCATCCGCTCGCCCTTGTCGGTATAAAAAACCCGCTCCAAGAATAGGCCCAGTGAATCAATCGACTTCTTCAAACTCATGGCAAACCTCTCAAGTTAGATTCAAAACTTTAATTTTCTTAACGTTGAAAACATAAGGGGTGTCGTCCAGCCCAAGGGCGACAGACTTACCAGCCTCATCGACAATCAAAGACAAATTAGGGGCGCTACTTGGCCCCATCCGACCGAGCACATACTTGCTGCCCCTGATGCCAATAACCCTCAGCTTGAATGTGTCTTTGGTCCCAAATTTATCGTAAAGAATGTGAAGAACGGTGCCCTTCCCTATGCCGCTCAACGTGTCTTTCATTTTATTGAATGCCTTCGTTTCATCCTGCGAAACTACTTTATACCCCTTCTTCTTCCCTTTAGCCGCTTTGCTAACAAGGCTAAACACGGCTCTACCGCGATTAGTTTCGTATCTTGATATGAATTGGATTACGTCTTTATAGTGACGGAGCCTAACAGAGCTCGACATCGGCCTTTCTTCTTTCCCAACGGGCGTAATCTTCAGATTCCTGTAGCCATCTCCCCATGCATTGGGCTTTTTTGTGCTCCTGCCGCCAACAACAAACCGCTTCATCTTTTTGCTGGCGTTTAAACCATCTCCAGCATCCCAACCCGCCTCAATAACATCACCCTTTTTAAGGTGGTTGAACAACGCCAAGCTACTCTTCGGAAGCATGAACTCTGGAGGCAGCTCAGAGTCAACAACTGGCACTGAAGGGGCGGGAGCAGGCTTCTTGCCTTTTAGGATATCTGTCACCTCGTCCATCAATGCCTTTTTGTCGCTGTTCAACGAAAAGAGGCTACCAAGGTATTCAAACGTCCCCGCTTCAAACAGAAAGTCCTTCTTAAAAGACGCATAATTGAGCGAAATATCACCTTTTCTCAATACTCCAGTGGGCGTCGTGCTTTGCTTTTTCAATCCATTCCAAGTGCCTTCCAGCCCAGCAAGCATGTGCTCAAAAATCACCTTGAAATTATCTGTAATGACTTTTTCCTGGCCTTCGGCGGTAGCGAAACCCTTACCTTGCGCAGCTTGCGCAGTCTCCCACACTTCAAAATTGACGGACATCTCTGAGCTCTTAGGTGCGATCCCTTCAATACCTTTGCTTGCCACGGCACTAGAAAGCTCAAGGATGCTTACGGACAATGAGTTCACATCAACCGTTGACCCATAAAGCGACGGCTGCACACCAAACGCAGCAGCCACAATGGCCCTCATGTGGCCCTTCAAGTACTCACCTAACATTGGAGCAAGCATTTGCTGACAAAAAAGAAAGCCAAAAAGGGAGTTCACCAACTCTAAACCCTGCACCTCTTTGTCAGTCTCAGTAGTTCCGTCATCATTAGTGGCGGCCAAATTCTTGGCAAATTTAAGTGCCTCAGTCTCAAGGGTGGCGACCAAAGACTTATCGAGCGCTTGAGGCACAATAAAACTTGGGAACAACTTGGAAACGGCCTCCTCAGTCAAGACGGGGACGCTAGGGTTAAACACCTTCGCGTCTAGCACATCAAGCAACGAGAAGTTCTCAAACGCGCCTGACCCGCTGTATTGATAGCCAAGGTCATCAATATTCCCAACGTCAACCCTGAAATCAGCCCTGAAGCCTTTGTTCAAATAAACATTACTCCTTTTCGGCGCAGGCTTGGCCCCGACAATCCCTGCTATGTGATAAAAAAGCCCCCTCATCACATCATCCGAACCGGCAATCGCTACGTAATCAGCATGACTCAACTGAGAAGGGTCTACGTTGAGATCGAGCATAACATCGAAGGAATAGCTTCCTCCGATTGTACCCAAGAGGGGCGTGTTGACGTCCACATTGAAACCCACTTTCGCACCTGCTAGGGCCGAACTGTTCGGCCCTAGCATAGCCTTGATGACGCTATCCTTGACGGCGTCTGTCTTGAGCGCCGCCTCCACTGCGAGAAGAAGCGGACCTTCTGCAATCAATTTCCCGATTAAAGAGTTCTTGAGATCTTCTTTTTTAGAGGCGGGGAGCTTACTGATCTCACCTTTTAAGCCCTTCCTCATCTCATTTACCGCTTCAACATATGATGCCCAATACCCCATGGACGGAAGAGGAATTGGGGGGACGGCGAGCCCTGCAAAAACAGGCAAACCTGAGTCATCACCATCAGGTAGCCCAGTGGGTTTGATTAGCGACGAATCGGCAGGACTAGGTGATGCGCTCCCTCCCAGATCCTCAACTCTGTCACTGATGATCTTGTCAACCATCTCAGCTATTTCTGGTTTCTGGTCAAGATATGCCGCCGCCAGCTTGGCTGAGTTGGGAAACTGCAACTTGAGGTCAATGGTATAGGTGAACGCATTTTTACCTGTTACAGCAGGCTTCACCTTAGACTCCAAAATGTCAATTGTGACACCGAACTCATCTGTTGCCTTGTCCAAGCCCATAAGCAGAGCGGTCTCAAACCACGGCGGAGGATCATAGTTCAAGCCCTTGGGGGCGTACAAAACCGTGAAACCCAGACTCATTGATCCATTAATGGCAAAGGAGTCAGGCAGCGGTGACGACAAGCCCGTCTCCAACACAATCAACACGTGTTTGCTAACCTTGGCACCATCAACGTCTGGCCAAAGCTTCTTTCCCTGCTCTTCAAGCGCATTCTCTATGGCGTCCGCAAGAACCATTTCAGAGACCATAAAGTTGCCAAACAAAGTATTCCTAAAGCCTTCCTCCTTGAGCTTGGGCAAGGATGCTTCATCAGTGGCATACTTCAGAAGTATAAGCTCCACATCTTCTTTGGCCGTTGCCCCACTAGGGCTACCAACAAGCTTGAGCATGTCCTTGAGCGGGATAGCCTTTACGCCTGCAACGTACTCTTCAACTGGGTCTTTCTCAGGCTTCTTTGGCTTGACCTTCTTTGGTGGCTTTACGAGCTTCTGAATCGCTGGCGGGTTGCCTGCTTTGTGATCAAACTCAAGCCCTGCACCAACGCCCTCAAGGCCAAATGGAGTGCCCTTGCTGCCAAGCCTCTCAATGCCAAGCTTTTCCATCTCAGCCTTCATCCACTTCTTGCCTTTGGGATTCTGCACTGGCCTATTTACAAACTTGTTGACCGCACGCATGGCCTCCTTGTTAACGCCCGAACCGTCTTGATTGTCAATCTCGATGAAGTTATTCCCAAAAAGAGACTCGTACTTCTTCTTATTCGCGTTGACCTTTGACCATGTGCTCTTGACAACGTTGTCCGGCACAACACGATCACGCGCCTTGTTTCTCTCCAACGCAGTCTCAAGCGGAACGTCAACAAAGACCATCATCGTGTCGTAGCCCTGTTTCTCTAGCCTTGACCTAACCTTTGCGTACCATTCGTAGTTGTTCCCAGTGTTGTCAAAAATGACGCCTTGACGCTGCTTGCCTGTCAAGTTGATGATCTTGTCAATCTTGTTGATCTGCGCCCATCGCAGCGGTTGGTGCTTGGACTTGCCAGCGTCCTTGAGAGAAACCCCCTTCTTCTCAAGCGCTCGCATGTAAAGCTCATCAGAGGAAAGCAAGCGCAGACCTGAAGCTGTCAGACCCATGCCGCTCAAGCCAAAAAGCTTCTTTGCAACAGTAGACTTCCCCGAACCTGAGCTTCCCGCCAAGAACACTGCCTTAAGCACTGCTTTATCTTGAACTCCCTCAATGAGCATCAAGCCCAACTTCTCAACCAAGCCATCAAGACTCATGTCACTCTCCTATCGCACCCACAATGAGGTTGCTCAATGTTGAACCAACTTTGACTGCGAAGTTTACAACTTCAGACTTCTTCTGCCCCTCCTGAACCTGAAGCAAAACAAGCGCATCGCTCGCCAACACAAGATCATCAAAATCTATTAAAATGTCAGACCTGTCTGAGTTAAGGAGGCCCCTTATTTTATCGACCCCAACAACGACACCATCCTTTCCATGCCTTGCAATGGTATCCGCGAGAACCCGAACCACCAAAGACTCCCAACCCGCGCTTTCGCTGACGAGAGATTTGACCTTTTCCGCTACCTTTTCCGCTACTTCTTGGCCAAACTGCTCAACGAGCAAGTCAAGCAAAAATTCATAATCCATGGTCTACTCACACAACAGGTTTCCACTTTGAATGATTGGCGGTGTTTCGCCTGGGTGACCCTCAAGGCCCGCAAGATGCAGCATCATCTGACTATGCCAAGGCACCCTTGCTCTTGTGAGTTGCACAAGCATTGCGGCATCTTCACACACCCTTCCGCTAAAAACTAAACCTTTGTCGGTCTCAATGCAATAACAAGCCGAAGCAATAAGCTGATGAATCGCGACTGCTTGTTTCATTGCCAACGCCTCATTGAACAAGACTTCGTTCCTGTAAACGGCCTCATCCCTAACCACCCCTTGAAAACAACCGAGCACCAACAAAGTGCAACCGATTGCAATAGACCTTCTCATCAACTCAACCCCTCAAGCGCCTCTATCCTGGCCCTTAAATCCTCAATTGTCTGCTGTTGCTCTTGGATTGCTTTTGTCAAGACAGCAATAATATCCTTATGATGCATCGTATACATGCCGTCAGACTTCTCAACCACTACTTCTGGCAAGATCGGCTCAACCTCTTGAGCGATAAAACCAAGGACATGCTCACCCCCATTCTTCCACTTGAACCGCCTTGGCTGCAAGGCAAGCACCTGCTCCAAACCATACGGCACATCTTCGACATCCTTCTTTGCTCTTCTGTCAGAACTGGCGTCCGTCCAAACTCCCGCGCTGCTCAAAAAAGCAACCCCAGTCACACCGCCACATTGCACCGAAAAAGGCCCGCCTGGGTCTGGGCTGTATAGACCAACACCAACCCTCGCAAGCTCAGACGCCCCTGCCGTTGCGGCTCTTGTATGTGATGATATCATCGTTGTTGGCATATCATCCGTATCAACGCCGTTGTAGCCCCTGAGCCTTACAGCCGGATATTCTTCGGTCCCTAAGAGTTTAGAGACTTCTAAAATTGCCTGATTGATAGTTGTGCCAGCCGCATTTTTACCTGTGAATACAATTGCCCCTCCCCTTTTCCCGCTGGCGTCGCTTTGAACATTGTTTTTTATACGCAAGACAGGAAATTCTGCATCCGTCTCAGCGTTTATCATAGGCTGAACGTTGACCGTATGACCGCCCACAGTCACAAGAAGTGCAAGGTTAGCGTAGAGATCTGATGGGTCCACATGGAGCCTCCCCACGTATCGACCTGACACCTCTAAACTCCCCGCCTTTACCCTTGACTCGCCCGAACCGCCACTGTTCAAGAACTCAACCTTTGTCGCTCCAGACGGAGCTCTATACACTGGAGACTGCACATATCTGTTTGTCTCCAAGTGCGCGCCATCTAGGGCAACCACGGTATTGGTGCCGTCCCCCTCCACCTTCAAGTTCACCGGATAGCTGTTTGTACCAAGCTGAAAATCTGCGTTTGCCGATACCTTGTTATAAAGCAACGACAAGTCCAAACCGCTCCTGTATAGCGCAAAGTCACCATAGCTTGACTGCGGACCTGGCGGAAAAATCAATTGAGTTGCCGAAATCGGTGTGTTCGACTGGATGGGCATGTTGTACGACGCCTTATCATACACCCCCTTCCCGTCTTCCGAAATTAAGGCAACAGTAACTCTGTCAATGTAGATCGTTCCTGCCGTGTGGTTAACATTGAAAGCGGCTGTGAACGACTTAACTGAGTCACTCGCAGTCGCAACTGCGGGAACAGCAACATCATAGGTCATAGTCTTCCAGCCTGTGGAGCCTGCTATTGGTAACGTCACAAACCCTGGCGCTTCCCCCGCTGCCTTCATCTGGATTGTTGTCTCAAACCCATTTGGATCGCCCCAAAACGTCAACACAACGCCGTCAGTGTCTGCTGCTGTGGCATAACCACCAACCGTCTTGAAAGTGAATGATACTCTAACCCTTGGCGGTATCGTTGAAGCATTGCTGAGAAACTGGGTGATCGGATATTGGCCCAACAAGAACGACGTGGAGCCTGCGCCAGTTGACGACACGCTGAGCGAAAAGCCGCCCGTGTCAAACTCCGAGGCCGTGATTGATGCTGTGTGTGTTGCAGCGGTCAAATCCGGATGGATAACCGTACTGTGGCACATGTTGCTGAAATGCTCACTGAACACCACAACCTCGTGATCCTCACCTGAGCCATTCTTGTGGAACTTGGCGCGGTCCTGAACAAACACGGTTTCGCTGCTTTGGCTCACTCCAGACAACATGATGTCATAGTGGCTCAACTGCGCTGGAGAAGCACCAAGACTCACGGCACAAACAAACAACCCGCCATCTGAGCTAGGAGTTCCCGCCTCAAACTCAGCCTCAGTGTACTGTCTCCATTTGACGGTGGTGTCATTCCCAACGCTGTAACTGGGCACCAGATACACGTAGACTCGCGCCGCCACTGTTGGCCCTGATGTTGGGTTCGTCAGCCCAAGGACCACGCTAGATCCGGTTCTATACGTTAATGCATAACCTGAAGACACCGCCTGCATTAAGCTGTCTGCAATGACATTGTCCGTGATTAGCGTGATTGAGTCATTCGTTGCAGCCGTTGGGGTTGGGTAGAACCCCCTAACAATCCCCTTGGGCAAGAGGCGCATCTGCTCGTTGATCGCAGCAGTTGTGTAAGGCGTCCTCCAATTTGCGGAGACTTCCCCAGAGGGGACAGTGATTAACTCGGTAACCATATTCAACTCCCATATCTTGAGATAAGCGTCAACACAACTTCAGTCCCTGCCGTCTTAACAACTTGATCGTACGTCCCGTAAAGCACGAGATCATTATCTGCATCAAAAACGCCTACTTCAAAAAGCTCAGGGTTCGGTGGATTTACTAAGCCTTGCCCGTCCAGCCCTGACTCCGTGGAGGTTAACTTGCAAACCACCGTCAATGTACCTGCGCCATCGTCCGAGATATCAGACGGCGACAGGGATTTCTGATACCTAAATTTTCCGTTTGCGCCCGTTGCATCAAGTGCAGTTGCCGTTGCCGATGGAGCAATTGGCACCTTGTAACCATCCACAACCTGAAAAGCCCCCTCCCCCACTTGAAAATACGACAACTTCATATTTGCTGGAGTTTTCCCAGCAGTAAGATTGTCCGCCGCAAGTTGCGCTAGCTTTATTGTGTGCGTGTTTACGAAAACAGATGCAATCGCCATCTCAACCTCAGGTAATCGTCAAGCTCAACGCGGACGTCTTAGTCAAGCTCGTTGAGAAGTTCAATGCCAACACTGTGGACTCCACCTTAACATGGATCGGCACAATACTCTCCAACTTCTTCGTCAGCCTTGCCATTGCATCGTTTACGAGCGTGCCGTCACCTTTAAGATCCAAAACAAGCTGAGGCGTCGGCGAAAGCTCAAGCCTTACCTTGTATGATTTGCACCATCCGCAGCCTGTTTCAATCGCAGGGTCGTAGCCAATCACCCCTGAACCTAAAGGGGTTTTTGTCGTCGTAATAAGCGTCAACGACGGATAAGAAGAATAATCACCCGCCTCGACATAATGCTTAACGGTTGACGAGTTGAGCCTGATGTAAAACGCGCCCTTGGTGAAATTCGCAAACGGGTTGTCCACAAATGAAGCATCAACACCAAACGTCACAGCATAGCCACTCACAAGGCCATAAGATGCTGCCTGCGACGAGGAAAGCTGAGATGTATTTGACACCGCTCCCGCAACAATGCTGTCTGCATATAACTGCGCTGGCGTCCTCCCATCGCTTGATCCGTCATTAAACATATACGCGCCTGAAGCTGTACTTGTCAGCGTCTCAGTCGCCCCTGTCTCAACGTCCACAAAGGAAACATCTGCCCTCAAATCGTCAAACCTTGCCACCTTTGGAGCGATTGACGTGTAGTGCTTGCCGCCAAACTCATACTGCTTGCCTGATGGAAGCATGGACATTGAAACAGCCCCTATCCCAAACAGACCGATCACCAAAGCGTCAAAGCCACTTATGTCCGCCTGGATCTTGTACGCTTTCTCCCCACCCGTTTCACTGTACAGATTGACGGCGTTTAGCACCAAAGCCCGTTGAAGCGCTGGACTGTCGTTTTCATCAATAATTAGGCCGAAATTCTTGGCAAGGTGGTAGAGGTTTGACGCGCTCTTAAGCGTCACATCAACCGTGGTGCTGTTCAACAGCACTTCTGGAGCTCCCCCAAGGAATGTAATCGTATTCCTTAACTCTGGCTCATTTCTGGTGCGAAGCCCAACCACCTCGTACTCTGCCCCGCCTATCAGCGCAACGTAACCAATACCAACATTCACAATCGGTGTTCCGGCCTGAGCCTGAACCGCAAAAACCTGACCATAATCAGGGCTCTCCTTTTCAGTCACTCCAGCTTTACCAATGAGCGTCACTGCAATCGATTGCGTTCCGAGCACCGTAGCCTTGAGCGGATCATTCTCCTCCTCAAGGTGTCTAATCTTGTGCCTGATCCGATCCAGCTCGGCCTCAAAGCACAAGAATAGCTTTTTAAGGTATTGTTCCGTGTCGAGCTCGCGATGAAGCAGTGGCAATGACTTAAAAACGGTCAACTCAGACCAATTTGCCTCACCGAACGGTTGGCCACCTGCTGCACCTTGTCCAAAACCGGCCATAACCCCCTACTCCCTGGCAAAAACCGTTAAACCGTTAAGATCTAAACCAGTAACCAACTTGCCGCCCCTATAGGTTGCCGTGTGCTTTTGAAACACTGCAACAAGCGGCCTCGTCTTGTACGAACATGGTACGCACGTCCCTCTTGCCCAGTCATTCTTAATTGCTGCCGCCCTTACTGCCTTAGCTATTGCACCAACGTCATTCGGCCCAAGCCCCTTTCTTCTGATCGGAACGTAACCCGTCGGCCTTCCACCCCCTGCCACAGAACGATCAAACCAACTTCCGCTCCAATCAATCACTGCGTTTGGCACCTGACCCGCCTCAAACTCTTGCTTACTTTGCCCATAACTTAGCACCTTTGTCCCGCCTTTCGTAAGCCTATCAAACGCCTTCAACGTCAAATCAAAGCGATCTGCGTTGTTCATGATCAGGTGGCCTGCCCATGCAGCCACGGTGTCATGACCCTGAGTTGCTATCTCTTCAACGGCTGCATTCATAGCCTCTGCCGCAGTCATCTTTGGCCTTTTTAGCGCCCATGCATTAAACCCCGCCCCCCTGTCTTCCATATAGCCGTACAAGTCGCTGTAAAAAGCATTGCCTCTTTTTTGGAGAATTGGCGGCTGAAAGTTTGGCGCGTGAGTCGCCTTGGCCTTGCTTGCGCTATGGGGGGGGCTTGTCAACCAAGGGCTGTAAAACTGGCCAATCCACTCCGCGACAGACCAGTGGTGCCCATTCACATTGCCCTCCCATTGAATGGCAAAGTCTCCAGCTTGACGCCTGAAGTAAAGGGTTGTGATCCCCAACCTGAGTGTCGGAGGAAGCTCTTGACACAATGCAGTAAGCGACTTGCCCACATAGCCCTTCATGCCCAGCGCATGATAAGCCCTAACGCCCTTTTTAGCGCTTTTTTCAGCGCTGCCCTCCCAATCCATCTGGATAAGGCGAGCTCCCCCAAAATCGCGATCAAGGCTGGCAATTTCCTGCCCACAGCGCTTCATGAATTTAGGGTTACACCAGACCCATGGCATCCACCCTATTGTAAAACCCTCAGACCTGAACAACTCGGCACGCTTGAGAATCTTTGACCTGCCCTGCTCCCACTTCCATTTGCCCTTAGCGCCAGCGTGGTTGACATTCAGGATGATCTCTTCAACACCAGCATCTTTTAGCGAGCGCAACTGCTCAACAGACAACTCTCCGCGCCCTGGGAGACCCCTCCAAAGCACACCCCTTGGATGCACTTCACTTGGGTCATCCGGTGCCATGCAATCAATTGCATCCAGAATTGCCTCTACAATGTCCAACACCATAACACCTACCCTATACCTGCAACATTTATAATCTTTTGGAACTGGGGCCCCGTCATGGCGGCATCAAAAACGCCGTAGTAGAAGGTCTTGAGAGGTCTACCATCCGACGATGCATTACCCTTTCCGACAATGTCGACTTGGAAAGAAGTGTCGACCCCCTGAGACGCAGATGAGCCAGAGAAAAAGCTGTAACCGCCGCGAGTGTGGTCCTCTTGCTTCCAATAACATGTTATTGTTTCAGCGGAAAAATCCCATACGATCGCCACTACACACAGTTTTTGGTAAGTGCCAAATATCTTGAGAGATTCGCTTGACCCCCCGTCGCTGTGCGATTGACTTGCGTTTAATTGGACTTGACCTGCGCCCCAATAATACAGCAGATCATTACCGGTACCGCAATAAAGTAAACCACCTGGGGTGCTAGTGTTGCTGTCTCCGTACGGAGATAAGTAGGCGCTTGAGTCATTCCATCCGGCGGCCCTATCGGACTCGTACGCAATAAGCCACGTCCGCGATTTTATAGGGTCTCGCCGAAATGGATCGCTAGACACGGCTGGTGTGGATATCGATTCTCCGGTGGCTGCGTATAGATGCGATCCACCAAAAACAGCGCGGGCGGATCTCGGTGACGTCGATATTGTTCCTCCCGCCTGCACCCAATCGTGACTTGATCCGAGAGATCCGGAGTTCGCCAGCAAGCCGCGCGCAAATTCCAGCGTTGGTGTTGCTATTGTGCGGACAATTCCAAAAAACGACGCGGGATCCAGCGTGACAGAGAAGCTACCGACAGGGCCGCTCGGAGATGAATAGGACGCCGTAACGACGGTGCTTGCCGATGGAACGTCAGTTGCTCCGCGAACAAATTGAATTGCTCGCGGTGTGTCATCTGGATCCACAACAAAACTCGGACTAGACGCCGTACCAGCGTCTGGATCTACAGCCTCCAAGTAACTGGATCCACTGAACGAAAATTCAACAGCGGCGGGAGTCGTTCCGCCGTTGGCCATATTGAAAGAGACTCGCGCAGCGTCCTCCGTAACGCTTAAATCCCCAGTAGGGAAAGTCGGGTCATTCCCCCCGCTTGATGCTTCTTTTAGCTTCCAGACGCCACCTTCAAGAACAAGTTCATTCGCCATTCTTTACCTGCTCCTTTAGTTGCTTCCGAATTTCTTCAAGCTCTTGGTTTATTCGCTCCACCTCTTCAACCTGAAGTTTGAGTTCGCAATCTGGTGCCGCATCTAAAAACTCACCAGCGTCAGGGCTTGAACCATCAGCAAGCTTTGCGCCAGAACCACTCAGTCCGAGCTCTGGCAGAGGGAGCGCTTGGCTTGTGTTACAGCCACTACTTGTCACGATCACGAAGCAGATCTTTAATGTCACGCAGAGTACTGTTCGCCGCATCAATCCTCTCCCTTAGTTGCGCTAAAGCTATCGAGTTCATTTGCACTGTTTCTGAAACATTTGCCTGCTTATCAACCCTAGACTCAAGCGACTCGATGGATTGCTCCATCACAGCACCGTTGACCTCAAGCTTGACACCCCAGATCACTAAAGGGATCACGAGCATTGACAAAAGCGTCTTGAAGTCATCAAAAGTAAACTTGAAGCCGCCACCTTCAGACACCCCCATGACACCTCCTAAATGGTTCCGCCAACTATGATCCACCCAGAACCTATAACCTGAATGACTAAAGACCCGTAGTTGACTTGGATACTTGCCCCGCCTACTGCGCCATTTATGGTCTGACCAGTATGCGGAGTGATGGTAATGTTATTCGTTGCTGCATTTCCTGCCGTGTCACATATTGTGACAATCCTTCCTCCTCTTGACGTTGTATCCTGAAGCGTTACGGTAACCGCAGCACTACTCGTATCGCAAGATAACGTCCTTGTTGCATCCGTCACGGCGAAAGTCCCAAATATTGACTTAATTTCGTGCGACTCGGACCCTTTTAGATGAAGCGTCGAGTTTGGGGATTCTGTGCCTGAAAAAATTCCCACCCCAACACTCGAACCTTTCAAGACGACAGGGGTTGTTCCGCTTCCAGATTCAAGCATCCTAAGCCTTAGCGCTGACGTTTCGCCCCCGCTCGACACATCCGCGAGTGTGGACTCCGCTGCAATTGATTGCACAAGCCCTCCTGCACCTTCAACCTGGACTTCAAAGTTGCCACCAAAGTTCGCTTGCGGTGCCGCTGTAGAGCTTACTTTGTGACTTACAATGCTAAACGGAGCATTTGATGTGCTTGTGGTCACCTCAGACCTAAGCGCCACAGCTGCGCCACCCGCAGTGTGGCTTACTGAAACAGATAAACCGTCTGCACTGTGTGCGGCGTCTGATGAAGTGTTCTCAACCCTGACTGCCTTATGGCCCGCGCTGTTCGATGTGACCGCAACACTTAAGCTATCTGAAACGAACGCAAGCCCTGAACTGGAGCCAAGCCCCCCTGACCCATTATTATACTGGATAAAGCCAGCGCTGCCAGAAACCGTCATACCCCCAGTGAACTTAACGAAAGTCAGGGAATCGGTCCCAACAACATCACTTCCTGTGTCCTTATCGCAGACATAACCGTTGTCTGAATTGACAGCACCCATTTCAACAAACATGTAAGCGCCAGCAG
>MDTC01061883.1_pt1 | contig 53869 bp, 58 predicted proteins | sample 811181 | NCBI WGS metagenome assembly MDTC01 (sample SAMN05326644, study PRJNA326480) | marine metagenome | isolation source: seawater | place: Pacific Ocean: North | collected 2011 | reverse complement strand
CTTGAGGGTGTCACTAAATCTAACTGTTGCCATTAGTTTACTCCTTCCATTTTTACAACTTCACCGAATGGTGCATCCTCTAGATCTGTAGTAACCCACAGTACTGGACAGTCAGGTGCAGTACCGAAGTCATTACAGCAGAGGTCAGTTAGGAACACACATGCCACTGGGTTTATGTCATTGGCTTGCATGTATTCAAACACTGGTGAGAAGGCAGTACCTCCACCACCATGTGGTTTAATCTCTGGCTTGTCATCTTGACCAAAGGTATCGTAGTGACTCACTTCACTATCGAAGTAAATGATATGAGTCTTGGTAGGTTTATGGTCTTCCCATACCTTGATGATTTCAGTAGCAAACTGGTCTATCTCTGCTTGACCAATAGAACCAGAGCAGTCAACTGCCCATACAATCTCACCCATCACTTCACCAGTGATACTGGGTAGATACATACCTTGCTGAATGAAACGTCTGTTGGGTCTAGCAAATGTTCTGTCATCAGTCTTAGCCTTGACAATGAAACGCTGTAGTACATCTGCCCACAACACCTTGGGTGTTAGTAATTCACCGACTAGGCGTTCAACACCTGCACTCAACTTACCCATCATCTTGGCAGACTGTACTGCTTGGGCTACCTTAACACGCCATTCTGCTTGCTGTTGTGCAATCTCTGCCTGCGTCTGTCCTCCATCTGTAACTGAATCAAACGGTTGACCCTCTCCTCCATAGCCTTGTTCTCCTTCAGGCGTGTCAGGTAATGTGTTATAGATACGATCAGTAATCCCATCACAAGAATTGTATAAGTCAGGGTCATACAGTCCTCCCTCTGGCATCTTGCCTAGACCTTCATCAGTTAGTACTTGATTGATTACATAGTCACCTGCTTGATTCCACTTGTAGTGGTTTCTCTCACCACGTCTTGTGGTGTGTTCAAACATTGGGTGTGCAATCTCATGTGCAACAAGGAACTTAAGCTCCTCATCATTCTGTTTGTCACAGAACTCTGGATTGAATAGAACTTGTTTGCCGTCAGTAGCCGCAGTGGGTACTTCATCTGTAATCTTGAACGGCATGTTCATTACCAGAGTACCCCAGAAGGGGTACTCCAGCATCAGTGATGTCTTGGCTTTAGCCAAACGTGTTTGTAAATCAGCCATTTAAATCTCCCATAAAGACTGCCATCTTGTCTGCAATAGCCTTGACTTGCCTGCCTTTCTGCTCACGTAAATCCCAGTCTACACGCAGTGCTTCAGGGTTCTCGTTAGCAAGTGACTGCTCAACCTGTTGACGCATAGCTTCAAGGTTAGGGTCATCAGCAAAGTTAAGCCGAGGTAAAATGCCACAGATGTCGTTGATATTTTCAACCAATGAGTTACGGAATACACCAGTAGGGTCATTCAGTTTGTCACTAGCATGTTTGACTACATCGTACAGTCGTTGCCATGCTTCCTTCATAGCTTCCTGCGATGCATTGGTTACTCTGTCAGTAACCTGCTGTTGGATAGCAGACAGCTCCTCATCTGCAATCTGTACTCGGAAGTCATCGGCAGGTACTGGCATGACTACCATTTCCATACCGAACTTAGCACGTAGAGCTTCAACACTAGGGTAGTCTTCCTCTTTGTACAGTCCGTTAGCTAGTAGCCTTTGTGCATCTAGTTTCAACTGTGGATACACATCAATAAACTGGTCAACCAATGCCAACCAGTTAGCTTTCTTTGCACGATGCTCTGTCATAAACGACAGATAGTTTTTGGATGGTAACATCTGAGTACCATTGATACCCCAAGGCAGAGTGTTCTTGTAGTACTCTGTCCGTATGGTAGTAGTCAGCTTGTGAATGTTACCAAGGTAATCATTGAGGGGTAGCAGAGACTTGTTGTATCTGCCTGCCTCAACGATTGTGTTATGTTGTTCAGCAACTTGTTGTGTTACTGATTTGTCATACTTACGTGCAGTCCACTGCGACACGTTAAGTTGAACTAGCAATGCTTTGTCTGTCAATTTCATATCATACCTCCATTAGAACAAGACATCTTGGTTATCGACTGCCCACTTAGTGAACGCACCACTACTAGCAAGCTCATCATTCTTGCGAGTAGCATACGAGATACATAGGACAGAGAACTCTTTAGGCATACGACCAACGTAGGTAATAACCCTATCAAAGTTAGCTAGTGTAGCCTTGTGAGCGAGAGTGCCACACAATGCATACAACGTAGCAGGGTCATCAGGTACATTAGCCTGCGTTGGATTCATCAGTATGGTATCTGGATTAGGTAGCTTACGATGTATTTTAAGGAAGCCAACGAACTCTGCTGCAGCACCTTCACCTACAGCACCCTTGAAGCATTCATACTCTGCATCAGCAGGTACAATACCAATCACATCAGATACACCCTCAACCCATGAACGTGGTGTTGGATTGATGTCACGCTGTGGGTCAAAGTCATGTAGCAGATTAGGTCTGAACCGAATGAACGAAATTAGTTCTGGCTTGACTTCATTCTCAATAGCCCAACTAGTCCAGTCATCAAGGTGTGTTTCAAGTTCAATGACAGTCTCACGATTACGCAAATGAGATAGGATTCTGTTAGCACCTGCTCTGTCCTGCTGTCTGTTGCCAGTAGATACACAGTGCCAACCTTTCTTCATCGGTACACCATGCAGTGTACGTGCTTGAAGTATGTTAGCCAGTACCTTCTGGATGTCAGCAGGTGCTTGGTTACGATCATCAAAGCAGAGAATACCCTCATCTGGTATGTCTGTTCTGCCTTCAGCAGGATACCAATCGGGTAGTTTGTATTTGAATGAATCATCAGATGTAGCCATGTCAGGTACACCGAAGTCCTCGACAAGCATGGTAGGTGTATGCTTCTCGATATATCCAACGTTAAGTTTACTGGCAACCTGCTGAGAGATGGTAGTCTTACCTCCCCCTGGCATACCTTCAACACAGATAGGACGTTTGGATTTGAATAACTCAATCAGAGTTTCTTGTAGTAATGTAGCTCGCATCATATGTCTCCCTTCTTAAGTTTATAGTTGCGATGGTCAACGCCATAGGAAACTACTTGAGTTCCCTTCTTAGATTTCTTTGCAGTCATCTTGTTAGAAAAGTGGACAATATCCCCCCTTTCATTACGCACTGCCAATCCACCTTGTTCATGCCGTAGCATGAATAGCTTCAATTGTTTTGCCATATCTCTTTTACTCCTTCCCATATAGCATTTGGTGTTAAGCACGAATGCTCGTATGTCCACAGTGATTCATCCCATGTCTCACACCCAAGGATGAAGTTGACACCAGTGAACGCCAAGAGAATACTGAATGCAGTAAGCACCAGTATCCCCCCCAATATTTCGATTAGGTTTCTCATTGGAATAAACCCCAACCGAAATGACTGTCGGCTAGCATCAAGCATACACTTGACACTACGCCATACAGTATCCATGAAAGCATGACAGATAGTTTCATTTCACTATCCCCCCTTTCACATTGATACCAACAAGGTCATCACGATTAGTGACAACGATGTAATTAGATTTGTGTAACGGCACTACAGTATGCTTGACTGTACTGGCATGTTTACTGCCACATGATAGGCAAGTTACATACCCCAGTTCATAGCGTCTGATAGGATACTGATTAGCACAATATACACAGCGTTTAGTTTTCATATAGACCTCCATAGGGGTTGGACAGGGTGCATTACACCCCCTGCCACAGTGGTTAACATTACAGTACGATTGTCTTAGCACCAGTTGGTACAGACTTATCATCATCGGCAAGTACAGCGACATAAGCTCCGTATCTACCACCAAGTAACTTCGGTGAATACTTGTCTGCATCCAAAGCCTTCAATTCAGCGACAGTAAAGCCACCTTTACGACCCTTCTCAATATCAGGGCAGAATACAGACACAGTTACACCGTGCTTCTCAGCAGCAGATAACATTACACCATAAAGCTCGGTGATATTCTCAGCTGTATAAGCAGTTCCAGCAGAGTGATTACGCACCTTTACAGTCTTAGCAATAGGTGCAACATAAGCCTCAACAGTACCATCAAAAGTTCTAGCCATATAAACCTCCAGTTTTAGTGTTAAGTTAGAACATGCTATAACGAGACCACCTCGCCAAGCAACGCCAGATTAGCAAATCCGAGCCGAGTGTCAAGTTGCCCCCCTCTGTTCTAATATATAATACGTTGTGCTAGTAGATCGTAAAACGACTCGTACGATTGTCAACAATTTCAATGTTTTATGGGCGAACAATCTAAATAATCTAGCAATCTGCTATGTAATGTTAGCACGGCAAACCTATATACCCCCCTAAATAGTGCTATCTATAGGTGATATGTGTATATTTGATAGATTATTTAGATTATTTAGATTAACTTGACGCTAATATGGTGCAAAATACCAGGCTAATCATAGGTTTACAGTGTTTACAGTGTCAAGTATGGCAATCTAAATACAGCAGAAGTGTGTCATGTTAGCAATAGATCGTGTAGATTGTGCTATACCCCCCAGATTATAGCCGTAAGATAGCCTCGAATAGCGTGCGATGACCCCCCGAGCTATGGTATATAGATATAGAAAGTAAAAAATAAAAAGAAAAAGAGAGGGGCCGAAGCCCCGTCTCCTATATATCTTCTATTCTTCTTGCTAGATGGATCATTATACCTCCAAGCAGGCAAGCACATAGACTTCCGAACAGTATGATTAGCATAAACCCTATTGAGTTTGCGTTCTCCATACAGTTACCATCGCAATCACCAGCTGCTCCACTAGCTGATAGTATGCCTAGTATGATTAAGACCATACCAAATCCGTCTAAGAACATCTTCATGGCTATCTCCTTTTGTAAAGTAGGGAGCACAGCGCCACACTGTGCTCCCTGGGTTGTTTACCTACTGCGTACTGTCAGTATCCTAGCTTCAACACCGTGCTTCTTGATGCATCGCTCAGCGATACTCTTAGCTCGGCTCCACTCTCGTACCACTGTGGTAGAGAATGTTTTGAACTTATCGGCACTGACTCGTACCTGATAGGTAGTTGTGTGTAGTTTTGGCATAGTTGCCTCCTCGATAATGCGAGAGGAGCCGAAGCTCCTCTCTGGGTTGATTAGTATCCAAAGTCGAATTTCTCGACTGAAGACTTGCGAGATCCAAAGTTGGAAGTCTCACTCGCCTTCGCTATGTTCAGCTTCGGTGGCTTACCGAAACTCTTCCAGCATGGAGAGACCCAAACCTTAGCGTCATCGCCCAGCTTCTTGAGCACTGCTCGAAGATGGTCAATGGTCAGCTGTTCGCCTTTCTTCTTCAGCTTCACATTCGTATCGAATGCAATGATGTTGAAGTTGTACGGGTTTAACGCCGTACCCTTAGGCAATCCTTCCAGACGCTTGAGCGTTACCTCAGGCTGGTTAGGATCATCGCCAACGTTCACACCACGCTTTAACACGACAGTGCGAACACCCTTTTGGTTGCTAGTATCGAGTGCAACCAACCCGTTATAAGATGATGACATAAGTCATACCTCCTAGGTTGTGCCACACACAGACCACGCTGTGCGTGGCGGGTTAACGCCAGCTGGACACCATGCCCTGCTGACAACTTCATTAAGGCAAAAACGTGACACAATGTCAAGTTACTAGGAAAACTGCGGATTACAGGGGGGTGTTTTGGCAGGCAAACGATTGCCTATAGGGGGGTGTCAGGGGGGGTACATGGATTGGGTTTGACAACCGCCTTGTATATAAGTAACCCTCTCATAACAAGGGCCATTTTTTAGAAGGTGTAAAGTTACAAAGTTTCTTGACAGGATTGTACATTACACATAGGATCAACCATATGGATACGTTACCGCTTAAACATACTAAGTGGTCGAACCGATTAGCTTTCGATATAGCCCTGATGCTAGAGGGCAGCGGTGAGACCCTGGATGAACTAAAAGAACGCCATTCGGTTTCAGCCGATGATGTGTTGGTGTTTAACAAAGACCCTGTGTTTCTCAAGCAGGTCAACTCTTATAGGGATGACATTAAAGAGAAGGGCATGACGTTCAAGCTCAAAGCCAGGGCACAGGCGGAAGAACTACTGACAACTAGTTGGACGTTGATCCATTCTCCAGAAGTATCGCCTGCAGTTAAGGCTGACTTGATAAAGTCAACTGTTAAGTGGGGCGGACTAGAACCAAAGAATGACACAGCTATAGAGGGGCAAGGTGGCGGAGTTAAAATTACAATTAACCTCGGAGGCCAAGAGCACATCGCAACGGCCACTATTGATCAAGAACCTGAGGGAGAGGTTCTCGAACACATACGAGGGGAAGCCGATGGCGACATTCAAGACGTTGGATGAATGCGAGTCGATTGGTAGGTTGCTTGAGCTTGAAGGCGTTGCTTTCAGGCAAAAGGTGCTGCGTAAAAATCCGAACACCAGCAAACCCTATGCTATAATTATACTGAGTAAAATATGAACATAGACTTTACACCATCAAGAACTTGTGCAGCGTTTATGAACTCTGACGCAAAGATGCGTGTACTTATGGGGCCAGTCGGGTCAGGTAAGTCTGTGGCGAGCTGTTTTGAAATTGTCCGTAGGGCATCACAGCAAGCTCCCAGTCAGGACGGGGTGAGACGCTCCCGTGCCGCTGTTGTTCGTGAAACCGTTCGTCAGCTGACTGATACGACCATTAAGACGTTTCTCGATTGGTTCCCACCAGGCACATGCGGCAACTTCATGCGTACAACCAAGACTTACTTTTTTAAGGTTGGCGATGTCGAGTGCGAGATTATGTTCCGTGCACTTGATGATGCAGATGATGTGGCAAACTTGAATTCTCTTGAGCTGACCTTTGCGTGGTTCAATGAGTGTAGAGATATTAACCCAGAGATCGTGGATGCCATGTCCAAACGTATTGGTCGTTTTCCGTCCGCTAAGGATGGAGGCCCATCATGGTTTGGTATGTGGGGAGACACGAACCCCCCAACTATGGATACATGGTGGTATTACCAAATGGAGAAGCTAGACCCGAAAGACGGGGTTAGCGACAATGATAACGGTTGGGATGTGTTCAAACAACCCTCAGGCAGAAGTGCTCTCGCAGAAAATGTGGAGAATCTACCAGATGGATATTATGACACCCAAGGCCGTTCAGAAGATTATGTCCGAGTCTTCATTGACGGTGAGTACGGACTCAGCTCAGCAGGACAACCAGTATACAAATACTTTAGGCCAGACTACCATATGGCATCGTCTACGCTCACTCCTATTGTTAACGGTGTGCGTTCTATTATTGTCGGTATGGATTTAGGCTTGACACCTGCTGCTGTTTTCGGGCAGTTAGATCCCCGTGGGCGAGCGCTGATATTCGATGAGGCGGTCTCCTTTGATATGGGTATCCAGCGTTTCGTCCGCACGATTATACGCCCACTCTTATATGAACGGTTTTCAAGTTGTCCAGTTATAATCGTGGTTGATCCTGCTGGTACACAGAGAGCACAGACTGATGAGCGTTCTGCTGTCGATATAATAAAAGCAGAAGGCTTCAAAGTATTCCCTGCAAAAACTAACAGTGTGTCAGCTAGGTTGTCAGCTGTTGATGATTTCTTGATGCGGCAGGCCGATGGAGACTCAGCTTTCTTAGTTGACCCACGTTGTACACACCTCAAGTCAGCTATGATGGGTGGGTATAGATTCCATAAGAAGAATGGCAATATTGAGAAAAACAAACACTCGCATGTAGCCGAGGCTTTACAATATTTAATGATGCATATACATTCTATAGGCGAAGGTACATTGACACCTCAGGCTCGTGAGATACGTAAAGTAGCGGCTGTAGGGTGGACGTGACCTTATTCATGTAGACCTCCCTGGGTTGGAATGTTACTCCACTGGCAGACCTCCCTACTTAAACCCCGTCAAGTTTTCTCCTTTCCGCTTGACGGGGTTATTTTTTTGAGTAAACTATAACAAGTTGTCAGTTATTGGAGGTGACTATGGGTTCATGCGGAGGCGGTAAACCTTACATGCGTAGATCAGACAATCCCAAGATGGACGGGGCTGCTGGTGATTTTCGCAGACCATACATTACAGGCGGCCTGGTTGGCCCTGCTATGCAGTACAGTGATGATATGGCTAAGCGTAAGAAAAAAGATGATGAAGACGAGGACGATGAGGAAAAGATGGCTAAGGCCAAAAAGTCTCGTAAGAAAGGTTCAGGCTACGGAACAGGGATGGCGTAATGGTTGGACTTAGGATGTTACGTGTTGTTGGTAACGCAGAGCTTGTAGCAGAAGAAGAAGCTGCGGCAAAAGCTGCTTTACAAGACAGACAGAACGAGCCTTATATACTGGGCCTACATTCTTATATTCAAGAGTGTTGGTATGCAGCTAAAGAGGCTAAAGATCCTATTGAAACTGTTATGCTTAAAGCGTTGCGGCAACGCAACGGTGAGTATGAGCCAGATAAACTAGCGGCTATTCAAGCTCAAGGTGGTTCAGAAATTTACATGATGTTAACTGAAGTCAAGTGTCGAGGTGCTGAGTCTTGGCTACGTGACATACTGTTAGATTCAGGTACACCCCCTTGGGATTTAGAACCTACACCTATTCCAGAACTTACACCAATTCAACAAGCAGAGATCCAAGAAGCATTTGCTGAATCTGTTGTTGATATGATTAAACAGATGGGGCAAGCACCTACACCAGCTCAGCTTAGCGAATTAAAAGAGATGGTGACTCAAGACTTCCGATTCGGAATGTTGCAAGGTGCACAGAACCGTGCCGATAAGATGAAGGTTACTATTAACGATCAATTTGCTCACGGTGGTTGGTCTGAGTCGTTTAATGAATTTATTACTGATCTAGTAACTTATCCATGTGCTTTTCTTAAAGGGCCTGTCATTCGCAGACAAAGGCGTATTAAATACGACCAGTCGTCTGAGATGACCACAGTCAGTGCTGATGAGGTTATAGCACCAGAGTTTGAACGAGTAGACCCGTTTGATATTTATCCAGAGCCAGGGATCTCACATATAAATGATGGCTATCTTTTTGAACACCACAAGCTCAGCAGATCTGATCTTTCCGATCTTATTGGTTTGCCTGGGTATGATGACGATGCTATTCGTGAGTTGTTAGAGCTAGGTGTAAATGATTACGGCAGCTGGATAACAGAAGATTTTGAGTACACGAAAGACGAAGAAGAACGTAAATTTAGCACTCATAGGCGGCCTACAAGTATGTATGATGCCTTAGAGTTTTGGGGCAAAGTTAGCGGTCAAATGCTTGTTGAGTGGGGTATGGACGAAGAAATGGTTCCAGACCAAGCAAAAGAATATGACGCAAACGTGTGGGTGATAGGTAATTACGTAATTAAAGCAGTATTAAATTACGACCCACTAGGAGAAAAGCCTTATGCTAAAACATCATTTATTAAAGCCCCTGGAGCGTTTTGGGGTAAAGGTATACCAGAAATTATTGAAGATGTGCAGAATGTTTGTAACGCAGCTACTAGAGCGCTTGTTAATAACATGGGCATTTCTAGTGGGCCTCAAGTTGAAGTTAACCTCGAACGTATACCACCAAATGAAGATATTACGCAGCTTCATCCATGGAAAATTTGGCAAGTAACTAACGATCCCCTTGGAGCTAACGCACCTGCAGTTAGGTTTACGCAGCCTGAAGATAATGCAAATACGTTAGCAGCTATATATGATAAGTTTGCCAAACTAGCGGATGATCACAGTGGCATTCCTTCCTATGTCACTGGAGACTTGAACGTTCAGGGTGCGGGTAGAACCGCCTCTGGACTTTCAATGTTGATGGGGTCAGCAGGCAAAGGTATTCGCCAAGTAGTTATGCACATAGATAATGATGTTATCAAACCAGTTATACAGAGGATATTTCTATATAACATGCGGTATAACGATGATGAATCTATTAAAGGTGATCTAGCTATTGTACCTAAGGGTGCAGTTAATCTAGCTGTTAAAGAAACTGTTAATATCAGACGTATTGAGTTTCTTAATGCTACAGGTAATGAGATTGATTCACAGATTCTTGGTAAAGAAGGTAGGGCTGCAATCCTTAGAGAGGTTGCTAAAGGGCTTCAAATGCCAGTTGATGATATTATTCCATCGAAAGAAAAAGAAGCATTTAAGTCTCGTATCTTGAAAGCACAACAAGAACAGCAGCAGATGCAGCAGGCACAACAGCCACAACAAGCGCAGGTGACTGATCCCGCTGGTAATCCAGCAGGTGGCATGGGTGCAAACACAGTTATGAACAGGTCTACAGGTGCTAGCCAATGATTAGACCTGATGTAAAAACACTACAAGGTTTGGCGGCTGTTAATAAACAGTACCCAGAAGTATTAGAATTTATTGAGGCTTGGAGGTTACATGAATTGGAAACCTTACCAAGTGTCATTAATAACGTGGCACTACAACAGGGGCGGTGTCAAGTTCTTGGCGAAATAGTCAAGTTAGTTAAAGAAGCCCCTTCAACAGCGGCAAAGGTTTAGTATGACCAGCCGACTAACACGCATACCATAAAGGAGCGAGAAATGGCAATACCAAAGCAAGTTCAGAAACAGTCTGAGGCAGTACAAGAGTTGTATAAAGAATTAAACGAAGAAGAGGTGAATGAAAATCAAGAGGCCCCTCAGCAAGAGGAGCAAGCCCTTGAAGAAGTTCCCACTGCCGACAGTGTAGAAGAAGTTGCGGTCGAGTCCTCTGGAGAGCACTCAGAGGGCAGCCAAGAGAAGAGTACTAATTGGCAACAAAAGTACAAGACTCTTCAAGGAATGTATAACGCAGAAGTTCCCCAACTAAAACAATTAGTGCAGGAACAAGGTGCTAAGATAAACCAATTTGAGCAGCTGATGGCGACTATTAATCAACAGAAGCAACAGCAGCAACAAGCTCCACAGCCGATTCTTTCAGAGAAAGAGGTTGAGGAGTATGGTGAATCTATAGACATTATGCGTAAAGTTACTAAAGAAGAGACGGGTAATTTGTTAGGAGAAGTTAGCGCTTTGAAAGCACAAATTGCTCAGATGGCACAGAATACTGTTCCACAGGTTCAGCAACTAGCTAATCAAGTTGGTGATACTCAAGAACAATTATTCTGGTCTAAACTTGCTACTGTTGTTCCAAACTGGCAGGAGCTTAACGAGGATGAAAATTTTCAAAATTGGTTGTTAGAAGTTGACCCACTAACGGGTATGGCGAGACAAGCATATCTTGAGGATGCTCAGAGGCGTTATGATGTTGACAGGGTAGCGGCATTCTTCACCACTTGGTCGGGCTTAAACGGTAACGGATCTGCTCAACAGGTAAAGTCCACAAATCAAAACGAGCTTAAGCAACAGGTTGCTCCTAAGAAAAGCAGGAGTGCTGGAGCTGCTGCACCTACTGGATCTAAACCTTCATACACCACAGCTGATATAGCTGCGTTTTATGATGACATACGAAAAGGTAAGTTCAAAGGTCGTGAAGATGAGAGGGCTAAGATTGAACGTGACATCTTTGCTGCTCAGGCAGAGGGTCGCATAACTTAAATGTGTTAGGAGGCCAAAATGGCATACGCAACATCCCCTGGGCACCCTCAGTATACTGGGAATTTTATTCCTGAGATCTGGTCGGGTAAGCTCATTGAGAATTTCTACGATGCAACAGTGCTCGCAGCAATCTCAAACACCGCCTACGAAGGTGAGATTCGTAGCATGGGTGACACGGTTAACATCCGTACAACCCCTGAAATCACTATCCAGACTTACGTTAAGGGTCAGACTCTTAATGTAGAGCAGCCTGATAAGCCAAAGCTACAGCTGCTTATTGACAAAGGTGAGTATTTCGCATGTATCGAAGACGATGTAGACGAAGTACAAGCTGACGTTAATATGATGGATCAGTGGTCAAAAGACGCTTCAGAAAGAATGAAAATCAAAATTGACCAGCGTGTCTTGACTGATATTCTTCCTGATGTTTCTGCAGACAACAAAGGTACTGCTGCTGGACGAATTTCTGGCAACATCGACCTTGGTGTAGCAGGTACTCCAGAAGCAATTACATCTGCCAATGTTATTGGTAAGATCATTGATATGGGTACTGTGCTTGACGAAGCTAACTGTCCTGAAGGAGATCGCTTCCTAGTGATTCCTGCTAAGATGGCTGGCATGATCAAGCAGTCTGATCTGAAAGATGCGTCTATCACTGGAGACGGTAATACACCTCTCCGTAACGGACGCTTGGGTATGATTGACAGGTTTACTGTTTATGTAAGCCACAATCTTTATAAGAACGGTGCTGAGTTCAGCGTTATCGGTGGACACAATATGGGCTTCACATTTGCATCTCAGATGACAAATATGGAAACCATCCGTTCTGAAACAACCTTTGGTAACATCATTCGTGGTCTTCAAGTTTACGGCTATAAGGTCGTTAAGCCTGAAGCTCTTGCCACGATGGTTGTTACTCTTTAATAGGAGGATCAGAGTATGGCTACATATACAGACTCACACGGCTTTAACAAAGGCAGTGCAGGTCATTCGGCTAAGGGACTTACTCGAATGACTATGGAAGAAGTGACTCTTGATTTTGCTAAGATTACTACAGCTCGTTCCACAGCAGGTGCTACAGCTCTTGCTGCTGGTGACATCATTGAAGTGATCTCAATTCCAGCAGATTCATATGTCATGGCTGTAGGCGCAGTTACTGAAACTGTGCAAGGTGCAGCGTCAACTTTCCACATTGGAGATGGCGCAGACGCTGATGGCTACGTTGCTAGCGGTAACGCTAACGTACTAGGGGGCACAGCCTCTAACGGTGCGTTGTTGATCGCTAACAATGCTGGTAAGTATTACTCTGCAGCAGATACGATTGATATTACAATCGGTGCTTCAGGTGCTAATCCTACAGCAGCCAAAATCAAAGTTTGGGCAATCATTGCTGATTGTTCATAATTGAGTGGGGGGCGGGTTAGGTTTCGCACTGCGATGCCCCCCTCTTATTTTGAGGTAGGTTATGGCGAAGAAAATTGATAAGTCGAAGATGGCATGTAACAAACCTAAGCGTCAGGTATCTGGCGGCAAAAAGTTTGTTGTTAAAGCGTGTCAGGGTGGCAAAGAAAAGATTATTCGCTTTGGCGATGCCAATATGAAAATTAAAAAGAACCAGCCAGGTCGCAGAAAAAACTTTCGTGCTAGACATGGTTGTGACAGCAGACCACCATCTAAGATGACAGCTAGATATTGGTCGTGCAAAAAATGGTGATGTTATGAGTAAGAAGGACGCATGTTATCATAAAGTAAAAAGCCGCTACAAGGTTTGGCCCTCAGCATATGCATCAGGGGCTTTGGCTAAGTGTAGGAAAGTAGGTGCGTCAAACTGGGGTAACTCTAAAGTTAGAAAGACTACCAGAAAGAAGAAATGATATGGCAGTCAGAAAAACAGCGGAGGGAGCAAAATTAAAACGATGGTTCAAGGAGAAGTGGGTTGACGTTCGTACGGGGAAGGCATGTGGCAGACGTAAAGGTGAGAAACGGGGTACTCCATATTGCCGCCCATCCAAGCGTGTCAGTTCTAAGACTCCCAAAACATCTAGTGAACTTAGTGCATCCGAAAAGAAAAGCAGGATCGCACAGAAAAAACGCATTGGACAGCCAGCTGGTAAAGCTAGGCGAGTCAAAGCAGTAAGGAGAAAGAAATGAGTGGAAGATGGCTACGCAATATTAGAGATGGCGAAATTTACGGTTGGAATGAGATTCTAGCTGCAAATCCAATAACTGAAGAAGTTACTGAGGAAGAAGCATTTCCAGAAAAGTTTATGACTAAAAAACAAAAAGGGCGTAAGGCTAAGGTTAATATGGAGACAGAAGTTGTAGATGATACACCTAAAGTTTCCGAAGAGCTTGAAGAAGAAGCTACAAAAGGTTTGACCAGAGCTAGAAATGACAAAGGGCATTATATAGCTGATGATCCTGATACGCCTGAAAATGAGGCTTGGGTAGATGATTCTAAATGATGTTATAGCAGAAGTCCGTGATCTAATACAGGATACAGATTCGACAGGGTATCGTTATACTGATGCCATGTTGCTGAAGTTTGCTAATCAGGTTTTAAGAAGAACAGCTATATTTAGACCTGATTTGTTTTCATTGCAGGCAGATCTTACATGTACTGCTGGCACAGTGGTACAGTCAGCTCCTGCCGATTCTATTAGATTGATGGAAGTCTACTATAATGTTAGTGGTAATGGGATTATAGAAACAACCCGTGAAGTTCTAGACCAAGCATATCCAGCTTGGATGACTGATAATGCTGGTAGCACTATAAACTGGATTAGAAATATCCGTAACCCAAACAAGTTTTTTATTTATCCTAAGGCTCCTGCTGCTCATCAAATAGTTATTGAGTATGCACAAACACCTCCTATTTACACAGGTACTCAGGCAGTAGCATTACTACCTGATGCATACTTCCCTGCTATTGTAGATGGTACAGTGTTTCTAGCGGAGTCTATAGATAATGAGCATGTTAACTCAAATAGAGCTGCACTTTTCCAGCAGTCCTTCTCGCAAGCACTTGGTATCTCATCTCAGACTAGACAGATCACTGATACAGAAGGTGGTGGAATATCTGAAGAGGAGGTTGTCTAATGCCAACAAGATTCGACAGTCTAGTGCCAAGGTTATCGCCCAGTGTCCCAGGATGTCCACAACCTGTTATAGAACAGTATGTGAGAGATGCTGCTATAGATGCGTGTGAAAAAACTCTGGCTTATAGACATATACAAAACAAAATACCACTAACTACAGGGGTGTATGATTACCCCTATGACCCCCCAACTAACACTGAGGTTCATGCTTTTTTAAGTGCGTCTATTGATGGCACTCATATGACAGCATTACCTTTAGAAGATTTTCAAGATAGGTTTCCTAAGTGGCCTGATTTTGTGGCTGCTGATTATGGGATTCCAAGGTACATCTCACAACTTGATGCTGATACATTTATCGTAACACCTACGCCTGACAATGCTAAAACCTACGAAATACGTATGGTTATTGCTGTTAAACCGTTACGTACAGCCATAGATATGGATACTACGGCTTTTGATGAGTTAGAAAATATTATTATGCACGGAGCATTACAGAACCTATTGATCTTACCAGAACGAACATGGTCAGACAGAGAGTTAGCCGCATATCATGCAAAGCAATTTTTACATAAAACTGCAGAGCGAAGAGCTAGAGCTAATCTTGGGGCAGCTAGAAATTCGCTGCGTGTTAAACCAGTAGCTTTTGGATGTTGAGGTGATTTATGGCTGATGTAATTAGATTAGTAAAAGGTAATTCTAAACCTGATATTATTGTCACCTTGACAGATGACAATACTGGGTCTGCTATAGATCTTAGTGCTGGAACTACTAGTGTCACTGTAAAGTTTCGTAAACAGAATACAACTACTGTTTTATCTACAATAAATACGTCTAAAGTTGGTGGAGGTACTACAGGTCAGATACAGTTTGATTTTGCTGGTGGTGTCCTTAACGTAGACGCTGGAATGTATGAAGGTGAAGTAAATATAGATTTTAATGGTTCAATACAAACTGTGTATGATCTAATCAAGTTTAGAGTACGGGATAATTTCTAATGCCTAATATACGTTTGAAAGCCGCTACTAAAGGTGGGCTGGCTTTTAACGTAGCAGCTTCCACCGCTGGTATTACATATGACGGTGGCGGTATAACATTAAACGCAGAGCCACAAGACAGTGAGATAGCATTATCTGCTGATCCTATAGTTACAACTAAAATATACAGAGCAAGAGTAGAGCCGCAAAACCACGAAATACTTATGCGGATCAGAGCGATTCCTGTAGAAAATCTACCTGCAATATCTTTCCCTGTGGTAGATGCTGACCCTGTATTTAGTATACAGCCTCTATTCGCCGATACTATAACTGCAACACAAGACATAGTGTTTAGTGTGTCTCCTGTACTTGCAGACACAGCTCCAATAGTTGACACTCCGTTTCTTTCTGTAAGTAGGCCATTAGCTGACACTTTTAGTTTTACTGATGCTCAAGTGTTTACAGTTGGGTTTAACCCAGAAGAAACGCTTGTTGTAACTGATGATCCTACATTCTCTGTGTCAGCTACAATGACTGGCGACACAGTTACTATGACTGATGTGTTTGACTTTACTAGGATTTTACCGACTCACACACCATCAGACAGTGTGTCAGTTTCTCAAAATATAGTTTTACAAACTACTAAGCCCGTGGTAGATTCAATTAGTGCATCTGACAACACGTATGAGATAGGTGCATTCTTTGAAGGAGATGGCGGGCTATTTAACTCAGCTGGGCTAGTTAGCGAAACTCCTCCTTTGAATAAAGAGTTTGCGTTGCAGCTCTTTAGCACTTAATGGAGGTGTATATGTTTGATGAAGAAATTAAAATCACGGGTAGCTTAAACATAATACTTGTTGATGAAACAGGAATTGTTAAAGACGAACGTGATATTAAAAACGTAGTTGTAACTACAGGTAAAGGGTACATAGCGTCACGTATGAAAGATGCTACTGCCACTGCTATGAGTCATATGGCAATCGGCACGGGTACTACAGCAGCTGTAGTTGGTGATACTGCACTTGTATCTGAAGCAAACAGGCAAGCACTTACAAGTACTGCAGTGTCAGGTGGGCAAGTTACATATTCTGCTACATTTGGTAATGGGCAAGGAACAGGTGCTTTGACCGAAGCAGCTATCTTAAATGCTTCAAGCGGGGGCACTATGTTGTGCCGTACAGTTTTTAGTGTAATTAACAAAGGTGCTAATGATACGTTAGCAATTACGTGGACAGTAACGGTGTCGTAGATGACAAACTATTCGTTAGTAAAAACAGCCAATAGTGCTAAAGGTTCTTTAGCAGGAGGCATTTCTGCTAACCAAGGTACTTTGTCTTTACTAGGTGGAGAAGGTGGTAAATTCCCCACATTAGGTACAGATGAGTATTTCTACATAACAGTTACATCTCAAGCTCTTGCTACTAATACGGAGATTATGCGTGTTACTGCTAGGAATGCAGACACGCTTACAATTAGACAGGCAGACGGAACTGCTAGAAATCTTAACAATACGTTCTCAGCTGGTGATTCTGTAGAGATTCGTACAACAGCTAACTCTATTAACGACCTATTTGATCTAGATAATATACTACCTAATCCCCCTACTCAGCCTGATAAATTTAAGTTTCGTAATACAACAGGCACACACGCAAAAGTTTTTAGAACTAACCCTGCTGCAGCTGGGGAGATATTAAGCGCAGTATCTTCAAATAAAGAAGACCAAGATGTTAAGTTTGCCATAAAATCCGATGGCACTAATGCTGATTATGTAGCGTTAGCTCCAGACGATATATCTGAAGATAATAACACAGATACGGGTATTATAGCTATACCTACTCGTGGGCATCCATATTTACCTCATGTGCGAAATGCTACAGAAACACTAACATATACGTCTAGCACTCAAAGCAGTGCTGCAGCTACATACTCCACGCAAACTAGTAGTGATGATTCTTCTTTATACTCTCATGCAGAAGATCATGATATTCCAGTAAGTGTAGGGTCTCTTGTATACTTGGCAAATGTAGCAGAAAACGATTCAGAGCATGCTGCTTTTGGAGAGTGGATGACTGCAAACTCTACTAATGCTGTGTCTAATAGCACTACTGTAGTTCTTGATACTGTACGTAGAACAATAAACATAAACGGCTCTGGTAGTTATACTACTGTACTAACAGCTACTGCACCGCAGTGGGTGGGAAAATACCTAGTACCAGTTGCTACTAAAGCTGGTGATGTAAACGTACCTCCAGGTACTCATGTAGTATCTTGCACCATTACAGATTATGGCTTGTCTACTTATTCAGTTTCGCTCACATTAAATAACAATGTAACTATACCACAAAATAACAGGATACAATTTATTGAGAGCAGAACTACGCAGTTAGGTGGGGAGATGAGTGCTTCTCAACCTGACACTGTGTACTACAAAAGAAATGTAGTTGCCCCAGCTCTTAGCACTATAAACGGGGAAGCAAACATTAAGAACGCAGCTAAAGATGCGTATATGCCCGTTTCAGGTAGAACAGCTAATATGTATCTAGCTACTTTTGGGCAGATGGGTACAGCTCAGGGCTTTACTTCTACTCAATATTATATGCAACAAGATACTAACGAAACTAACGGTACACATAATAAACTTAGTGTTAAGTGTAAACCTCTTAGTGTAAACTCAGTGTTTTCAATACGGGTCTATTGTGCTGCTGCATATCAAAATAGCTCGTATGCAGGTATAGCAGTCCTTTGTGATTTTTTAGACAACGACCCACAGCCGAATAATAGCAGGATGTTTAAAAACCCTAATGATAATTCGGTAGCAAAGAATGTAGTGCTGGTGGGTCATTATATGATGAATGATAGATTCAAAAGGCCAGAGCTTAATGACGCAAACGCAGGTAGCGCAGGCTCAGCTAATTTTGATCTAAATGGTTTTTCCACTGGTAGGATTACCTCTGGTACGTGGCCTAATAATGATTCTATTACTGGCCCAGGTGGTATAGCAAGTGAAAGCCAACAGCCTTTTTCTCAGGCACCAGATTACTATAGCGGAAACATGGACGGTAATGATTTAAACGGGGCTGATGATAATGATTACTTGACGATGAAATTTCATAATGCTGCTCATTTTCATGGCTCTATGTCATCTGTTCAGTTTTTTAGGCCAGGGGTAACTGATTTTATACGTTTTAGAGTATTTGTTTTGCGAGAAGATAACTCAGGTACTACTTATTTTCCGTACCCAGATTATGGCCAAGCAATGATCCAAGTCGAGGAATTTGTACAGCCTGAAGGGTGCTTTGGGGTAGATATTCCAGGTGGGCTGGATACTACAGCAAGTTGGAATGGGAATTTAGTATGACAAACTACCATGATATACAATTCGGGAATAATGCATACGGTACGTTGTCACAAGCCTATGCTACAACTGCTACATCTATAGTACTAACTGCAGGTCATGGAGCTAGATTTCCTGCACTTACAGGGAATCAGTATTTCTTTGCTACGTTGCTAGATACGTCTAACAATCTAGAAATAGTTAAAGTAACAGCTAGAGCTACAGATACACTAACTATTGTTAGAGCACAGGAAGGTACTACAGCTAGAGCATTTGCTACTAACGATAGAGTAGAACTAAGAGTTACATCTGGTGGGCTTACTGTATTATCAGATTTAGATGAAATATTACCAAATCAGGCAGCTGCTAACGGTCAAGTACTAACAAGCACAGGTGGTACTGCAGGATTTGCAGCTTTGGATGTTACAGATTTTAGTAGTCAAAATAATTCAAATTCTGGATTTTTTGCCTTACCTGCGGGAACTACAGCTCAAAGACCAGCATCACCACAAACAGGGCATATTAGATATAATACAGACCATTATGGTGGAGCTAGACCTGAGTTTTATGCACAAAACAATGCATGGCTTCCATTAAACTCGCCTATACTAAACAAGTATGTAGTAACAGCTTCAGCTAACGCCTCTGGGTTTAGTGGTTTATCTGAGGGTAAGTTTCCTTCAGGTACAAGTGCAGGCGGATGGACTACAGACGGTTTTACCTTAAATCAGTTTCCACTGACAGCAGTGAATGCAGGAACACATAATATTTTGTCTGTAATCTGCAAACCTATGTCTACTAGCAGTGTGTTTCTCATAGAAGTATGCGGAAGTTGGTATAATAACACCAGTTATACATACGCTACTATAGGCAGAAGCACATCAACTACTGCCGCAGGTACTACTACAGGCAGCACATTAAACGTAGGGCATATAAGAAACGGAGGCGATGGTACAGATAACACGGCTCCAGCTAACGCAATTCTTAGCTGGCATCATAATGCTCATGTTCACGCTGGAGGTTTTGCTACCTACGATACACCAAACACAACAGATTTTGTTAGGTATTGTATACACTTTTCTAATGATAATAACTACCAAATCTATCTTCCTTATCAAGGACAGGCTTCAATGATAGTCACTGAGATAGATGGTACAGGTACTACTAAGGTGTCTACAGACCAGCCTTTGGAGGTAAATAGCTAATGGTTGCTGTAGCTTCAAATAGTGCCAAGAGTGCTTTGACAGGTAGTATAAGTACTACAGACACCACTATAAATTTAACTAGTGGCACAGGTGCGTTGTTTCCTAACGTATCAAGTTCTGGCACTGATTATTTTTATATCACGTTAGTTGACACAGCTCTAAACACAGAAATTGTAAAGTGTACTAATAGATCTACTGATGCGCTTACTATTGTTCGAGCGCAAGATGGTACTACAGCAAGAGCGTTTAGCGCAGGCGATAGAGTAGAAATGAGGGTTGTAGCCGCACTGATTAATGATCTGTTTACACAGACTCAAGGTGGCGGCGGACAACGTATGGAGTGGTATGGGTTTTATATAAATGGAGACGATCTGAATATTGATTACACAGCTTCTGGCAGTACAGATAATTATGTAGATTCAGATTATCCAGTTACTAAATTTGTCCCAGGAGATATTCAGGTGAGTATAAATGCTAGCGGGCATTTAATATTAACAACTAGTTAGGATGTGTAATTATGGCAACTATTGATGTAGGAAAAATTAAGTTTACTTGGAGAGGTGCTTTTTCCACAAGTAATACTTACGAAAAAGATGATGTTGTCGAATCGGGCGGATCTAGTTGGGTATATGTAAATGCTGCTTCAAAAACAGGTACAGCAGCTGGAGCACCTAGCACTTCAAACAGTGCCCATTGGGGTTTGATGGCAGAAGGTGGGCTACCTACAACCACCGATGGTGATATTATTGTTCGTCATAGCGGGGCTAATGTTAGGCTTCCTATTGGTACACAGGGACAAGCTCTAACCGTTCAATCATCAAGTACAGTTGGTTATAGCGATGTTGAAGGTTTTACAGGGTATAAACCTTTAGAGTCTAATTTGCCAGATTACGCTAATATTAACGGCACAAATGTGTATGGCACAGATGGTAGTAGACCTTGGTTGGCTCGCTATAATGGTAAATCAGGTGCGACTGCAGACTGGATTCCACAGCATCCGTTTGCGTTAAACAATTACTGTGGCCCTGTAAAGCATGACGCTACCTACAATGTTAATAGCACTCCAGGTCTTATGTATTTATCTGATGATCATCAGTTGATGCGTTCTGGGTATGGTCATTATGGACAAGGGCCTTTGTATACTACTTTTGATGAACAGATCAATCAGTATTGTAATCTTAGTACAGAGTTTGGAAGCCTAAAAGATGGCGAGTACTTTGTAAGATTTTGTCAGAACTACAGCACAGTAGCTTTACTTACAAACTACGGAAACGTTTTTATTGGCGGGTATAATGCTTATGGACAACTAGGTATAGGTGACACCACAGATAGATACCAAATCGTTAAAAACCCTTACTTAGGTCAAGATGCTACAGATAACGGTGTTAGCATGGAGGTGTCCTGTATTATTACAAATGACGCCCGTGGCTATCAAGGTATGAACAATACTGTCTTCTATGTTATTACGCACGATGGAAGATTATTTGGGTGGGGGTACAATGGCTACAGCATGCTGAGTACAGGTAATACTACAAACCAGCTAAAGCCTGTTCTTATAGATAATAATAATTTTGGTAACAATCCATGCATCATGTTATCAGCTGGGTTTTCTTCGTTATATGCAGTAGATGACCAGTATAACGGTTGGTTTGTTGGGTATAATTACCAAAGCATGAGTTCTATGAGTGGCACACTGTTTAATCAGATAACTCGTATGACAGATGTTACAGATTGTAAACAAATCCACAACACTAATACATACTATTATAATGGCGGTATTCTTGGTGGAGGTGCGTATATTAAATCGAACGGTAATCTGTATGTAATCGGATACAACGGTAACTATAACTTCGGAGACGGAACTACTACTGCGTCAAGCACCTGGAAACATATAGATACTGCTTATAACTATGCAGCTATTCACTCTGTAGGTGCGGGTTCTACATATGGCTATCTTGGAATTCTAGGTAATGTATCTTCAGGCAATACTGGAGGTGTAGATGGCCCTGGAGATGCGTATACATATATGCAAAACTCTAACCAAGGGCTAGGGTTTAGGACTTGTGGTTATAATGCAAGTGGTTGGCGCATGAACGCTGTTACCACTACAACTACTACGTGGACTTCGCCTAACACGACTCCATACGATACATTACCGAATAACGCTGGTAGTACACGGCAGAAACAATCTGTTACTTCTACATCAGGCACTTTATCAGGTACAGATCTAGCATTTCCAAGCACTCAAATAACTAGAGTTTACCCATTTAAAAGCTCAGGCTACCAATCTATGGGGTTGTATCTGTTAGATAACCAGAAAAGGATGTGGGTATCTGGATATTGCTACCAATGTTTACACAGCACAAATAGTACAGCTTCTATAAATTTTGATGAAGCGTGGCTAGATAATGCCCCGTGGAATCATTCAGATGCAGCAAATGCAAATAGAGTCGGGCATTTCTGGGGTGTAACACAACCATCAATTAAAGAGTGGCACTGTGAAGGGCATTATTATAGCTCGTATTATAGTCATATTGTAGTTTTAACCGATGGTAGTATCTGGATGCGTGGCACTAACTATTATTTTGGCCAGGGTAGTAACGTAAACGCTACCTACAGATATTGGCATAGAAGGTCATTGTAAGGAGGTTTAATATGGCATTTACACCCTACATAACAAGAAAGTTGTATACAACAACGCTTGCAATGAAGGCAATAGATCATCCTAATACACCTGCCCCTCCAGGGACTTGTGCAGATGATGAGGATATGGTTGCTCCTGTTGAGTGGCATGTGCATGAAGATGGAACTGTATACGTTACATTTTGGGATGATTATAAAGATGCTTTTAACACAGCAAATAATAATGCATTTACTTTAGCTGATGCCGATGATGTTGCTGTTGTACAAGATATGTATGCAGAACAGATACGCCAAGAAAAAAATAATCGGGTAACTGCAAAGTATACTGCTGCTGAGTTAGCTGTTCCTAGCACTGCTACAAAAGCAGGTATAACTGAAATTAATAATGACGTTGATGCCATGTATAATGCGAAGTGGATTATCGCATAATGGCTAGGGGGGCTGAGGGGGAAAAAGATTTAGCAACGCATGAAGCAGTATGTGCTGAGCGTTATGAAATGATTTTATTCAGAATCAACCGACTAGAGCGCATTCTGGTTGCTTGTGCAGGGATTTTGATCGTGGGATCAGGGTCAGTATTAACAGCCGTACTTTTCAGATTAGGAGGATAATATGGCGTATAAAACTAAAGTAAAAGCTGGCAAGGCTACATTTAAAAACTGCGCTAGCTGTAAAACAAAGGCACTTTGCAGAGCAAAAAAGAAGTGTCTAAAGAAAGGCAAAAAGTAATTAAATGAGGGTTGTGACATGGTTGTAGCAGAAACGCTTGCTGGCATAGCCCTCGTTAAGTCTGCTGTAGAGGGAATAAAAAGTACTATCGCTACGGCAAATGATATAGGAGATATAGCAGGGCATGTAGATAAATTATTGCAAGGCCGAGATCAAGCTAATAAAGCTAAGCGTGAAGCTAGTACAGATCCTTTCAGTATTAAAAATATTGCAGAGGAGACTATAAACGCAAAGCTGGCTGAAGAACACCTTGATGAGATGCGTCAGTTAATAGACGCAAGATTTGGGTGGGGAACTTGGCAAGGCATAATAGCAGAAAGGGCTAGAAGGATTGCCGAAGCTAAAGAAGCGGAGAAAGCACTGAGACGTAAGAAAATGAAAGAGCATGAGGAAATGGTAGAGACTGTCACTATTGGTGGCACTGTGGTCATTGGTCTTGTTGCTGTAGTTGTTGCGGTGTATTTCTTCTTTAGGAGTATGTTTAGATGACACAAAAGAAACTACAAAAAGAATCTAAGTATGCTGAGTATGATGAAGACGGTGATGGTATCGTGAGTGATGAAGAGTTATCTCACGTAAAAGCTATCAAAGAAACTGAGACAGCATTACGAAAAAACTTAGCGCAACTGCGTATGGCAAGGTTTACACTTATTGCTATGGGCGCATTTACTGCAGCCATGTTTTTCGTACCTCTGGAGAGAGTAGAAGCTCTCGCAGATATTAGTAACCTTTTCTATATATCAGGCGCTGGTATCGTAGGCGCATATATGGGAACTACAGCATGGATGGCTAGAAAATGATACAAGCATTGATTGGCCCAGTTACAGGGCTATTAGATAAATTTATTGAAGACAAAGACCAAAAGGCTAAGTTGGCACACGACATAGCTACTATGTCAGAGAAACACGCTCAAGAATTAGCACTTGCCCAAATAGAAGTTTTGAAGGCAGACGCCCAGGGAAATTGGTTTCAATCATCTTGGCGGCCCTTGATTGGCTGGATCTCAGGTCTCAGCCTTGGAATAAATTATATGGTAGCCCCGATCTGTGCAGGGTTTGGGATAACAATACCACAAGCAGATATGTCTGTGATGATGCCCTTAATGTTCGGCATGCTCGGAATTGGGGGGATGAGGTCATATGACAAGATGAAAAAAACGGACAGTAAAAAATGAACACTAAAGAAAGACAAAATGAAATAGGTAGTCTGTACGAACAAGCTATGAAGGCTTGGGCCAGCGGTAATAGGCTATCAAACAATAAACGGATTCATATGATGCGTTGGAGACTGCGTAATGATTCTAAAGTAAAGAATCAACAAATGAATAGTGATTCACAATTTAAGGATACCCAATGAGTTTTGTATTATCAGAGAGAAGCCTTAGTAGGCTAGAAGGTGTAAATGATAGGCTAAGTAAAGTTGTTCAGTCGGCTATTGATTACACAAAAGTTGACTTTGGCGTTACCTGTGGGCTTAGAACTGTAGAAGAACAGAAAGAATTAGTCGAGTCAGGTGCGTCACAAACAATGAATAGTAAACACCTTGATGGTAATGCTGTGGATCTTGTTGCGTACATAGGCCCCAAAATAAGTTGGGAGTTGAATGTCTACGATGACGTTGCCGAAGCTATCAAAACAGCAGCTATGGAACATGATCTGTCAATACGTTGGGGTGCAGCATGGCATGTTGAAGATATAAGAGAATGGCAAGGAACTATGGAAGAGCTTATGCTTGCATATATTGATTTGCGTAGGCGACAAGGTAAGCGTCCATTTATAGATGCTCCACATTTTGAGGTGACATAATGGCGTCAGTTAAGTTATTAAAATTCCTAGGTGAAGCACCAAGAATTACTACAGAGTTGCTACCCGATGGTGCGGCTCAAACTGCGTATAATGCTAAGCTGTATTCAGGAGATTTAATACCTTATCGAAAGCCTGTGTTTGACAGTAACATAGGACGTACAGGCACTGTAAAAACTATATATCCTCTAACTAGCCCTACGGGTGTTGTTAAATGGTTATCTTGGAATACCAGTGTTGACGTAGTTAAAGCGTCACAAGGTGATGCCTTTGAAGAAGATGAGCAAAGGTTTTACTACACAGGAGATGGCCCACCTAAAGTATCGACTTATGATCTAGCTACTTCTGGAACTGGCCCGTATCCTGCTACTAATTCTTTTTATCAGTTAGGTTTACCATTACCCACAGTACAACCTACTACATCAGTTACGGCGTTTAATACGTTAGATTCAGTGTCATTTTCTAGAGACTCAGCTAACCAAGCTACTGTTGTGACTAATGGAAACCACAACATAAAAACTGGCAACATTATAACAGTGCGTGATTTCACAGGCACTACCCCAGAAACATTTAACTCTACTAACGTTACTGCTACAGTGCTTAGCCCTACTAGCCTACAGTATTTTAACACTGGTGATAACGTTTCAGTTACAGCAGATACTAATGGTAGAATTGATCTTGCAGGTACGACTCAAGCTCGAAACTATGTGTACAGTTGGATTACACCTTGGGGTGAAGAGTCGATACCTTCTGATCCATCAGATAGTGATTTTCTAAAAGAAGGTCAGGTTGTAACACTTACTAACCTACCGTCATCACCACCTACGGTTCCTGCTCAGAACTTTATACGTGGGGTTAGGCTATACCGTACAATACCTACAGCATCAGGCACAGCTTATTATAAACTTACTGACGCTTGGTATCCTGTATCTGTAGCTACAGTATCTAGATCAACTAACGTAGCTACAGTTGAGTTTGCTGATTATCACAATTTAGCAGAAGGCGACAGATTTAAAATATCTGGCTGTACTGACACTACGTTTAACGTGACAGATGGTATAGTTCTTTCTGTTACAGGACATAAAACAATTACGTATGCAAGTTCTGGAGCAGATAAAGCTACTACAGCAGATACCACTGGTAAGAAATACCATGATGTTGCTGAGTCTATAGATGACACAGCTAGATATTACGGTGATCCGACTCTAACTAATCCGTATTATTTTGTTGATGATTTTCTGTTTAGTAACCTTACCACTATACTAGGTAGTGCTGATAATGATCCACCACCAGAGAATATGCAGGGTTTGGCGCTTGCATCTAACGGTGTGTTTGTAGGATTTTTTGGAAACCAAATATGTTTTTCTCTACCGTACCAGCCTTATGCGTGGCCTGCTAAATTTAGGCTTACCACAGAGTATAATATTGTAGCTCTTGGGGTTGCCTCTGGTTTTATCGTAGCGCTAACAGAGGAAAATGCGTATCAGGTTACTGGTAGTACACCACAAAATATGGATATTGCTAAGATTGATACACCATATCCATGTTTATCCAAAGACTCCGTTGTAAACATGGGCTTTGGGGTAATGTTCTCTACGTATGCAGGCATGGCAGTATACAGCCCAGCTACAGGGTTAGATCTTATTACTAAGTTTGTGCATGATTGGGATACGTGGAATGATACAGTTGATCCTAGAACTGTGGTAGGAGCTTACTATAATGGCAAATATTTTGGTTCTCATTCATCAGGTTCATTTATCTTTGAACAAGATCAACGTATTGGTGGATACTTTGTATCTGTAGATTACACGTTTACTGCAGCTTATGCTGACCCTGATACAAACAATTTTTATTATGTAACGGGGCAACAAGGTGATTTGTTTGAGTGGGACAAAGCTACTGAACCACTTGCTCCGCTAGAGTGGAAGTCAAAAACAATCACGACAAAAGATTATCTTAACTTGGGTGCGGCTAGAGTTATTGCTGATTACGCAACGCCTGACTCACAAACCAACGCTTTAGTTGCTGCAAACGCATTAGTACCGACAAACAATGCTACCGTATGGACAAACAATGCACAGTTAGGAACTGTCAATGGGCCTACTGCAAACGCAAACAATGCTAGTATAGCAGAACTTGGCACACTTAACAGTGCGCCTATTAATGAAGATAACTTGACATCTTACTTACAAGATGTCCCAGGTGCACTACCTGTTACCTTTAGATTCTGGGTTAACAAAGTGTTAGTTTATGAAAACACAATATCATCTGACAACATATTTAGATTGCCTACAGGTTACAGAAGTGATACATTTGAAGTGGGAGTGGCTGGATCAGCTAGGATACGAAGTATACACTTAGGTGAAACGCCATTCGGATTGAGGGCATCATAATGGCAACACGTTACGCTGCTATACCAGCAGTACCACAAGGAAACCTATCTGGAGGCGCAACTATAGTATTGGTGACAGCGCTAAAAGAAAACGTAGAGTTACTTACGGGTACTCGTGGGGAAGAAGATTTAGCTAGTAAAGCTGTAGCGATTGATCAAATAAAACTTAACACTCTTGGCAATCAAGATGCGTTAGCAGTAAATGCAAAAGGAATTGGATATACCATATCTGGCCAAAAAGTTCCTGATTATGACGATTATATAAAATTATTAAATGATGTGCAGATATTGATGAATGATCTTTTTGCTACTAGAGAAGCACTAGATACGTTAATATCGCAATTAAAAGGTAGAGCATAGGAGGTACATATGAGCTTTAGACGAAGACAAAGACGCAGAGGGGGGTTGAGTCCAAGCACAAATACGCTGGAACAAACTACCCCTGGCGGAACTAAAGTAAATGTATCCCGTAGGGGAGTAATGCAGGCAGCACCGTCTAGCTTAGCACAGCCAACAGGCACTACTGCTGCTACTGCTCAGATTGCAGCTCCAGCGGCTCAAGGCAGACCTATGGGCGCACAGGCTCCAAATTTAGGGCCTACATTAGATGTACCACCAGCGCTAAAGAATCTTATCCAAGGTGGCAACCTACCTATGGTAAATATGCAGGCTGTTAATAGACCTATTCCTACAGGTACAGGCACTGGTAATAAAGCAGTCCCAGCTTTGGATTATCGTTTTCAGCCTTATGCATTTGAAGAGGGTGGCATGGTTGGCCCTGGGGGTATGCCTGTGCAACAAGGTATGCCGCAGCCTATGAATAAAGCTCCTATGACACCTGAACAGATGGAAGGCCAAATGGCTCAAACTGTTCAGAATGATCCAGGGAAAATCCAAGCTCTAGCTACAGAATTACAGAATGCTATTGCCGCTGGTGAGCTTAATGCTGACCAACTAAATATGGGACTACAGCTAGCACAATCTGCTGTGCAAGATCCTAGCCTTTACCCACAGTTGAGGCAGTTTGCTCTTAACAATGGCTTAGCGGAAGAAGAAGATCTACCTCTAGAATATGATGAAGGGCTTGCGTTTATAATTATACTTGCATGTAAACTTGCATTGGGTGAACAAGTTCCAGGTATGGGACAGCCTATGCAACAGGGTATGCCTAGTATGAGAAGTGGCGGTGCGCTACCACAAGATAGTCCTAACCCAGGCGGTGGTATTCCTATCATGGCCCATGAAGGTGAGTATGTGATACCTAAAGAAGTTGTGGCAAGAAAAGGCACAGAATTTTTTGATAAACTAATACAGGCAAACAATGGTTCAAAAGTCAGCTAACGTAGTAGAGTTCCCATCGAACTCATTTGAGCCTTTGCTCCTAAGCACTAAGGAGCATTACGATAGGTATTGGGCTTATGCAGAGCCATATATCAAACGTTGCCTAGATGAAACAACACATGGTGAAATAGAAACTCATCATATATATGAGAGGGGTTTAGCAGCTCAAAACTACGTTATTGTCGTTAAGTCAGATGCTGGGCCAGAACCAGAGATCAAACTGGTTTTAGTGTTTGAACCACGTATATATCCTAATTTACCAGCTCTTAACTTATTAGCCATAGGCGGCTCTGATCTAAAATCTCTTTCAGATAAATACTGGGAGAAACTTCTAGGTTGGGCGTACATGAATGGCGTTAGAGCTATAGAGGGTTTAGTTGGCAATCCAGCAATGGAGCGTGTCATAAAACGGTTAGGATTCAAACCAGTATATACTCATATGAGATTAGATTTAACGGAGGCTCCAGATGAAAAAAATTGATTACGTTAGTAGCACAGCGCTGACACCCATTAACTTAGAACCATACACCGAACATGGTGGAGGCGGGTTCAAAAAACTTGTAGCAGTAGCTGCGGTTATTGCTATTCCTATTGCAGCTCCAGCCATTGCATCTTCTATTGGTTTGTCTGCGGCAGTCGGATCGGTTATGGGTAGTGCTTTAGTTGGTGCTGGACTCGGCGCTGCAACAGGAGCAATCACAGGACAAGACATTGGCAGATCTGCCTTGATGGGCGGTTTGTCAGGTGGTGTTGCAGGTTATTTCAATCCAGGAACTTCTACAGTAGATGGCACTACATTCCAAAACCAAACATTCTCAGGTTCTGAGTTTAGGCCAGACGCTGGTTACAATACAGCATTGGGTGATGCTCAATATGCAAATATGGAAAACATAGTCATGCAAGATGCAAACATGACTAACATAGACCAGCCTCAGACTTTGACAGATGGTGGAGCTAACGCAGGTAGTGTTGGTGATCGACTATCTAACACAGGTGCTAATACTAGAGTCGATGGTATGGGGGCTAATATTCAGAATAATGCAGGTGTTGGAAACGAAGTTGTTATGAACACAGGAGCAGGTGTAAACAATACAGCTGTAAATGCAGGAGCAGGTGTAAACAATACAGCTGTAAATGCAGGAAATGTACGCCCTGGTAGTTATGAAGCAGCATATGGTCAAACTCAGTTTACTGGAAACACGCTTGCAGACACAGGAAATGTTCTAAAAGCTAGGTTTACTGATCCTAGAGCTTTAGCAGATGTATCTATTCAAGCAGGACTTCAACTCATTGGCGCAGAGATAATGGGCGTTGGTGATATGTCTGATGAAGAAAAAGAATTACTACGTTTGCAGAAAGAGCAGATGGAAGAACTTAAGCAGAGAGATAGGGAAGCCTATGACTTTGCAATGAAACGAGCAAACGAGCTGTATGCTATGGGTCAACGATTTGATCCAGAACAAATGGCTAGACAGTACTATGGTCGAGCTTCTCAGAAAGCAGGTATAGCTAAACGAGATGCATTGCGTAATATTAACCCGTCAAACACAGCTCTAAGAGCTGCAGAAGAAAGGCGGTTTAATCTTGGTACAGCCGCTAATACAGGCTCAGCTTATGATAGAGGTATGATAGCTGGTCTTAACCAACAGGCTAACTATCTGAACAAAGCATCTTCTGCGTTCCCGAATCAGGGTGGTAATTATAGTGCTGCATTGACAGGACTTAACCAAACATATGCAAATCTAGCGCAAAAGAAATCAGCTGCTCAGCAAGGGCTTAATCAGATGTTTGGAGCATTTGGTGTAGATGGCGGAGATGGTAATGATGCTTATCGTGCAGGACTAAGGGACGGTCTGTTCGGTGGTAAGAGCACCTTTAGGTTTTCATAGGGGGAAAGCATGGCTCTACTAGATTTTCTTAGATCTGCGGTTCCTTCTAACCCACAGGAAGTAAGCGCATTTAATACTGGTGCAAATCAGTATATGAACCGTAGACGCTTGGGTGCCGAAAATCAGCGTATGAATCGGGAAGAAAATTTCCGTTTGATGCAGATGGGTAATCAAATTCCTCCTGCACAATTTGATACTAGTGAGTTAGGTGGGCAGATAGATGTAGGTCTGAAGAAAGTACCAACCAGTATGGATGAATTTACTTTCACTCCTATCCCTGGTGCTGGTGACATGATACCAAGGGAAGGGCCTCCTGCTGGATCGTTTAATACAGGAGGTGTACCTACTGCAGGTTTAGATACTAGTAAGACAGTACTTGTCCCTGGAGATCAAAAAGGTGATGCGTCTGTAGATCAGATAGCACAGCCAGACTTTGGCAGTCCAGATTTATCAGTGTTGATGCCTTCAGGTACTACGCAAAACACTAATGCATCAGATGAAGAAAAAGAAGAACTGCATGTACAAGGGTTTCCTTGGAAAGTTATAGATAAAAACGGTGGTAAGATTGTTGTCCACAACGGTGTTGAATACAACATCAAAGATGTTATGGGTGATGGTACTAGCTTCCAACTTACAGATAGATACGGCAGACCTAATTTTGCGTTAACAGATGCGTTTACCAAAGGTCGTGCCAAAGGTATTCTTAATACTGAGTTGGTGCCTGAAACCTCAACTGTTGAAACACAAGCAGGCGCAGGTGCTGTACGAAATAAGTTTGTAAACAACGCAGTAAAAGCAGTTGATAATAATAAGTTTAGAAATCTTCAGTCGCAAATGACTGTAGAACAGGCTAGGTTGCTCGGTGTTGACGAAGGTAAAGCCTTAGCATTGTTGGCGATTGAGTCTAACTTTGGCGGCGTGGACTTTACAAAAGGCCCAGCTAAAGGTGCATTGCAGATAGAATCGGCTGCTTATAAAGATGTAAAAGATTTTTATGCAGGAAAAACTCCAGCGGGTGTAGATGCTGCAGAGTGGGCAAAGCTAAAACAAGCTGCAGCCCAGCTACCAAAAAACTTTAATCAACTAAGCGATAACAGAGATCAAATTACAGCTGGGCTGTTGTATTTTAGATTGATAGGATTCAAAGGAGTAGCCCCTGAATTTCAAGGAGCTGCTTACAATGATGGGTACGGCAAATTTATAGGTATTAACTCACTTAAAGACGTTAAACAGTTTGCTCAAAATCACAATTACAAATCAGTAAATACGTATAACCAAGCGTTTTTAAGTCTACAAGGCTATCTAGGTAAAGTAGGTAACTACTTTTATCCTGCTAGTGGTAATCAACCGCCAGTGCAAACAGTTGGCCCACCCTCTGGATCGTCTACCACGACTACAGGTAATACTGGTGGTACTGCAAATGCACCTACAAGTACTGTTGTTACAAATAATCAGACAACAGTAGACAACACTGGTAGGTCTATGAATGTTAATCCACAAGGAGTTACAGATTCTGGTGCAGGTAAAGATGATAGTGTTGTAACTAAGACACTAAAGACACCAGACAACGGTGCAAAAGAAATCCAGAAATTAGCTAACGTTCCTGGCAGGTTAGGCTTTGAGTTTCAGAAAGCTATGCAGAACAGAAACATTTTAGCTCAGACTCTACAGAATATGCAAAGAGCAGGACTTACAGGAATAAACAGACCAGAGTATCAGAAAGGTATAGCTGATATTATGGTGCTTGACTCAATGCTTTATGTGGCACAATCAGAAGACGCACTTATGTCTTTTGAAATGTCGGGTAATCCAGCTAGACTAAACGCTGTGATGGATGCGTTTACTGGTGGGGGTGCGTTGGTACAACCTAGATCTGACGGTAAGTTTGATTTTATACGTCCTGATGGCACAGCTATTCCAGGTTTAGAAGGGTTGTCAGCAGGACAAGTTAAGCTAAACGCACGTACTATTTTTGACCAGAAGTACAGACAATCTATCGAAGCAGCAAAGACGAAAAAGAACGAAGCTATCTTTGAGTCTAAGCTAAAACAAATTGAAGAAGCAGCAAAGATTAATGCACAAGCTCAGGCAGACATGATTAAGAAGCTGGTAGAACAGCAAGGTACGTACGAAACAAAAATGGAAGATAGTGGTAGGCTTATGATTACTACTAAAGGCGGTGTACCTATGTATGCTTTTGAAAAACAACTTGTCGAAGAAGAAACACCTGATGGTGATACTGTAGAAATGGAAAAATACGTAGCCGTTCCTATCGACAGTTTTGATTTTGGAGTTGGTAATAGTTACATGGCTGAGATTGCAAAGATAGGTAAAGGGCAATGATATGGCTGTTGAGGATCTAAACCCTTACGGTCAAGCAGGGCTACAATCATTCCAATCAAGAACACTAGATGCTATGGATGCTAGTCCTGATGTAGCTAGGGTTACAGATAATTATTCTATATATGGCATGGATCAGCTTGCAGCACCCAATACAGCTGATCTAGCAGCTTTTGGTGCATCTTTAGTTCAAACACCTGATATAAAAGAACCTAGCGTTGGCTTCAATAAAGCTACAAATCAAGTGTTTGTTAATGGTCTTACCTTTGATGCAGATGATTACCAAACTGCAGATAAATCTGCTAGTCCAGAATATTTAGAAAGAACACCTACAGGATTACCTAGTGGGTTTGATCGTATGTCTCCTCAGGTATATGGAGAATACATCAGAAATATTAGAGACCCAGGTACTGGTCGTCTAATGAGTAAGAATTTTGGTATCGGTATTGACAACCTACAAATGTTGGGTGGTGCTGGGCTTGCATATGCTGGCGATGCACTAGGGCTTGATGGTCTTAGTGGGTATGGGCGTGATGTTATTGAGCAGCAACAAGAAGATTTAAGACGTAAAGAACCATTTCAACGTACGTTTACAGATGATGTGGTAGCAGAAGGTGAAGTTGCAGACTGGTTCTTGGCGAACTTAGCACAACAAGGGCCAAATCTTATTGAGTCTATAGCAGCGTTTATTACAGGTGCAGTTGTTGCTACTGGTTCTACAGGCAATCCTGTTACTGGTGCTATGGGTGGTGTAGCTGGAGCGTTTGGTAAGGCAGCATTTAAGAAAAAACTCATGGATGCTGTTGCTAAAAAACGAGCAGGTGAGGCTTTATCCAAAGCAGAAAAAAGAGTTATTGCAGGTACAGGTGCAGTTGTCGCTGGTTCGCTAAATAACTTTAGAACTGGCGTTAGCGATGTATATCTTGAAATGCTTGAGAATGCAGAGGGAGAAGTCCCAGGTTCTGCTCAACGTCTTGCTGCATTAGCTGCTGCTATACCGTACGCTGCAGCTGAGACTTTCTCAGAATATTTTGTAGCTAGTAAGTTTTTCAACCCAGTTGGTACATCTAGTATGTTTAGACGGGTTGCAGGTGCTACAGGTACAGGTGCAGTTGCAGAGGGTATAACAGAAGGTATCCAAGAAAGTTTAGTTATTGGTACAGATGCTGCTACATCTGACAGAGAAGCGTTTACGCTAGATAATGGCGTACGTCTTATTAATGCTATAGCTGCAGGTGCTGCAGTTGGTGGCCCACTTTCAGGTGTTAGTCAATTACGTAGGACAAACGAAGAAGTCAACCTGCTAGATAATGAAGGTGTATCTGATACGGGAGCTGGAACTGCTCTTGCTCCTCTAGATCCTATACGTCCTACACCTATGGGTGGCGCAGGTGTAGATCCAAACTTTACTATAACTCCAGTTAATCAGTTAGAGTTTCAAGAACCTTCACTGGAAGATAACAGACCTTTCAATGTAACTCCTATTGAAGACCCCGACTTTACTGTTACCCCCGATGGTACAGTTGATCCTAATCCACAGGTATTTGATCCTATGGATCAGCCTGTTAGTATTGAGGGTGCGTTTATCCCAGGAACTGAACAGCAACCACAAGGTGCATTAAATGTAACACCTCCAGTTACCACATTAAATGAAGTCAACCAAAACTTTGGTGTGCCCACAAACAGAATTGAGGAAGTGCCTGCACCTCCACCTATTATATCTGACCCTAATCAGATGGATTTACCATTTGAAGACCAGCCAGAAACAGTAACAACCCCACCGCCTAAACCTAGGCAGTTGCCGTTGTTTACACCACAGGAAGCACCGAAGCAGAAGCCTCCTGCAAAGCCATTGACTGATGACATAAAGCAGCAAGAGACAGAGTTTGCTCCGTCTACAGTTCCACAGCTTGAGAACAGACGAGATAAAAAAGACTTGGCTGCTACTGTCAAAAGTAAAGGTCAAATCTCAGGTGGTAGACAAGAAGATAATATTGTTGATCCTGACAAACGCCAAAAGAAATTTGATACTATCAACTACACCCAGGGTATACGGTTGAACTTGTTGCCTCAATTTGTTGTGGATAGATACGCTGAAGCTATTAAGAAAATAAAAGTAGCTAGAAGATTTACTAATTTTACAGGCGCACACCATAATGGTGGCATAGTATTAGCTGGTAAGTATACTTACGCACAACCTGTGTTTCCTAACGTAGTTGCACATGAGTTGGGTCACGCATCCCATTCGTTATTGGCTGAGCAAATCAATGATAACCCTGCAGTATTGGCAGAGTTGCAAGCTATAGAAAACCTGCTGTATCCAGATTTACGAGCTACAATACTACAAGCCATAAACGATGGTAAGAAACTAGACAACGAGTTCTTTAACTATCTGCTATCGCCAGAAGAACTTATTGCTGAGTTCAACGTGTTTAGATTAGCTAACCCAGAACAAGCAGCTCAGGTAGCTCCTACACTTAGTCAACTATTAGAGTCAGTAGAACAAGCTCCTGATTTGGTTATTGATCGTAAGACATTTCCTATTGGTATTGGCACGATTGTAACCAAAGCGACTGAGAACTTTGATGGTGACTTTACTACTGTAAACGCTCCCTTAAGAAGGGCACAAGAACGTGCAGTAAAAAAGCAAACTAAAGCAGATAACTTAAAGAAAGGGAGGACTAAAAAGGAGGAGCCAGATGCCGTTCAAGAGCCAGAAACAACGCAGGTGGATGCACAAGAACAAACCCAAGATGGCGAAAGAGTGGGAGAAGAAGTACAAGAAACCCCCAGGGTACGTACTAAAAAGAAAAGCCTCAAAAAAGAAACAGTCGAGGAACCGAGTGTTCAAGCTGAGCCGAAACCCAAGCCCAAAGTAGCTGCTCTTAAGCGTGGCAAACAAAAGGTTGTTCCTCAAGTCGCAGAACGTGAAGAGCAAAAGACAAAGACACCTCAACCTGTTGTGACACAAACACCTGCTGAGCGCTGGGAATCTAACAAACCATACAAAGAATATCCATCGCTTGCTGACTTTACAGATCAGAAAGGTGTTAAAGAAACACTAGCAAGTATGTCTGCTGTAGAAATGCAGCAGGTGTGGGAAGATCCGTCAATACGTGCAAATCTGCCTGAAGGTATTCAAGTAGATATACTTAAAGCAATATACGAAGACACAACAAAGTTTGAAATGCCAGGGGTTCTAGCAGAACTTATGGATATTGCTTTCTCAAAAACAAGCCAAGCATCTAAAGGTGTTAAAGACAGAGCTGCTAGCTTCTTGCTAAATGCACGGGTGCATATGCCAGAGACAATTAGAGAAGCAGCCATAGAACAATTAAGACTAGCTGCTATTGGTAATGACCTATCATTTACTGGCAGACCAAGTTGGTTTAAGTACGCTACTAAATTAGGTATTTTACCAGAGTTACAACAGCGTCTGGAAGCTAGTAACTTGCAGGGTGTTCGTGAACTTATGGTAGCAAACAACCTTAGACAAGAGCAGGTCAGGTTGGATGTTATTGCAAACGAAAAAGATTTAAACAAAGCTGGTAGTATAGCTGCCGCCAAGTATGGAAACCCTAAAACTGGCCCAACAGAACTGGCTAGAAACATAGCCATAAAGCTAGAAGTTATTCAGGGTATACGTAACCTGTCTAACAGAAATCATAAATCTGTACAGGCTGCAGAGCGTATGCTTTCAGGTCTTGAAAAAGTTAAACCTGATATGACTTACAGGTTCAACGGTGCGCCTTTATCTGCATACTTTGATACTAATGGTAAAATAAAGTTTGAGGAACAACCAAACGGAACGTTGCTCTTGACAGCAGATACTTTAGCAGAATCACGTAAGAAAGAACGTGCTGCTAAAAAACTAGCTAAGAAGCAAGGTGAGCCAAGTGTTGATATAACTGATAGAGTAGCAGCAGAAAGAGCAAAGCAGAGAGCAAAGCTAGCACAAGAAGAAAAAGAACTATTTGAAGCTGGCTATATAGCTGAGGAGCAACTTGAATACTACAAACCACGTAGTGTGCTTGATGAGTTAAATGATCCTAACGGTAATTACAAACGTTACGATAATGACAAACCGTCCACTCCAATGAATCCTATACAGATTCGTGCTGCGGTTAAGGCATTCCTTTCTAAACTAGCTGTCAAACCTAAAGTAACTATTGTTAAAAACGTAGCTGAACTGCGTAGTAAAAACAAAGCGTTGTTTGATAGGGCAGTAAAAGCTCAACCTGAGTTTGAAACTACCAATGCATCTGGTTTTTCTATTGGTAACGAAGTCATAATCTTTACTGACTTTGTAGAAAATGACACACATCTAAAATTTATTTTGGCTCACGAGACAATCGGTCACTTTGGATTGCGTTCAATATTGAGTAACAGCCAGTTAAAAGCAGTACTCGAAAATATCTACAACACAAGCGCACACATAAGAGCCGCAGCTGATGCACAGATGGAAGTCTATGGCATTGGTAAACTAGAAGCGATAGAAGAAGCTCTGGCTGACCATGTAGCTAACATGGATGCTAGTGTATTGAAGCGTGTATGGGATGTTATTAAGAACTTCCTACGCAGGATTGGTATTCCATTCCAACATGATGGTGCTTCATATTGGGTCAACCAGTTGAGACGCTATGTGCGGGATGGTGAGACTCCTGGCATTGTATCACCACAGCAGTTACGTGATAACATAGAAAACCTTAACAATTCTGATGTTGGTAGGTTCTCAGCAGCAAGGGTAAACCTTGGTGAGCAAGGGTTTAGCATGGGTATCCCAGGCATAGACCCTAAAGACCTGCAAGATTATCTAAACAAAGGTAAAGGTAAAGGTAAAAATATTAGCAGAGTGTTTGGTGCTGCAGCTGAATACTTACAGACATTAGATAACACAGCTCTGCGTAGCATTGGCCTGACAAAACTGCTTGATGTATTCAGAAGACAAGCAGCTACAGCACGCCAGATATTGTCAGAACTAGATAGCATGACTCAACGTGCTACAAAGGCAGACTTCTGGGGTTTAGGCACAGGACTTAACAAAAAAGAAAAGTTAGCCGTTGGTGAAATGCTTGCTTATGGTAACGCTTTCTTTGCACAAAATACATCTGACGCTGACATACGTAACTCACCAGACGTAATCATAAAAGATCCTGTATCTGGCGAGCCTATGATTAATGATGATGCTCTTGATGCAGCTATAGAAGGAGCTACGCTATCAAGAGAACAGTTAAAGCAAGGCATACCGTATACGGAAGGTAGCGAAGCAAACCAACGTACCCATACATTGGATAAAGTTTTGGGTGAGCCACTAAGTGACATTGGCCCCGATGGTAAGTTTACCAACCCAAGGCATGAAGAAATGTACCAAGCATACGTGGATATGCGTAGGGCTGTGAACTACTTAGCTGCTAAAGTTGCTATGGGTAAATACATAGCTGCTGCAAAACTAGCTGAGGGTAATATCCAGAGTATGAAAAACATTGATCGTCAGATAAGCGATCAAGACCTAGAGGTATTCAAAGAAATAAATGAAGCGTTTCAAAAGATATATCAGATGGGGCCGAAGGAAAACAACGGCAGATATAGAGTAAACGCACAAACATTGGAGCAAGCTGAGGACTTCATTAATGGTGTGACTCGGGCTATGTGGCAGTCAGAGGCATCAGCAGATCTCAGAAATATGAAGCCTGATGATAGTCCTTTCGATAACCCTAAAGGTAATTCACAGAAAGCTATTAATGCAATACTTGCTTACAACAGAACTAATGCAGGTAAACAGAATCCTATAGATCTGACTAATATATTAGATGGTCTAGACCGTATGCGTCAGTATAAAGATGCAAGCGGCAATAATGTGTTTGACAAAAACAATGTTATAAAACGCATACAACAACCTATGAAAGACCAAGTGTTTACCGACACACAACTTATTAACGCCAACGTAATGGCGAAACAAACCATATTTGATTCTTATGTACCGTATAAACGTAGAGGTAAACATCAACTTAGATTCCAAGCGTTCTCAGTAAACAGAGATGGAAGTAGAGGAGCACCTGTAAAACTACCTGAGAACTTCTCAGCTGCGTTCCCTTACTTCCAGAATGATGACTTTGCACATCTGACAGAGATGGCAGATGCTTACAACGGTGATCTAAACGAGACTGTGTTTGATGTCCCACTGGAAGACGGGGGCACACAACAAGTTATTATGACTGCTCTAGTAGAAGATGCTACTGGTGGCACACCAACCAACCAGTCCATGAACTATGATGAGTTTGTCAATGTATTAAACAGCCTAGGTGTTAGCTTAGACTTGGCAGAGCGAGAGCGTATTGTTGAAGCCTTATCAAGACAGCATGACAAAGCTAGATCACACTTAAGAAAAAGATTCCAAGCTGGTTTCGACCCAGACATGATTCGTTCTGTATCTGAGTACCTTGAAACTGGAGCTGCTATAGCTGCAAAGAATGAGCATCGTACTGACATCAATATGATTATGGCAGACGATAGCAACTGGAAAGGTAACTACGAGTTACTAGAACAGTCTTGGGCAGATGTAGAGGCAGCAGAAAGAACAGGTAACAAAGAGCGTATACATATAGCCAGAGAAAAGTTTGAGGCTTACGCTCATATGTATAAAGAAAGTGCACCTCTAAATGGCAGAGTCTTTACAAAAGCTACAGATCGTAAAGGCAACAAGATTGAGATAAAACCTACTGGTGGTAAAGGTGAGCGATACAGAAACCAAGGTAATAAACTATTATCTTTCTACGCACAACAGACTGACATTGCTATATCAGTAGAAGACGAACTATCTAAAGGCCCACTATCAGGACTAAAGAACTTAGCTGTAGCCATGCAGTTGGGTGGTTCTATCGCTGCTGGCCTAGTCAACCTTACCTCTCTACCGTTGATGGCTATACCTTATATGGCTACTCACAATGCCAAGCTAGGCACAGGAGGTGGCTATGGGTTTATGCAGTCAACTATTCAGATAAGTAAAGCTTTAAAAGATTTGAAAAATCCAAAGTGGGCAGACCCAGCTTGGATCAGAGACACAGTGTTGAAGGGCGATAACTATAAGTCATTCGGTTTGACCCTGGATGAAGCACAGTTCTTATACAGACAAACATCTCGTGGTATCCTTGACGCTGCCCTGGTTAACTCACTTGCAGGAAGCTCTAGAGGTAACTTCTTTAACAGTGCAAACTGGACTGCGATAACAAAGAAATACATGTTCCCATTTGCTTACACTGAGCAACAGAACAGACGTAGTACAGCACTGGCTACATATAGGCTAGAAAAACGTAGGAGGATGGCAGCTGATCCAACTCTTACTGATGCTAGTTTCCAGCAAGAAGCAGATCTTGTAAATCAAAACGATCAACCTGACCTGTTTGCAATAGAAGAAAAAGCTGTTGAGGTTGTTAATAAATCTCAGGGTGACTACGCCATGTACAATAGACCCGATATAGCACGGGGTACATGGGCACAGTATATTTATATGTACAAACAGTTTACTGTTATTGCTACACAGTTGGTGCGTACGCTACCTCCAGCGGGTAGAGTGTATTATCTTACTGCTTTGATGGCAGTAGCAGGGCTGAAAGGTTTGCCGTTTGCTGATGATTTAGCAGATCTAGTGGATACACTAGCACAGCTGTTCGGTATAAAAGTTCCTCCCGTAGAACTAGCTGTGGGCAAATTTGTAGAAGATACCACTGATGCAGTAGGATTAGATGGTACGTTCTGGGCGCAGGTAGCACTTAGAGGATTTGCTGACCAAGTTGGTGGTGGAGGTACAGTGTCAAGTAGGCTTGCTTTAGGTGATCTACTCCCAGGCACAGGTATATTCTTAGCAGGAGCGAGTACCCCCCAAGAGTTAAAGAACATTGCTGGGCCTATATTTAGCGCAATGGCAGGCACAGTTACTAGTGCAGTAGATCTAGCTAAAGTACCATTTAAATCAGATCCGACCAACGAGTTGATACGTATTGCACAAGCTAGTCCAATAGCAGGTTTACGTAATATCATGGACACAGCAGTGTATTATAACACGGGTGCTGTGCTTAACTCTCGTGGTTACACAGTCACCAGAGATGTTAGTACTATGCATCTAGTAACTAGGCTTCTAGGGTTTTACCCAGTTTCAGCTACTAGGTCTAATGATGCAGTAAGGATGAGTAAGAGACTTGTAGATTACACCAAAGCAATCTCAGCAGGTTACAGAGAGCAGTATGTAAGGGCGGCTCTTATGAAAGATAGAGGTGCTATGCGGTCTATTGAGCAGGATGTAAGAGACCATAACAGAGTACACCGTAGAGGTGATCCGTTCTACATTGATGACTTCTATGGCAAAGTTAGAAAGGCTGTTAAATCAGCTGAAGAAGGTGCAGGTGCAAGGTTCTTGAAGACTACCCCTAAGAGTACTAGGGATAGTATCACAGATGTTATATCGCAAGTATATGGTGTTGACTTAAACTAGCTTAAACTTGCCTTGAGTTAAGTCATCAACGTTTGATTCAACAGCGTCTAGTATACCCATCAACCTTGGATGATTGAGGTTTACACCTATCACATATGTCTGCCCTAGTTTAACTGGTGTGTCTTTACCAAGGTATGCTTTCTGTGATTTAGGTGTAGCTACTACGTTTTCCTCAGCAAGTTCCTGTGTGAATGACTTGTAGTCAGCTCCTCGTACAGACAACCATTTGCGGAAGTGAGTGCGGTCAATCAGTATAGTACCTCTATCAAATTCTTCTACTTCAGAATTACGGTAGATGTCGAATCGAACCCTTATGTCAGCTCGAGGCATACGTGATAAATCAACTGTAGGCTTGTTGCTAGATGTGTGCATTACTGTTACAGCTGCACCTGCTGAATCATTTAGGTACTCTGCTATCAAGTCAAAAGCATCAACCTTGTTATCTTGCACTGTTCTACGGATTGCTCCTAGCTGTGCTAGTACCCACTCGGTAGCTATCGTGTAGTCAAACTTAATTAAGTTCCAATCATCTGCTAGCTTCAACCCAAGGTCAGCTAGTATGATAGCTTGCTCCCAGTATCTTTCTTCGCCAGTAAATTTAGATTTATACTTACCTTGGAAATCATTTGTTGCTTGCTCTATCATTCCCTGGATAACGTCTGAACCAAGTTCCATCAACTTGTTGATATATACTTGTCCTACCTCCCCGTAGTTCGAGTTGATTAGGTTGTATATCTTACGCCCAGTGCTTGAGTCTTTGGTAAATAATCTATGAGATGGTATAGGTATCTCCAGTAGTCGAGCCATCTGTGCATCTGTTTCTAACCCGCTGGCGATGAGTTTACTTTGTAGAGACTTGTTGGTGGATACTATAACTGGTGTTGCCCATGTCTTAGCATCACGCTCCTCTGCATTACGATTAAGTCTAGCCTTGTCTCTACCTTGTGATACCCAATAGCAGAAGTCACCAACCTCTCTGTCTTGCATCATGGTTACTTCGTCTACTGTCAATGGTAGATTGCTATATAATCCTAACCTACTGAACAGAGAGTTTTGTGTGTACTTAGCTGTGAAGTGTAGCTTCTCTGGATCTCCATAAATAGATTGTACCCAATACTGTGCTAGTGTTTTACCTCCACCAGTTGGCCCATACAGAGAGATTGTAAGTCCTTTTAATCCAGTAAAGTTATACAGTGGTGCAGAGAATCCGATGCCTAATGCGAACATATGCCAAGGCATACCTGCTTTCTCTAACAAGTTGGTTAGCTCTACCCAGTTCTGTACTGTACCTTTGGTGCTGTATAAATCTTGGCTAGTCTTGTTTGATGCCGAGGTCAGCGATATTGTGTCTTTTGTTACTTCGCCGCCTGAGCTTCGGAACAACGTATTACCCAGAACAAATTGTGTGTTGTTTTCTTTCCATCCCATTGAAGCATACAGGTTCGACATCGACCTTATCTGCCTCAGTTCATCCATATAAGTACGTAACATAAGCTGAAAAAACTCCGTCTGTTTCTTGTTATACAAGACAATACCTTGGTCTGCTATAGCCGTAGCAAATTCACGATGTCCTTCAGTCAAGTATGCTTGACGTAACACCAGTTCTTGCCAACCAACGTGGGGTCTTTTCCAGTGGTATCTAACTGTTTCGTAGCCTAGTGACTCATCCTTTCCGTATGACACAGGGTATATATCAAACCTGCATACATCTATGTCTGTATCGTCTATGGTTATCTTGATGCCATCTTTAGTTCGTTTGAACGGTTTAGGTAGCTGTACTTGACTGGCATTCTTATCAAGTGTTTCTTGTAGCTGTACCTCTTGGTAACTAACTCCAAGTCTTATAGGACTGGTTATCTTACCTTTATACTTACAACCCTTACATCCGTCAGGATTATCCACATCAAACTTAGCACAAGTAGTTGGGCCAGTAGCACCATCCTTCCAATGCCGTAGCTTAGACATAGTTGCTTCTTCTGAATAAGCAGGGTAGTTCTCACTCCATCTTCGTGCAGTGTCCTCTGGGTCTATACAATAAGCGGCAATACCTATAGCGTTGTACCACACTGGTTCAGTAACCGAGTCTTGGTTATCCACAGCGTACTTAACTTGTTGGCATTTGTTGTAGATGGAAGCACTGATAGATGGTGGGAACTCTACGGTGGCAGAGAGATTGTTTAGCAACGAGTTGTCAGATGTTTGTCTTGACTGCAGCGGCCCTGTGGAAAGCACGTAGTCGTGTAGTCTAGCCGATAGTTCTTCGGGCGTAACTGGGTCAGCATCTATAAGTAGCTTGACCTCTTTACCATTCTTGGGGTTGTGTGTACCTATAGGGCGTAACACAAGAGAGCTGTTAGCTATCAATCCTGCGTCTGCTTTGAAACCTTTGTCGAGTGCTGAAGCCTTTACTGCGTTAGCTATAGGCTTCCAATCATCTGGCTCTAATTCTTTTGTAAGTACCCAGTATACATGCAGTCCGTTACCACTGCCGACTACCATTGGCTTTGGTAGTTTCATTCTAACAATATAATCTTGTAATGCTTTTAACCCTTCTTTCCAATCAGCAAAGGGTTTGTTGTTACCACAGTCAACATCAATAGCGATGACTTTTGTTTTGTTTACGTTCTCTTGCTTTCTGTTTTCTTTTGTGCAGAAAGAAGATATTGCAAAGTATGTGTTGTTTCCTGCTCTATCTAATCTTGTACAAGCAGTTGCAAGTTCTTCTACAGTCTGAAAAAATCCCTGCTTTCTCCCATCAGGGTTCACTACAATAGAAACATAGTATCCTTCAGACGGTAGGACTCGCTGTAAAAATCCTAACGTATCCATTCCACTGTCCTTTATAATAGCTAGAGGGGTGTTTCGGATTGACCCCTCTAGCCACGTTTAGTCTAACCGTTATCATCCAATAACTCAAGAAGTCTCTGCCTACGTGCAACAGACTCAAGTGCTATCACTTCTGGTTGAGGCCATCCTTCTTTCATAATCTCCAATAGTTGCCTTAGCTTCTCCCTCACTTTGGCATCATTGGATTTACGTAATGGCTTACCTTTTAACCAACCATAATAGGTCATACGAGATACACCTAAGACCATAGATATATCTCGTACACTCAGCAACATATGTCGCCTTAACGCCTCAACCTTGGTAAAGTCCAAGGGTTTAGTCATCAGTGTTTACCTCATCCAGTAAGTTAGCTATCTCATTAGCCAAGTCATCCGCATCAGAACTTACTTCCTTAACGGGGGCTGGCTCAACAGGTTGTGGTTTGGGTGTCGGCTTGGCTTCCTGTGCTGGCTTCGCAGGGTTTTCTTCGACAACCGCTTCTGGCGTGGTGTCTTCAACCTCCTCAGTATCTTCGATAGTAAAGCCAGTCTCTTCTTCAAAGCCAAACTTACCTGCACCACTAGAGCCTTCAACATACTCAATAACCTGCACTGCTCTTAGTCGCAGTGTAGTACCTGCACCAACGGCAGGTGAATTGTAGAAAGCAATAGACCCATTCACCTTGAGTACAGACCCTGCATAGATATTAGAGTTAAGCATAGGCGTACCCTTGCTATCAAAGACAGCAGGTTTATAAGCGGCTTTTGATTTGAACTTGATGATTACATTACCAGTAGGTTCATCGTCATCATCTAGCTCATCTTCAAACGGCAGTGGTGCTTGTTTAATCTTGGCGTTAGGCTTGGCTTCTTTCAGTGCCTTGATACCTGCAACCAACTCACCCTTAATCTGTTCGATGATAGGCTGTGCTTCTTCTTTTGGAATACACAGATTAACTTTGTAATGCCCCTGCTCATCGAACTTAGTGTCAGGTGCAGAAATGTAAGGGTAGAACGCTACCCCTTTAGGTGTTGTAAATGTTTTACTCATGGTTAAGACCTCCTTCTGTAAAACCATTTTCTTCAGCAAACCCAAAGTCGCTGAAAGTTAATTGTCTTTCTGAGGCAGACAACTCGCCAGTTACAATCTTGACTTCTTCATTACCACACAAGCCGTCAATGTATTCTTGTATGGGTTCCTCTACGAAACCACCAAAGTCAAACTCTAGCTTTGGATACCCAAGGGTTGTATCAATAGATACTCTAGTCTTCGCTATCTCTGGCGATATAGACTTGCCTTGTAATACCTTTTGGTATCCGTTCAAGTTTTTCAGTGATGTAGGGGTTACTTGCAGTAGATAGACTGTACCTTTAGGGTCATCAGCCAATACAACTGCGAGTCTTTTTTGGTCAGCACATGCCTTCACACGCTGACCAGTAGGTGTAGTACGAGAACCCCATGCATTCTGTGGACACAATGCACACATGTCTGACTGAGGGTCATCGCAATCTTTATCTGGTGTCTTACCATTCAACGAGTAGCAATCTGGCTTAACTGTTTCTTCAAAGTATTCACCCTTGTAAAAACTTTTTGACAGCGCTGGGTTAGCACCGACAACAATCACCGACAAACGTGTTGTGGCAAGAGTGTCGATATCTCCCGCAGCGGACAACAGCGAGAACACCATTCCTTTTGTTGATATTCTAGGTATCATTATTCTACCTTTGCACTTGGCTTCCGAACATTGATGTCGATACGAGTGCCGTAGTTCACGCCATTGGGTACTTCTTTATGTTCATCTATGTACCCTCGTACTGCATTCTTACTGACACGCTTCTCCAACATATCCCACGCTTCATTCTCTTTGATGAAACCCAGTATCGCATCCCAGTCTGCTACTTGTGCAAAGTCTGTAGTAGTTACAAACGCTGTACCGTTACCAGTCTTGAATGATGTGACGCCTTGTTCGTCAGCTTGTTTCTTTATATAGGCTTCTAGCTTCACCATCTTCTCCTTGATGGCTTTCACCTTATCCTTTACCTCACCTTCTATCGCATCCTTCTGGTTACGTAGGGTGATGTATGCCTTGATGACATCTTCCATTTTCATATCACTCTCCCATCTCTTGGATTAAATCTAACAATACACCTTGCAATGCTTGCTTGTTCTTCAAGCGTTCATACATCCGATACTCAAGTTGAGTAGCTTCAATATGTATAACGTTAGACGTATGGCGTTTGCCTATACGCTCCACTCTACCGTTAGCTTGTGTGTATTGTTCGTTACTATTGATCGGCCCATACCAGACAACGGTACTAGCCGCAGTTAATGTAAGACCATGAGCCATAGTAGCAGGGTGTGCTATCAATACCCTTGGATCTTCTGTCTCTTGAAAGTTATAGAATATTTCATTCCGTACTTTCGATGACACATCGCCATTCACTACACCAGTAGTGTAATGTTTTGACAATTCTTTGTTGAGCATATGCAGTGTGCCAGTCAATGGTACAAACACAATGACCTTGCCACCTGCTTCATCTATAATATCTTTAACAACATTAATACGTGGTGATGCATCAAGTTCTATGTTACGGCCATCATCACCGTAAGCTACACCACAACTTATCTGTACTAGCTTCTGCATCTTGACTGCTTCATTAACAGCAGTAATCTTACCTTCTGCTTGTACCTCTGTAACAAAACTACGTAGCATACTCTTGTAGTGTTGCTCTTGGTCTTTGGTTAGTTTTACTTCTCTTGTCTGATACACTGTGGATGGTAAGTCAAAGCATTCATCTCTTGTGTATCGTACAGCAGGTTGTAGTACGTGCTTTACTAACTCTACACTCTCTGGTCTAGGCAACCACTTCCATTGCCCTATCTTCATCATGGTAGCTTCTTTGAACGCAGTGTAAGTTTTAGCTACGTGTGGGTTCTCTACCATCTTGGCTAGAGTCCATGCATCTGTAGGGTCATTAGGTGTAGGCGTACCTGTCATCAACCACAGTCTTGTATCTGGGTTCTTGTTAAGCCACTTACGAAAGAGCTTGAACCTATTGGTGGATGGTGTTCTGTATACAGCCGCTTCATCTACGATAACCAAATCAAAATCCTTGAGGTCATCCATCACTACTTGGAAACCATCATGGTTAATAATGTAAAAGTCTGATGGTATCTTCAGCAACTTACGTCTACGTTCTGCCGAGCCATACAATACAGTGGCTCTCCTATCTATAAAGTTCATAAAGATAGCGTCACTCCACACACGTTCTAATGTGGATAATGGGGATAAGATTAAGCACTTCTTTACTAAACCTATTTCCATAAGATAATCAGCCGCCCATAAAGCAGACTGTGTTTTACCAGTGCCAATCTCATTTAGTACTAGACACTTGTTGTGTATAGTTAAGAAGCTAGCAGTGTTACGCTGATGTTCATATGGTTTGAACTTACCCTTCCAATCATAGTAATGCATGATAGGTGAGGGTGCATTGATACCTAACTTACGTAACGCCCATACCTCTGTAAGTTTATGAGGTAGTACAACTACATTATTACCACGGACTGACAACGGCTTGGCAGTTGGTATGCTGTCCAGAACTATCTGGGGGTTGTTAAGTTTAAGTGCGAGACCTTGCACCTTTGGTATTACGAGCATTTAATATCCACCTTTCCAATTCATCTTGCGTATCGTAGTCGTACACAAGAAAACATTTGCCTCCTGCATCGTCTATCTGTTTCATCGTAGCAAGCTGTAATGCAGTAGGGTTCTTTCTACCTGCCTTACATTCAACCCCAACAAACCTACCCTCCACGATAAGTACAAAGTCAGGGATACCTGCCCTACCAAAAGCACCTGCTTGTGGCATATAGAACCACACGTTGTGCTTCTTGAGCATTGCCTTGAGTCTATTCTTTACACGACCTTCTGGTGTAGTAGCCATAGCATAACCTTACAATAGTGTCAAGAGGCATAGTCACACCACTCATAACAAGGACACCATCTGCATAGTCCACTAGGCTTGGCAGGAAAGTCATCGTTCTCCAATGACTTGTTAATTCTGTCTATCCTACCATTCAAATCTACCTGCATTTCAAATGACAATTCACGACAGTAAGAGCGTTTGTCTTGCTTCATGTCCTTCAACCACACAAAGGATGTAGTCACCCTATTTATATGTGGGAAATGCGAGAACACTTGTAATGCAAACATCTCTAACTGTGTAAAGTCTGGTCTACGCTTACCAGTTTTCCAGTCCATTACAATAGCTTTGTCTTTGAACAGTACTAGTACATCTAGTATAGATCTCAACCAAGCATCATCAGACCACCAACCAGTGGGTGTAAAGTCTTCAGTTACAGTTAGCTTTTCTTCTAATAGTAATTCACTAAAGTCTGGGTGTTCTTTCATCCTTGCTATGCTTCTACACAATGCTTCGTACTGTATAGTTTCTTGTGACAACTCGTTGTCATCTAACAGTCTTTCTTCTAGGGCCTTGTGTACACGCTCACCGTACCGAGTAGCCTCACTACCACTATCGGATACTTCTTTAGTAATCCTCTGGTGGTAGTAACGCTTCGGACAGTTCTCGTACATCTTCAAAGATGAATATGAGTGACTTAACTGTGTCATACTATAACTTTACTTTACTGTAAGCTCATCGTCAACATCATTCTCCATGAAATGTTTGAGCTTCCACTCACAATGATTCATAGCCATACCACCATGTTTCTCTTTTATATAGCGTAAGGCTTGTTCATTGGTCATACCTTTGTCAGTTAGACACTCATCAAGTGTCTGCTCTGCATCCATCAGCAATGCTTTAACTTTACCCATGCTTACCTCTCAACTGTCCTGCTTTAATGTTTACTGTCATGGTATCATTAGAGTAAGTTAGACCTTCGCATGTTATAACATCATCGAATACGTCTAAGTCTTTTACCTCTGGAAACCAACGTGCAACATGGGAACAACATTCGTGCCAAGCACAGAACACTGTTACCATCGGTGGTTTATCCACGTTCACCGAATCAGATGTTAGTACAAAACATATATTCATTTAGTCCTCCTTCTTCATACGTTTCATTATGTCGTACTTGAGTAGTTCAAGCTGTGCAATCAAAGGCATCGTGTCATTGATCTGTGATGAAAACCTTACATAGTTCCCATTCAACTTGACCATGACTAGCATACTCTCTGCTGTGTCAGCTTCTTTAATTGCTTCCTTGACTTCTTCAAGTCCTTCAAGTAGTTCTTCACGCCACTTGTTATTTACCACTTCTTTTATTTCAGTTAGTGTTGTCACTTTGCTTCTCCGTAATTAGCACCGACTCCAGACTCACAAGCCACTGGCAAGTCCTTAGCCCAGACAGGTGCGGTTGACATTTTTCTCTCAACAAGTTGTCTTGCGTCATTCACATCGTGCTCAGGGACACAGATGATTAACTCATCGTGTACTTGAAACGCCACATGATATGATTGTCCGAGAGATACCATTTGCTCTGCCACTACAATACGTGCCAGTGCTTGGACAATATTCTCTACGACCTTGCCGCCATAGATATAAGTCCAGTTGTTGTGGGGGATAGTCTCCCCTTGTACTCTAGCAGACATAACCTTTCGGTATGTCCGTGAGTCAGATATATATCTAAAGTTATTGTCAGTATGATTGAGTGCAGGATACTGTATCCGTAACTTACTTGGCAGTAGTATGCCTTGCTTATCATACGTTACATAGTCAGAGATTGTACCACCTCGACCTGCTATCATGTCAGACAATGCCGATTGACATCGTTGCCATAGTGCAGTGATACGATGGTTCTTGTCTCTGTATAGATATACAATACGTTTGGCTTCAGCCTCAGATACCTCTACCTTGAGACCTCCCATGCCTAGAGCTAGGGTGTTACGAAACTTTTCAGCACCCATGCCATAACCTAAGCCTAGTATGCAAGTCTTACCAACAAACCTTTCTAGTTTATCTTCTTTGGTTATCTTACGTCCGTATACATCAGAGGCAAACTCACTGTATACATCACGCCCTTGCCTAAAGGCTTCAACCAAATCATCCTGCCCTGCTAGGTGTGCTAGTACTCTTGCCTCTATCTGTGATGAGTCACAAGCGATTAGCTTATGCCCTTCGGGGGCAGTCAGAGCAGAACGTATAGCACCATTCCTTGGTAGGTTTTGTAAGTTCAGCTTGTCACCACCACTAAATCTACCAGTGTGTGCGCCATAATAGTTGAGCATTATAGGTAGCCTACCTCTGTCAGCAACCTTGATTAGGTTCTCTGTCCTAGTCTCCTCAATGGTGGACTTGATACCCAACCTTGCATTACATAAGGCTTGTACTTTAGGTGAGCCAGTCTCGCATAACTCAATGAACCCTGCATCAGTCTTGGCAAATGCCCACGTTTTGTTACCAGTGGTAGGACTTACCTTGGTAGGTGGCTCAACCCCCATAGCTTTGAGTAGCTTGGCGAACCTATCGTTACTCATCAGTAGTTTCTTCAGCTTGTCTGGATCCACACCTGCCGTATTTATTGTGTCAAGAAGTTGTGCTTTGTTTGTCTGCACTGTTGCCAGGTGAGAGCTAAGAGTATTCTTATCCAGTTCAATCGTAGGCTCTGTGTACATACGAATGGTCTGGTCAATCACCATCAGTTCAGATACTGGAAAGTCTTTAGATACTTTCTTGAATAGCTTGTATGTAAGGTCAACGTCATTGATTGCATAATCGCCAAATCGGTCAAGCTCTTGTGGTGTGAAGTCCGACTTGCGTTTGCCGAGCGTGTGGAAAACCTCATCGCCCTTCGCCCCTATATTATAATGTATAGCGAGATTTTTGAGCGAGCCACCGATGGTCTGCCCGACCAATGGTCTGGTCATAAGCATAGTATCAAACCAAAACTTTGGCTTTATATTATATAGCCATGACAGTATCGCACCATCGAACGCAGTGTTGTGACATAATATAGTATGGTCAGTATAGTCGATGTCGTTTAGGAAACCCCCCACATCACTACCTGCATACCATGTGGTAGGGTTGCCATCTACCTTGACAGCAACCCCAATGACTTCAAACCTACTGTCACGAACATAGGATTCCGTTGTCATCTTGGACAACGAGAACTCCCTACTGTAATAGGTTTCAAAGTCTATTGTTATAATACTCATTCAGATGCACTCGCCACTTCACTAGCTAACGCCAAGTAACCACAAGCATCACGATAGTTGTCAGCCTTCTGTGGTCTCTGATGTGACCTAGCTATCTTCATCAAAGCTAGCATGGTTGGTACGTCAGTAGGCTTGATGAAATCAATCAAACCCAAGTGAGTGTTCCAGTAGTTGGCAATCATGAAAGCATTACTTGCGAAGTCGCCGTGTTCTTCTTCACGTTTATCACTTACCAACTCGTTGGCAGATGTTAGTATCTGGGTACGCATGCGTACCTTAGACTTAACGAGTACCTCTTTCGGTGTACCTACCTTACTCCGTAGGTTGTAGACATACTTAAGCGTACATCCACATGCTTTAGCTACCTCTGTAGGTTTAGCTTCGGGATGTTTAAGTAGGTATGCCCATACCTTTTCAGCTTTAGATTTCTTTCGTCTCATGTCCGTCTCCTTTCAATAACGAATATGATTCAACATTACCCCCACATTGGTGAGAGTATTTAATAGCTACTTGAACAGCCTCAACTGCTGTAGCCCCCATAGCTAATGCACCATAAGCAAAGTCAGATGCTTCACCAAATGCACAAGCGTTTACCCCATGTACTATGGGATAAGGTGTACCCTCGTAACGTAGTAGTCCTTCCCTAGTCACGAGAATAAATTGATAGTAATGGTTTTCTACATCAGCATAAGGGAATGGATGACTAGCGTTTTCCCCATCTATACTATATGTATGTAAGAGCCATTCCTTATGTCGGTGTATGTTTTTAAGTGTACCTACACCAGTGAGGATACAAGCCTGCCCCCCCACAGACTTGTACCATGCTTTAGGTGCATTGTATTTAGCGTTACCCAATATACATTGAGTATCAGTAGCGAGTACCTCGCCATCCCATGCAATAACTGTCATCGCTGTATTACCTTTCCATCGGCAGTCAACGGCTCTGTAATAAAGACACCAAAGTCTTTACGCAGATCGTACGACAAGTCATTCATTAACGTGTCAACGTATTGTAGGATGTGTGTATCTGTAGCTAGCGTGTTGCCGTAGGTGTTAGGCGTAGCTGATTCAACGAAGGCTTCAAGGAACTCTGGTGTGTATTCATTAGTCTGCATAGCTTCCTTGAGCATACCGTAATACTTTTCAGATTTCCAGTTAGGCATTTGCCATTGCCAACGATGTTGACCTTTGCGTTCCATCTCTGCGTGTTTGTCATAGACACGCTTGGCATGTTGTTGTAATGCACCTACCTTGGCTCTAGCTTTTAGACCACGCTTGAAACGTCTGAGCATACGCAACCATACCCTGCGTTTCTCGGTGTCAATCTCACCAGTCACAGCATGTTGCACGTTGGTGCATATACCTTCCTTATTAAACGTCATACCTGCGAAGTACTCAGTACCAATTTCTTTGAACGATTGCCACCAAACACTGTAGAAATATTCTTTATCTGGTTTCTCATTGGCTATCTTATCCAAGTACTTGGTATGTGCAATTCGATACCTACCTTTACCCATTCGTTCAGTCACTATGGGTATAGCGTTGTGTAACGCCATTGCTAGAGAGCCATGCATGCCTTGCCAATTCGTACTATCAGATGGCAAAACAATTCTACCATCTGGGTGGAACTCAGCGATTGGCATTACGTTTTGATTACCACCATCAGACCAACCCCACATCATGTACTTCAGTACATAGACATCATCTTCTTTGTACAACCTACACCATGTTCGTATAGGCTTGCCCCTTGCAGGGGTTCTGCATGTAGAGAACATACGCTCACAATCAGCGTAGTCCTCTAGTAAAGGTTTAGAAAAATAACTACTCATACATACCTCCTTATTTAGTTATTTTGCTTAGTGCCACGGCACTAGTCATTGCGTTAAGGTCAAGGTCTAGCTCCTCTGCCTTGACTACCTTACGTTCCTTGACAGTCTTGTGTCTGTCCTTAGCTTCCTCTGGTAACAAATCCCACAGTGGACGCCATGCTTTGAGAGCAGGTGCAAGTGTGGTGTATGTCTCCATCAACTTGTTGACAGATGACAAGAATGTTTCTTGTTT
>MDTC01041714.1_pt1 | contig 53893 bp, 44 predicted proteins | sample 811181 | NCBI WGS metagenome assembly MDTC01 (sample SAMN05326644, study PRJNA326480) | marine metagenome | isolation source: seawater | place: Pacific Ocean: North | collected 2011 | reverse complement strand
GGTGCCGGCGGAGATGAGATCGTCGAGCTCGACCGCCTTGGGGAGCCGCGCGTGGATGCGGCACGCGATGGCGCGAACCATCGGGTAGTGGCGGAGGACCAGCTGGTCGCGGGCGGTGGTCTGGGCAAGGGGCTGGACGTTCATGGTGAATCTCCGGGGGCCGAGGCACCCAGACATTCAGCAAGGGGTGTGCCAGCTTGGGACACTCAACAATTGCGTCACTGAGCCGATGGACGTGTCGTATCCAACACGAGACAGTATCTCTTTGGATACGCGAAGTGTCCCAGATCGAGATCCCAAAATGAGACACCTGAGGATGGGTGTGGACGGAGCGGGACTCAGCAGCGTCCGCGCATCTGGACGTCGTCCTCGTCGTCCAGCTCGGCCAGCATGCGGTCGAGCTCATCGTCCTCGTCGTCGTCCTCGTCGTCCTCGTCGTCCTCGGACAGCAGCTCGCGGATGAGCTCCTTGTCCTCGTCGCACAGGCCGTAGCAGCAGGCGATGTCGTCGGCGAGGTCCTCGGCCTGCTCGTCCAGGATGTCCGGGGACTCCTCCTCGGCGGGCCGGAAGTGGTCCATCCAGGGGAAGGCCCGGACCATCGCCCGGTGCTCCTGGGTGGTCAGGTCGGTCGGGTCCTCGTCCAGGTCGGACTGCAGCGCGATGCGGGAACCGCGGGCGTAGGCCTCCAGTGCCGTGCCAGGATCGGCGGGGCAGCTGGTCTCTCGCGGTCCGTCCTCGGTCCAGGCGATGCCGAAGACGCGGGCGCTCCGAGGGATCTGCCCCTCGCGAGCGCGGATCTCGGTCGCCAGGCACAGCGGCTGGGCGAGCGGGCCGCGGATCGGGACCATCAGTCGGGACGAGAGCGACTGGCCGTTGCGGCAGCGCAGCTCGACCGCGACGCCCTCCACGTTGACCACGTCATCTTCGGGGGAGAGGCACACGGTGACGTACACGCGGTCCTCTCGCCGGTCGTCCAGCCGGAGTGCGAACTGCATGTGGTCCTCCATCGATCAAGCAGTTGCTACGCGCGGCACCCCCTCCCGACAAGGTCTCAGGTGCGCCATCGTCGCTGCGGACCGTGGTAGCGTCCGGCCGAATGGAGGGGTTCCCATGCGCCTGCTGCCGTTGCTGATCGCCTTGCTGACGTTCCCGGCCGCTGCTCAGGATGAGGTGCCGGAGGGCAAGGAGCCCGCTGCGGACCCGTCCCCGACCGAGACCGAGCTCGAGTCGTGGCAGGAGGACCGCATCGGCTTCGGCGGCATCCCGGCGGTCAACTACAACGCGGACGAGGGCTTCGGCTTTGGCGTGGTGTTCGGGATCTACCGCTACAACGGCAACACGGCGCCGTACAAGTGGGCGCTCGACAACCAGATCTTCATGACCACCCGCAACGTCCACCACCACCGGATCATCTTCGACATCCTCGATCTGATGGGCGGCAAGCTGCGGATCCTCGGCCGGGTGAAGTTCGAGGCCAGCCGGGCGGAGCACTACTGCGGGCTGGGCGGCGAGGTCACCTGCGACACCGACCTGCGCGATCAGGTCGGCGAGGACCTCGGCCTCACCGGCGATGAGCTCGAGACGTTCGAGAATCGCTACTACAAGATGCGCTACATCATGCCCTACGGCATCGTGCGCTTCCGGTACAAGCTCCGCGACAAGCCGCATCGCGTCGAGATCTTCGGCGGGTGGCGCGGCAACTACGTGACGCCGGGGGACCTGGCCGAGTCGGGTCCGTGGAAGGACACCTTCTACTCGGAGGACTTCCCCGAGGGCGAGAAGGGCCTGGTCAGCGTCATCCAAGCGGGCATCATGGCGGACAACCGCCGCAACGAGGCCGCTCCGTACGACGGCTACTGGGTCGAGGCGTCGGTCCGCGGCAGCTCCCGCTACTGGGGGAGCAAGAGCGACTGGGAGTACTTCGGCGTCAACACGATCCTCCGGGTCTACCTGCCGCTGATCCCCAACAACGACGGTGCGCTGGTTCTGGCCAACCGGGTCGCGTTCGACGGCATCATCGGCAACACGAACACCCTGGACCTGGCGTGGTCGGGGGGCTCGGGCCTGATGACCTACGGCGGCGGCACCGACTCGGCCCGCGGCATCCGCGCCCGGCGCTACCGCGGCAAGGTCGACCTGCTGGAGCAGGTGGAGCTCCGCGGTCGCTTCACCAAGTTCAAGATCGGCAACATCCCCTTCGAGTTCGGCGGCGTGGCCTTCCTGGACGCGGGCATGGTCGGGGAGGAGTGGAGCGACTTCGGAGCTTCGCCGCCCTTCTTCGGTACGGGCGGCGGTCTGCGGCTCACGATGGACCAGAACTTCGTCATCCAGGCGGACATCGGCCTGAGCCCGGCGGAAGGCTGGGGGATCTTCCCGTACATCGAGACCGGGAACACGTTCTAGGGAGGGGTGCGAGGCCCTACTCATCCGACGCACGACTTGGCTCGCGTCTCGTGGATCCGTCCTCCTCGAGGGCACGTTCCGCACGTGGCTCGTGTCCTCGTGTCCGCGGGTGGATCGTGCCCTCGTCTCCTCGCTTCTCGTACCCGCGAACTCCCTCGGGCCTCGCTGCGACGCCCGCTCGGACCCTCGAGCAAGCTCTGAGAGGGATCCGTCGCGGGCGTCTCCGCGAGGCCCTCCGGGAGGACGAGATGCAGACGGCTCACGAACGACTGGACGTGTACAAGGTCGCCCTCGAATTCGGGCGGTGCTCCAGAAGCTCGGCGGATGACGAGATCTGGGGGGGCGTGCACGGCGCCCCCCGAATGAGGGCGGCCTCGGTGCAGGCCTTCCAGGCCAGGCCCTACTCCCTCACCGTGCTCCGGGACAGCGCCGGAACCAGGCGCCTCGGGTCGAGCTTGACCTTGACCGCGCCGGGGTGGGCGATCTCGCCGGTGCCGTCGACGACGCGGACCCACAAGAGCTGCTTCTGCTTGTCCGCCCCGGTGACCTCGATCGGGATGTGGTAGACGCCGAACGGCACGTCGACGGTGACCCGGCTGCGCTCCGATCCGCGATGGAGCGTGATCTTCGGCAGGATGGCGCCGTAGACCCAGGTGTCCATCCACGCGGAGACGTCCTGGCCGGTGACCTTGGTGAAGGTGCGGCCCAGCGCGTCGGTCTCGGCGTAGCGGAGCTCGTGGGCGCGGGCGAACTGGTCGAGGCTGCCGTAGAAGCCGTCGGGACCGAGCCAGGCCTTCAGGTAGCCGTCGAAGAGCACCGGCCCATGCTCGTAGAGGACCTTGCGGGCGAAGTCGTCGTCGTTGCGGCCGGTCATCGCGGGAGGTGGCACGATCCGCGGGCGAGCGAGGTTCTCCCACTGTCGTCGCTGGTGGCGGAGCTCGCGGGTGCAGCGCTTGGGACCCATGGAGGCGCCGACGTAGGCGCACTCGTAGACCTCGGCCATGGTCTCGGACATCCACCCGTCGGCCAGGGTGGCGGGCCGGATGCGGTTGCCCCACCACTGGTGGGCGACCTCGTGGGCGAGGATGTGCTCGACGCCGCTTCCACCGCTGCCGCCGGCATACGCGGAGAGCTGCTGTACCCGGATGAGGCCGGGCATGGCGGTGAAGGTGAGCTGGTGGGTGCCGGAGGTGGTGGTCTGGTAGATCTCGATCTCACGGACCGGGATCGGGGGCAGGAGCTGCTCGTAGTAGGCGACGATCTGCCTGGTCAGGGGACCCCAGTCCTTCAGCGAGATGCGCTCGTCGCGGAAGACGTGGGCGCGCACGGCGGGCAGGTTGCCCACCGGGTTCTCGTGGGCGGTCACCCACTCGCCGACAGCCACGCTGATCGCTTCGGACGCCAGGCCGCTGATGTCGGACCGCACGATGCGGACGCCCTGCTCCTCCTCGTCGGACATCGTCGGGCCGGCCTGGGCGGTGGTCAGGCCATCGTGGGTGCGGGTCTGCATGACGCCGCTCCACACGCCGGCGCGGTCCAGCCAGGGCACGACCCGGTGGGTGCGCGTGGCGGCCTCGTTGCTGACCCGATCGCCGGTGATGCCGAACACGCCCTCGCTGCGGACGATGACGACCTGCTCGGTCTCGGGATCGACCCGGATGCGAGCGACGCCGTTGCCATCGATGATGGGCGCGGACGAAGAGCCTGCAACCTCCACTTCCGTGATCCGCGACCCGGTGGGCGCGTAGATGCGGACCTGGTTGTCGCCCCACGAGTCGAGGGTGAAGACCGAGGTGGCCTGGACCACCACGTCCCGGCCCACCGCAGAGCGGCGCACGTCCAGCTCGACGTCCAGTCGGCCCAGGTCGGGGTTGCGGGCCAGGCGGACCGGGTCGTGGTCGAGCACCGCGCACCCGTCCTCGAGCATGTAGGCGATGGGGGCTCCGATCGAGCGCGGCCAGCCGTCGAGGGTCAGCCAGTCGCCGCGCCGGCCGGCCAGGATCTCCCGCGCCGGGGCCAGCAGGACGTCGGTGTGCACGTCGACGATGGGCACGGAGAAGTTCAGGCAGCGGTCCACCTTGGTCAGGCGGTTGTCCACCCAGGCGAAGCTGCCGCTGGCAGGCTCGCCGCCGAGCAGGCCATCCAGCTGATCCTCCGGGAGGAAGGCGATGAAGCGGTCGACCCCGGTGACCATGGGGCCTTCCTGGTGGGCGACCGGGGCCCAGGTGTCGACGGCCCCGTCGGCCATCAGCACGTTCCAGTTGGCGACCGCCTGGGCGGGGCCGCGCTGGCGGAAGGTGTAGCTGAGCCGGGCCTCCCCCTCGAACGCGATGGCGACGGTGCGATCGACGAGCTTCACCGGGGCGACCACGCCGGAGACGACCTCCACGTCGGCGGGTCCGAGGCGCAGGGTCGTCGGCGCCATCTCGCGGGGCTCGCCGACGTTCCACTCGCCGGCGACCGCGGACAGGACGAGCAGGAATCCGAGCACCATCACCCCTCCAAGGCGGCATTCTATTGGGGAGGGTACGTTCTGACAGGGCCCGTCCGGGACGGCATCCTCGGCATCATCCCATCATTGGGACAGCATGGTGCAGTTCGGGGTGCCTTGTCGCACCAGCGGTCGGATCCCACGCTCTCGCCGAGGAGGTCCACATGCGAGCCATTCGCGCAGCCATCCTGGCGCTGGGACTCGCCCTCGGCACCGGCGTCAGCGACGTCGCCCTCGCCGACGGGCCCACCATCAGCGCCGCGCCGCTCGATCCCGTGGTCGACGACGGCGTGAAGGTCCAGATCCCGGTGGCCTGGGAGACCGTGCGCGGCGAGCGGGTGCGGGTGCACGCCCAGGCCCGCCACCGCGGCCTCATGCGCGCCATCGCCGACCACGCGGACGCCTCCCTCCCGGTCCTCTCCGAGCGCCTGCGCATGTCCGCAGGCGGTCCGATCGACATCTTCATCGCGACCACCGACGCGCAATTTCGTGAGGTCCAACCGGGTGTTCCGCCCACCTGGGCCGACGCCACCGCCTATCCCGACCTGGGTGCGGTCTACCTGCGCGCGCCCGGGGCTCGCAGCGACCAGGAGCCGCTGACCCAGGTGCTCGACCACGAGCTCGTGCACATCCTGGTCGGACGCCGCTTTGCTCCGAACCGGCCGCCCACCTGGCTGCAGGAGGGCCTCGCCCAGATGCACGCCGAGCAGTACGACCTCGCCGACCTGCGCACGCTCGCCCAGGCGTCCTTCTCCGGCCCCATCCCCCTCGATGACCTCGAGCGCGCCTTCCCGAAGAACCCCCACGAGGCGAGCCTGGCCTACGCGGAGTCGGCGGACTTCCTGGTCTGGCTGGAGCGCACCCACGGGGCGGAGGCGGTGCATCGGCTGGTCGGGTCGATGGCCGACGGAGCGCCGCTGTACCAGGCCGTGCGCGAGGCCACCGGCGAGCCCCTCTACCGGGTGGACCAGGCCTGGCGGGACCGCTTCTCGCTCACCTCGCCCATCGCCTGGAGTCGGCTCGCAAACTGGGATCTGATGTGGCTGCTCTCGGCGGTGCTGGGCATCGTCGCCATGTTCGTGGTGCGGCGTCGGGAGCGGCGGCGCAGGGACGCGATCGCGTCCCGCGAGGCAGAGGACGATGCCCTGGTCCAGGCGATGTGGGAGAGCCGGTACGGGCTGTGATGCCATCCTGTTAGGCTGCGGCATCCAGGAGGCGCTCCATGCGCATCGGTGCGGTGCTGGTCACCCTCATGCTCGCGGGCTGCACAGTCGAGAGCGGCAGCTTCGGCGACATCACGAAGCCGGTGGTCGATCCGGTCACCCGCTCGTCCAACGTCGCGGCCAACGCCGCTGCGGACGGTGACGCAGCCGAGGGTGGCTACCAGCTCGACAGCTACAAGCAGGAGCAGGAGGACGCGGACGCCGGGTCGCAGGACGACGGCGACGCGGTGGCCCTGGCCGAGGAGCTGGGCGCGGACGATGTCGAGGTGCCCGACGACGCGGTGGTCACCCCGGCCCCCAGCACGGGCCCGCCCCTCGCGGCTCCCGGCTACCCGCCCGCGTACGGCTACCCGATGCCCCCGCCCGGTGCGGCCGCACCTCCCCCCGCCCGCTGGACTCCGGCGGACGCGGTGACCCTGTCCTGGGGCCTGCGCCTGGTCTCGACGGTCGACAACGCCACCCCGCCCCGCGCCATCCTGGGACTGCCCAGCGGCAAGGAAGAGGTGGTCAAGGCGGGCGACATGCTGCCCGACGCCGGAGTCATCGTGCTCGCCGTGGGCCAGGACGTGGTGCAGCTGGGTCGGGTGACCCCCGAGGGCGACCACGCCAAGGTCGAGTCGGTGTTCCTGCAGGCGATGTTCGAGGATGCACGCGGGCAGTAGCGGGCCCCTCAGGTCGATGGCCGCCGCAGCCGACCCTCTGCGCGAGGGAGCTCGGATGCACAGCAGGACTTCGGGGGCGCTCGGTCAGGGCGTCCCGGCCCAGGCGATCGACGTGGCCACGGTGGGAGCGCCGCTGCTCGAGAAGGCGACTCGCATGCCGGCCGACGTCGTGCTCCGCGCGGGGCTCGTGTGGCCCGTCCTCCAGCACGCTGCCTGGTTGTGGCGCGTGGCCGAGCCCGGAGACCCGCAGGCGCTGACGTGGGCGCTCTCGCTGCAGCTCCGGTCCGACATGTTCAGCTTCCTGGAGCTGGCGTTGCAGGCCTATGATCTCGGCCAGCGTGGCGCGCCTGCCGGCCGGGCCTACCCCCGCGTCCGCTACGCGCTGCAGAGCCACCTGCTCGACGAGGACGACCTGTCCGCCCTGCCGCCCACGCTGCCGGCGGAGGCGGTGCTGGGCGAGGCGCTGGAGCGCTGGTCCCGCGAGGACATCCCGGGCGATCTGCTGGTCAAGTGCCAGCTCTTCACCGCGGTCACCTACGCTCGCCTCGACGGCTTCACCCAGCGCGAGATCGTCGACGTGTTCGCGGTGATCCTCGACGACCTGGTGCCGCAGATCCTCCGGACCTACGGCACCTGATCGGGCCCGAGGGTCGGCCTAGGGCGTCTCGCTGCCACCCCAGCTGCCGCCGTGCACGGGTCGTGCCCACCAGGCGCTGCCGCCGCCGACGCCCGCCGCCTTGGGCAGGGGCTCCATCTGGGCGAGCACGTCGGAGCGCGACCAGCCGGTGAGCTGCATGAGGTTGCCGACCTCGCCGTCGCGGCGCTTGCGCACGTTGGTCCAGTACTGGTCGGCGGCGTCGCAGGAGGTCTCGCCCTGGAAGGGGTGGTTCATGACGTAGCGACCCTGGAAGGACTGGGCGTCGCGGGTCTCGTGCAGGCGCAGGTCCTCGGGGAAGCGCCGGGCGTCGTAGCGCACGTGCAGGCGGGTCAGGAAGGCAGCATTGAACTGCTTTCCGGGCTGTGAGCCCACCCAGTCGGCGCCCAGCTGGGAGAGCTGGGTCGCGGTGAGCGGGTCCGCCGAGCACGGGTCGCACATGATGGACAGCGGCCAAGCGTACTCGGTGACGACGACGTCGCGGCCCTCGCGCATGCGCACCTGCTCGAAGGCGGCGCGGTAGACGTCGCCGAACTCGTTCTTCACGAAGGTCGGCACCTCGATGTCGGTCGGCATCTTCACGGTGCGGTAGTTGCTGGTCTCGACCCGGCCGTGCTTGGTGATGGTGTAGACCAGCAGGTCCTGCTCGCCGGTCGCGTTGACCGTGCCCAGGCGGATCGGCAGCATGAAGCGGGGCGAGTCGTAGCGGACCTGCAGCGGCCGCAGCATGGTGAAGCCGCCCTTCGCGTGCTTGTCGAGGTTGACCTTGGCGACGAAGAAGCGCAGATCCTGGCGGATGTAGCTCTGGAGCACGGGCTTGCTGCCGTCGGGGAGCTTGTACCCCTCCTCCTCGAGGAAGGTGATGAGCCCACCGGACTCCTTCGCCGAGAGCACCAGCACGTCGTACTCCTCGACGCTGTACTGGGCCTCGATGGTGACCTTGTGCTCCTCGGCCTTGGACTTCATCGCGCGGCCGGCCATGGAGGTCGGTCGGGTCATGACCTCGTCGGTGACGAGGTCGTAATCCTCGACGTACTCCGGCGGGCACGGGTTGGCGTCGTGGTACTCGGCCAGACGGGGCGCGCTGTAGTTGTCGACGTGGGCGATGAGCGCCTTGTCGATGACCTTCACGTCGCCCTGCTGGATGACGGTGGGCACGGGCACGACCATGGCGAACTCCTTCGGGTCGCCCTGGTAGTCGTTGGCCATGGTGACGACGGTGGTGTCGCCGTCGCGGGCCAGGATGACCTGGCTGGCCTGGTTGTAGAGGTCGGCGTCGGCCTTGGCGACGTAGAAGCCGCAGAAGGCGGTGGCAGCGCTGGCGGCGAGCAGGCCGCCCAGCACGGTCAGGAGCGGGAGCGATCGTGCGATCATGGTGGTCCTCACGAGTGGGTGGGGGCGACCGCTGCACCGGGGCGGACGGCGGGCGCTGGGGTCGTGCCTGGCCACGAGAAGCGTGGCGCGGCGATGAGTGCGTCGAGCAGGGGGACGAGCGGAGAGAGCAGGAACAACGCCCACACTGGACCGCTCTCCCTCCACAGGAAGAACTGGATGAACCCCGCGACCCCGGCGACCAGCGCCGCGTAGAGGATCCGCGCCCAACGTGCGTCGGGCGTGGTCTTCGGGTCGGAGATCATGAAGAAGCTGAACATCAGCAGGGCCCCGTTCTGCAGCTGGTGCACGGGGATGGCCCAGGGGTCGCCGAGCCACAGGGCGCGTCCGAACAGGATGGCGGCCCAGGTGACGAGGAAGGCGACCGTCACGTCGCTGCGGGCGCTGCGCAGGGTGACGAAGAAGCCCGCGCCGGCCAGCGCGAAGGCGAGCACGGTCTCGCTGCCCCACTGCCCGGGGGAGATCCAGGCGTCGCCGGTCAGCCACACGATGGCGACCAGACCGAGCATGCCCGGATTGAACAGGTGCTTTCCGTTCACCCGGATGCAGAACTTGGCCGCGATGGCGATGAAGCCGGCGAGGGCTCCGAGCTCCGGAGCGTTGGTCCGGAGCAGGATCGACAGACCCAGCGCCGTGATGATGGCGCTCTTGGGGTCGAAGCGCGGAAGTCGAACCGCCCGCGTACCCACCCACTGGGCGATCAGCGCGCCGCCGAGGGTGGCGGCAACCTGGAGCGGGCTGACCGGGAGGTGCAGCGCGGCCATGCCCCACAGCAGCAGGGCAGACAGGATGATGATCTGGAGCCAGCGCGGATCGCGCGGCACCCAGGCGGGTGTCGAGGTCATGCTCCCTCCGAGCGTCGCGGGGGCAACGGCTCGGAGGGGCGGGGTCTTACACCCGCAGCATCAGATCACCGGATCAGTAGACGATCTTCTCGCCGCAGCTGGCGCTGTCGCCGCTGTCGAGGATGCCGTCCTTGCAGGTGAAGTTCTCGACCATGCAGTCCCACATCGGCTTCGTGTCCGCGGGGATGTTCTCCTGGCCGCCGCAGGTGTCGCCCACGTCGTACGTGAGGCCACCGATGCAGTCCAGGGAGTTCATGTGCTCGACGTAGGCGGTGCAGGCGTCCACGTTGCCCTGGCCGCCGCCGGAGCTGCTGGGGATGTCGAAGTCACCCATGGAGCTGCTGCCCCCCATGCTGCCAAAGGCCAGCACGGTGAAGGCGCCCAGAGCGGCGAACGAGATGGCGGTGCGACGGAACATAGGATCTCCCTCCGTGGGCCCCCTGCGTACCACATCCTGACGAGGCCCGGGGGCCAGGTACGCGATCAGGACGGTGACTATTTCCGACGATCGCGATGTAAGGGGACTCACCAACTCGTGGTGAGGGGGCAGCGATCCGGCAGCGGGGTATGCAGCCACGTCGAGGAGGAGTCGCCGTGACGCGTTGGATCGCCCTTGCCCTGCTGACTGCCTGCAACCTGCAGAGCCCGCCGCCCATCCCGAAGGAGCCGGTCGTGCTCCAGACCAAGGTGAACGTGGAGGACGTGAAGGGCTGCAACCGCTGCGCGATGGACACCCGGGTGCACGTGCGCGACAACCCCGGTGTCAAGCAGGTCCACATCGACATCGCCACCGGAGACGTCACGGTCACCCACTTCGAGGACCAGCTCACCGCGGTCGTGCTGAAGCAGTCGCTCGAGGACCAGGGTCACAAGGTGACGGTCGTCTCGTCCGAGCCGTACGTGGAGCCGGTCGAGCCCGAAGTGCCGGCGGCGGAGGGGAAGGACGAGTCCGGTGAGGCCGCCTCGGAGGGCACGACCGAGGGCGAGCCGGCGCCGGACGAGGGCGTGGCGCTCGAGTAGGGCTACATCACCACGTGCTCGTCCGGGTGGGACTCGGGCGTGGTCGCGGGGGGAAGCTCGTCGTCGATGGCGGCGCGCAGGTCACGCTCGATGGTCAGGGACAGCGCGGTCATGGGCGTGTCCATGAAGCGGTTCTCGAACGGGTCCTCGATGATCCGTCCGCTGCCCTCGAGGAGCACGAAGAGCAGCGCGACCACGGTGGCGACCGGCACGGTCATCCACCCCAGGCTGGCGACGAGGCCGAACGGCAGGAGCAGGCCGTAGACGAGGACGAAGATCCTGGGGATCTCGTCGTACTGGCGGGGCACGGGGGTGTTCTTGATGCGCTCGCACTTGCCCTGGATGTCGGACATGCGGGTCAGCATGCGATCCATGTCCAGGTGGCGGAAGTGCTCGATGAAACCGAGCTTTCGGAGCTGTGCCACCCGGCGGCCCTGGTGGATGATGAGGGCGGTGATCACGTTGGGCACGGACTCGTAGCGGGCGCGCTCCCCGTCGGGGAGCATGGGGGCGATGCGGTCGAGCAGGCCCTTCTGGCGGCGCAGGTGCATGCCCAGGCCCCAGACGATGGCCGCCTGGCGCAGGACCAGCTCGCGGCGGACGGCGTGGACCTCGGCTTCGGAGGTGCCGGGGGGGCAGTCGTCGAGGCTGACCCAGCTGACCACCTGCCGCGCCCAGGAGCGGGAGTCGTTGACCAGCGCACCCCAGATCTTCCGCGCTTCCCACCACCGGTCGTACGCGCTGTTGTTCCGGAACGCCAGGAAGATGGCGAGGGCGGAGCCCAGGGCGGAGATGGCGCCGAAGGGGATGCCGTCGTCCCCGGCGAGCACGATGTTGTGGGTGAACCAGTCGTAGTCGTCGGGGAGACCCCAGATCTCGGGGGTCTGCGCGAGCACGTGCAGCAGGACCGCGACGGTGCTGGCGAGGGTGTAGAGCACGATCTGCGGCGCGATGCCCCGCGCAATCGTCCACCAGTTCAGCTTGCCGACGACCATGCCTACTCGCTCGCTTCGATGATGGCGCCGGCCAGGTCGGACTCGCAGCTGTACTGGGGGGCGTGTCCGCAGCCGTCGAGGGTGACGGTCCGGGCGCTCGGCAGGGCGCGCTGGTACCGGTCGAGGTAGCCGTCGACCGGGAAGAACGGGTCAGGCGTGCCCCAGACGAAGGTGACCGGCACGGACAGGCTGCCGACGCGCTCGTCGATGTTGAAGCCGCCCTGCTCCAGCTGGTCGAACAGGGCGTGCAGGCGGGGTGCGCCGTTGAGCTGGAGCATGCCGCGCATGGCGAAGTCGGGCAGGTCGGGAACGTGCTCACCGAGGACGGCGCGGTTCTTGTCGTGCTGGCGGGAAATGCTGGTCGGAAGGAGCAGATCGCGGGGGACGTCCTGGGCCAGGCCGGCGGCGTTGACCAGCACGAGGTGCTTGACCCGGTCGGGGTGGTCCAGGGCGTAGCGGGCGGCGAGCCAGCCTCCCAGCGAGTTGCCCACCAGGACGACCTCGCCGTCGGTGCGGTCCATGACCGTCTGCAGGCCGGCCTCGAGCTGCTCCATCGACAGGCTGTCGCCGCGGGGAGAGGAGCGGCCGTGGCCGGGCAGGTCGAAGAGCGTGACGTGGTGCGTCTTGCCGAGGACCAGGGTGGTGGGGACCCAGCCGGCCGCCGCGTCGCCGAAGCCGTGCACCAGGACGACCTCGGGCCCGACCTCAGGGCCGTGCTCCCAGACCATCATCGGCCCGTCGGGCGTCGGCACCTGTTCTGCCTTGCCCAGCGCGCCGTCGATCTGCATCGACTGGGCCTGGCGCAGCACCGCGCCCGGGTGGCTGACCAGCGCGCTGGCCTGGGCGCCGACAACGAGGGTGAGGGCGCCGATCATGCCGGCGAGCAGGGGGACGAGCGTGCGCACGTGGACTCCAGGCCCCGCAGGCTAGCTCAGTCGCGGATGCGCACCTTGGTGCCGTGGCGGGCGACCGCCCATAGCTCCTCGATCTCCGCGTTGTCGACGGCGACGCAGCCCAGGGTCCAGTCCCCGGAGCCGCCCCCGCCGTGGATGCCGATCTCCCCGCCGAGGCGGGTGTTCCACGGGGGTGGGCGTCCCGCCGCGTCGGCCTCGCGGATGGCCCGCGCCTGGGCCTCGGTGATGAGCCCGTCGCGCAGGCCGCGCTCGGCGTCCTCGGCCGTGGGGTAGGACAGGCCGAGGAAGAGGTGGAAGCGGGAGCGATCGTTGCGGGTGACGACGGTGAACTCGCCCTCCGGCGTGGCCAGGTCGCCCTGGCGGACCTTGTCGTTGTCGCTGTCGATCCCGGGGGCGAGGCCCACGCCGTAGGTGCGCACGTCCACCCCGCCCTTCTGCACGGTCAGGGTGCGGTCGGACTTGTCGACCAGCAGGACCAGCTCCCCGCGGTGCTCGGCGAGGGCCTCGGCCAGAGGGATCTGTCGGCGGGTGGCGACCGCAACCGCGCCTTCATCCTCGGTTTCGGATGAATGCGTGGGGGTGGGGGCGGCAGGGACGGGCTCGGCGACCGCGCTGGCGCAAGCGGCGAGGAGGAGCAGGAGGAGGACGGTGCGCATGGGCGGACTGACCGCGGCGGGGGGCTGCGGTTTCGAGTTTCCCCTTCCGCTCCGCCCCCCGGGTCCGGGGCTGCTCGCTACGACACCGCCGCAGCGATGACCTCTCCCTTCTGCGCCGCCCGCAGCTCGGCCACGATCTCCGCCACCGCACGCTCCGTCGTCACGCCGACCCCTGGGAAGCGGGCGCGGAAGGCGCTGTCGTCGACCAGGAAGGGGCGGTCCCACTGGTAGAGGGTGTCGCGCAGCGAGCGCAGGATCGGGACGAAGAGCCCGAGGAACGGGAACATCCACGGACGCAGCACGATGGTCCGGGCGCGCTGGTCCTGGGCGGCGGCGAGCCGGTCGACCAGCTCGCGCGGGGGCAGGGTGTGGACCGGCAGGTGCCAGGCGCGCCCCTCGACGTCGTCGTCCGCTTCGCCGAGTGCTCCCAGGGCGGCGACCACGTCTGGGGCGTAGGAGAACGCGTGGGGCGCCTCGGGGTGGCCGAGCAGCAGGGCCCGCCGTCCGTGGCCCAGTCCGCGGGCGACGTCCATGGACACGACGCTCTGGTCGCCGGTGCCGGGACCGAAGAAGTCGCCGCCGCGACCGGCGGTCCAGCGCAGACCCTCCCGCTCGCCGGCCTGCTGGTAGCGCGCGGCCAGCTGGGCGCGGATCCTGCCCTTGGGGTCGTCCGCCCGCAGCGGCGTGGACTCGGTGCGGGGGCCATCGACCGGACCGTAGCCGTACAGGTTGTCGAGGCAGACCAGCCGGGCGTCTGCCGCGCGGGCTGCGGCGATCAGCGCCTCGGCCATGCGCGGCAGCTCGTCCTGCCACACAGCACCGGTGTACGCCGAGGCGTTCATGCAGTGGTAGACGACGTCCGCACCCTCGGCTGCCGCGATGGCCGCCCCGGGCTCCATCGCGTCGGCCGCGATCACCTCGATGCCGTGACCGACGGGCTTGTTGGAGCGCCGCACGACCCGGACCCGGTGATCCCGGGCGAGCAGGTGCCGGGCGAGTGCCGAGCCGATCTGGCCGGCGCCGAAGATGACGTGGAGCTGGGACATGGGGACCTCCGTTGCACGCCTCCTTCCTAGGGGTCCCCACGATGTGCATCCAAGGCATGTGAGTAATAGAGTTCATGCATGATTCGCATGCAGTACGGTGAGGTCGATCTGGACCTCCTCTTCGTCCTGGAGCGCCTGCTCGCCCGGCGCTCGGTCACCCTGGCCGCCCAGGACCTCGGACTCTCCCAGCCCGCGACCAGCCGGGCCCTGCAGCGCCTGCGGGACGCGCTCGACGATCCCCTGCTCGTGCGCGCCGGCCACGAGATGATCCCGACGCCGCGCGCCCTCGAGCTCGTCGAGCCCACCCTGGCCGCCCTGCAGGCCGCCGACGCGGTCTTTGCGCCCGCCGTCGACTTCGACCCCAGCGAGGCGGACGGCACGTTCATCCTCGCGGTCGGAAGCGAGATCCAGACCGCGTTCGGCCACGCGATCCTGCGCCGGCTCCGGGCCGAAGCACCTGGGATCGACCTGCGCTTTCGCCAGGTGTCCGGCATGACTGTGGAGGAGGGCCAGCGCGGTCTCATCGATCTGGCGGTGGCGCCCGACTTCTCCTTCCTGCCGCCCACCGGCGACGCGCCGGACCTCGGCGCGTTCATCGTGCAGCCCCTCTTCGTGCGTCACTGGGTGCTCGTCGGCGCGCCCGCCGCGTGGTCGTGCGCCCCCGATCTGCCGACCTACCTCCGCGCCCATCACGCGATCATGAGCTTCGACGGGGGCGGACGCGGCTTCGTCGACGACCTGCTCGCCCAGCAGGGCCTCTCCCGCAGGGTGGTCGCCACGTCCACCTCCTTCGACGGCGTCGCCCGCCTGGTCGCCTCCACCGACCTGCTCGCCATCCTGCCGGCGGAGCTGGTGCTCACCTTCGGCGACCGACTCCGCGTCTTCGACCCTCCGGTAGCACTGCCCGCGCTCCCGATGCAGCTGGTCTACCACCCCGCCCAGCGCCGCCACGGCCGCCACCGCTTTTTGCGCAACCTGGTCCGCGACGTGGTGCAGGAGGAGATGGCGGCGCTCGAAGCCCGAGGATCGGCTTGACCTGCCGGCCGGCGATCCCAGGTTCCTGACTGGAGGTCTCGGTGTCCACCATCGGAGTCGGCAAGTCGTTCCACGACAATGCGCGTCAGGCGCGGGCCCGGGAGGATCGGCGGGAGGCGCTCCGCGAGGGGCGGACGGGAGCGGACGGCGGGCAGGAGAACTTCGTCGCCGAGCCCGGCGTGTGTGTCGACTGCGGCGAGACCTACGGGCAGGAACACCTCGTCCGCCTCGGCGACGGCCGCTACCGCTGTGCCTTCTGCGAGGTCGACCAGCTCACCGAGCAGCGCCTGCGGCAGCAGCTCCACACCCGGATCGGCGCACCGCCTGTCCTCGCGCCGCTCGGACTGCTGCTGTCCCTGCCCATCTGGCTGTGGATGTACGGGGGCACATCCCACGCATACGCGGGGATCTTCCTCCTGGTTCCGCCGGCCATCGGCGTCCTGGCCAGCCTGGTCGCCAGCGTCGACAACGTGCGCACGGTGCTGGTGATCGACCGCTACAAGGGCATGCTCGAGGTGCGTCCCGCCGAGCGCGGGCTGCTCACCCTGTCCGCGGTCGCCGGCATCATCGCGTCGGCCTGCGTCGCGGTCGTGTCGGTCCTGCTCGTGCTCACGCCCGGTCAGTGGCGCGCGCTGATGCAGGCCCTGGGGCTGTAGGTCCGCCGGGACTGCGGTGTCGCAGATCGACGCCGAACCCGAGCCACCTGGGCCAGCGACCGCGTGGGGGACGGTGCCATCGCGTTGGCGCGGTCGTTGCATGTCAAGGAGATGTCACCCTGGAGGAGAGATGTCCGTTCGTTTCGTGGTCCCGGTTGCTGCCCTGCTGGCGCTGTCCGCCTGCGGTGAGCTGGGAATGAACTACGCTGCCGACGTGGGCATCACCCCGGGCGGCTCCCAGGACATCGGCTTTGCCCGCGGCTTGATCGCGGACGGCCAGATCCCCGACCAGGAACACTTCACCGCCGAGGGCCTGTTCTCCGAGCACGACCTGCCGCTCTCCGGCGACCCCTGCGAGGCGCTGCTCTGCCCGCGCACGGCCGCGACGATCCACCGGCCCGCGAACGGCGACGACAAGGTGCTGGTCCAGCTGGGCTTCGGCACCAACGTCGATCCGGCCACGTTCGTGCGGGATTCCCAGGACCTGGTCTTCCTGGTCGACACGTCGGGGAGCATGAGCGGGGAGAAGCTCGAGCTCGCCAAGGACGGCATGCTCTCCATGCTGGACCAGCTCGGCGAGCGTGATCGCGCCGCCCTGGTCGAGTTCGGATCCCGGGCGAAGCTGCTCGAGCGCGCCCGCGACATGGACGACGGGGGCAAGAGCCGCCTGCGGTCCGCCATCGAGGCGCTCGAGACCAACGGCAGCACCGACATGGAGTCGGGGATGCGCAAGGCCTACGATCAGCTGGAGAACGACTTCGACGGTGGGCAGCGGCTCATGATCTTCTCCGACGCCCAGCCCAACACCGGCCTCACCGCGGAGAGCGACTTCGTCAGCCTGGTGCGCTCCAAGGCCGAAGAGGGCGTCGGAACGACCTTCTTCGGAATCGGCAACGATCTGGGCACCGAGCTCGCCGACGTGATCAGCAAGGTGCGCGGCGGCAGCTTCCACACCCTCACCAGCGACAGCGGCGAGCGCCTGTTCGGCGACGAGTTCGACTACCTGGTGACCCCGGTCGCCTACGACCTCGAGGTGCGCATGAGCGGCGTCGAGTCCGCCCGGCTCGGCGACGAGATGTTCGGCGCCCCGGTGGACGGCGACGAGGTCACGTTCGGCGCGTCCACGCTCTTCCTGTCGTCGCGGCAGGGCGGCATGGGCGCCACCTTCGACCTCGTGCCCGACGCTCCGATGACGTTCGGCGCGATGTCGATCTCGTACGTGCCGGTCGGCGAGGACACGCCCGTCGAGCAGTCGGTCGCCGTGGCCTGGAAGGGCGGAGCCTTCGAGGGCGAGGCCGACGACGAGGGCGTCTACAAGATGGACGCGCTGGTCTACGAGTACAAGGCGCTCGTCGCCGCGGCCGAGGCCTGCGATGGCACGATCCCGGTGGAGGACGCCCGGGCGGCGGTCGCCCACGCCCGGGGTGCACTGGCCGAGCGGGGCGAGCTCCTCGGCGGGGATGCCGCGTTCGCGGTCGAAGACGAGCTGATGGGTGCCCTCGACGCCCTGCTCGCTGCCGAATCCCTGACCTGCGCCCCGGCCGACGCCTACTACTACTGAGGCGGCTGCCAGAGCTCGATCTTGTTGCCCTCGGGATCGACCACCCAGCCGAAGCGTCCGAAGTCCGAGTCCTCGATCTTGTCGTCGACCTGGGCTCCGGCCGCTCTCAGCTGGGCGAGCATGGCGTCGAGGTCCTTTACGCGAAAGTTGACCATGAACGCCGCGTTGGACGGCTGGAAGTAGGTCGTGTCCGCGCTGAACGGCGACCACACCGTGGTCGCCTCGGCAGGCTCGTGCTGATCGGCCCAGCGGATGACGGCGCCGCCCCACTCCTCGACCGGAAGTCCCAGGTTGTCCCGGTACCATGCCGCGAGGGCCGCCTTGTCCTGCGCCTTGAAGAAGATGCCGCCGATGCCTTGAACCCGCTCCATGGGGCCTCCTGGGTTGGCGGGAGTGTAGCCCCTCACCCGGCCCGTCCGACGAACGTCCGACGCTCGTCGCCGACGTTCGTCGGTCCTGCCCGCCCGATCAGGCGCACGACGGGATCGTCGGCCTGGCATCCGGCCTGCATTCCCCCGCCGCGGAAGTCGGGGGAGGACTCGTGGGGCCGGTCACCTGGTTGGCGCTGGGCGTTTTGGGGGGGACCGTCGCGGCCGCGACGGCGCTCAGCCCGCCGGTGGCCGTGCTCCTGTTGCTGTTGCCGTTGTGTGTGGGGGCGCTCGCGTTGGGGCGGCGTCAGGTCAGGGTGGTGCGGGCGGGCGCCCTGGCGATCGGTCTGCTGGCAGGCCTCCTCGCCGTTGGGGGACGGCGAGGAGGTCCTGTCTTGCGCGGTCCGGTGAGCCTCGAGGGGGTCGTCGTCGGCACCCCGGTGGGCGGGGCGGCCGACGTGTGGGTCCACCGTGTGTCGCTCGCGGACGCGGGCGTCGGACGGGTCAGGGTGCGCCTCTCGGGTCGGGCGCCACCCCCTGGCACCGAGATCCTCCTGTTCGGTCACGCTCGGGAGCCGTGGACCAGCGCCTTGCCCGGTGCGCCGGACCTGACGCGGGGTGGCCGGCTCGCCGGGGTCCGCACCGAGGTCGTGTCGCGGACGTGGCAGCCGATCGGCCGGTCTGGTCGGCAGGCTCTGCCGCCAGGACGCCACGGGGGCGTGCTGCACGCCCTGGCCTGGGGGGATCGCACCCACGTCGACCCCGCGCTGGTGGTGCGCATGCGGCGGACGGGCACGGCCCACCTGCTGGCCATCTCGGGGTTCCACGTCGGGCTCGTCGCTGGTGCGGTCGCGCTGGTGCTGCTGGTTGGCGCGCGTGCGATCGCGCTGGTCGTGTCCCGGGGGGTGCCGGTCGGCTGGGTGTGGCTCGTGGGCGCGGGTGCGGGCTGGGCCTACGCCATCGTGGCGGGCGCGCCGGTGGGTGCGGTGCGGGCCTCGTGGATGTTCGCGATCCTGGCCGTCATGCGGCTGCTCGGCCTGCGTCCCCAGCGCCTCGAGCTGCTGGCCCTGGTCGCCGCGTGCGTGGTGGTCGCGGAGCCGGCCATCGTGCTGACCCCAGGGTTCCAGCTGTCTTTTGGGGCGGTGCTGGGCATCGTCCAGCTCATGCCCGACCTGCTCGCCCGGCGTCCGCGACGCTGGCCCCGGTGGCTCGAGCCGCTGTGGACGTCGCTGTCGGCCAGCCTCGCTGCCAGCGTGGGCACCCTGCCGGCGGCCGCGTGGTGGTTTCAGGCCGTGTCGTGGACCAGCCCGGTCGCCAACCTGGTCGCCGGGCCGGTGGTCAGCTTCGTGCTCGTGCCCCTGGCCGCGGTGCACGCGCTGGCGCCGGGGATGGACGGCTGGGTGGGCCCGCTCACCGACGTGGTCGTCGAGGGGCTGTCGTGGGTGCTGGCGCCGGCAGACCTGGACCCGCTGCCCTTGGCGCTCGGCGGGGTGGGCGCGGTCGCGCTGGGCCTGGCCCTGGTGGTGCGGCGTCGGTGGGCGTGGCTGCTCGCCGCGCTGATCCTGTGCGTGCCGGGCGCGACTCCGGTCCGCGCCGGCCTGCGCCTGACGTTCGCGGATGTCGGGCAGGGCTGCGCCGTGCTGGTCGAGTGGCCGGACGGGCGCACCTGGCTGGTGGACGGGGGCCCCCGCTCGGAGGACGTGCTGCACTGGCTGCGTCGGCGCGGGGTGGACCGGCTCGACGTGGTCGTGGCCAGCATCGGGCGGGAGGACCACGCGGCGGGCCTGGCTGCGGTCGTCGGGGCGCTGCCGGTGGGCGAGCTGTGGGTCCCGGCGGGAGCCCGTGGCGATCCCGAGCTGCACGAGGTGGTCGTCGCCGCGGTGGATGCGGGGGTGCCGGTCATCCCGGCGCCGGTAGCCGACCTCGGCGGGGAGGCGCGGAGCCTGCTGCCGGACGAGGCCGATCGGTCGATCGTGCTCGCGCTGGACGATGGGGTCGGTGGGCCGCTGGCGCTCTTGCCGTCCGACCTGACCACGACCGGGATCGAGGCCGTCCTGGACCGGCTCCCCCGGGCGCGGCTGGTCGCCATGCCTCGGCACGGCGGGCGGGATGGGTCACCGGCGGCCCTGGTGGAGGCGACCCGGCCGGCGCTTGTGGTCGTGCAGGCGGGTCGGCACAGCGCACACGGTCACCCCCACCCTGACGCCGTCGAGCGGTGGGCGCGCGCTGGAGCCCGGGTCTACCGCACCGATCGGGACGGCACGGTGGAGGTGACCCTGGGGCGGTCGGAGGCTCGGGTGCGCACCTACCGACCCGACCGGGGCTGGCGAGCGCACGATGCCGTCCCCTACGGGATGGAACCGTGGTCGGAGGCCGGGCCGGACGCCCGGACACAGGCGGTCGGCGGAGCTTCGTCCGGGCGGCACGAGCCGTGGGCTCCCACCCCGGCGGCCCCGTGAGGTAGGCTCCGCGCTTGCCCGGAGGAAACCTCGATGATCCGCACGCTTGCGACCTCGCTGCTGCTCCTTGCCGCCCTGCCGGCCCATGCCCAGGACCGAGGCGCGCGCGCCGACGACGCCGCCTTCGCTGCGGACGACCCGGACGAGTACGTACCGCCCCCCGCGGACCGGCTCTGGTACAGCAACGCGACCTTCCTCCGCTACAACCCGCTCGGCCTCATCAACGTGCACCGGCTGGGCTGGCGGCACCGCCTGTCGACCAACGACAGCATCCTGCTCCAGGACACCTACACCTTCGTCGGCGCCGGCGCGATCGTCACGCCCGCGTGGGCGCGGGTCGGCCTGTACGCGGAGGCCCAACCCCTGGCCATCCTGCGCGTCTTCGTGGACGTCAGCGGTGTTGGCTACTTCGGCACCTTCGACCAGATCCTCACCTGGGACGACCAGGGCGCCAAGTACGACGACCGGAGCATCGCCGACCGCGGCGACGCCGGCGACGCCTCGCCAGAGATCGGCTACACCCTGACCTTTGGCGCCACGCTTCGCGCCAAGGTCGGCCCGATCGCGGTCCGCTCCACCGCCCAGGTGAGCCGCATCGACCTGTCGCTGGACCAGGAGGGGCTGTACTTCTACGACCAGTACTGGGACCGGCTCGCCCCGGACGGCGGCTGGATGGTGCTCAACGACTTCGACATGCTCTACGTCGAGGACAAGCTGCGCCTGGGTGCCCGCTGGACGTTCTCCGACACGTTGGACGGCAACGGCGGCGCCACCGACGGCGCCCTCGCCCACCACCGCGTCGGCCCCATGTTCGCCTGGCAGTTCTACGACAAGAAGCTGCCCCGCAAGTTCAACCAGCCGACGGTGTTCGTGCTGGCACAGTGGTGGTTGAAGCACCCCTATCGAACGGGCGCCGAGCAGCCGGCGGCCCTGCCGCTGATCGCGGCTGGCTTCGCGTTCAACGGGGACCTGAAGGTGCTGCGGGAGTAGGGCGCGGCATCGCGGGCCGCCGCTCCGGGCGGCGCGCTCGTTCACGCTGAAGTCCGGCTCGAATCAGCACTTCTTGCCGTGGTGTACCTTTGCGTGACCCTTGCCGTGGCTACGGTGCCCGCCGTGGCGGTGGTTTGCCTTGTGGCCTCCGCCGCGCGAGGGGCCGTGGCGGCGGTCGAAGTGGTCTTCTGCATGGTCGCGGCGATCCTCGCGGCGGTCGCGGACGTCCTCGCGGTGGTCGCGGACGTCCTCGCGGCGGTCCCAGCGGTCCTCGGCGCGGTCGAGGGGCCCGCCGTGGTGGCGGGCGTCGCGGACGTCCTCGCGGCGGTCGCGGACGTCTTCGCGGCGGTCGCGGACGTCTTCACGCCGGTCGCGCACGTCTTCCACCCGGTCGCGCACGTCCTCCCGGCGGTCGGGGCTCGCGTCGGCAAAGGCGGGGACGGCGATGGCCAGGGCGAGGAAGGCGAAGATGGACTTCATGACGACCTCCAGTGGGGTGCGGCGGTGGCCGCAGGGTTCACCGGGGTCAACGAAGTGAGGTGCCCCGCATTGTGGGCGCCTGGTCACAGGGTGTCTCGGTCGGGTCGGGGTGTGTCACCCGAGCTGATGGAACGCTGGACATCCCGCCCGGTGGTCACCGAACACCCGTCGTGTCCTGGCATGGGGCCACGTTGTTGTCGAGGTCCTTGCACAGTTTTCCAGGTTCCCACTGGATGATCGCGTCGTTGATCACGCCGTCCGACCCTCCGGACCTGATCGAGAACGCCGGGCATCGGTCTGTCAGGTCCACCGTACACACCTTGTTGTACCCGGCGACTCCATGCTGCTTGCCATTGGTGGCCTTGGCGTGAAAGCTCTTCTGACCGACGAAGACGTCCAGGGTCGAGTCGGGGGAGCCAGCCCCCGGCATGGGTACGGTGACCGTCAGGCATCCTGGTCCCGCGGACTTGAACGGCAGCGGCGTCTTCGATGGCAAGCCGAGGACCTTCGCCGAGAGCACCTGCTTCTGATCACCGAACGTCGGAGTTCCCGGAGTGCATGCGGGTGACGGTGGGACGTCGGTCCCCGCGTCGATGGTGGTCCTGTCGGTGTCGCTGTGCTGCGGGTCGCTGTCGTCGACCTTGGTCCTGGGCGGCGTGTCGGCGGCGCTTCGGTCCGTCTCCACGGGAGGCGGACTCTCAGGGGCGCGGTCCGTGCTCATCCACAGCGGAATGAGAGCTGCTGCCAGGGTCGCTGCAATGGCCGCTACACCGAGGATCGTCCCCACGATCCACTGGAACCACTGCGCGTTCTGGTCAGGCATGGTCTACCCCGGGCCGTTCACCGCCCAGCCCCACCCTACTGCGCCGCCGCCTCGTCCTTCGACGGCTCGCCGTCCGGGGTGTCCCCGTCGCTGGCCTCGGGCGGGTCGAGCGTGTCGTCGAGCTCGTCGTCCAGCTCCTCCTCGAGCTCCTCGCCCTTGTTGCGGCTCTCGATGAAGAGGTAGTGCACGAGGAACAGGCCTACGCCGACGACCAGGTTGATGTCGGCGACGTTGAACGAGGGGTACTCGGCCATGCCGAACCAGTCGACCAGCGTCTGCGAGAGCTCCGGATCATCGGTGTAGAACCGGAGGAAGTCGGTGACGGTGGCCTTGTCGCCCCACATGGGCTTGGCCACGCGGTCGATGGCGTTGCCGAGGGCGCCGGAGAGGATCAGGCCGAGCGTGGTCGACAGGAAGATGTCGCCGGGTGGGAGGCGGCGGAACAGGTCGAACACGATGATGCCGGCGATGATCGTGAAGCCGACGAAGATGCCGATCCGCCAGGGCTCGGACAGGTTGCCCAGCATGCCCAGCGCTGCGCCGGGATTCTCGGCGTGCACGATGCTGAAGAAGTGCGGGATGACCTGCACACCGCCTGGGGCATTGATCGCGTCGCTGGCTCGGACCACGTACTTGGTGATCTGGTCGAGCACGACGCCCAGCACCGTCACCAGCGAGAAGATGGCGATCTTTCGGTTCACGTCCACTCCGTGACCCCGATTCGGGGACCCCGCGGCTTTAGCCTGCACCCCTGTGCGCGGCCAACGTGTGCCCCGGTAGGCCACGCCTCCGACCGCCGACTTCGGGCTGACGCAGATCCTGCTCCGGAGGGTGCGATCGGCTACGCAACCTCATGGTGTCGCTCTTGTTCATGTTCGGTCCCCTCCTCGGGACTGCCGTCGCGGCGGAGCCCGTCTGCGCGGAGTCCCGCTCGACGGTGTCGCTGGACGCGACGGTGCGTCGGGCGGAGGACGCGTTCCGCGCGCTCGACGTGGAGGCCTTCTCGGCCGCGGCGACCGAGGCGCGCGAGGTGCTCCCCTGCCTGTCGGAGCGGCTGACCCCGCGCATGGCCGCCCGGGTGCATCGCCTGCGCGGCGTGGAAGCCTTTGTCGCGGGTGACGCGCCCGGTGCCGAGGTCGCGTTTGCCTCCGCCAGGGCGGCCGACCCGTCGCTGTCGATGGACCTCGTGCCCGACGGTCACAGCCTGCAGTTGCTCTGGGGCGGGACCCCGGTCTCGTCCGCCACACGCCCGCTCGATCCGCCGGAGTCGGGCCAGCTCTTCGTGGATGGTGCCGCCAGCGAGGCCCGCCCGACGGACCGGCCGATCGTGGCGCAGTGGGTCGCGGACGACGCGGTCCGGTTCAGCGTGTGGGCGGACGCGGATACAGCACTTCCGTCCTACCCGATCGCCTTGGACCGTGGGCCGACCGCAGAGGCGCGACGGCGGGCCCGGCGGCGCAAGATCGGCCTCGGGGTCCTGGGTGGTGGGGCGGCGCTCGCCGTGACCGCAGGCGCCCTGCACGCGGGGGCGGCGGCATCGAAGGCGACGTTCGAGGCGGATCATCCCGAGTGGACCCGCGACGATCTGCTGCGGGTGAAGGGTCGGACGAACGCGCTGGGCACGGCTGCGGGAGTCGTCGGCGCCTGCGCTCTGGCGGTCGGCGGGCTCGGCGTCGCCCTGCAGTGGTGACCGTGTGCTGACCATCGGCGATCGGGTCGAGCGCTACCGCATCGTGGCGGAGCTGGGCGGTGGCGCGACAGCCCGGGTCTACCTCGTCGAGCACGTCGAGCTGGGCAGCCGCTACGCCCTGAAGGTGCTGTCCCACGTGGGCGCGTCGGTACGCGAGCGCACCCTGCGGGAGGGGCGGGTCCAGGCCCAGCTGGTGCACCGCAACATCCTCGCCGTGCGAGACGTGCTGGACGTCGGCGGCATGCCCGCCCTGCTGATGGACTTTGTCGACGGCCCCGCACTGGACGGCCTGCTGCACCACTACCGCCCGAACCTGGTGCAGGCGGACGACCTGGCCCGCGGGGTGCTGGCCGGCATGGCCTTCGCCCACGGGCGCGGCTTCGTGCACCGCGACCTCAAGCCGGCCAACGTGCTCGTCGCCGCCGAGGGCCGCGCGGTCGTGCCCCGGGTCGCCGACTTCGGCCTGGTGAAGCTGCTGCAGCCCGACGAGGACTCCCGCGGCACCCGCACCGGCGCCGTGCTCGGCACGCCGATGTACATGGCGCCCGAGCAGATCCGCTCCTCGCGGGACGTGGACGCCCGGGCCGACGTGTTCGCCCTGGGCTGCATCCTGTACGAGCTGCTCGCCGGCGCTCCGCCCTTCTACGGTGCCGATCTCATCGGCCTGCACGAGAAGATGGTGGCGTCGGACTTCCGCCCGCTCCGCGAGTGGGTCCCGAGCGCGCCGAGTCGCATGCTGACCGCGGTCGAGGCGGCGCTGCAGCCGGATCGCGACGCCCGACCCGCAGACGCCGCGGACCTGCTCGATCGCTGGTCCAGCGGCAGCTCGGCGCCCGACACGACGATGCTGTGGGAGCCGGAGCAGGTGGCGCTGATCCGCAGCTATGGTCCGCTGTCCTCGGGGATCGTACCCGGGGTCGACGGCGGCACCGCCGCCCTTGCGACGCAGGACCACACAACGCTGGCCGGTGCAGCGGACGCGCCGCTCGCCGACGCGGACGGAGACGAGTCCGTCCGCGCGCGCACCCCGTGGGGGCGGATCGCAGCGGGAGTCGCCGCGGTGGGGCTCATCGCGGTGGTCGGAGCCGGTGTTGCGGTGGGCAGCGGGATCCTCGGCGACGGGACCACGCTCGGCGGCGCGACCTCGGAGGACGAGGGAGCCGTCGAGGAGACCGTCGTTGACGGGACGGACCCGGGCACCGCGTCCGCGGGGGCACGAGACGCGGACACCCGGGACGAACCTCGCGAGGACGTGGGCACGCCCACCGTGGATCGCGAAGACGCGGTGGTCGACAACACGACCCCGGCGGCCCCCTTGCCTGCGACCACCGCGGCCGTCGCGGACGACAAGCCCACGACCCGCGAGAGCACCACACCTGCCGCCCCGACCCCGGAGTCCACCGCGCCGGCTCCGCCGAGCCCCGACCCCACCGCGACGGCCGACTCCACCTGGTCCATCGACGGGGTCGTCGACGCCTGGCTCGTGTCCTCGTCCGGTGCGCGGGTGTCGCCGGGCAAGGCCCCTCCCGGGCACTATCGCCTCGAGGTCGTCTACACTGCCGGTGGTGCCCCAGAACCCGCGATGTCCTTCGATCTTCGCCGGGGAGAGACCCGGGCGTTCCGCTGCCAACCCCTGCTTCGGTCGTGTCGGTGATGCGCTCCCTCCCCCGCCCCGCCCTGCTCGTCGCCGCGCTCGCCCTCTCCGGTTGCGTGCACGTCTCCGACCAGGACTTCGAGGACCGGCTGGACCTCGACGACGATGGTCACATCGCGGCCCAGTTCGGCGGCGACGACTGTGATGACACCGACCCCGACGTGTTTCCCGGGGCCGAGGACGCCTGGTACGACGGGGTGGACTCCGACTGTGGCGGCGAGGACGACTACGACAAGGACGGCGATGGGTACAGCGCGTCCGAGTACGGCGGGGACGACTGCGACGACGAGGACGCCACCGTGAACCCCGGCCGGGCCGACCCCTGGTACGACGGGGAGGACACCAACTGCGACGGTGCGGACGACTACGACCAGGACGGCGATGGCCACCGCTCGGACGAGCACGGCGGGGACGACTGCGACGACACCGACGACAGCATCCACCCCGGCGCAGTCGACGCCTGGTACGACGGCATCGACTCCAACTGCGACGGCGCCAACGACTTCGATCAGGACAAGGACGGCTACCGCTCCGACCAGTACGAGGGCACCGACTGCGACGACCTCGACGCCGACATCAACCCCGGCGCCCGCGAGATCATCGGCAACGCGGTCGACGAGGACTGCGACGGCAGCCTGCTGTCCTGAGTCCGGCTGCCGGCCTCGAAGGCCGGGTTTCCGGGGGACTCAGCCGAGATCGACCTCGGCCGCCCGCAGTCGGGTGGCGGCCCCTCGCTTCTCCAGGCACCAGCCGTCGAGCCCCGACTCGCGGATCTGGGCTCGGGTGCGGCACAGCACCACCTTGATGGGTCGCGCGCGACCGGCCCGGCCCCAGATGCCGATGGCGACGTCCTCGTCGGAGACCCAGCCCTGCTCGTGAGCGGGGAGCTGTCCGTCGGTGCGGTCGTGGGCGAGGCGCTGGGCAAGCACGGTGACCAGGGCGACCCGGTTGGCGGCGGTGACGGCGCAGTGGGCGCCCGCGGGGTCTTCCAGGGTCACGGTCTGGGCATCGGGCTGCAGGCGCACGACGTAGGGGTAGGGGTGGTGCTCGACCTGGATGGTGGCGGCGATGGTGCCGTCGGCGAGCTCGACCCGCAGGCGCTGGCCTCCGACGGTGACCACGTCGCCGGCGTCCAGGGCGTGCACCTCGTCGCCCTCGCCCAGGGCCAGGTCGCCGGTCTCGGGGGAGAGGAGCAGGACCACGCCCGGGCCCGCGGTGGTGCGCAGATCGGCGCCGGGCTCGGGGCCGATCCGGAAGCGCTCGCGGTCGATCGCGCGTGCGGCGCCGCCGTCGACCGGTCGCACCAGCCAGCGCCGGGACGAGCCCTCGGCGGGGGCAGCGCCCAGGTCGACCACCCGCAGGTCACGGGCGCGTCCGAGCCGGATGGGGGCTTCGAGCGATACTCTCGACCGCCCCTTCACCTCCTGGCCGCCCACCGTGGTGCCGTTGGAGCTGCCCAGGTCCTCGATCCAGACGACGCCGCCCTGCACGAAGAGGCTGGCGTGGCGGCCGGACACGCTCGGATGCGCCACCACCACGTGGTTGTGGGGGGCGCGCCCGACGTAGAGCGGCACGGCGGCCAGGGGCACGCGGACCTCGGGCTGTCCGTCGTCGCCCAGGAGCTGCAGCTCGAACATGGAGCCTCCGGCTGGGAAGCTATCAGCCGACCTTGCGCAGGCCGACCCCGCGAAGCGCCCGGTCGAGCGCCGCAGCGATGTGCTCTCCGACCCGGGGGCCCTGCACCGGGTAGAGGTAGGGCTCGATCAGCTCGAGCTCGATGAGGCGCAGGCCGCCATCCTCGCCGCGGACGAGATCGACCCGGGCGAGCAGAAGGCCGCCGCGGACCTTGCCCAGCACGCGCTTCACGAAGGCGTCGACCTCGTCGGTCAGGGAGAGCACCTCCTCCCGACCGCCGAACATGGACTGCACGCGGTAGTCCCCGCGCTTGGGCAGCTTGCGCAGCACGTGGCTGACCTCGCGGTCGACGACGATGACGGAGAGCTCGCCGGTCTGCTCGATGCTGCGCAGGTAGGGCTGCACCATGGACGCGCCGCGCATCACCGGGACCGGATCGCCGCGGCGCACCTTGTACTGGCCCTCGGCGCCCGCACCCACGACCGGCTTGACCACCAGCTCTTCGGTCTCGAACGCCTCGAATGCCCGGTCGAGCGCCGCCTGGTCGACGACGTCCTCCCAGTGGGTCGGCACCGTCGGCACGCCCTCCGCCTCGAGCTCGTCCAGGTAGCGTTTGTCGGCGTTCCAGCGGATCAGTTCGGCGTCATTGAACACGGGGGCCGCCTTGGCCGCCCCGTCCAGACGCGCCAGGAACGCGTCCGGCTCGCGGATGTAGTCCCAGGTCGGCCCCACCACGACGGCGTCGAAGTCCTTGGCGTCCCAGGCGGGGTCGTCCCAGGCCACCGGGTGCAGGACAAGCTCCCGGTCCGCGCAGGCCGAGCGGAGGACCTCCCACTGGTGATCGGCCTCCCAGGCGTCTTGTCGACGGGTCGGATCGTTGGGGAGCACGTTCTTGGAGCACAGGTACGCGAGGTTCACGCGGCCTCCGCCTCGGCCTGGCCCAGCCACAGGGATCTGGCGGCGAGCAGGCACAAGAGCACGATGCCGACGCCCAGGAAGCCGTCGGCGAGGTTGAACGCGGGCGTGGTGTCGGTCCACGGCAGCCGCGCGAAGAGGGGGTCGAACAGGGCGCTGCCCACGACCAGGAAATCGGTCACGGTGCCCCGAAGTGCACGATCGAGGCCGTTTCCGAGCGCTCCACCGATGAGCAGACCCAGGGCGGCCGGTCCGACCAGCGCCTCCGGAGGCGACCGGCGCAGCCACAGCCAGCTGATCGCCGCCATGCCGACGCCGGCAAAGCCGAAGATGCCGATCTTGGCACCCACGGGCAGGCTGCCGAGCACGCCCAGGACGCCGCCCGGATTCTCGACGTGCACCGTCGTCAGCAGGCCCGGGATCCAGGTCAGCTCGCTGCCGAGGTCCAGCGTACGGATCCACGCCTTGCTCCCCTGGTCCATCGCCAGGGTGCCCAACGCCACCGTCACGAACATCCAGTGCTTGCGCGCCATGGCTCGCGGCTAGCACGCCGGGGCCGCCCGTCGCCCACGTGGCGGATCGCGCCTGCGACCGGCCGCCCATGTGTTACGCGCGCTGCCTGCACAGTCAGCGCCTTGGGAGGCTGCATGGAACGCGAGGAGATGCCGGTCGACGTCCTGTTCGTGGGCGCGGGTCCGGCCTGCCTGCTCGGCTCGATCCACCTCATGAACCTCATCGAAGCCCACAACGAAGCCGTGCAGAGCGGTGAGAAGCAGGGCGAGGTCCTGGACGAGCCGATGATCGCGGTCCTGGAGAAGGGCTCCGAGGTGGGCGCGCACCAGCTGTCCGGCGCGGTCATCGACCCGAAGGCGCTGGCCGAGGCCATCCCCGACTACAAGGAGCGCGGCTTCCCCGCCGCCCGCTACTGCGACACCGACGAGTTCATCTACCTGCGCTCGCCCACCGGCAAGATCAAGGCGCCGTGGGTCCCGCCGGAGCTGAACAACCTGGGCAAGCCGATCGCGTCGCTGGGCCAGGTCTGCAAGTGGCTCGCCGAGATCGCAGAAGAGAAGGGCGTCAACATCTTCCCGGGCTTCGCCGGCACCGAGCTGCTGTGGGACGGCGAGACCTGCGTCGGCGTGCGCACCGGCGACAAGGGCATCGGCCCCGACGGCCAGCCCAAGGACACCTTCGAGCCCGGCATGGACCTGCCCGCCCAGGTCACGATCCTGGGTGAGGGTCCCCGCGGCCACCTGGCGCGCAAGCTCATCGAGCGCCGCCAGCTGGACAAGGACAGCAACCCGATGGTCTACGAGCTGGGTTGCAAGGAGATCCTCGAGATGCCCGCGGGGTCCGTGAAGGACAACCTCGTCATCCACGGCGTCGGCTGGCCCATCCCCGAGGACACCTTCGGCGGCTTCTTCCTCTACGCCATGGAGGGCGACCACTACTGCGTGGGCGTGCTCGCGGCGCTGGACGGCGGAAACCCCAACATGGACGTGCACAACTACCTGCAGCAGCTCAAGACCCACCCCCACATCAAGTCGATCCTGGGCGAGGGCAAGGTGGTCAAGTACGGCGCCAAGGCCGTCACCATCGGCGGCTGGTCGTCCATTCCGCAGCTCTACACCGACGGCGCCATGATCGTCGGTGACTCGGCCAGCTTCCTCAACCCGCTCCGGGTCAAGGGCATCCACCTGTCGATGAAGAGCGGCATGCTCGCCGCAGAAGCCGCCTTCGAGGCACTGGTCAGCGGGGACGCCAGCGCGGGCACGCTCAAGGCCTACAAGGACAAGGTCGACGCGTCGTGGATCCGCGAGGAGATGGAGTTCTCCAAGAACATGCACGCCAACTTCGACAACGGCTTCTTCTCGGGGCTGATCAAGACCGGCGCGCAGTACCTCTTCGGCCCGGGCGAGACCAAGGACATGCACCCCGACTTCTCCCACATGCGCGAGAAGGACGGCGAGGCGGACCGCGCCCCCATCGAGTTCGACGGCAAGTACCTCGTGGACAAGCTGACCGACGTCTACATGTCGGGCACCGTGCACGAGGAGCAGCAGCCGGCGCACCTCAAGATCGTCGACACCGAGATCTGCGCGACCACCTGCAAGGAGCAGTACGGCAACCCGTGCACGAAGTTCTGCCCGGCGCAGGTCTACAACATGGTCGAGAACGAGGCGACCGGTCGTGAGGAGATGCAGGTGGACTTCGCCAACTGCGTGCACTGCAAGACCTGCGACATCCGCGACCCCTACCAGATCATCACCTGGGTCCCGCCCGAGGGCGGCAACGGTCCCGAGTACCACCAGATGTAGTGTGCTCGGCCTCGACGGCTCCTTCACGCCGCTTCGGGCGTCGAATGCGGATAGCCGTTGCGGGTCGGCCGAGGTGACGCCATCCTCCGTGACATCCGCTTGACGAGGGGTGCGGGATGTTCGGATGGAAGACGACCGGGCTGTCGCTCGGTCTGCTGCTGACATCGTGTGGGGGAACGGATCCCGAAGCGGAGCCGCTGGCGGTGCCGAGCCTTCAGGTCGACTCTCAGAGGGTCGACGTCGGAAGCGCCAGGCTCCGTGAGACGACCGAGCAGGAGGTCGTGCTCCGGAACACCGGCGATCTGGCCATGGGCGTCCGCGCGATCAAGACGGATGGAGCTCCATTCTCGGTCGTGGTCGTCGACGGCGAGGCCTGGGCCGAGGCCGAGGAGGACGGGGCGTACCGCATCCCCGCCGGAGGTGCGTTGACCCTGCAGGTGGCCTACGCGCCCGAGTCGGGCTCCCTACACCTGGGCACCCTGAGCCTGGAGACCATCGGCAAGCGCTTCGATGGCTCCTTCATCGACGACGCCGCTGCCGTGTATGCCGATCCCCGGCGGCCCCGCTTCGACCTGGGCCTGCGCGGCATGGCCTGCGGCGACGGCGAGCTGACTGCACCGCGCGAGGTCGACTTCGGCGCGCCCCGGACAGCCGAGGATCGGACCGCCCGGGTGGGGTGGTTCAACGGCTCGGACGCCATCGTCGAGGTCACCGAGCTGACCACCCGGGGCTGCGACGACGTGTCCATCTCGCTCGACCGCACCCTGCCGTCCTTCGTCACCCCCGGTGACGCCCTGGGCGCCGTCGTGACCCTCGCGGATGGCCTGGAGACGCCCATCGACTGCGTGGCCGAGCTGTCGTTCTCGTCCACCTGCGAGGACGGCGTCGACCAGGTGAGTCAGGCCCGGTTCGTCTCCAACCCCGCGGCGGCGGAGCCGTTGACGCTCGAGATCCTGTCCCCCGCCTCGGGGAGCCGGGTCCCGTACGGGTCCTCCTTCGAGATGGTGCTGGAGTACCACGGCAGCCTGCCGTTGGATGACCAGTACTGCAAGGTGAGGAGCCTGCGCCAGGGAGCGGCAGACGGCAGGCCCACGATCGCGGACTGCAGCGTGGAGACCGACTCCGAGGGCCGCGCGGTCGTGCTCGTGCCCACGGACTTCTACCTGGAGGCGGCGCCCGAGGTGCTGGTCGTCCAGCTCGTGGACGAGGACGGCAAGACCCACCAGGCGACCGTGGCCCTGCGGATCGGCGCCGAGGCCCAGCCCGATGATCTCGACGGGGACGGCTTCGGCACCACGACCGAGCCGGCCGACTGCGACGACAGCAACCCCGACGTCTACCCGCTGGCGATCGAGGTCGAGGACGGGCTGGACACGGACTGCGACCCACGGACCGTCGACCCGTCACTTCGGGACGACGATGGCGACGGCATCTCCGTGGGGCGGGGCGACTGTGACGACCAGGATCCGGCCACCTTCCCCGGGCAGGACGAGCGGCGGGACGGACGCGACAACGACTGCGACGGGCTGGTCGACGAGGACACGCCCGCCTCCGACGATGACCACGACGGCTTCACCGAGCTTCAGCGGGACTGCGACGACGACGACCCGAGCGTGCCCCCCGGAGCCATCGAGATCTGCGGGGACCGCGTCGACAACGACTGTGACCAGATCCCCGACGTCGCCGATCCGGGTGGGTGCGCGGAGGGCGCCCTGATGCAGGTCGGACCGGTCCTGTCCGATCGCACGGCGGTGTCCGCCGGAGAGGAGGTCGAGCTCTACGTGCTCGCGGAGAGCGTGTTCGGTGGTGATCCGACGTCCGTGACCTGGGAAGCGGACTCGGGGACGATCACGCCCCTGGGCCTGGCGGCGGTCTGGACCGCTCCGGCCCGCGTCACGCCGACCGCCTGGATCACGGCGGAGGTCGAGGCGGACGGCCTGACGCGAACTCCTGCCGGTCTGTGGATGAGCGTCGTCGAGCCGAGCGCGCTTCCGGACACGGTGATCGTCGGGTCGGCCAGCCCGTAGCGTGGCATGATGAGGCGGGGAGGGCGACATGCGGACGATCGCGGTGCTGGTCCTGCTGGCGGGGTGCGGTCGGCAGACCCCGCCGTCGGAGACGCCGGACGAGGTGCACCCGCGGCTCTTCGTGTCCGAGCGCATCGTGGACTTCGGCATGGTGCCCGCCGGCCGGTCCGCCCGCCGCACGCTGGTGCTCGAGAATCGAGGTGGAAGCGCCCTTGCCATCAATCGCGTGATCTCCAACGACGAGCGCGTGTACGAGGTCTCCCTGGACTGCCCCGGGTTCGGCGACGAGACCGAGCACCAGCCCTGCGTGCTGGCCCCCGGCGAGTCCCGGGAGCTTCAACTCACGGTCCGGCCGTTCCAGTCCTGGCCCACGGCGGCATCGGTGCGGATCGAGACCGGCGGGCTCGACGGCCGCGACATCACGACCGGTCAGGATCCGCGCCGCGCCAAGGTCGTCGTCGGCATGCGTGCGACCTCCTGCGGCCGCTTCCCCGAGCTGACCGCGGTTCGCACGACGGAGCTCGGTCACCTCGACGGTTCCCGAACCATCACCCTGCCCTTCTACAACCAGGGTCCGGGCACGGCCCAGATCACCGGGGTCACCGCCGAGGGGTGCACCGCGGCATGGTCCGGCCCGTCGGCGGTGGAGCTCGGTCAGCTCGGCCAGGTGGAGGCCGTGCTGGTGCCGGACGGCGAGGCGCCGGGCTCCTGTCACATCCGGGTGAGCTGGCAGGGCGGCTGTGACGACCCGACCACCCAGGAGGCCGACACCCAGGTGGTGTGGAATCGCGTGCCCCGCGAGCATCCCGCGGAGGTGCGCTTCGTCTCGCCGGCTCCCGGCACGCGGGTCGAGCGCGCGGACGCCGTCACCCTGAGCCTCGCCTTCGAGCACCTGTCCGACGATGTCGTCGGCTGTGAGCTGACCCGCCGCACCACCGAGACCGTGGTCGTCGGCAGCTGCATGCCCGAGGCCGGAGCGGACACCGCCCAGGTGGAGGTCCCGGCCAGCGCGCTCCCGTTTGGCGAGGCCGCCGTGTTCACCGCGACGCTGTACCGAGCGCGGGCCGTCCCGGAGGCCAGCGCGGATCTCGCGGTTCGGCTCGACGTGGACGCTGCCCCCGATGATGCGGACGGTGACGGGTTCGGTACGGTCGACGGCGTGCTGGACTGCGACGACAGCGACCCGCGCGCCTTCGCCAGCGCCCACGACGGGCCCGACGGGGTGGACAACGACTGCGACGGCACCGTCGACGAAGGCCAGGACCGCGACCAGGACCGCGACGGCTACACCGTGGCGGACGGCGACTGCGACGACTTCGACCCGAACCGCTCCCCCGCGCGGGGCGAGTCGCGGGACTTCGTGGACAACGACTGCGACGGGCTCGTCGACGAGGACACCATCACGTCCGACGACGACCGGGACGGCTGGAGCGAGGCCGAGGGCGACTGCGACGACGCGGACCCGGCGGTGGCGCCGCAGCACCTGGAGTGGTGCGAGTCGGCCGCCGACGACGACTGCGACGGCGTCCTTGGGTATGACGAGCGCGACTGCGTCAGCCCCGCCCCGGGTCTCGTGGGCGAGCTGGTCCGCGACCGCTCTGCGCTGGACCTCGGCGAGCCCATCGAGCTGGAAGCGCTGGTCCTCACCGAGGACGGCGTGGTCCCCCAGCTCGACTGGACGGCTGCCCAGGGCGAGGTGACGCCGACGGGCCCGACCACCGCCCGCTGGACCCCGATCGTCGCGGGTAGCAACTGGGTGCGGGTGGAGGGGCCAGGCCCCACGGGTCGCATCCGGGTGACCGCCCAGTTCGCGGTCTTCGACGCCGGCACGCTGCCGAGGGAGGGGGAGTGAGGTCGATGTGCCTGGCCCTGGGCGCGCTCGTCTCGGGATGCACCGCGTCCCCCGTCGCCAGCGAAGCACCGGTGCTCACCGTGTCGGAGGCGTCGCTCGAGTACGGCCTGGTCGACCCGGCCGTGCCCGCCTCCCGCACGCTCGTCCTCGGCAATGCCGGCGCGACCCCCCTGGGCGTGAAGGTCAGCGTGCAACGTGCCATCTGGGCAGATGCGGTCGACTGGCCCCCCCTCGACGTGGAGGTGGACTGCGAGCGCAGCGGAGAGCTCTGCGTGCTTCAGCCCGGGGACGAGGTCCCGGTCGAGGTTGGGCTGACGCTCCAGTCGCTGGTGTCGATCCGCGGAGGGATTCGCATCGAGACCGGGTCCGATCCGCGCGCCGGCGCCGTCGGGGACCCGCTGTGGCCCTGGACCCGGATCCCCGTGCAAGGTGAGTCCTGCTCCACGACCGCAGACGTGCGCCTGGTCCGCCCGGTGGTCGACCTGGGGCGCCTGGAGCGTGGGGAGCGACGGAGTGCGCGGTTCATCTGGCGACACGCGGAGGGCGGTCCGGTGCGGGTGGTCGGCCTGCAGTCCGACTGCGATGAGGTCGTGGTCGCGCTGGAGGGCCATCCCACCGGGCCTTGGATCTGGCCCGGCCAGCGGTTCAGCGTGCGGGCGGACGCGGTCGGCGGCGGCGGCCCGCTTCGGTGCACCGTGCAGCCCCAGCTGGAGTCGGCCTGCGGCGCCGAGCCGGTGACGGCACCCCGTTCGACGGTCATCGCGAACACCCAGGAGTGGCCCGAGGAGTCGCTGCGGGTGCGCATCGTCTCGCCCCTGCCCGGCTCGCGGGTCGCCCGGGCGGACACCGTGCCCATCGAGCTCGAGGTCACCGGGGTGCATGGCCCCGCCGAGGACGTCGCGTGTGTCGTCTACAACGCGAGCTTCGCCCGCATCGGGTCCTGTCGCCTGACGCCTGGCGAGTCCCGCGTCGTGGCCGAGATCCCGGCCTCTACCCTCACGTTCGGGGCACCAGACATCTTCATGGTGAGCCTCGGGGACGCCCTGATGGACGTGCAGGCTCGGGTCGCGGTGCGGCTGGACGTGGACGCCGCCGCCGACGATGCCGACGGGGACGGTTCACCGGCCGGCGTCGACTGCGACGACTCGGATCCCACCGTGCTCCCGTTCGGCCTGGAGGTCTTCGACGACGTCGACAACGACTGCAACGGACTCATCGACGAGTCCGATCCCCTCGACCTGGACCGGGACGGCCAGACCGTCGAGGAAGGCGACTGCGAGCCGCGGGTGCGTGGGGTCTTCCGGGGTGCCGTCGAGGCCCAAGATCGGATCGACAACGACTGCGACGGCCTCGTCGACGAGGGGACCAGCGGCTTCGACCACGACGACGACGGGTTCACCGTCAGCGGGGGCGACTGCGACGATCAGGATGCCCTCGCCTCCCCCGGCACCCCCGAGATCTGCGGGGACGAGGTCGACAACGACTGCGACCGCGAGACGGACGAGCGCCCGTGTGCGGCCTCCCCCGGGGGTCCTCCCGTGCTGACCGGGATGTACGCCGATCGCGTCGTGGTGCCACCCGGCGCAGTCGTGAACCTGCGCGCCCTCGCCACGAGCCCCGGGGACGCCGAGCTGACGGCGTACTGGTCCGCCGACCGCGGCGACCTCGAGCGCGACGGCGCACTGACCGCGCGCTGGACCGCCCCCGACGTCGAGGAGCGCACCCTGGTCAGGCTGGGTGTGCACGCGACCGACCCGTCCGGCTACGGGCAGTCCATCTGGAAGTACGAGGACTTCGTGGTGGAGCCGAACCTCGCTCCCTGACGCGCGCTACTCGAACTGGAAGGTGCCGCTCATCGAGTCCGGCTCCTGGTGCTCCAGCAGGCGCCACCAGGTCGGGAAGAACCAGGCTCCGACCGGATCTTCCGCCATGTCTTCGTCCGTGCGGCCCCACAGCCGGTCGAGCGGCGCCTCGGCGAAGTAGAAGGCGGCGAAGAGCAGGGCCGCCTCCCGGTGCTCGAGGTCGAACACCGCCGGCTCGCTCCACAGGGTGGCCAGGGTGTAGCGGGTGCGGATCAGCTGGGCGGCCAGGCGCACGGCGACGCTGTCGGGCTTGCCGGGCTGGGGCAGACCGGTCCAGCTGCGCTCCATGTGGGCCTGCCAGACCTCGGCCATCGCGTCCAGCGCCTCGCGGGTGCGCCCCTCGCTGACGTCGAAGCGCAGGGCCAGGCGCTCGATGGTGTCGTCGCTGCGGGTCCACTCGAGCACGGGCTCCAGGACGGACTGCAGGTGGCGGCGCACGTCGTAGCGGATCAGCTCGGTGGGCTGGTGGGCCATGGTGCGCCCTTCGGACAGCGCGAGCACGTGGGCGAGGCCATGGGCGTGCAGCTGGCGGGCGACGTCGGTGGCCCGGTCGAGCGCGACCGTGTCGAACAGCGCCTTGGCGTTGTCGATCCGCAGGGCGTCTCCGTCCTTGCGCATCCAGCCCTCGAAGGGCACGTCGTCGGGGCGCAGGGGGTCGATGAGGCGGCTGGTGTGCGGGTAGGTGCCGGCGAGGCCGGTGATCGCGTCGAAGGCGGCGGAGCGCCAGCGGTCCAGCGCCATGAACTGGGGGGCCGAGCCGCGGGGCAGCACGGTGACCATGCGCTCCAGCAGGTCCACCAGCTCCTCGTCCACCGAGCCGATGCAGCGGCACAGGGTCTGGCGCAGGCTCTTGTCGACGTAGCGGGCGGCGAAGGTGCCTCGGGGTGAGAACGAGCCTTCGACCTCGCGATCCACCCATCCGAGGAAGATCGAGGAGGGACGCGGATCTCGGGGCTGGTCGACCAGCGCGTAGAGCTGCCCGCCGCGGCGGGACAGGCCCAGGCGCGAGTGGCCGACGTCCTGCAGGCCCGGGAAGAGCACGTGCACCAGCGCGGAGACGCCGGCCTTGGGCAGGCCGAAGTGGGCCCACAACCAGGAGATCGCGCGGTGCTGCTTCAGGTGCAGGCCCACGCGGCGGTCGATCTCCGCCTGCAGCTCCTCGAGCTCCCAGCGGGCGAGGCCCAGGGACTCGGAGATGAGGTCCGAGGCGATGAGCACCGGCTGCAGCAGCGGGCGATCGTCCTGCTGGGCGGGTGGGCGGGCGAACGTCGCCACCATGTGGGGCTGGGCGAAGAGCGTCAGGGCCATCGCGATGGCGATGGGGCGGGGCGGCGGGCGGTGACCCGGGCGGGGGCCGAGGTGCGGATCCCCGCGCAGGGAGACCAGGGCCTCGAGCAAGGCGCCGTCCAGGTTCTCGCGGGCGGCGCCGCCGGGCAGGGCCTTGCGGCGATCCAGCCCGGACAGGACCCGAGCCAGCTGGGCTCGCTGAACGTCGTCGGCCAGCAGCGATCGCACTGTACCCACCTCGCGACGCCCGACCTTCCGGGCGGCCCCATGTATAGGCCATGTTCCCGCGGTTGTCCTTTCAAGACGAAAAGCGACCCGAGATACGGAAACCCGGCATTAAGCGCGGCGGTGGACCGTAGTGGTCTTCCACGAGTCGCAGAGAGGGGTCCTATGCGCTGGAGCATGCTGCTGTTGGCCGCAACAATGGCGTGCGGCGGCGACTTCGAGCCGCCGGGTCAGGGCATGGGCAAGGACAAGGTCGAGCCCGTGACCGTCGTCGAGATCGTGCCCGCAGAGCGCGGCGCGGTCAGCGATCTGCTGGTCACGAACGCCACCGTCGAGAGCGAGCGCCAGGCCGACATCATCCCCCAGGCCGCCGGCATCGTGCGCGAGCTGCGCGTGGTCGAGGGCCAGGAGGTGAAGAAGGGTCAGGTGCTCGCGGTCCTGGAGAACGTCTCCCTGTCCGAGGCGTCGGTGCGTGCGCGCACGGAGCTGGACCGCCTCGAGCGCGAGCTGTCGGCCACGAAGCGCCTCTATGAGCAGGGGGCGGTCAGTCGGGCCGACCTCGACTCCGCCCAGGCCCAGGTGACCGCCGCGCGGTCGACCCTGCGCGAGGCCAGCGTCCAGGCCGGCAATGCAAGGTTGGAAGCTCCATTTGACGGGTGGGTCGCCTCGCGCTCGGTGCGGCTCGGCCAGCTGGCGCCGACCGGTCAGGCAGCGCTCCAGGTGGTCGATCTGTCCGCCCTGCGCGTGGTCGCCTCCCTGCCCGAGCGCGACGTCGGCCGCGTGCGCGTGGGCCAGTCCGCGCTGCTGATCAGCGCCTACGACCCCGACCTCACCGCCCAGGCCACCGTCGATCGCATCGCGCCGGTCATCGACGCCCAGACCGGCACCTTCCAGGTCGTGCTCTCCCTCGACGCCGGCCAGCGCGAGCTGCGCCCGGGCCAGTACGTGACGGTCAACCTCGAGGTCGATCGCCACGAGGACGTGATCGTCGTGCCCAAGCAGGCGGTCGTCTACGAGGACGGTGCCCCGGTCGTCTACCGCATGGTCGACGCCCCCGAGCCCGAGCAGGACGAGACCACCGCCAAGGCAGAGGCCGAGAAGCCCGCCGGTGGCTTCAGCTTCGACTTCGGTGGCGGCGGCGGTGAGGACAAGGGCGAACAGGAAGAGAAGAAGCCGGCATCTCCTTACGTCGGCGAGCGGATCGCCATCGACCTCGGCCTCATGGACGCTCGGTATGCCGAGATCGTGGAGGGCATCGCCATCGGCGACAAGGTCATCGTGGTCGGCCAGTCCAACCTCCGCGACGGCGCCCCGGTGAAGACGCCGGAGATGATCCAGGCGGACGCCAAGAAGAAGGACGAGGCCGAGACCGACGGTGAGGCGGCCGGCGAGAACGGAGCGGACGGGGAGGCGGGGTGAGCCGCCCGCGCGATGTAGCGGAAGGCGCCCTCGCGGCGGTCTTCCGGGCGGTGGTGCTGCACCCGGTGGCCATGACCATGGTCTTCCTGGCGGCACTCGTCTTCGGCGTCGTCAGCTACCAGCGCCTGCCGGTCGAGCTGATGCCGGACATCAGCTACCCGACGATCACGGTGCGCACGGCGTTCGAGGGGGCGGCACCCCAGGAGGTCGAGACCCAGGTCAGCCGGCCGGTCGAGAGCCAGCTGGCGACCCTCGACGGCCTGGTGGAGGTCGAGTCGCGGTCGCGGGCGGGGCAGAGTGACGTCGTCCTCGGCTTCGACTGGGGCACGGACATGTCGGCCGCCTCGCAGTCCATCCGCGAGAAGCTGCAGGCGGTGTTCCTGCCCGATGGTGCAGATTCCCCCTTGATCTTGCGCTACGACCCCTCGCTGGAGCCCTTCCTCCGGGTGGCGCTCGCGCTGCAGCCCGACGATCCCCGCGCCAACGATCCCAACGTCCTGTACGAGCTGCGCCGCATCGCCGAAGACGAGATCCAGCGCGAGCTGGAGGGCATGAACGGCGTCGCCGCCGTGCGGATCACCGGCGGTCTGGAGCGCGAGATCCGGGTCGCCCTGCGCGAGGACCTGCTGACCGCGAGGCGCCTGTCCATCGACGACGTGCGCACGGCGCTGCAGACCTCGAACGTCAACCTCGCCGGCGGCAGCATCCTCGAGGGCGACACCGAGTACCTGGTGCGCACCCTCAACGAGATGCGCACCGTGGAGGAGATCCGCGCCCTGCGCATCCGGCGCAGCGATGGCGTGCAGGTCCCGCTCGTCGACGTCGCGACCGTGACCGAGACCCACACCGAGCGCCGGGTCGTCAGCCACCTGGACGGCGTCGAGGCTGTCGAGATCGAGATCTTCAAGGAGGCGGACGCCAACGTCGTGGACGTGGCCCGACGGGTGAAGGACCGGCTGCAGGCCCCGGGCACCCCCATGCTCAAGCGGACCAACCCCGCCTACGTGCCGCCGGGCATCAAGCACACCCTGCCCGATGGCTACGTGCTGGAGCTGCTCGACGACCAGGCCGCCTTCATCGAGTCCGCCATCGGCAACCTGCTGTCGACCGCGCTGCTGGGCGCGGTGTTCGCGGTCGCCGTGCTCTTCCTCTTCCTCAAGAACTTCCGCGCCACCGCGATCATCGGCCTGGCCATCCCGGTCTCGGTCGTGATCGGCTTCGCGCCGCTGTACCTGCTCGACGTCACCCTCAACCTGATGTCCCTGGGCGGCCTCGCCCTGGGCGTCGGCATGCTCGTCGACAACGCGGTCGTCGTGCTGGAGAGCATCCAGCGCTACCTCGACGAGGGGGACGGACCGGTCGAGGCTGCCGTGCGCGGCACCGCCGACGTGGCCTCCGCCGTCACCGCCTCCACGCTCACGACCGTCGCGGTCTTCTTCCCGATCGTCTTCGTCGAGGGCGTCGCCGGCGAGCTGTTCGGCGATCTGTCGGTCGCCGTCGTCAGCTCGCTGCTGGCCTCGCTCGCGGTCGCGCTGTTCCTGGTGCCCACCCTGGCCGCCCTGCGCCTGCCCCCCCTCGAGACCACCGTGGTCCTGGCGTCGGGCGTCGTCGCGGGCCTCCTGGGCATGCTCATGGGTGCGGGGGGAGGGCTCGCCGCGGCGGCCCAGGTCGGTGCGTTCGGGGCGCTTGCCGTCGGACTCGGCCTCGCGACCGCGCTGTCGGGCGGGGACGTGCTCACCGACCTCCTCGGTGCCGACGGCCTGCTCGCGGAAGACGGGCGTTTCTGGCGGCGTCTCAAGAAGACCCTGACCGCTGACGCCTTCGAGCGGGTCGGTCGCTTCGCCGCCCGGGTCGGGTTCGCCAAGACCGCCGCCAGCTACGGCGTCGACCCTGCGGACTACCCGTCCGCGCTCTGGCGCTGGCTCGGCCTGCCCTACTTCCTCTTCGAGTTCTTCGGCCTGTTGCTCTGGGGCGCCATCAAGGCGGTCTTCACCCTGGGCTCGCTCCTGATCCTGCGCATCCTCCGCGGCCTCTCCTGGGCCACCGAGCGCGCGGTCGGCTGGCCCCTCATCGGTGCGGCCACCCTGTTCCACCGCGGCTACGACCGCGTCGAGACCGGCTACGGTCGCGCCCTGCCCGGCGTACTGCGCCGCCCCGGCCTGATCCTCGGTCTCGCCGGCGTGGCGCTGCTGGTCTCGCTCGGCCTGGGGACCCGGCTCGGCACCGAGCTCATCCCCGAGATCCACCAGGGTCGCTTCGTCATCGAGACCGCGCTGCCCGTCGGCACGCCGCTCATGACCAACCTGGACGCGCTCTCCCCCATCGAGCGCATCGTCGCCGCCCACCCGGACGTCGAGAGCGTCTACGCGACCATCGGCTCTGACGGCGGCGCGGACGCCGAGAGCGACGAGGGCGAGCACACGGCCACCCTGCGGGTCCAGCTCCGCCCGCCCACCGGCCTGTTCGCGCCGGACATCGAGACCGTCGAGCGCCGGGTCATGGAGGACCTCCGCCAGGAGATCGCCCCCTTCCCCAGGTTGGACGCCCGCTTCTCGGTCCCTCCGCTCTTCTCCTTCGAGACCCCGGTCGAGGTCGTCATCTTCGGCTTCGACCTCGGCGACCTCGAGCGCGCCGGCGACCTCGCCATGACCGAGCTGCAGGGCATCGACGGCCTGCGCGACGTGCAGACCAGCCTGTCCCGCGGCTACCCCGAGGTCCAGATCCGCTACGACCGCGACCAGCTGGTCCGCCTCGGCCTCGACCCCAACGGCGTCGCCACCAAGGTGCGCGACAAGGTCCAGGGCGCGCGGGCCACCTCCATCCAGCGCACGGCGGAGCGGGTCGAGGTGCGGGTCCAGCTCACCGAGGCCCAGCGCAGCACCATCAACGACCTGCGCGCCCTCAACATCAACCCGAGCCTGGTGCCGCCGATCCCCCTGGACGCGGTCGCCGAGGTGACCGAGGGCGTCGGCCCCAGCGAGATCCGCCGCATCGACCAGCAGCGCGCGGTCGTCGTCAGCGCGTCGGTCGCCGGGTTCGATCTCGGCACCATCGGCACCGAGGTCGGCGAGCGCCTGGACGGCCTGCGCCTGCCCGACGGCACCGAGGCCAGCGTCGCCGGCCAGTCCCGGGAGATGGAGCAGTCCCTGGGCAGCCTGCAGATGGCCCTGATGCTGGCGGTGTTCCTGGTCTACGTCATCATGGCCAGCACCTTCGAGGACGTCGTCCAGCCCTTCGTCATCCTGCTGTCCGTGCCCCTGGCCGTGGTCGGCGTCGCGACCACCCTCTGGCTCATCGGCATGCCGGTCTCCGTGGTCGTGCTCATCGGCGCCATCGTGCTCGCCGGCGTGGTCGTCAACAACGCGATCGTGTTCGTCGACACCATCAACCGCCTGCGCGCCGAGGGGCAGCCCCGCCTGCAGGCCATCGCCGAGGCCGGCCGCCTGCGCCTGCGTCCGATCCTGATCACGACGTTCACGACCGTCCTCGGACTCCTCCCCTTGTCCCTGGGCTTTGGTGAGGGTGCCGAGATCCAGCAGCCGCTGGCGATCACGGTCATCGGCGGGCTGGTCAGCTCGACCCTGCTGACGCTCGTCGTCGTGCCTGTGGTCTACCGGCTGTTCACCCGCCGGAGCCGTCGGGGACCCGATCCCCTGCCCGCTCCGTCCGGCGCCGAGGAGCCCGCGAAGTGAGGCGCTGGCTGCCCGCGCTCGCCTTCGATCGGCCGGTCACGGTGCTGGTGATGTTCGTCGCCCTGCTCGTGCTGGGCGGCATCGCCTGGTTCCGTGTGCCGGTCCAGCTCATGCCCGACGGCCTCGAGGCCCGCCAGCTCTTCGTGCGCCTGCCGAACCCGGGCGGCACCCCCCGCGAGACCGACGAGCAGGTGGTGGCCCCGGTCTACGCCCAGCTCGCCACCATCCCGGGCATCCGCTCCATCCGCAGCACGGCGGACTCCAACTCCGCCGGCTTCTCCATCGAGTTCAGCCCGGAGCTGCCCCAGGACGAGGCCTACAACGCCGTCGTGGACCGCCTCGAGCGCGCCATGCCCGACCTCCCCAGCGAGGTCGACCGCTACTTCATCTTCAAGTTCAACATCTCGGACGCCCCGGTGCTCTTCGCCGGCGTCACCATCCCGGAGAGCGTCGAGGACCCGTACTACGTGCTCACCCGCATCATGCAGCCCCACATCGAGCGGGTCGGTGGCGTGGCGTCGGTGGACGTGCGCGGGGTGCCGCGGCGCAGCGTCTACATCGAGTTCGACCGGGAGAAGATCATCGCCCACGGCGTGGACGTGGGCGGCCTGCAGCGCAGGTTGGCGGCGGACAACTTCCAGATGGCATCCGGCCGGCTGGAGGACCGGGGGCAGGTGCGCTTCGTGCGCAGCATGTCCACCCTGGACGAGGTCGAGCAGCTGCAGCGCTACCCCGTCCGCGAGGGCCTCCAGCTGGGCGACATCGCCGACGTGCAGATGCGCTCGGCGTGGTCTACCGACATCGGCCGCCTGAACGGGGAGCGCGCCGCGGTGGTGCTGGTCCGCAAGGAGTCCGGCGCCAACCTGGTCGAGGTCACCCGCGCGGTGAAGCAGGCCATCGACGAGCTGGAGGACGACCCGCGGATGGAGGGTGCTGCGGTCCTGCCCTTCTTCGACCAGGGCGAGATGGTCGAGGAGGGCATGGACAACCTGCTGTGGACCGCGCTGCTGGGCGGGATCTGCGCGGTGATCGTCCTGTTCCTCTTCCTCCGGGAGTGGAGGATGACCCTGCTCATTGCGGCGTCCATCCCCTTCTCCCTGCTGATCACCATCGCGGTGCTCTACTTCCGCGGCGACTCGCTCAACCTGCTCTCGCTGATGGGGCTGATGCTCGCCGTCGGCATGGTCGTCGACAACGCGATCGTCGCCGTCGAGACCATCTACCGGCGTCGCGCCGAGGGGGCGTCGGTCCGCGAGGCGGCCATCGAGGGCACCGCCGAGGTCAACCTCGCGATCATCATGTCCACCGCGACCACGATGGTCGTGTTCCTGCCGCTGATCCTGATGTCCGGGGACGCCACCTTCTCGGTCTTCCTGGGGGCGCTGGGCTTCCCGGTCGTGTTCGCCCTCGCCGCGAGCCTGCTGGTCGCCCTGGTCTTTGCGCCGCTCGCCACCCGCTACATCGGAAATGCCCAGGTCAAGGCCGATCCTCGCTGGCTCGCCTGGTTCACCGACCGCTACGAGGCGGCGCTTCGCTGGGTGCTCACCCACCGCTTCCGCGCGTTTCAGATCCTCGTGGTGCTGGTGCTGGTCAGCTTCTTCCCGATGACCCAGACCCAGTGCACCGTGGTCGACGAGGACAGCCAGAACCAGTTCGAGCTGGTCTTCGACGTGCCCCCCCAGGCCAGCCCGTCCGACCGCAGCCGCATCATGGACCGGGTCGAGCAGATCCTGCTGGCCCACCAGGAGGAGTGGGGGATCGACGGGTTCTACGCCGAGATCGACGGAGACGAGTTCACCGGCAACATCTCGGTGTTCCTGAAGAACGACGGCCCCATGGCCCGCAGCGAGGTCATGGAGACGGTCGAGCCGCTGCTCCCCCGTGACGAGCCCGGCGTGGTCTGGTCCGTCGGCTACAACCAGAGCAGCGGCGGCGGCAACGCCATCGACTTCACCCTGCGCGGCGAGGACATGGACACCCTGCTGGAGCTGGGCGAGGAGGCGGCGCGGCGGGTGCGCGGCATGCCCGGTGTGGTCGGGGCTCGGGTCGACTCGGTGAACAACGGCCTCGACGAGCTCCGCATGAAGCTGCGCGACGACGCAGTCTCCCGCTACGGCCTCTCCCCCCAGCAGGTCGCCGGCACCGTGTCCTTCTACCTGCGTGGCACCGGCATCGAGCCCCTGCGCATGGACGGCCGCGAGGTGGACGTCGTCACCCGGTTCGAGCTCGACGACCGCGACGACCTCGAGAGTGTGCTCGATTCGCCGATCTTCAGCCCGACCATCCAGCAGCTGGTGCCCCTGCGGGCGATCACCGACGTCGAGGGCGGCAAGGGCCCGGGCAACATCCGGCGCTTCGACAACCGCACCGGCGTGCAGGTCAGCGTGGACCTCGAGGACGAGGTCTCGCCATCCGAGGGCTTCGGCCTGGTGCGCGCCGCCCTCGGCGACATGGAGTTCCCCCGCGGCTACGGCTGGGAGCAGGGCATGCAGGCCCAGCGCATGGACGACGACTTTGCCGACCAGCTCTTCGTCATCGCCATGTCGGTCTGCTTCGTCTTCCTGCTCATGGGCATCCTCTTCGAGAGCTGGGTGCTGCCGGTCAGCATCCTCACCTCCCTGCCCATGGCCATCTTCGGCACCTTCTGGATGCTGTGGCTCACCGGCACGCCCTTCGACACCATGGCGGGCATCGGCATCGTCATCCTGGTCGGGGTCGTGGTCAACAACGGCATCGTGCTGGTCGACCTCATCACCCAGCTCCAGGCCGAGGGCATGCCCCGGCAGCAGGCGCTGATCGAGGCCGGCCGGCGGCGCATGCGCCCCATCCTGATGACCGCCCTGACCACGATCAGCGGCCTCATCCCCATGGCCGTCGGCGACTCCGAGTTCGTCGGCATCCCCTACGCTCCGCTCGGCCGCACCGTCATCGGTGGACTTGCCGCAGCGACCTTGCTCACGCTGGTGTTCGTGCCCTACCTGTACGCCGCCCTCGATGACCTGCGCCTGTGGACGGGCCAGGTCCTGCGTCGAGGGCGCGGGCGACAGCCGGTCGCGACCCAGGAGGTCTTCGATGGCAAATAGTTCGGTTTCGAACGGAATCCTTGTGCTGCTGGGCCTGGGTCTGGCCGCAGCCCTCGGCCTGCCGACCCGGTCCCACGCGGCGGACACGCTGACGCTGGAGGAGGCGCTGGCGCAGGCGGTGGAGGGCAACCAGGCGGTGCGCAACTCGCGCTACTCGGTCGAGTCGGCGGAGGGCGGGCTGCTGTCCACCCGGGCCATCTTCGAGCCGCAGTTCACCCTGTCGGGCGACGTCAACAGCAGCCTGAACACGCAGTTCTTCGGGTCGGTGCCGTTCGACCAGAACAGCTCGCGCCTGTCCGCCAGCTCCGGCCTGTCGGGCCAGCTCGCGACGGGCACCAGCTACAGCGCGACCGCCAGCTACACCCGCAACGACGCCGAGCAGATCGACTTCCGCTCGATCACGACGGGCAACCCGGACGTCATCGACAGCTTCTCCAACCGCCCGCAGATCCGCCTGGGACTGACCCAGGAGGTCCTGCGCGGCCACCGCTACGCCTACAACCGCCGCCAGATCGTCGAGGCACAGACCTCGCTCACCGTGGCCGAGCTGCAGCTGAAGGCCCAGGAGCAGCGCACCCTGCGGGACGCGGCGAGCGCGTACTGGGCGTGGTGGTCGGCCAGCGAGAGTGCGGACATCGCCCGGGAGCGGGTCTCGGTCGCGGAGGAGGCCCTGCGGATCGGGGCGTTGCAGCTGGAAGAAGGCCGGGTAGCACCGGTCGACGTGTCCCGCCTGCGGACCGAGGTGGTGCGGGCGAAGAAGGCGCTCGCGGACGCGGAGCAGCTGGCCGCCGAGAGCCGCGACACCCTGCTGGTGCTGATCGGACGGCAGCCCGGCGAGGCGGTGAGCACCCAGGACGACGTGGTGCCCAGCCTGCCCGCGCCCCCGAGCCCGGAGGCGGCGATGGAGGCCGCGCGGAACGGCAATCCCGACCTCGTGGTGCTGCGCCAGCAGGTGGACCAGGCGGCGATCTCGCTGTCCATGGCCAAGCACGCGCTGCTGCCGAGCCTGACCCTGGACGGCAGCGCGACCTTCTCCCAGGTCACGAACAAGGTCGGGGACGAGGACCCGACCGACGCCAACAACCGCAACCTGCAGGGCACGGCGACCCTGACCGTGCCGCTGGGCAATCGCTCGGCGCGGGGCGAGGTGGCCCGGGCGGCCGCGACCGAGGCCCAGCGCCGCAACGAGCTGGAGGGTCGGGAGCGCGACGTGCTGGCCCAGGTGGCCAAGCAGGCGCGGGTCCTGGCGATCGCCGAGCAGCAGATCACCCTGGCCGACCAGGAGGTCGCGCTGGCGGAAGAGACGTTGAAGGCGGAAGAAGCGCGGGCGAATGTCGGGCGGGCGGTGCAGCGGGACGTGCTGGAGGCCCGGGTGGCGGTCTTCGACGCCAAGCTCCAGGCGGCCAAGGCGCGCTCCGACCGCCAGCTGGCCTGGATCGAGCTGCAGCTGCTGCAGGGCACGCTCACCGTACAGAGTGCGGTCGGCAAGTAGCGCTAGGCTGGGGCCACTGGAGGTCCCATGCAGCCCTACTTGCAGCCCATCGTCGACACGTTTGGCGTCGAGGCCCTGCGCACCCTGTTCATGGACTGGGCGCCGCGCCTGCTGGGCGGGGTGTTCGCCATCGTCCTCTTCGCCGTGCTCGCCTTCGTGGTCCGCCGGGTGCTCGCCAGCGTGTTCAAGCGGGTGAAGCTCGATCCGACGGCGGCGGGCTTCGTGCAGTCGGTGACCCTGCTCGCCTTCATCACCGTCGGCACCCTGACCGCGCTCTCCCAGTTCGGCGTCGACACCACCTCGCTGCTGACCAGCGTGGGCGTGCTCGGGCTGACCGTGGGCTTTGCCGCCCAGAACACGCTCTCGAACGTGATCTCAGGCCTGTTCATCTTCTGGGACCGCCCCTTCGTCATCGGCGACCTGGTCGAGGTGGACGGCGAGTACGGCCGCATCGAGACCATCACCCTGCGCTCCACCCGCCTGGTCACCGTCGACGGCCGCATGGTCGCCATCCCCAACGCGGTCATCGCCAACGGCCGGGTCGCCTCGTACACCAACTTCCCCAACCTGCGCATCGACGTGCCCGTCACCATCGGCGTCAACGAGTCGATCGGCCGGGCGCGGGAGATCCTGCTGGGCCTGGTCACCGACCCCGCGGTGTGGATGGCCGAGCCCGCGCCCGCCGTCGTGGTCAAGGACCTCGGCGACTACAACGTCACCATCGAGCTGCGAGCCTGGCTGATCGACGAGACCAAGCACGTGGCGGCCCGCTTCGCCCTGCGCGAGGCGATCAAGGAGGCCTTCGACAGGGCCGGCGTGGAGATGCCCTTCGAGACCCTGGCGCTGACGCCGGTGAAGGTCGAGCCGGTGGAGGTGCGCGAGGCGCCGGCGGCGTGACCTACAGCTCCAGCGTGTGGAAGTGCACGCTACGATCGAGGAGGAACGCCAGGAACACTCCGTCGCCGCTGCCGACGACCCGGGCCTGCTCGGGCAGCGTGAAGGCGGCGCGGACTCCACCGTCGGGGTCCACGCTGGCGAGGGTGCGGCGGCTGTTCATCGCCAGGGCGCCGGTGGGGCCGTGGCCGCTGATGGAGGTGATCCGGCCGCCCAGGAACCGCCGCCAGACCTCGTCCCCGGTGAGGGGATCCAGGCGGACCAGCTCGTCGCGGTCGGAGACGTAGAGCGCGTCCAGCTGGGGGTTGAAGGCCAGGTGCGTGCCGGTCGCGACGGACCTCGGTCGGCGGGGGTCCACCGCGAAGACCGCGTCGGCGTCGCGGACCCAGGCGCGGCGGGACCTGGGGTCGGTGACCAGCTCCACGTCGGGGTCGCAGGCGCCGAGCTTCAGGGTCGCACCCGCGCTCAGCCAGCGCACGGTGCAGCGCGCGTCCGTCCGGGTGAGGGCGACCAGCTCGCCGTCCGCGGAGAACCCGGCATCGACCACGTCTTCCAGGGCGTGGTGGGCGATCTCGGGCTTCTCCCAGACCTCCTCGAACAGGGTCACGACGTGCAGGCCGGCCGGCGAGATGGCGAGCAGGCGGTGATCCCACAGGTCGACGACCTGCTCGTCCTCCTCGGAGGGTGCGGCGTCGATGTCCTGCATGAGCCCGCCGCCGTCGGCGTTGAACTCGCAGGTCTGGCCCAGCATGCTCGCGTGGCCGGTCGGTTCGTCCACGTTGAACGCGAGGCCCGAGACCTCCATGTTCGACAGCGAGCCGCGGTATTCCACCTCGAGCTCGCCTCCGCACGCGGTCAGCAGCGCCAGACACGCGATCGTCCGCATGAGAACCCCCTCTCGCGGAGGCTACCCTGGATCCGGACCCGCCCGCCCCTACTTCCCCTGCTCCGCCTCCAGCTTCTCGCGGTCGAGCTCCTGCTGGCCGTCGCGGCTGTACTCGCAGGCGAGGCTCGGATCGGCGATGAGCTTGCGGCTGTGGTCCTTGTCGATGTGCGAGTGGGTGTGGGCCTTGGGCAGGGCGAGCACCCGGGACAGGGTGGCCTGGCCGCGGGCGATCATCTCCGGCTGCTCGCGCTTGGTGCCGATGCACAGCTGGGTGACGCCGAGCTCCTTGAGGGCGCGGATCCGGTTGGGGGCGCACTTGTCGGCCCGCTCGAGCCAGGCGAGCGACTTGTCCAGGTCTCCGCGGGTGCCGGCCAGGGCGCCCACGATCCACCAGTCGGGGACGAGCCGGTAGAAGATGCCGAGCGTCAGGTAGGTGTCGCAGGGCAGGTCCTCGGCGCTGGAGAGGCTCGTGTAGCGATAGGGGGCGTTGGCGGCTGCGATCCAGTCGGCCTCGACGTTCTTCAGGTTGAAGAGCGAGGACAGCACGCCCTTGGTGGTCGACATGCGCCCCAGCGCGATCCCGCGGTTGAACAGCAGGTGGGCGTTGCCGGGGTCCAGCTCGAGCGCCTGGTTGGAGAGCTCGTACATCTCCTTGTAGAGCGCGATCTTGTCCATCGACTCGTCGGTGCGCTCGACCACCTCGCCCTTCTCGAAGAGGAAGCGGATGACGTGGCGGTACAGCTCGACGTCCTTCGGGTCCGCGGCCAGGCGCGCCCGGGCCAGCTTCAGGCCCTCGTCGATCTGGCCATCGCCGTAGAGCACCTCGAGGTCGTAGTGGGGCGACTCCTCGGTCACCGGGCCCGGGCCGGGGCGATCGTCGGCGACGGCCTCGGGGATCTTGCCCGCGAGCGCGGGAGTGGCGGCGGCGACAGCCGTCAGGAGGGCACACAGGACGATCAGCGCACGGAGCATGCAGGCCTCAGGGAGCGTCGTCGGAAGACCCGGGAGGTACCCCGGCTGTTCCAGGGTCGCACGGATCGGGGTCGGTGGGGCGGTCCAGCGGCAGGACCTCGGGGGTGGCCCACCAACGCGCCATGTCGGCGAAGGGCTCGCTCGCGACCTCGATGAGGCCGCCGTCCGGGTGGGGCACCCGCAGCTCGGCGCTGTGCAGGGCGTGGCGGGGGGCGCCGACCTCGGCGATGAGCGCGTCGGTGAGGCCGTGATCCCGCGCCTCCAGGAAGACCTCGCAGCGCTCGCCGTACATGCGATCGCCCAGCAGCGGGAAGCCCGCGTGGGACAGGTGCACCCGGATCTGGTGGGTGCGGCCGGTGGTGATGCGGCAGCGCAGGCTCGTGATCGGGCCGACCGGGCTGTCCTTGCGGCCCAGCACGGTCGCCTCGGTGAAGGAGGGCAGGCCGTCGTCGACGACCGCCATCTGGATGCGCACCGGGCCGCTTGCCGGGCCGATCGCCCCGTGCATCTCCAGGCGCTCCCACGCCGGTCGCCCGCGCACGATCGCCCGGTATGCCTTGTGGGTGCGATCCGAGCGAAACGACGCCTTCAACGCGATGTTCGCCTCGGAGTCCTTCGAGATGCAGACCAGTCCGCTGGTGTCCTTGTCGATGCGGTGCACCAGGTCGGCGTCGGGCCACCGGGTGCGCACCACCCCGACCAGCGCGTAGACGTGGCGATCGCCGGCGGGGTGACACATCATGCCGGGCGGCTTGACCACGACGGCGACGCGCTCGTCCTCCCAGGCGACCTCGGGAAAGGGCGGCGGGGGGCCCATCGCCGCGAGGCCGGGGATGAACAGGAGCAGGATCTCCCCCTCGCGCACGGTGTGGCTCGCGCGCAGGGCCCGGCCGTCCTCGTCCTGCACCAGGCCCTGGCGGATGCACCGCGAGAACGTCGTGCGCGTCCAGGTGCGGAAGCGGCGCGCAAGGAAGCGGTCCAGGCGCATGCCAGCACCTCCGGGGGGCACGGGGAGGCGCCGGGGGGCGTGGACGGCGGGGGTCTCGGAGTCGGTCGTCATCGGCTGGACATGTCACCATGGCGCGGCGTCGGGCACCATGCCCCGAGGAGGAGAGATGCGCACGAAGCACCTGCTGCTGCTGGCCGCGCTCGGGTGGTCGTGCACCGGGGACGGGACCGACGGCAGCGACGAGACGGACGTGGTCGACACGGACAGCGACACGGACACGGACACGGACTCGGACTCGGACTCGGACAGCGACACGGACTCGGACACCGATACGGACTCGGACACCGGGGGCGACTGCGAGCCGATCGTGACGTTCGAGGATGGAAAGTCCCCTTCGAACGAGATCTTCGTGAGTCCGGGCGGCGACGACGGCGGGGCGGGCACCCGCGGCGAGCCCCTGCGCACCGTCGGCGAGGCGGTCCGGCGGGCGAGCCCCGGCACGGCGATCCGCCTGCTCCCGGCGACCTGGAACGAGCGCATCTGGGTGAGCGAAGCGCGCGGCACGGCCGCAGCACCCCTGTGGATCGGCGGCGTTCCCGGCGAAGATCCGCCGGTCATCACCAACGCGTCCGAGGGGCTGCACGCGTCGAACGTCTCCTACGTCATCTTCCACGACCTGGTCGTGCGGGGCACCCGGGACAACGGCATCAACATCGACGACGGCGGCAGCTACGACGACCCGCTCGCCACCCACCACGTCATCGTGCGCGACGTGGTCATCGAGCAGGTGGGCGGCAGCGGCAACCAGGACTGCCTCAAGCTGTCCGGCCTCGACGACTTCTGGATCCTCGACAGCGCCCTGCGCCAGTGCGGAGGCGGGATCAGCGGCAGCGGCATCGACATGGTGGGCTGCCACGACGGGCTCATCGCGGGCAACGTGCTCGCGCAGACCTCGGGGAGCGGGGTGCAGGCGAAGGGCGGCACGACGGACGTGACCATCGCCTGGAACGACTTCGACGACTTCGGCCAGCGCGGCGTCAACATGGGCGGGTCCACCGGCTACGAGTTCTTCCGCCCGCCCCTGTCGACCAGCTCCGACAACGCCGAGGCCCGGCGGCTGCGGGTGCACGCCAACCGCTTCCGCGGCGGGGTCGCGGCCTTCGCCTTTGTCGGCTGCGACGCCTGCATCGCCAGCCACAACACGATCCTGTACCCGGAGAGCTGGGTCTTCCGGATCCTCCAGGAGACCACCTCCGACGAGACCTACACCTTCGTGCCCGCCCAGGACGGCTTCCTCGTCAACAACCTGGTCGTCGCCCGGCGCAGCGAGCTGTCCCGCTGGGTCAACATCGGCGGCGGCACCGATCCCGACAGCTTCACCGTGCGCGGCGACCTGTGGTGGGGCGGCGCCGGGGCCGAGACCCCGACCCTGCCCGGCGACGTCTCCGGCCTGGTGGTCGGCCAGGATCCCCTCGTCGACGAGGACGGCATCCCCGGAGCGGGCTCGCCGGCGATCGGCGGTGATCCGCTGACCGACGGGCTGAGGGACCGACTGGGCGGGTGTTTCGAAGAGCCGATCACGCGGGGGAGCGTGCAGGTGAGGTGAGGCGAGCTCGTTGTCGGGGTCGATCTCGTTGTGGGTCTCGGTCTCGTCGTCGATCTCGGTCTCGTCGTCGGTCTCGGTCTCGTCGTCGGTCTCGATCTCGGTCTCGTCGTCGATCTCGGTCTCGTCGTCGGTCTCGATCTCGGTCTCGTCGTCGGTCTCGATCTCGTCGTCGCTCTCGAGACTCGAAACTCGAGACTCGAAACTCGAGCCTTCGAGAGCGAGAGCGACGCGTCAGCGCCGCTGGAGTCGGTTGAGCATGGCTCCGATCCGGCGCAGGTCCTGCTGCCGGTCAGCCGCCTCCTTGAAGTCGACCAGGTCCAGGACTGCGACGCACTCACCGGCGGAGCCGGCGGCGATGCGCAGGTGGTTTCGGCCTGCCTGGCCGGAGCGGGACCAGCCCTCCGCGATGTTGAGCACCGTGGACTCCGCAGCGCGGACGCCCTGGTCACGCAGCGTCCGCTGGTCGGGACGCCATGGCGCCTGGCGCATCCAGCGCGCGACGCGCACCGCGAGCCGGTAGACGTCGGTGCTCTCGAACGTGAACTCGTAGGTCATCTCGTCCTCCACGGGGCCGGAGGCGGGTGAGAGCGGCCCCTCACCCGGAGGGCGCGAAGCGGGGCCGCTCGAGCCCGCCGCAGGCGACGGGGAGGACGAGTCCAGCCCGAGCGAGCCCGAAAGCGACATCGGCCCTCGACTCCGAGCCCGAGCCCGAGCCCGAGCCCGAGCCCGAGCCCGAGCCCGAGACCGAGACCGAGACCGAG